>JAABUW010000275.1_pt1 | contig 108011 bp, 94 predicted proteins | sample 5560081 | NCBI WGS metagenome assembly JAABUW01 (sample SAMN10711882, study PRJNA513363) | rock metagenome | isolation source: Antarctica rocks | place: Antarctica: Victoria Land, Knobhead sud
TTGATGATCTGAGCTGAAATTGACTGAGCTACTCATCAAGATGTTCACTGATCATCAAGCTTTAACGTCATTAATGAAAGATAAAGAGCTAAGTAGACGTTAAATGCGCTGAGTACAAAAGCTCGTCAACTTCAACTTTAAAATCATGTATCACTCAGGCAAACAAAACATCAAAGTCGATGCATTGACTCGTTGAGTCGATTCAGTTTCTAGAAGCTTCAAGAATGAACGATGTCGCTATCAGCGAACTACAATTCTCATGTTGAATCGAATGAAAATTGCTGATCTAGAAGAGAAAGAGAATGATGAACCAATTTATTGATTGATTCTAGAAGCTAACAGAATCAACGAGAATTGTATTCTACTTTGTGAAGTCGTATTAAAAGATGAAGCTCAATACGAAGATACTAAATTAAGAGATTGTCGAGTTCAGAACGAAATACTATATCGAGGTGATCTTTTATGAGTTTTCTTCAATGAGCATCTTCAAATGATGCTAATTCGAAAAGTTCACGATCAACCTTCTATTGATCATTTCGAAATTCTCAGAACGATGAAGATCATAAGAAGATACTACTATTGATCTTCAATGCGAAAGACAATAGATCGATATATTTGAAACTGCTACATTTGTCAGCGATCAAAGACTTCTTGAGATAAATTCAATGAACTACTACATTCTCTACTCATACTTGAACAGTGATGAAAGAACATAGTCATGAATTTCATCATCAACTTACCTCTTTCAAAAGGCAAAAACATCATACTAACAGTAATATGTAGATTGACAAAGAAACGACATTATATTTCTTGCTTCACTGATGACGAGAGAATCACAGCAGAAAAAACAGCTGAGCTAATGCTTCAGTGAATATATCGAATACACAGTTTACTCGATTTCATTGTTTCAAATCAAGGCTTTCAATTTACCTTCATTCTATGAAAGTCGCTTTGCAAAAGACTAGGCATTAATCTTCAACTCTTCACAGTTTATCACTCTCAGATCGATGATCAAAGTGAATGAGTCAATCAGAACGTTGAAAGATATCTTTGATTCTTCTGTTTGTACATGCAGAATGACTGAGCTAAGTTACTACTCATGATCGAGTTCGTCAACAATAATGCTCTGTTCTCAGTCATCTTCTTGATCTCTTTCTTTCTAAACAAAGACTTTCATTCTCGTATGAGCTTTGAACTCGATGTCATCGAATATGAAAGTTCTCATGAACGCTTGCAGACGACTAAAGTCGAGAATATATCTGAACATATGAACAAAACACTGAAGTTTGCTCACGAGTCGCTAGTCAAAACACAGAAACAAATGATGAAACAAGTCAATAAGCATAGAAAAGAAGTTGATTATGAGGTCGAATCAAAAGTGTTTCTGAATGAAAGAAACATCGTTACAGCGAGATCTTTCAAGAAGCTAGATGACAAAATGCTTGATTCTTTCACCAATCTAGATCTCATCGACTCTTCATATAAACTGAAATTATCAGAGTCTATGCATGTTCATGATGTATTTCATTCTGACCTGCTTCGCTCTGCCGTCGACGATCTCTTGCCTGGTCAAAAGAACGAACTCTCAGATTCAATAGTGGTAAACGACGAAGACGAGTGAGAAATAGATGATATATTGAATTCTCGTCGATATCGAAGATGACTTCAGTATAGAGTCAAATGAAATGACTATGACAATGATCTCAATTGATACAACGCTGATGATGACGAATTTATGAACGCTCAGAAGGTCGTTGACGATTTTCATATTCAATACTCGAACAAATCGCGCTAATCAACAATTCAATCAATCACGATTTAACAGGTCTGAGTCTGTGAAATCATGATTGAGCAATCAATCGAGTCGAGCAGAAAATACATTCATGCAAACATGAATCATCAAAGAGAAGAAGTAATGTCACGATTCTAGCCTTGTCAGACTCAGTCTTCTAGCCTTGTCAGATCTATTCTCGCTTTGTCACCTTGACTAGTTTCTATTGAGCCTAGCGTCGGCTGAGAAACACACATATGTAGCCAGCTTCTTTTCTGTAGCTATCTTTCTTTCTTAGCATTTATCTTCTAGTTAAATGACATCTCTATCTGACTCGCTCTAGACAGATCTCTAACAACTATCAGCTATGCAGCATGACATCTCATCAGCATTTTCAGCGATGCACAGTTCAATGAATCTCGATGATTCAATGAATCTAGATTATTTTGCGTCTTACACTAACGTGATTCATCATGAGAACGAGATCAAAGTTGATCATGATCAACTTAGTTTTGCAAATGATAAAAGCTTTAAGTTGTACAAGTTGTGACATCATCGTTTCACTCATCTTGAATCAGCAAAGCTTCGTCAGCTTCATAAGATCATCACTTTGAAAAAACCTATTTTCATCAACAACAGTCACAAGAATGTGTGTGAGATATGTGCGCTCATCAAGTTCATTAACAAATGAGAATACAACATCAGCAATCAAAAGACAAGTATCTTGACTTTCATCTTCATAGACATCTGTGAATCACTATCGTTGTTTCTTGATAGCGAGTCGTACTTTCTAAAGATAGTGAACAATCACTTCAGAAAGACTTGATGCATTTCTTTGAAGCAACAATTCAATGCATCAGATGCTTTGCGAAAATGAAAACTCAGTGTAAAGCTTCACAGCGATGTCAGACTTCTCTCAATACACAGCGATAACATCACGAAACTTAAAGTCATCTTGAATAGCTGATGCTCATCAGTTGACATTGCTTCTCAATACACTGTTTCACACATGTCAATTCAAAATGAAGTAGTTGAAAGAATTATATGCATCACAGAAAACTTGATGCAAGTCATGATCAAGAATGCTGAACTTCTCATTGAGTTCTGAGCAGAAGTTGCAAAAACAAATGTTTATCTGCAAAATTGAATTATCATAAAACTCTTGATCAACGAAGTTTTTACGATTTCGAAGAAGACATTCATCGAGATCAAGCTTTTAATTGATCATGTACGAGTATGAGAATGCAAATGCTACTCGCACGTCGATTTTAAGTCGTTGTCAATCAAAGACAGATGAGACAAATTCATGAACAAAGACAGATTTGACACATTCATGAAATATGTGAAAGACATCGATAAGTAATATTATCTTTGAGTCTCAGATCTTGATCGAGTCATCAAGAGTCACGTTGTCAAGTTTGTTGAAGATGAAAAGAGTGAAGACATGAACTTGCAACTTTGTAAACAAACATTCAACGTTCTTTCAGAGTGAAGATCTGTGAGAAAATCATCAAAGAATAACATATCAACTGACGTTTCAAAATCTGATGCTTTCATGATTAATGTTTCATCTGAATTGACTAATGCACTGAAAACTATCATGATCAACTTCAATGCACTATTCAAGATCACGTCATAAACATCAGATGATCACGAAATTCACTTAAATGTTCAGATCACTCAGAAAGTCTTTGCATCAAGCATGTTAAAGTCAGCAGTTTAAACATTTCTGCATGTAATCATTTCAAAGAGAAAAAGAGACAGCGAAGATCAACAACTGAAAGATCGCGCATTTAAAATCTTGCAAGCTATGATGATCTGACTCGTCACAGAGAAAGTTGACAATGATGAGAGTGATTGTGATGCAAGCATATCATGAGCATTATTCAATGTCGATGAATTCAATCTCTCTAAAACAGTAAGAATTCTCACATCAAACATTTACAAAAACGCAATGCAGAATTCAGTTTAAGAAGAACTTTGAAAAGAAGTGATTAACGCAGAACTTGTGACACTAGTCGTTAATGAAATCTGACAAGAAGAAGTGTCGCTCAAAAAGATCAACATCGTAACAAGCAAATGAATTTTCAAGTCAAAGATGCACGTCGACGATTCTCTTGACAAACTGAAGACAAGACTAGTGATCAGAGATTTCTTTTAAATTCATGAAGTTGATTACAAGAATACTTTCACGTCAATCATCATGTTTGACACTCTGCAAGTCTTTCTAACTATTGCAACAATGAAAGATCTTGAACTTCATCAAGTTAATGTGAACAATGTGTTTACTGAGTCATTTCTCAAAGAAATCATCTACATGTTTTCTTCATCTGAAATGAAAGTCAAATCTGACTGTGTTCTAAAAGTTCTTCGAAGTCTTTATGATCTCAAGCAAGCTGCATAAGACTGACATGATCATTGTGTAACAACGTTATCTGAACTTAACTTTGCACAATGCGCTGCAGACTCATGTCTTCTGATTCATAAATCAAAAGAAATCATGTTGTTACTATATGTTAACAACATAGTCATCATCTGCAAATCATTAAGCAACATTAAATGATTTAAGCATGAGTTTTAATGTGTTTTCAAAGTCAAGAATCTGAGAGAAATGAAGAGAATTCTTGATATTTAAATCACTTGCAACAGAAAGACATGAATCTTACGAATGAATCAAACTCACTATCTTCATGATGTTCTTGAAAGACTCAACATGAAGCAAGATAAGCACAAGACAACAGATCTTTCAATGAATGAATATGATGCTTTTCGCTCAGCTGAACTCAAAGACGTGAGAATCGATCAGCATGAGTATCAACAAGTCATTGAAAGTCTCATGTATGCTGCAATTCACACTTGACTTGACATCATCTTTGCTTTCAATCAACTAAGTCAATATTTCAGTGATTCTGCAAAACATCATGAACACATCTTGAAGAAGTTGATGTGATACGTTCGTTTCATCATTGATCTAGACATCACGTACGAAGTCAGTGAAAGCATGAAGTTAGTAAAATACTCTGATTCAGACTACGTCTCAGACAAACTAGATTGCAAGTTGATTCTCGTTTACATTTACATGCTTGATGAAGAATCAGTCTTCTGAATGAGTTGAAAGCAAAAGTTCGTTGTCACATTGATCATTAAGACAGAGTACATGACTTTATTAATCTGCGTCAAGAAGAATCTATGAATTAATCAAGTGCTTAAGAACATGAATCTGACAAGATACTTGAGCATCAGTCACAGTTACGTCGATATTCTTGAGAAGATTACTCATCAATCTGTCTCACTTACGCAGCTCAAAGAAGATAATCAAGCGACTCTTATGCTGATTAAGAATGCTCATATTCACGAATGATTAAAGCACATTGACATCACTTATCATCATATTCGAAATCTGCACAAGAAGAATCAGATCTCAGTGAACTTCATTTCTAGTCAAGATATGATAGCAGACGAATTGATCAAGTCACTATCTTGACAGAACTTCAAGAAATTCATTGAACAACTGAAACTAAAAAGCAGTGAAAGCTGAGAAACTCGCAAGCATTGAGTGAGAGTGTTAAGAAGTGCGATGACAGACTTGTTTCTAGCAGCTCTTTGTAGACTAGCGTCAGGAAAAAGATTGTATGTCACGACTCAGTCATGTTAGCAGTATATAGATAAAGCAGTCTACGACTTCTCTCTACAATCTGCATAAATTTCATCATATGTAATACTGTTCATTCTACTCTTTCAATATTTATTATGAAATTCATGATCATCATGTGAAATGAATTCACACTCTCTGAAAATATAAACATCAGCTTTTCATAAAGTTTATGATGATGCACTTGCACTCACTGACAGTCTGAACAGATGCAAACATATTTCATCATCTTTTTGAGCATTTTTGATTAATAATATTTTCTTCTTATTGCAGTCTTGATACAAGCGCATGCAAAATGATTTGCTTCGAAATCATCATGATTCATATGCAGAATTTCATTTCTTGTAGCAAAGTCATTGAGTACATAAACTGCAAAATCACGACGTAGCAGTTCATCATTTCTCATACTTCATTTCAAAAGCTCATTCTTTCTAGATGTGAATCATTGACATCACTTCTCATTCATAACAAAGACGTTTCTTTGTTGTAACTTCAGCAATCACGTAATCATTGATTCACTCATCTTCAAATAAAATCTCTTCAACTTCATAATTTGATGAATCAGAAGTTGAGATGACACAGTGTCTAGAATTCTGCAAGATTTAGCGAGTACTTTCTCATTTGAACACATGACTTAAGTATCTGCAATGACTATGTCATTCAATTGCATCATCAATGCTGCAAGTTTAATCACTGTTGAAACTTCTTCATTTTTTAGCAGTTCAGATTGACATTTCTGATTGTGAAGTTTGTTTTGCAGAGTAAATAGAAAATAATCATTATTCTTCTTGCTATGACTGACAACAAGATTCATCTGTACGTGATGTCGACTACGAATCTTTTGATTCTATTCTGTGTTCGAATAGAAGTCAAAAGAGTCAAGAGATCTCAATTCGACGCAGTTCAAACGATGTTAGAACGTTGCGTGATCAGAAAAGTCATCATGCAGAGTTTTCACCCATGCGACAACACTTTTCCTAACAGTCACAATCAATCTACAAAGAAGATTAATGACATGTCGATGTCAGTAAGAGATGAGAAGATACTACTAGTGAAAAAGACAATTCAGATGAAGAGTCTGCAAGTTGTGACTACAAGTGATCGAAGAATTTGCGACTCATCGACTGCGTCGATATCGAAACATCTTCATCACATCGACAGTGTCATCGAGTAATTGATGAAAAGATATCAGGTAGAATAGTCGTTTCAAGTATTGAGAGGCGTGACTACAGTGCTCGAAGAAGTAGTGACTCGTCGATCACGCTGATATACTGAAGAGACTTGAGTTCATCTTCTTTACTTGACGTCAAGTCATTCATCTATTCACGTGAAAAATCGAGAGCTCAAGAGAACGATCAGAATGCATTCTCTTTCATTGATCAGAGTCAAACATCAAACGATTGCGATCGCACGTCTATACTAACAGTTCATTCAACGTCTACGTGACACAAGTCAAATCAAGAGAAGAAAAGAGTTACTCAGTACAATCACACTCTATCTTCTCATCGTGTGCGTCTCTCTTTCATCACATATTTCTCTGCTCAATGAATGACAATCATTGAGTAAGAGAACACAGCTCTACGTACGTTACAATCACGAGCATCACGAATGCAAAGAAAACGTCTTTCGTCTTCGAATCGAGAATCGAACCGAAACATCGTTGTATAGAATATCGTCAATGAAGAGCAGAGCAAAGACGATGCATCATAATCAAACAGCACAGACACTCTCATCAAGAGTTTACTCAAGCGTCACGCGCTGAATAGAAGCTATAGGTTCATTACTTGGTAACACAGTGTCAATCTCATTGTTTCGACTGCGTGAAGCAGTCGTATAGACGACGAGTGGTTTTCTTTCTCAGAGAGTTTTGTTCACTCGATATAAATAGCATAGAGTTTCTCATGAGTTGAGTCTAAATTGATGTCACAAGAGTGTATGAATTACAATTACAATTACAATTCTTCTTGCTATCATTTAATTTCATGATGTTGAGTTTTCTTAATGATGCATTTGCAGAGTTTAATTTGCCTCTGTGATATTCTATATGAAAGTCAAACGCAGCTAATTTCTCAGCTCAGCGCATTTGTCATGCATTGAGCTTCTTCATCATCATAAAGTAACGAAAATTATTGTGATCTGTTATCACACATATGAATCGCTTGCTACTTTGAAGATAGTGTCATCAGTTCTTAAAATTGAGAACTATAGTGTACAGCTTTTTATCATGCATATCTCATTATACTTTAGCTTCTTTGAACTTATAACTATAGTATGCAATGAAATGTCATTGATCAGTCTTACTCTTCTGACTAAGCACGTCTTCGACTTCGCGATTTGATGCATCAATCTTCATGCAAAGATTTGCAATTCAATTGTAGTGTTTTAAAATGAAAGCATTGATAAAGACTGCTTTCAATCTTTCAAAAGCTTTTCTTACTTTTGATATCATTGCAAAGAATGAATGCATCATCTTCTTCTTTGCATTCTTGATTAAATCTGTTAAAAGCGTAATGATTTAAGAGAATTCTTTTATAAATTGTCAATAAAATCTTGCAAATTTTAAGAATATGAAAATGTTCTTTACAGACTTGAGCTCAGATCAGCTAGTGATTACGTCGATATAAGACTGTTTCATCTGAATATTTCTTCACTTTATCACGAATTTCAGAAAGATAACTTTGCTATGATTGAAAGTGCATTTTGACAGCTTGACATACAGTCAATATTTCAGTAGCGCGCGAAGAATCTTGAGCACATGCTCTCAATGCTGCTCTTTCGTCTCAAAGTATACTAAGACATCATTCAGATATATCACGCAGCAAATATTCATGAATAACTTAAGCATATGATTTACATAGAACTGAAAGGTCGCAAAAGCATTTGTCAGTTCAAAGAGCATCATCTGATACTCAAACTGATCATAGCGTGTATGAAAAGTCGTTTTTCATTCATCGCTCTTGCAAATTTGAATGCAATGATAAATGTTGCAAATATCAATTTTGATAAAGTGTCTTGCATGAGCAAAGCGATTCAGCGTCTCAAACAGTAGAGACAATGAGTAATTGTTCTTTACTGTTATTTCATTGAGATCATGATAGTTCACGCATAAACAAAAACTTTCGTTTGACTTTTTTACAAACAACACAGATGCTTCTGCAGAACTACTTAATGAACGAATTCATTTCTTCTTTAGCGCGCTATCTAGATAGTTTTGTATTACAGCGAGCTCATCTCATGTCATCTTATAAATAAATTCAATGCAAGACATTTTGCTTTTCATCAGATCAATGAGATGTTTCATCTGATCATGTGTATTCAGACTATCAGAAAGAATCTCAGAAAACACTTTCTTGAAATCTTGAATAGCAAAGAGTATCTTTGATTCTTTCGCTTGAAGTGCATTGCATCTTGCAGTTTGACAATCTGCGTTCTGCAATAAGTCATCTGTAGATAGCAGCTGATAAAGCAAAGCTACATAAGTCTCTTTTCTTTTCTTAGCTGCAAGAATTGTCAGCTCAACAAATTTCAATGTTTTGCACAGATTAACTTGTATTTGCTTTGCACATTGAATGCTGTTTTCTCAATATGATCAGCGATGCTTGCATCAACAAATATTTGAATCAATCTTATTTAATCATAAGTAGTCAAGAATCATATCATATTCTTGCATGTTCACAGCATGAAACTCAATGTTTCAGTTCTTGCGAACTTTCTTATGATTAATCAACTCAATATTGATTTGATGTATATCATAGCAGAGAATTCAACAATCATTAATCATCTGAATCTGTTTCAAAGTTGCATGATTCTTCAATAACTTGTGCTCTTTTATTCATGATTGCAATATAAAGTTTTGCTCAATCTCAGAGTTAATAAGACAGTGAGCTTCACGCACTTTTTCAGAAGCATTTGTCAATATTGATATCATTAATGCATGTGACAATCATCTTTTCGTAGTTATATTTAATGATTCAATGATGAACATCAAACTTTCTCTTTTTTTATTTCTTCATCATGATTGCAAGTTTCTTGTCTGAATGCGTAGTTAAAATACATCAAATTATCAATCTTATGTTTCATTTTCTTGCATGATCAGCACATAAGATTGAATGAAGCAACATCTTGCTTGAACTCACTGAACTTGAATGTTGCATCATCTTTAAACTGCATGCTTGAAGCAAAGAACTTTGAATTCTTCATTGCAGTGACAGACTTCGTCTTTTCATGCAAGAGTTAAGAACTCTTCTGAGACGTTGCACTTTCACTTGACTGCGAATGTAACTTCGACAATGCATCAATGTTTTGCAAATGCAAGTCAATGTTTATAAAATGCTTTAGCAGATTGACATAATTGATAGAGATGTATGAGATGCAAAGAAACTTGTTAGAATCATGTCTAGAGCAAGTCATAAAGATACAGGTAAACGAAGGGTAAATCAGGTAAACGAGAATTCAAAGCTAAAGAGCGAGATCTATGAGATGCAAAGACTATATGTACAGAGAAAAGATGAGCGCTAGACTTGATAGAGTCTAGGCTCGCTCAAAGAACACACGTCTCAGTAGAAGACTGAGCACGCTTGTAACATTACTTTTCTTCTCTTCAGTCAAGCAATGATCTCATTGCTTCAATCAGCTTCGTTCTTTCTTGTTCATTTCATTACCGTTTTATTTGAGTGTTTCAAGCTCATTTCATCAGACGTTTCAAGTCTATTTCTTCTTGACATAGAGTGTTTCAAGCTCATCAGACGTTTCAAGTCTATTTCTTCTTGTCATATCGAAGAGTGTTTCAAGCTCATTTCATTAAGTGTTTCAAGCTCATTTCATCAGACGTTTCAAGTCTATTTCTTCTTGATATCTGACGTCATTGAAGCAGGCTCACTATTGATTCGTGCCTACTACACGCATGTAGTAGAGCTTGTTTCGTTCATGTCTATTGCATTCGATAGAACTTGTCTTCTGTTTGACAAGCTCAATCAAGAGATCAACTATTGACTTGTCATTGTAGCAGACTCACTTCAAGTGACGAGCTCAATCAAGAGATCACTTCGTGTCGTTCTGTGTCATTGTAGCAGACTCACTTTTCTTGTCATTCAAGCAGACTCTTTCTATTCAGCTTCAAATATTCAATGATGAACGAGTTTCAGCTCATATCTTCATGTTTTCAGATATATAGTATATGTTCTATTCTTTTTTAGACATATAGTATACGTTCTATTCTGTCTGCAGTACATATCATCTTTGCTGTTGTTGTCAATGTCGTGAATAGAGATAAATCGTAGAAGATATGAGTAAGAGATTCGTTGCTGAATCGAGTTCTGATGTCATTGTAGCAGACTCACTTCAAGTGTCGTTCAAGCAGACTCACTATCAAGTGACTGACTCAATGATGAGATCAATCATTATCTGTTCTTGTAGCAGACTCACTTCGATTCGTGCCTACTACACGCATGTAGCAGAGCTTGTTCTGATCGCGTCTATTGCATTCAATAAAGCTTTCTTTGTTCATGTCTTTATAGCAGACTCACTATCGAGTGACGAGCTCGACAACGAAATCAATATCGAACGCGTCTTTGAAGCAGACTCACTTCTGATTCGTGTCTACTACATGCATGTAGCAAAGCTTGTTTCGTTCGTGTCTACTACACGCATGTAGTAGAGCTTGTTCTGTTCATTGACTGACTCAATCAAGAGATCAACTGTTATCTTCTGTTTCATGTCTACTACATGCATGTAGCAAAGCTTCTGCTTTCGATCGTAGAGCTGCAAAAATCGACTCAACTAGAAAGTGAATCACTGTTGTGTGATATGTACGAAGCTTTGAATAATGTTAGAATCATGCCTAGAGCAAGTCATAGAAATACAGGTAAACGAAGAGTAAATCAGGTAAACGAGAATTCAAAGCTAAAGAGCGAGATCTATCGAGATGCAAAGACTATATGTACAGAAGAAAGAAAAGCGCTAGACTCGATAAAGTCTAGACTCGCTTCGAGAACGCGCGTTTCAGTAGAAGACTGAGCACGCTCGTAACAAAACTCATTCATGATGATTTCATTAATCTTCATTTGCAAGTACATCATGCAAGTTTCATTGAATATATGATAGTTCAAATCTGTGTACAGTCTGATAAGATATTACTTGAAATTTGCGATGCTTTAATTGACTCGCTGCTTTGCAGTCTTGAGTCAACATTCTGTTTGAAAGTTACGAATTTCAAAATTGCTAAGTCTAGCATGCAAGTATTCAATGTAGTACTTTCAGTTGAGTATCTCATCATGATTGCACATGCTTATCACATGATCTCATCACTGATTGCAAGACTTTTCTGACAAGTATGATGCAGATCATTGCAGCTTCTTTTCTTTCATGATGAAATCAAATGATGTCATGATTATGAAGTCTTTGCAATCTTGCAGTCAGAACATCAAGAAATCATAGTTCATGATGCTTTGCTCTCTAGACTTGCAAGATCAATTAGCATGCTTGCATGCATCACTTCAATAGTGATCATCATTATGTTAACATTGATGATCAGAAATTGATTGCATCTCTCACTCAAGTTCTGATACATAAAGTTGCAAGACAAGCAGTACATTCTGCGTCTTTAGATTCTTTAACTGCTTGCATACTTCGCTTGTTGATCATCAAGAAATATGATCTGTCTGTTCATTAAATTCTTGCAACTTGAACTTCTTATTTGCATGTTTGAATGCATGATTCTCAAATCTGTTCTGATGAAACGATGAATTCTCAGTGTGAGAAAAGTTGTTGCTTCTTTCAATCATGCAACTTCTAGTGAGTCGCTGCATGTTTGACATCTTTTACTGAGCAGCTTTGTGCAAATGAAGCAATTAGAACTGTGAGATGACGAAATCTCTTTACGTGAAACTGTGTAGTAAAAGATAATAAGATAGCATTTTATTGATGATAGAACTAATTGCTAAGAAATGAAAGTGAAAGCTTGCAGAGTTTTCATCTTCTGTCAAGTCATTATCTTTATTCACTCGTTAATTTCTTTGATCTAATCTCGCGAGCTAACCTTGCAGATATGCATCGTTCATAGTCAATGAGATGCATTCTCACATACTTACTGTCTTAAATTCGAGTTAGTACTTCGTTTATTAAAAGTATTGAATAACAATTTCTTTTAATCAAAGCATTCAGTTTTTGATAGTTCATGCAAAAGCGAAGACTGTCATCTTTCTTTTTGACAAATAGTATTGATGAAGCAAAAAAAGCTTTGCTGAATGTGATGAACTTCTTCTTTAAATTCTCTTCTAGATACTCTTTGATCTTCTGCAACTTGTAACTTAACATGAAATACAATCAACTTCTAGAAGATTGACTCTCATCTTTTAATTCAATCTTATGATTGTATGATTAATGCAAAGACAACTGCGTTATCTTTTCTCTATCAAAAACATTCAGAAAGTCATGATATGTTGAGATCATGTCTAGATCATTCAATCAAAGAGACTCAAGACTGATATGTATGTATTGCTCTTTAGAGGTAGCTATAACAAGACATTAAGAATACAGAAGAGAAAGAGTGCGAGCTCTTCTATAAATAATGACTTGAGGCTGCGCTAGGCTCGATACAGATGTGATGTAATATGTCAGACGTGTTTATCTAAAAGAATGATGAAAGAAGTGAATGAAGAAAGTGCTGAACAACGAGAAGAAGTGCTGAGAATGACTCGAAGAATTCAATAGAGATGCGCTAGGTTCAAACTAGGCATAGCGTCATGACTTGCTTTAATCAAATTGATTAGAGTTAGATCTGAACTCTGATCGATTCAGGCATGTTCATAACATTACTTTCTTCTTCGAACATTCATGTTTGCATGAATAGAAAAGAAATAAAAGCAAAAAAAAATTCATCGTGTTTTCAATTTAGTGCGACTTATTCGAGTATAGCTTGTGAAATTCGTTCAGAACTTTCTTCGAGTCATCGAATTTTCCTTTATCGACATAGTATCATTCGTTGTCATGATCTATCTCGATTCATTTGACCTTGTATTGTAGTCTTTCTCTATATCGCCTGAAGTTCAATATATCGTTTACTTCTCAGTGCTCTTCATTCTCTTCAATAATCAATGATTTAGAGAACTCAGAGTGTTGTTTCAATAGAGAGTCATTTGATGAAGGTCGTAGACACTTCAAGCTGAACATTGAATGTATATGCTTCATGCTTCTAGATAGCTGAAGGCGATAGAAGGTTTCAACTTTGACTGTGATTGAATAGAGATTGAGCTGCTTGTCTTTCAAATTCTTGCATGATCTAGTGATTTTGATGTTTTCGAAGACTAATCAAACTTGATCATCTACTTCATAGATGACGTCTTGTCTATGCTTGTTCACCTGAGATTCAGTGATCTGCTTGATCTTTTTCAATTGTTGATGATCGAAGGTAAGAAGCTCGCTCATTCAAGTGATAATGTCATCGATCTTTCTAGCTTCAATACGTTGACGAGTCGTTTCGTAATCAGTCGTATCTGAATCGAAACTCATTCGAAGGTGAAAGTCTTTATTGAAGTAGAAAGAGATCATCAAGATAGCTGAGAACGTATTGAAATTGTCACTGAATTTCATCATTGAAAGTCATTTAGCTCAGTCATTCTGCATGTAATTGCAGTAGGTTCGAAGTTCACGTTCAACATCTTGATTAGCTCGTTTCGACTGATCATCGATCTCTGAATGATAGACTGTTGATAAATTGACTTTGATCTTCAGTCATTTGCAAAGACTTTGTCACATGATTGATATGAACTGAAAGTCTCTATTTGAAACGATAGAACTGAGTAGATCATGAAGTCGATAAACGTTTCATAGCATGATTCATACTGTTTCTTCGATTGAGATGTCATTGTCTCTTCAATGACAGAAAACATAGTGACGTTCTTTGAAGAGACGACATATGATCGTGCAAATGACGTTATAGTTTTTCGATAGAGATAGCTCAGTGATGAAGTTCATAACTATATCTTGTCAACGCTGCTGAGAAATCGATAGAGGCTGAAGCAAATCATTTGTACCATCTCGAGATGCTTTGCTTTGCTGACAGACATGACAGTTTCGAATGTATTGTTGAATAGTTGCTCGATGATCTGATCAATAGTAGAAGCGTTGAACTAGATCAATCGTTCGTCTAATGTCAGAATGCGAGGTTGATGATTGATCGTGAATATTTCGAAGCAATTTCGTATGCATTTGTTTCAACACTCATAGTAGGCTCTTTTTGAATAGAACGTTGTCAATGATTTGACAGTTCTTTAGCTTCGTGTCATGAAGCTTCAGTTCATCTTTGTTCATAGCTTGTCAATACTCATTGCATAGTTCATTCTTCTGATTGACTAGACGTACGCGTTGATAGAGATTAGTCTCATATTCAGGTTCGATTTCGAACTCGATTGATAAAACGTTTATTCAATTCAAAGTTAGTATAGTCTGAAAACGATCATTTATGCCTTTAACTGATTCAGAACTATCGATCATCGACATTCTAGTTAAAGCATCGACTTTGATGTTTGTTTTGCCTGATCGAAAGATAATCTGAAAGTTAAACTTTGATAGAATATTCAGGTAGTTCACTTGTTGTCAAGTCAGCTGTTTGTTTTTCATAAAGATCTTCAAAGTCTGATGATCAGTAAACATCTGAATAGATAACTCAGTGTCTTCTAGTTCGAGTCGTCAGTGTTCGAAGCATCAAATGATAGTTAGCAATTTCTTGTCATAGATGTGGTAATTGCATTCGACTGAAACCATGCTCTTGCTATAGAAGACTATCGAATGAAGCACACTCTCGTCATCGTACTGAGATAGTATGTCGTCTTTTACATAGTTGAATGCATCGATTTTCAAAATAGCTTGACGTTTGACATCGAAATGACGTAGAACTGAGGTCGAGCTGACCTGCTTCTTTAGATTGTCAAAGACTTCGACGCAGACTTCATTTCAAACAAAAGATGTATCTTTTCAAGTCAGCTGAGTGAATAACTTGACTAGTTTCGAAAAGTTCTTGATGAAGCGTCGATAGAAATTGATGAAGTTGACGAAGTCTTGTATCTCTTTTAGATTATTAGATGTAGCTCAATTGACTATAACTTTCACTTTGATAGAGTTCATGTGAAGATCTTGTTCTGATACTATGATCTCTAAGAAGACTGTTTCTTCTACGTTGAATTCGCACTTTCGAATATCTATCTGCAGATCAGCATCTCGTAGACAATCTAGTATCATCTTGACATGTTGTCTATGCTTCTTTTGAGTCTTGCTGTATATGAGAATGTCGTTTAAATAAGCTTGGCAGAAGTCATTTAGAAAGTTTCATAGAACATCGTTCATATATTGCTGAAACGAGATCGAATCATTTGTTAATTCGAATGATAGAATCTTTGATTTGTACGCTTTTAGAGCGGTAATGAAGATTGTATAGTTCTCACTATCGAGATGCATATGAAGTTTGTTGAAAGCGAAAATTATATTCAGTCGAGTCAGATGCTTGCAGTCAACGATTTTGTCAATCATCTCATCTATGAGCGATAGAGAGTAGCGATTTCTTTTGATAATGACATTGAGCTTTCGATAGTCAACGCAGAAGTGAAGATCATCATTGATCTTCAGAGCGAATAGAACGAGTGAGAAATATGAGGTCTTGCTAGAAGTAATAAAACTCTTTGACAGGTTTTCGTTCAGATATTCTTTGACCTTCTGAAGCTTGTAGAGTGACATTCAATAAGCTTGACATCTAGAAGAAGTGACATCGTTAGTGAGCTCTATCTTATGATCATATGAACGATGAGGTGATAGCTTATCGACTTGAGCTCGATCAAACACGTCGATGAAATTCTGATATTTCGAAGATAGCTTGACTTTGATGTCTTCTAGATTTTGAGCTGATGCATCGATGAAAGCGACGTCTAGAACGTTCAGTTTGCATTGAGTGTTGTAAACTATTTTTCTATCAATATCTTCGATCGACATAGCGAAAACCTCGATGCAATTCTTCTTTGATCATTTAATCAATGCATGAAAAGATGCAACTCTCACACTGAACATAGAAAAGTTCTTTTTCGAAGCAGTAAAAGCTGATCGTTGAAGCACTTTGAGAGCTGAACTGATAGAAAAACTTGATGATCATGATCATTTTGAGTGTGAAGCTTTGACTGACATCGAAAAAACAGAAATGAGAGCTTCTAATTGATTTGAAAAAATGATGACATCGTTTTGCATATCTAGTAGTATTTCATTTTTGTTCATTCAGAACTTTTCTAATATGACGTCATGATGATTTATATCAGCTATTAACATTGAAACAGTCAATTTCTTATGACTTTCGACTGTGAGATTGAGTAGAATTTTATGAATAATGATCTTTCTTGCCAGCTTTCCGTCATATTCTCTTATTAACTTCTCTTTAGCTAGTCATATCGATTGAATTTCGAGCTTCTGACATATTTGATTGACTAGCTTTGTATGAATCAAGATGTAGATCGTCAAGTCACTATCTATCAGAGATCGTAGCTTGAAGAATTCGTCTTGCGAGAATAGAGTGACATCGACTAGAAATGACTTTTCGAAGTAGTTCTCTTTGATAGGTGAAATTTCGTCGATTAGATTGCACAAAGAAATGATCTCTATCTCTTTGATGACTCTGAAAGAGGTGACTAGTTTTTTGAATCAGACTCTGAATCAAAGTTCAAAGAATGATCAAACTCGTCATCTAATGCGTTAATTCTGAAAGGTCTATTCGAGCACTCTTTAGAAGTATGATCAGACTTATGACATAGAAAGCAGTTTTCGATTAGTAAGTCATTTTCTTTGACGCTAGTCAAAACAGCGTCGCGTGGTTTTGACTGGTCAGTCATCTTTGTTTCTATGATTCTACGAGTAGCTTTGACTGATTCTTCAGCGAAGATGATCTGTTTAGTTGTTCTAGCTTTGATCATTGCTTCTCTATTCTTGATCTCTCGAATAGCTCGTTGATCGTTATTCAATCGAATGAGGTAGAAATGAATTTCTTTCAGAGTACTGAGTTGAATCAATTGAGTTATTCAAGTGAATCGAAGTCGAGAGTTTATTTTATTCTTTAAATCGACGATCAGCTGTTTTTCTTGATAGTCTAGATAGAAGAATAGTCGTTGAAATTGAGTATAAAACTCGCTGAATTTCTTCTGTTCTTGAACCAAGTTGTAGTAGTCTCTACGAAAGTTGACTTCTTTATCTGAATCATTGAACAACTGAGCTAGCTCTTTCAAAAGCTCATCGACGATCTTGTATGAGTTGAAACAGTCACGTTCGTGTTTTGACTGAGTGATCTCAGCTGCATCATCGAATAATCTGAAATGTACGTAGCTCAGCTTGACTCGTTCACTTGAAAAGAGATCAACGTTGATTTTCAGCTTGTTCTGAACTTTTTCATACCAGTTCTTTCAGGTAGAATTCTTTTCATCAGTGAACAACGAAGAATCGAGTATTTTCTGAGACCTAGAACGCTCAGAGTAGGTTGACGATGACGAGATAATCTCTCTAGCTTGTAGTCTAGCTTTCAGCTCTTCGCATCATTTCTTCAAAGCTTTCATAGTCATAGAAGGTGTTATGATTTCAGCGAATGAGTCGTTATCTTCGACAATGAAGAATGAAGCTTCGAAACGCTCTTTGAAGAAACGAGACATGATGAAGAAGAAAGAAGAGATTGAATTGAACGAGTGTTTTTTAAAAGAAAGAAATCGAGCGAAAAGCGATGCTTGATAATAGAAGATGAAGTCGTTTTTGTTGTTTGATTTGAGAGTTGATTGATTCTCTTGATCGATTTGATTCTCTAGCAATCAACGAAGGTTCTTTATCGCTGATTCTATTAATTGAGGTGAACGATGCGTACTTAATGAGCTGTAAGTCGTCTAGCAATTCAACCAGTCTTGCTGTTGATTCTATAGACTCTCTAGTGTTGTTCTGTCTTTCGATTGCGTCGATCATCAGGTAAACGAATTTCTTTAGACTCGATCTGCCTGAACGAGTATATTGAACGAGTAATGAGTATCTGTATCGTATGATAAACGAGATTCTTAATGTAATGTTGAGATCGTGTCTAGATCATTCAATCAAAGAGACTTGAAGCTGATATGTATGTATTGCTCTTTAGAGATAGCTATAACAAGACATTAAGAATACAGAAGAGAAAGAGTGCGAGCTCTTCTATAAATAATGACTTGAGACTGCGCTAGGCTTGATACAGATGTGATGTAATATGTCAGACGTGTTTATCTAAAAAAATGATGAAAGAAGTGAATGAAGAAAGTGCTGAACAACGAGAAGAAGTGCTGAGAATGACTCGAAGAATTCAATAGAAGTGCGCTAGGTTCAAACTAGGCATAGCGTCATGACTTGCTTTAATCAAATTGATTAGAGTTAGATCTGAACTCTGGTCGATTCAGGCATGTTCATAACATGATAAACTATTGAAAGCTTCTTCTTCAGTTCATTTAATGACATGACAAAGATCATTTCATTCAGTTTCGCGAAATCTTCAACTGAGTTAAGCGCTTTGTTGATTTCACTAATGATCAAGAAGAAAATCTTGATCTTTTTATTCTTGACTAGAGTTTGATACACAGTGATCTCAATCATAACAATATTGACAAACTTTTTTTTCTTAGTAGATTGAATGAATCGAGAATGATTGAGATCAACTTGAGTGCTTTGCTTTTGTCTGAGTACAGATTCAATGAATTGATTCACTGATTTCTGATTCATGAATCTTTTCAAGATGATCATTGATGTAACAATTGAATTCAAGTTCTTTCATTTCATTTTGCAGATTTCGCTTGATTCAGATCTGTGAAATGCTGATTGACTGCTTGCTTTTAAAACAACAGATTTTGATGTTTGAATCTTCAATGATGATAATAATCAATCATTTGCAGAATTTATTAACATTTGATTTCTTTTCAATCAAAGATTTTCAATGATTATCTTGTGCTGATCTAGATGAGTTATCAATAAAAACATTATTTTATTCTTGTGTTCTTGAATCATGATCAATGTATACAGAGTGTATGTAATCAACTTTTGATCAAAGATTTCATCATATGATTGAATTGACTTTGATTTTAACAGTGATATTGACTGAATATCAAAGCATTCACATAGCTCTGACATTAAAGATTCATTGATGAAAGTCATGTCAATGACTTCAATATTTATCAGAATGAAAGATCTGAATATCTTTTCTAAACTATTCAAAATGACATCAACAGTGAATGACTTGAAATCAAATGAATCATCAGACATGCTGATGAAACAAAATATGAGTATATTGCTCTCAGTTACTACTTTGACAAAGATAGATTGTTTTTTGAATTCGTAGTGATCTTGTGCACTTAAGTCATCTTAAAACAGTTATATGCTTTATGTTTTAACTTCTTGCATTTGAAGCAGAGTTCTTTCTTAAACAACTCTTTTTAAATAAAGTTAAGATTCAATCTTCTGAATTTCTTTCATGAAGAAACTGATGATGTGAGTCGAGCAATTGATGTGTTAAAGACAGAATGAGCAGCTTAAGTCACTGATGCTTTGATGACTGATTGAACGTTCAATTCAGTTAATCTAACATTAACTTGCATGCAGATGTTAATAAACTCATTCAAATTCGTGATTCATTTATTGAGTGTTGCTCGCTGAAGATCTGAGCTGATCTTATGCTGAAGATTGTTTAGTAAAGTCTTGTTATTGTATTCTAGTTCTGCATTAAATCTCTGAAATTTCATTCAAAATTCATGAAAGAAGATCTTGTTCTGATACAGCTTCAAATATCATCATTGAGTCATGTGATGATAATTGAGATCGTCATATATTTTATTGATAATCGATAGCACTTCTTTGACTTCTAGAAATGAGTTCAAGAAGATATCTTGCATGCAAGAAGCTATGTGCTTGATCGCAGCTTCACTGACTCAACTTTCAATGTATGCAATCTTCAACTCTTTAATAGAAAAATGATTCTTATTTATCTTCAGCTTATTTTGCATTTAAGACAGTCAATTATTTACATTTTGCGTTAAATCTTTGAACAGAGATGAATTGAGTAACTTGATCAACTTCGAAAATCAATCTTCAGAAATCAAAGTACTTTGTTGACTTGATGCAGCTTTTAAATGATGTATAATTACGTTCTTGTTTCTATTCTCTTTTTGCAAACGCGTCTGCATAATTTTTAATGTGATGTTTATCTTGTTAACATCTTCTAACATCTGAATCATGTTATTGTGAGTCTCGATTTCAATGTCGTGCTGTTGACATATGTACTTGATAAAGATAACGATGTCATCTGCTTCATAAACACTTATTTAAGCATTCAGTTCAGTGTTAAAGATCGGCATAGAGCGAGTCATATGAATGTAATATAACTAATAAATAAATGCTAAGAAAGAAAAGTATCTACAGAAAGAAACTCAATTCTTATATGTGTGTTTCTCAACTCTGTGCTAGACTCAATTGAGTTGATGCTTTACACATATGATGCAGAGTTTCAATGACATCATCTTTAGATCAGATTCTCGCTAGACTCGATTAGAATGAAATCATGCAAAGACTAAACGAAGGCTAGAATCATAACATTATCTCTCTTTCTTGACTATTCATGTTTGCATGAATGTTATTTCTTAGTGCGCTTTTCTTGAATATTTGGTATGAAAGTCGTCAATCATCTTTTGAGCGTTCATAAATTCATTGTTGTCAACGTTATATTAGTTGAGATTGTTGTCATAGCTCTTTCATTTGACTCGATATTGAAGTTGTCTTCAATATCATCAAGAGTTCAATATATCGTTGATCTTTCATTCGTCTTCATCGTTTATCACTATTGATTTCAAAGATTCATTCTTTTGATCAGACAGAGAGTCATCAATGACAGAACGAAGAAGTTTTGAATGAAATACATCATGTATATGCATAGTCTCTGATAGTTTCAACTTATAGAATGAGTCAACAAAGTCAGTGATCTGAAATGAATTGAGCATCTTATCATTCAATTTTTTGAAAGATCTCGCTGTAATGATGTTTCGTTCATTCAGAAACATCTTTGATTTGATTTTGTAATTGATCTTCTTTCTATGCTTGTTAGTCTGATTCATCATTTGCTCTCGTGTTTTGATCAGAGCTTCGCGAGCGAAGATCAGTGTCTTATTCATGTGATTGAATATATCTTCGACCTGAGCAATCTGCAGACGTTCGCGAATGCTTTCATACTTGATGATGTCAGAGTTGAAGCTCATACGAAAGTGAAAGTTCTTGTTCATGAAGAAGAAAATCAATGAAATGATTGAAAACAAGACGTTATTGTCAACAAACTTGATCATGAGTAGTCACTTGAATCAGTCGTTCTGCATGTATGAACAGAAGAAACAAAGATATCGCTTGACATTCTGATTGACTTGTTCGCTTTGATCATTGATCTGAGAGTGATAGACGATGAACAATCAAAGAGAAATGCTCAGTCGTTTGCAAAGAAACTTTCAAAGAATGAAGATGAACTGAAAACCTCGATCAAATACAATGAAGCTTGATAGATCATAAGTTTAATATACTCATTGAAGCAACATTTCAGCTGTCTTTTCGACTGTGATATCTTCATCATCAATGATGCAAGAAATATAATGTCTTTCTTTCAACAATTTGCAAATGACAGTCAGAATAACGTTGTAGTTGTACGAATCAGATAGATTAATAATGAAGTTCATGACTATGTTTTATCATCGCTGTTCAGATATTGATAAAGATTGAAGCAAGTCATTTGATTTATCTCTAGATGTCTTTGATCATTGACAAACATAACAGTTTTGAATATATCAATCTACTGTCTTTTGCATGAACAATCAATAGTAGTTTCGTTTGATGATTTTCATCGTTCTAAGAATATCAAGATGATCTATTGAGAATTGATCGTGCATCTCACGAATCAGATTCATTTGCAGAAGTTCATTGAACGAGACTCATAGCTGACTGTCTTTGTATAAGATTTCATTCTGAACTCGACAATTCTTCAGCTTGATATCTTTGCATTGTGCTTCGTTTCTGACCTTTGCTTCACGAAGTAGAGTACAATTCTCGTCGATTTCATTCACGTCAAGAACTTGTTTATAAATTGACTCGCTGACGTTTTTCTCTAGATCAGCAATCTTCATTCAATTCAACGTCAGAATAGTGATTCATTGATAGCGAACGCGTTCATCATTGAAATCTCTGAGCACGAAGTCAGCTCAACGAGTTAATGCATTGATCTTAATGTTTTGTTTGTCAGATTGATACATTATCTTGAAGTTGAAGTCAGCTAGCTTCTGAACTCAGCGCATTTGACGTCTGCTCAGCTCTTTGTCTTTCATCAATGAGATGAGTGCTTGATGATCGATGAACATCTTGATAGAAATGTTGATCAGCTTCAGTTCAAGTCATCAATGTTTAAAAGCTTGAATTATGATCAGCAGTTTCTTATTGTATATCTCGTAGTTGCACTCAGCAGAAGACATGTTCTTGTTATAGAAAGCAATCAAATGTAGTACTTCTTCGTCATCATATTGAAAGAGAATTTCGTCGTTTACGTAGTTGAATGAGTCAGTTTTCAGAATAGTCTCATAAGTCTGATCAAAGTGACGAAGTATAGAAGTCTCAGTCATACATCTCTTCATGTGGTTGAATGCAGTCTGACAAGTCTCATTTCATTCAAATATGATCTTCTTTTGAGTGAGTTGAATCATTGAATGAACAATCTTTGAAAAGTTCTTGATAAAGCATCGATAGAAGTTGCAGAAGTCAATGAATGACTGAATCTGAGTGAGATTATTGAGGGTAGATCATTTCACTACTGCTTGTACCTTTCGTGAATTCATCTTCAGTTCTTCAATGAATATTAATAGTTCTAGAAAGATGATTTCTTGAACATGAAACTTGCATTTGTTTATGTTCATCTGTAGATCAGCTTCTTGTAGTTTATTCAAAATCAATCGTACATGTCACTTATGTTTCTTCAAGATCTTGCTGTAGATAATAATGTCATTTAGATAGATCTGACAAAACTGATGAAGATATTTGAACAGCACGTTGTTCATATAATGTTGATAAAACGTCGATTCGTTGATTAATTCAAAGAGCATTACATGATATTTGTATGAATCAAAGAAAGTGATAAAGATAGTCAAATCTTCGTTATCTGAGTGCATTCGCAGTTTATTGAACGCGACAATGATGTTCAATCAAGTCAGATACTTGCTTTCTTGTATTCAAGTGAAAGTTTCATCGATCAATGACAAAGAGTAGCGATTTCGTTTGATCAAAGCATTGAGCTTTCTATAATCAACGCAGAAACGCAGACTATCGTCTTTCTTTTCAATGAACAAGATGAGCGAGATGTATGAAGCGAAGCTAGAGAAAATAAACTCTTTGTTCAGATGTTTGATCAGATACTTCTTTATCTTCTGAAGCTTGTGATTGAACATCTGATACAGTCTGCTTCGAGAAAACGTTTTCTCGTCGATCAACTCAATCTTGTGATCGTAGAAACGATGAGGTGATAGCTGATCAATCATTGTTCAATTGAACACATCTAGATAGTCATGATATTCAGAGAGAAGCTTGACCTTGACTTGCTTGAGAATCTTGACGTGTGAAAGCTTATGTAGATTCACTTCTTCGAGCTTTTTCTCAGCTGTAGTTATGAGTCGATCAATTTTCAAGATGATAACAGCAAAGATCTTGACGTCTGATCATTTGACTAACATTCTATAGACTGCTGCCTTTATCATTGATATGTTCATTGAATTAGAAGCTGATTTCAGACTGAACGTTGATTTAGAGTTGACGCTAGGCAAAACTGCGTCAAATGATTTTGACTGTTCAACTGACTTCTCTTTGAACTGACTGAAAGAAAGTGTAACGAAGATAGTAAATCTCTTCAAAATATGAGTAAAAGTCAAGCTTTTCTGTTTTAAGATTGTTTTATGACTTGAGAATAAAACAATTGATTTCAAAATAGAAGAATTGAAATTTGAAAATCGAAGAAAATCGATTTGCATATCTATTACTAGATTGATCTTGTTTATTCATGTTTTTTCAAGAATCATTTGATGTTGATCTAATCAAGTGATCAACATAGAAGCGATTTCAATCGTATGATTCTGAACAGTCAGATTCAAATAGATGACATGAGTAATGAGCTTTTTTGCATAATAATCGTCGAATTCTCGTATTGACTTCGTCTTGATCAAAGTCAGAGATTCAATTTGCAACTGATTACAAACAATCTGTGCAATCACTTCATCAATGAATGAATAGTCAGCAGCTTTGATGTCAATCAATGACTTCAATGAGTAACTAATTTCATTGTTAGATAGTACACATTCAGTAGTCAAAGATTCAGAAGCAAAAGAATCATCTGACATGCTCATTGTTGAAGAAATTAACACGTCTTTCATCGCGTCTTTGATGAAAGTCTCTAGTTTTTTGCCTCGTTATTCTCGAAAGAAGACATTTTCTCATTCTTCTTATTCTTCGAAATGATGATTTCATGTAGACGAAGAGTGAATGCATAAGATGCAGAAGTATCAATCTTGTTCTGAGAGCAATTCTTGAACAAATGATTGAGAGTCTTACAAATATAGCAGATGATAGATGATCTTGCTGACTCAGAAGTAAAAGAGAAGATAAACTTAACATAATTGATTATCAAAGTCGTCATTGACAATGAGATAGCAGCGCATTTATCAGGTACGACAGTGACTTTGACGATGACAGTGCGAAGCTGACTGCGTAGCTAATAGTTGACTCGCTGTTTATTATTCACATCTTGAAGAAAGATTCTTAAGCGAGTGAGCAAAGTAAAATTCTCTGAACAGACTGATAGAGTGTTTTGCAAGCGATTATTGATTTTATTCTGAAGATCATTCATCAAAATACGATTGTCATAATCGAGATAGCTGAATAGCTTCATAAAGTCAAAGTAGAAGACATTGAAAGACTTGTTTGCTTGTCTCAGAGCGTTGTACTTGCGACGACACTTTCAATTTCTATTCAGTTCATCGTATATTTCTTTTAGATGCTCAAATAGCTCGTCGATCAAAGTGTATGAATGCGAAGCATCATGTCAACATCAAGCGAAGATGTGCTCAGCAGCATCATCTTCTAGTCTAGATATCACATAAACAATACAGATATTCTCATTATCGAAGTAATCAACATTTGTCTGAAGCTTGTCGTTCATCTTGACTCTTCAGCTATTTCATGTTGATTCATCTTCATTAATGAATACAAATGAGTTCAAAAACTTGAAAGACTTGTGATGATCATTATCAAATAAAGTGAACGACTTACGTTGAGTATGATTCTCGATAGATTGATGAGATAGAGGTTTCGTAGACTGGCGAGATTGAGACTGATTCGCTGAATGCAGTACTTCTTTGAGTTTATTCTTGAGATTCAACATCTTCTTTTGATAGCATTTATTTGTCTCTTCTAAAGTGTTTATGATCATCTGTTTGATCTCTAGTTGATTCAATCTCTTGTCATGTTCGACTTGAACAACAATTCACTGCTCATTGAGTTTCAAAGTCATGTTTCGTTAATCTTTTAGCTCAATCAGCATCTTGATGATCTCGTCTGACTGATCAATAACTCATTGACGAAGTTGTTGACTTATATTGATGTTTCATGAGATAGCGACATTCTGAGATCTTGCTGAAGCATTGAAAGAAATAAGAAAAACTCGTTTACTAGCAATGATTCTAAGCAGATGAGCTGTTCGTGACTCGACTGATTCAGAGTCGCGTGTCATTGTGAGAAATTGAAGGTAAAGATAGGTAAATTTGAGTAAATTTGAGTAAATTTGAAGATGTGTTTTGATGAAAGTAATTCAAAGAATTTCTTGCGAATTTTCTGAATGAACGAAGTAGATTATTTCGTATTGTCTACACGTCGATAGCAGAGTAGTTGATTAGCATTTATCTACTGTTAGAAATCGGCATAAAGCAAGTCATATGAATGTAATATAACTAATAGATAAATGCTAAGAAAGAAAAGTATCTACAGAAAGAAACTCAATTCTTATATATGTGTTTCTCAGCTCTGTGCTAGACTCAATTGAGTTGATGCTTTACACATATGATGCAGAGTCTCAATGACATCATCTCTAGATCAGATTCTCGCTAGACTCGATTAGAATGAAATCAGGCGAAGACTAGATGAAGACTAGAATCATAACATTCAGTATTGATGCTGATCTTGATCATTTTATGATCAAAAAGTAACGTGTTTATGTTCTTTTCTTCTGTATTCAATGATGCATTTGTGTTTTCTTCTTCTGAAGCTGTTCAATTCTGTGATAAAAGTGATTCTCTTCTAGCATTTTGAAGTTCATAATGAGCAATGCTCGCTGATTCTGAACTTCTAGTCATGATATGAGTAGAAAATTGCTGATTGAAATTCTGATGTTACTTTATTGAACTTTCTAAGTTCAAGCAATGATCAGTACTTTATCGAACTTTCTGAGTTCAAGTACTGCTGAAATTTCTGATTTTTGATGATGAACTCAATAAAAAGTGTTGCAATCATGCACTTCAAGTTAGTTTAACATAAATCATGTCAGACTATCATAAACTAGTATAGAGCTGATGTTGACACGCTAGCGACCTAGCGTGTCTTCGTGAGTAAAACTCACGACGTGTTGCATCTTCTTTCTTCTTCAGCTTTGAACTTCTAGTTAGAATACACTCATATGATTCGCTCTATGCAGACTCATAACATTAGTTCAAAGCTCATTAATCTTGCTATCGACGTGTAAACGATATAAAAACAAGTTACACAACTCAAACTAGAAGTTGAAACCAGAAATTTTGACAGCAGAATCAGAACTCAAGCTCAGAAAGCTTAATAGAAACCAGAAATTTCTAAAGAAGAATCTTGATTCAAAATCAGAAATTTCGATAGAATCAGAATTAAAGAACATGAACGCGTTACTCTTGACTAACTCTTTATTGAGCTCATCATCAGAAATCAGAAATTTCAGCAGTACTTGAACTCAGAAAGTTTGATAGAGTAACATCAAAATCTCGACCAGCAATTTTCTACTCATATCATGATTAGAAGCACAGAATCAGAATCAGTGAGCATTGCTCACTATGACTTTCAAAATGTTAGAAGAGAATCACTTCTATCACAGAATTGAACAGCATCAGAAGAAGAAGACACAAATGCATCATCAGATACAGAAGAAAAGAACATGAACGCATTGCTTTTTAATCATGAAATAATCAAAATCAGCATCAGCACTGAACTGAATGCTTGAATAAACACTCATGAAGCAGACGACATTGTTGTCTTTATCAAGTACATATGTTAACAGCATGACATTGAAATCAAGACTCACAATGACATGATTCAGATGTTAAAAGATGTTAATGAGATAAACATCATATTGAAAGCTGCGCAGACGCGTCTGCAGAAAGAGATGAGAAACAAGAATGTGATTATACATCATTTAAAAACTGCATTAAGTCGACAAAGTACTTTGATCTCTGAAGATCATTTCTTGAAATTGATCAAATTATTGAACTCTTCACTGTTTGAAAATTCATCACAGAATGTAGACAATTGACTATCGCGAATGTGAAATAAGTTGAAGACAAACAAGAATCACTTTTCTATCAAAGAGTTGAAGATTGTTTACATTGAAAGTCGAGTCAGTGAAGTTGCAATCAAGCACATAGCTTCTCGCATGTAAAATATCTTCTTGAACTCATTTCTAGAAGTTGAAGAAGTACTATTGATCATTAATAAGATGTATAACGATTTCAATCATCATCACACGACTCAATGACAGTACTTGAAGCTGTATCAGAACAAGATTTTCTTTCATGAATTTTGAATGAAATTTCAAAAATTCAGCGCAGAACTAAAATACAATAATGAGACTTTACTAAATGATCTTCAGCATAAGATCAGCTCAGATCTTCAATGAGCAACGCTCAATGAATAAATCACGAATTTGAACGAGTTTGTTAACATCTGCATGCAAGTCAATGTTAGATTGACTGAATTGAACGTTCAATCAATCATCAAAGTCTCAGCGATCTCAGCTGCTCACTCTGTCGCTAGCACTTTGTCTGCTCGATCTACGTCATCAGTTTCTGCGTGAAAGAAACTCAGAAGATTGAATCTCAACTTTATTCAAAAAGAGTTGTTTAAGAAAGAACTTTGCTTCAAATGCAAGAAGTCAAAACATAAAGCATATGACTGTCTTGAGATGACTCAAGTGCATAAGATCGCTGCGAATTCGAAAAATGATCTACTTTCATCAAAGTAGTGACTGAAGACAATATACTCATATTCTGTTTCATCAGCATGTTTGATGATTCATTTGATTTCAAGTCATTCATTGTTGACATCATCTTAAGTAGTTTAGAAAAGATATTCAGATTTCTCGCTCTGATAGATACTAAAGTCATTAACATGACTTTCATTGATGAATCTTTGATGTCAAAGCTATGTAAACGCTTTGATATTCAGTCAATATCGCTGTCAAAATCAAAGTTGATTCAATCATATGATGAAATCTCTGATCGAAAGTCAATTACACATGCTTTGTATACATTGATCATGATTCAAGAACACAAGAATGAAATGATGTTTCTATTAATAACTTGTTTAAATCAGCACAAGATAATTATTGAAAATCTTTGATTAAAAAGAAATTAAATTTTGATAAATTTTGCAAATGATCAATTAATATCATCATTGAAGATTCAAACATTGAAATCTGTTGTTTTCAAAGCAAGCAGTCAATCAGCATTTCATAGATCTGAGTCAAATGAAACTTGCAAAATGAAACAAAAGAACTTGAATTCAATTGTTACATCAACAATCATTTTGAAGAGATTTTTTAATCAGAAATCAGTAAATAGATTCATTGAATCTGCTTTCATAGCAAAGCAAAGCACTTAAGTTGATCTCGATTAACTTCACTTCTTTCAGTCAACTGAGAAAAACAAACTTGTTAATATTGTCATGATCAAAGTCGTTGTGTATCAAACTTTAGTTAAGAATAAGAAGATCAAGATTTTCTTCTTGATCATTAGTGAAATCAACAAAGCACTTAGCTCAGTTGAAGATTTCGCGAAACTGAATGAAATGATTTCTGTCATGTCATTAAATGAACTGAAGAAGAAGCTTTTGATAGTTTATCACGACTTTCTGAATGTTTTTGATAGAGAAAAGACAACGCAGTTGCTCTTGCATTGATCATACAATCATAAGATTGAATTAGAAGATGAGAATCAATCTTCTAGAAGTTGATTGTATCTCATGTCGAGTCACAAATTGCAGAAGATCAAGAAGTATTTAAAAGAGAACTTGAAGAAGAAATTTATTACACTCAGCAAAGCTCTCTTCGCTTCGTTAATACTATTTGTTAAAAAGAAAGATGATAGTCTTCGCTTTTGCATAAACTATTGAAAACTAAATGCTTTGATCAAAAGAAATCGTTATTCAATACTCTTGATAAACGAAGTACTAGCTCAAATTCAAGACAGTAAGTATCTGACTCAACTTGACATTATTGCTGCGTTCAATAAACTGCGAATGAGTTCAGAAAGTGAGAATTTAACTACTTTTGTTACTTTCTTCAATGTTTACAAGTATAAAGTAATGCTCTTTGAATTGATCAATGAATCTGCGTTCTTTCAGCACTATATCAACAATGTATTATTTGAATGTCTGCATAAATTCTGTCAGACATATTTGAATGATATTCTTATCTACAGTAAGATCTTGAAGAAACATAGAACTCATATGAAAGAAGTGCTAGACAAGCTTCGCGAAGTTGACTTGCAGATAAACATTGACAAGTGTGAATTTGAGATTCAGAAAATCTCGTTTCTTAAACTACTGATATTCATCAATGATCTACAAATGAATTCTTGAAAAGTAGATGTGATTCAAAGCTGAAAAGTGTCATGATCATTGACTCATATGCAGATCTTCATTGACTTCTGCAATTTCTATCAATGATTCATAAAGAATTTCTCAAAAATCATTTGACTCATGATAAAGCTGACTTGAAAAGATCATCTTTTTGAATGAACAGAGATCTGTCAGATGATCTTTGAAGAATTAAAGCAATAGATGATGACAGCTTTCGTTCTGAAGCATTTCAACTCGATCAGAAAAGTTATTCTGAAAATGAACTTCTTGAACTATGTGAATGACGAAGTATTGTCTCAGTATGATGATGAAGACATTCTACATTCAGTGATCTTCTATAGCAAGAACATGATTCTTGCAGAATGCAACTACAAGATCTATGACAAAGAACTGCTGATCATTATTTGCTGTTTGAAACATTGATGTCTTGAATTGAAATGTACAAATATTTTGATCAAGATCTTCATCAATCATCTGAATTTGAAGTACTTCATGATCATCAAAGAAATGACTTGATGACAAGCTAAATGAACTGAGAAGTTATCTGAATATAACTTCAAGATCATATATCAGTCGAAAAAACAGAATCTGAAAGTCAACGCGCTGATCAGAATGTCAGACGTCAAGTCAGTTGAAGCAAATGATGATTGAAAGCTATATCAGCATCAGATGCTATTGTTGAAAGACAAATTTAAGCTGCAGTCAATAAAAGCTGATCAAGAAGATGATCAGAAAGCTGATCAAGATTTGACTCAGATCTTGCTTAAATCTGACTCAGATTCAAAACAAGAATCGAACGCTAATGAAAATTCGGTCGAAGAGATGATTTTTATTCAGAATCAAATTATAGTTGAAAATCAAATGAATCAACTGTGCTTTGATATTTGAATAGTCATGAAACAGAACAGAAGAACTTATCAAGATATTGATTTAGACAATTGCAAAGTACTTGATGAAGTACTTTGAAAAGATGATAGACTATGAGTTTTTCAGTCAATGATCATTCAATTGATAAGAGAAGCACATGATCTTTTGATCAATGATCATTTTGACATGAATTGAACATTGAACTTGCTGAGATGATCATATTGCTGATCAAAGATGAGAACGACGATCAAGCGCTACATTTGAAACTGTTACGTTTGTCGTAGGTCAAAAGCATCGAGAGATCAAATCAATGAACTGCTGAAGTCATTGCTCATACTCAAACAGCAATGACAGAACATATCATTAAACTTCATTATCAATCTATCAGAAAGTGATGAAAACAACGCGATTCTGACAGTCATAAATTGATTGTTTAAGAAACAACATTATATATCATGTTGATCAGATGACAAAGAAATCTTCGCAGAATAAACAGTCAAGCTACTGTTGATATAAATCTTCAGAACTCATGAATTATCAAGATCAATAGTATTCAATCGTGATTCACAATTCATATTGATTGTCTGAAAGTCTTTATGTCTGAGACTCAACATCAAGATGAAACTATTCACAAACTATCATTTGCAAATTGATGATCAAACAGAAAGAGCAAATCAGAATGTGAAATGATATCTACGAAGCTATTGCTCATATATGCAAGATGATTGATTTGTCTGATTATTTATGATCGAATTCGTTGATAACAATGCTATTTCATCATCAATTGAACAGTCAACGTTCTTTCTGAATAAGAGCTTTCACCCTCATATGAGCTTCGATTCAAACTCAATCAAATATGAGATCACTCAAGCTAGAATTGAAGCAGACAAAGCAAAGAATATATTTGAACACATGAAATGATCACTAGCATTGATCAAGCAAGTCTTAGCAAGAGTCAGAGTCACAATGAAGAAACAGACTGATAAGCATTGAAAGAAAATGATTTACAAGGTAAATGACATGATGTTTCTGAATTCTAGAAACATAATGATCTTACGATCGTCAAAGAAGCTAGACGATAAAATGCTAGAACTTTTCAAGATTTTGATTGAGATCAAACATGCATATCAACTGAAACTGTCGTTGACTATGAAGATTCATTCGAAGTTTGCGTCAAATCTGCTGCAACTAGATTCAAAAGACGCTTTAAAAGAATAATGAAATGAGTCATCTGATTCTATAGTGATTGAAGATGAAGATGAATGAAAAGTAAAGAACATATTGAACTTCAGACACTATGAACGAAGCAAATGACTACAATATCATGTCAATTGAAAAGAATACAACGTTGATCTACATTGATACAACGTTGATGAAAGTGAATTCAAAGATTGCTTGAAAGTCATCAATGACTTTCATGAATGTTATTTAAACAAGTCAAGATAGAAATTGACTCAAGAAAGATCAACTAAACTGCAGCAATGAAAACATTGCTAGATGAAGAAGAAGAGTAATGTTGCAATCATGCACTTCGAGTTAGTCTAACATAGATCATGTCAGACTATCATAAACTAGTATAGAGCTGATGTTGACACGCTAGCGACCTAGCGTGTCTTCGTGAGTAAAACTCATGACATGTTGCATCTTCTTTCTTCTTCAGCTTTGAACTTCTAGTTAGAATACACTCATATGATTCGCTTTATGCAGATTCATAACAATACAATTCTCGTCGATTCTGTTAGCTTCTAGAATCAATTGATAAATTGATTTATCATTCTCTTTCTCTTCTAGATCAGCGATTTTCATTCGATTCAACGTGAGAATCGTAGTTCACTGATAGCAACATCATTCATTCTTGAAACTTCTAGAAACTGAATTAACTTAATGAGTCAATGCATTGACTTTGATGTTTTATTTGTCTGAGCGATACATGATTTTGAAGTTGAAGTCAACGAGCTTTTGTACTCAGCGCATTTAACATCTACTTAGCTCTTTATCTTTCATTAATGACGTTAAAGCTTGATGATCAGTGAACATCTTGATGAGTAACTCAGTCAATTTCAGCTCAGATCATCAATGCTTGAAGACATGAATGATTGTTAGTAGTTTCTTGTCATAAATCTCGTAATTGCACTCAACGAGACTCAGATTCTTGCTGTAGTAAATCATTGAATGCAATGTTTCTTCGTCGTCATACTGAGAAAGTATATCATCGTTGACGTAGTTGAATGAGTTTGTTTCAAGAATAGTCTTTCTATTCTGATCAAAATGACAAAGAATAGAGACTTCAGTCATTCGTTTCTTTATATGATCAAAGATCGTTTGACAAGCTTGATCTCATTCAAATATCATCTCTTTTTGAGTTAATTGAATCAGAGAACAAACAATCTTTGAAAAGTTCTTTATAAAACGTCGATAGAAATTGCAGAAGTTGACGAAGAACTGCATCTGAATGAGATTTGTAGAAGTAGATCATTCAACTACTGCTTGTACTTTTCTGAGATTCATCTTTAGTTCTTCAATAAATAGCAATAGTCTCAGAAAGAAAATCTTTTGAACATGAAACTTGCATTTGTTTATATTCATCTGAAGATCAGTCTCTTGTAGTCTATGTAGAACTAATCATATGTGTCGCTTATGTTTCTTTAATGTTTTGCTGTAGATGATAATGTCATCTAGATAGATCTGACAAAACTGATGAAGATAGTCAAATAGCACGTCATTCATATAATGTTGATAAAAAGTCGAATCGTTGATTAATTTGAAAGACATCACGTGATATTTGTAGAAATCAAAAAAAATGATAAAGATAGTCAAATCTTTGTTATTTGAGTGCATGCGTAGTTTGTTGAACGCGACAATGATGTTCAATCAAGTCAGATACTTGCTTTCTTGTATATGAGCGAAAGTCTCGTCTATTAATGACAAAGAATAGCGATTTCGTTTGATCAAAGCATTGAGCTTTCTGTAATCAACGCAGAAACGCAAGCTATCGTCTTTCTTTTTGATGAATAGTATGAGCGAAGTGTATGAAGCTGAGCTAGAAGATATAAAGTCTTTATTCAGATGCTTGATCAGGTAATTCTTCATCTTTTGAAGCTTGTAGTCAAACATATGATAGAAACAACTTCAAGAAGATGTTTTCTCGTCGATCAACTCAATTTTATGATCGTAAAGACAATGAGAAGATAGTTGATCAGTCATCGCTCGATCAAACACGTCTAAATAGTCATGATATTTCGAAGAAAGCTTAGCTTTGACTTTTTTCAAGATCTCTTCATGTGAAAGCTCTTGTAGATTTACATCTTCGAGTTTATTTCTAGCTGTTTTTAGAAGTCGATCAATTTTCGTGATGATGATCGCGAAAGTAGTCACATTCGACCGTTTGATCAATGATCTATATGCTGCAGTCTTTATCATTGCTATGTTCATTGAATTGAAAGACGAAGATTTGACTGAATTAAATGATTTCACGATTTTACTGAATGAAGATGACTTCTCGCTGAGTCGAGCGATAACAGAAGAAGTAAATCTCTTTAGTATTTGAGTAGAGATCAAACTCTTCTGTTCTATTGCGATTTTCTTGCTTGAAAGAACAGTTGAATGAGCTTTGATAGAAGCTTTGATATGAGCTTCGAAACTAGAAAATTGAAGACAATCATCTTTCATATCAATAATCATCTTGATCTTGTTCATTCATGTTTTTTCAAGAATCATCTGATGTTGATCTAATTGAGTGATCAGCATAAAGACGAAACGTTTCATATGATCTTGAACAGTTAGATTCAAATAAATCGCATGAGTAATGAGCTTTTTTGCATAATAATCATTGAATCTTCTTATTGATTTGAGCTTAATTAAAGATAAAGATTCAATTTGCAAATAATCACAAACATTCTGCGCGATTAATTCATCAATGAACGAATAGTCAACTGCTTCAATGTCAATCAATGACTTTAATGAGTAACTAATTTCATTGCTAGATAGTACACATTCAATAGTCAAAGATTTCGAAGCAAAGAAATCATCTGAGCTGCTCATTGTTGAAGAAATTAACACATCTTTCATCACGTCTTTGATGAAAATCACTAGTTTTTTGTCTCATTCTTTGATTTCTTTGTAAATAATTTCTTCTCTTCTTTCGACATGATGATCTCATTAAGATGAGAAATGAATGCACAAGATGTTGAAGTACTAGTCTTCAGCTGAGAGCAGTTCTTTGAAAGATGACTCGATACTTTGCAGTTAAAGCAGATGATTGACATTCTTGATCATTCAGATTCGAAGGTGAAAAAAGTAGTGAGTTGAACATAGCTAGTAGTCAAGACTGAAGCTGATGTCAACAAAGAAACAAAACGTTTTTTCGAAGCTGCTATCAATTTGACTGTTCATTGCTCATCACGTAGCTGATAATTGACTCATTGTTTGTTATTTACATCTTGAAGAAAGATTTTAAGCTTATCAAGTGAGCTAAACTTTATAAGACAAACTGACAACACGTTCTGAAGACGATTGTTGATTTTATTCTGAATGTCGTTCATCAGAGTGACATTGTTGTAGTTCAGAAAGCTGAATATTCTAGTGAATTCTGAATAGAAAGAGCTGAAGAGCTTGTTGAGCTGCTTCAGAGCAACGTATTTGTGACAACACTTTCAAGTCAGATTCTGATCTTCGTAAATTTCTTTCAAATGTTTCAGTAGTTCTGATAGTGATTAATAAAATGAGAAAGCATCAACATGACGTTTTGCATAGATTTGCTGATCAGCATTGTCTTCTAGTCTGAAAATTACATAGACAATACGAATTTTTTCAGTAAAGTAATGATTCACGTTGACATTGAGCTTGTCAGCTATTTTGATGTTTCATGTCTTTCAGATAGAGTCATCTGTTTCAGTGAAGATAAGTGAATTCAAAAGCTTGATGAACTTGTGATGATCATTCTCGTTATCAAATAGAGTAGAAAATTCTCGTTGAGAGTGAGCTTCTTTCTGATTGACTTGTTGCTCAGCTGACTGAGTATCTTGACGAGGCATAGATTGATCAGCTTGACGTTGTTTCGCTCTGAAGTTCAATCGCTCGCCTTGTAGCTGACTGATCTTTTTCTCTAGCTCATCATTTTTATCAAAAGCGACTTTTAGTTGTTTCGCTCTTTTTTTGTGATCATCTTGTATGAGAAGTCAGTGTTCATTGAGTTGTAAAGTCAAGTCTCGCTAACTTCGAAGCTCGTTCAGCATATTGATGACTTCGTCAAGTTGATTGCTGACTCAATGAAACAGTTGTTCTTCAATGTTTATGTTTCATGAGATGTCAGCTTTCTCAGCTTCGACTGAAGCATTAATGAGTAGAAGTGAAACTCTTTTATTGACAGTACTTTTAAGCAGATGAGTTGTTCAAAGCTCAACTGACTCGATGTTATATGTCATGATGAAAGAAGATAGAAGTTGTTGAGGTAAAAGTAGATGAGAGATTGATGTTTTGAATTGATGTTTTTTGATGAGTGAAAATTCAAAGAATTTCTTGTGAATTTCAGGTAATAATTGAGTACTTTATTCAAAGAATTTCTTGCGAATAGAATGATGAAAATGAGTGTAGAATCGAAGAATTTCTTGCAATCTAAAATGATGATGCAAATTTGAAGAATCTCTTGCAAATTTTTCTTACTGAATAGATTGTTTCATATCATTTATTCATTGATAGCAAAGTAAATGATGAGCATTTATCTAATGTTAGAGACCTGTCTAAAGCGAGTCAGATAGAAGTGTCATTTAACTAGAAGATAAATGCTAAGAAAGAAAGATAGCTACAGAAAAGAAGCTGACTACATATGTGTGTTTCTCAGTCGACGCTAGGCTCAATAGAGACTAGTAAAAATGACGAAGCGAGAATAAATCTGACAAAACTAGAAGACTGAGTCTGACAAGGCTAGAATCGTGACAGAACTGAAGCTGATTGACATTTCTATCAAGATGTTCATTGATCATTAAGCACTCATCTCATTGATGAAAGACAAAGAGCTGAGCAGACATCAGATGCGTTGAGTTCAGAAGCTAGCTGACTTCAACTTCAAGATAATGTATTGATCTGACAAACAGAACATTAAGATCGATGCATTAACTCATCAAGCTGACTTCATGTTCAGAGATTTCGATGATGAACGCGTTCACTATCAATGAATCACTATTTTGACGTTGAATTGAATGAAGATTGCTGATTTAAAGAAGAATGTCAGCAAGTCAATTTATAAACAAGTTCTTGACGTGAATAAAATCGACGAGAATTGTACTCTACTTCATGAAGCAAAGATCAAAGACGAAGCACAATGCAAAAACATCAAGCTGAAGAATTGTTGAATTTAGAATGAAATCTTATACAAAGACAGTCAGCTATGAGTCTCGTTTAATAAACTTCTGCAAATGAATCTGATTCGTGAAATGCACGATCAATTCTCAATAGATCATCTTGATATTCTTAAAACAATGAAGATCATCAAACGAAACTACTATTGATCATTCATGTGAAAGACAATAGATTAATATATTCAAAACTGCTATGTTTGTCAATGATCAAAGACATCTAAAGATAAATCAAATGACTTGCTTCAATCTTTATCAATATCTGAACAGCGATGACAGAACATAGTCATGAACTTCATTATTAATCTATTTGATTCGTACAACTACAACGCTATTCTGACTGTCATCTGCAGATTGTCAAAAGAAAGACATTATATTTCTTGCATCATTGATGATGAAGATATCACAGTTGAAAAGACAGCTGAAATGTTGCTTCAATGAGTATATTGAACTCACAATTTATTAAGCTTCATTGTATTCAATTGAGATTCTCAGTTCATCTTCATTTTTTGAAAGTTTCTTTGCAAACAACTGAGCATTTCTCTTTGATTGTTCATCGTTTATCATCTTCAGATCAATGATCAAAGCGAACGAGTCAATCAGAATGTCGAGCGATATCTTTGTTTCTTCTGTTCATACATGCAGAATGACTGGTTCATGTGACTACTCATGATCGAGATTGTTGACAATAACGTCTTGTTTTCAATCATTTCATTGATTCTCTTCTTCATGAACAAAAGCTTTCATTCTTGTATGAGCTTTGACTCTGACATCATTAAGTATGAAAGCACTCGCGAACGTCTGCAGATCACTTGAGTCAAAGATATATTCAATCACATGAATAAGACACTGATTTTCGCTCGCGAAGCTCTGATCAAAACACGAGAGCAAATGATGAATCAGACTAACAAGCATAGAAAGAAGATCAATTACAAAATCGAATCAAAGATGTTTCTGAATGAACGAAACATCATTGCAGCAAGATCTTTCAAAAAATTGAATGACAAGATGCTTAACTCATTTCAAATCACTGATTCTGTTGACTCATTCTATAAGTTGAAACTATCAGAGATTATGCATATACACAATGTATTTCATTCAGAGTTTCTTCATTCTGTCGTTGATAATTCTCTGCCTGATCAAAAGAATGAATCTTTGAAATCAATAATAATAAATGACGAAGACGAATGAAAGATCAACGATATATTAAACTTTCAATAATATTGAAGATGACTTCAATATCGAGTCAAATGAAAGAGCTATGACAATGATCTCAACTGGTATAACGCTGATGACAACGAATTTATGAACGCTCAAGAGATGATTGATGACTTTCATATCAAATATTCAAGAAAAGCGCACTAAGAAATAACATTCATGCAAACATGAATAGTCAAGAAGAGAAAGTAATGTTATGATTCTAGTCTTTGTCTATTCTTCGTCTAGTCTTCGTCTGGTTTCATTCTAATCAAGTCTAGCAAAAATCTGATCTAGAAATGATGTTATTGAAACTCTGCATCATATGTGTAAGACGTCAACTCAATCGAGTCTAGCACAGAGCTGAGAAACACACATATAAGAATCGAGTTTCTTTCTGTAGATACTTTTCTTTCTTAGCATTTATTTATTAGTTAAATGACATTTTTATGACTCACTCTAGATCAATCTTTAACAATCACAGTCAAGAATCAATATTCTCTGTCTCTGATCTCAGAAATGCTGAATCATTTAAGTTGAGTTAAAATCTTTATCAAGCTGAATATCATCTTTGCGTTCAATTAACTTTGAATCAAAGAAGAAGATAAAGCTTTCATCATTTTTCATACTCAATTTGAATTATTCAAGTATTTAGTCATGCTCTTTGATTTATGTAATGAGTTTGTCTCATTTCAGAAGTACATCAACAATACTCTTTGCAAACATTTAAATAAGTTTTATACAGCTTATCTGTGTTATGAGTCTGCATAAAGCGAATCATATGAGTGTATTCTAACTAGAAGTTCAAAGCTGAAGAAGAAAAAAGATGCAACACGTTGTGAGTTTTACTCACGAAGACACGCTAAATCGTTAGCGTGTCAACATCAGCTTTATACTAATTTATGATAGTCTGACATGATCTATGTTAGACTAACTTGAAGTGCATGATCACAACATTACTCTTCTTCTTCATCTAGCAATGTTCTCATTGCTGCAGTTTAGTCAATCTTTCTTGAGTTGATTTTTATCTTGACTTGTTTGAATAACATTCATGAAAGTCATTGATGACTTTCAAGCAATCTTCGAATTCACTTTCATTGACGTTGTATCAATGTAAATCAACGTTGTATTCTTTTCAATTGACACGATATTATAGTCGTTTGTCTCGTTCGTAGTGTCTGAAGTTCAATATGTTCTTCACTTTTCATTCATCTTCATCTTCAATCATTATAAAATCAGATGACTCATTTCATTGTTCTTCTAAAGCATCTTTCAAATCTAGTTGCAGCAGATTTGATGCAAACTTCGAATGAATCTTCATAGTCAACGACAGTTTCAGTCAATATGCATGTTCAATCTCAATCAGAATCTTGAAGAGTTCTAGCATTTTATCGTCTAGCTTCTTTGATGATCGTGAGATCATTATGTTTCTAGAATTCAGAAACATCATGTCATTTACCTTGTAGATTATTTTCTTTTGATGCTTATCAATCTGTTTCTTCATTGTGACTCTGACTCTTGCTAAGACTTGCTTGATTAATGCTAGTGATCATTTCATGTGTTCAAATATATTTTCTGCTTTGTCTGCTTTGATTCTAGCTTGAGTGATCTCATATTTGATTGAGTTTGAATCAAAGCTCATATGAGGGTGAAAGCTCTTATTCAGAAAGAACGTTGACTGTTCAATTGACGATAAAATAACATTGTTATCGACGAATTCAACCATAAATAATCAGGTGAATCAATCATCTTGCATATATGAGCAATAGCTTCGTAGATATCATTTCACATTCTGATTCGCTTTTTCTGTTTGATCATCAATCTGCAAATGATAGTTTGTGAATAGTTTCATCTTGATGTTGAGTCTCAGACATAAAGACTTTCAGACAATCAATATGAATTGTGAATCACGATCGAACACTATTGATCTTGATAGTTCATGAGTTCTGAAGATTCATATCAACAGTAGCTTGACTGTTTGTTCTGCGAAGATTTCTTTGTCATCTGATCAACACGATATATAATGTTGTTTCTTAGACAATCGATCTATGACTGTCAGAATCGCGTTTTTTTCATCACTTTCTGATAGATTGATAATGAAGTTTAATGATATGTTCTGTCATCACTGTTTGAGTATGAGCAATGACTTCAGCAGTTCATTAATTCAATCTCTCGATGCTTTTGACCTACGACAAACGTAACAGTTTTGAATGTAGCGCTTGATCGTTGTTCTCATCTTCGACCAGCAATATGATCATCTCAGCAAGTTCAATGTTCAATTCATGTCAGAATGATCACTAATCAAAAGATCATGTGCTTCTCTTATCAATCAAATGATCATTGACTGAAAAACTCATAATCTATCATCTTTTCAGAGTACTTCATCAAGTACTTTGCAATTGTCTAGATCAATATCTTGACAAGTTCTTCTGTTCTGTTTCATGATTATTTGAATATCGAAGCATAGTTGATTCATTCGATTTTCGACTATAATTTGATTCTGAATAGAAATCATCTCTTCAATCGAATTTTCGTTAGCATTCGATTCTTGTTTTGAATCTGAGTCAGATCTGAGCAAGATCTGAATCAGATCTTGATCAGCTTTCTGATCATCTTCTTGATCAACTTCTATTGACTGCAGCTCAAATTTGTCTTTCGACAATAGCATCTGATGCTGATATAGCTTTTGATCATCGTTTGCTTCAACTGACTTGACGTCTGACATTCTGATCAGCACGTCGACTTTCAGATTCTGTTTTTTCGACTGATATATGATCTTGAAGTTATATTCAGATAACTTCTCAGCTCATTTAACTTGTTGTCAAGTCAGTTCTTTAATGATCATGAAGTACTTCAAATTCAGATGATCGATGAAGATCTTGATTGAAATATTCGTACATTTCAATTCAAGATGTCAATGTTTCAAACAGCGAATAATGATCAGCAGTTCTTTGTCATAAATCTCGTAGTTGCATTCTGTGAGAATCATGTTCTTGCTATAGAAGATCATTGAATGTAGAATGTCTTCATCATCATACTGAGACAATACTTCGTCGTTCACATAGTTCAAGAAGTTCGTTTTCAGAATAGCTTTTCTGATTGAGTTGAAATGCTTCAGAACAAGAACTGTTATCATCTGTTGCTTTAGTTCTTCAAAGATTGTCTGACAGATCTCTGTTCATTCAAAAAGATGATCTTTTTGAATCAGCTTTATCATGAGTTGAATGATCTTTGAGAAGTTCTTTATGAATCATTGATAGAAATTGCAGAAGTCAATGAAGATCTGCATATGAGTCAACGATCGCGACACTTTTCAGCTTCGAATCACATCTACTTTTTGAAAGTTCATTCGTAGATCATTGATGAATATCAGTAGTTCAAGAAACGAGATTTTCTGAATCTCAAATTCGTACTTGTCAATGTTTATCTGCAAGTCGACTTCGCGAAGCTTGTCTAGCACTTCTTTCACATGAGTTCTATGTTTCTTTAAGATCTTATTATAAATAAGAATATCATTCAAATATGTCTGACAGAATTTATGCAGACATTTAAACAATACATCATTGATATAGTGTTGAAAGAACGCAGATTCATTGATCAATTCAAAGAGCATTACTTTATACTTGTAAATATTGAAGAAAGTAACAAAAGTAGTTAAATTCTCGCTTTCTGAACTCATTTGCAGTTTATTGAACGCAGCGATAATGTTGAGTTGAGTCAGATACTTATTGCCTTGAATTCAAGCTAGTACTTCGTTTATCAAGAGTATTGAATAACGATTTCTTTTGATCAGAGCATTTAGTTTTCAATAGTCTACATAAAAGCAAAGACTATCATCTTTCTTTTTGACAAATAGTATTGATGAAGTGAAGAGAGCTTTGCTGAGTGTAATAAACTTCTTCTTCAAGTTCTTTTCTAGATACTTCTTGATCTTCTGCAACTTGTGACTCAATATGAAATACAATCAACTTCTAGAAGATTGACTCTCATCTTCTAATTCAATCTTATGATCGTATGATTGATGTGAAGACAACTGCGTTGTCTTTTCTTTATCAAAAACATTCAGAAAGTCATGATAAACTATCAAAAGCTTCTTTTTCAGTTCATTTAATGACATGACAAAGATCATTTCATTCAGTTTCGCGGAATCTTCAACTGAGCTAAGCGCTTTGTTGATTTCACTAATGATCAAGAAGAAGATCTTGATCTTCTTATTCTTGACTAAAGTTTAATACACAGCGACTTTGATCATGATAATATTAACAAGTTTTTTTTTCTCAGTTGATTGAAAGAAACAAAGTTGATTGAGATCAACTTAAGTGCTTTGCTTTGCTATGAGAGCAGATTCAATGAATCTATTTACTGATTTCTGATTCAAGAGTCTCTTCAAGATGATCGTTGATATAACAATTGAGTTCAAGTTCTTTCATTTCATTTTGCAAGTCTCATTTGACTCAGATCTGTAAAATGCTGATTGACTACTTGCTTTTGAAACAACAGATTTTAATGTTCAAATCTTCAATGATGATATTAATTGATTATTTGCAAAATCTATCAAAATTTGATTTCTTTTCAATTAAAGATTTTCAATAATTATCTTGTGCTGATCTAAACGAGTTATTAATAGAAACATCATTTCATTCTTGTGTTCTTGAATCATGATCAATGTATACAGAATGTATGTAATCAACTTTCAATCAGAGATTTCATCATATGATTGAATCAACTTTGATTTTGACAGCGATATTGACTGAATATCAAAGTGTTCACATAGCTTTGACATCAAAGATTCATCGATGAAAGTCATGTCAGTGACTTCAGTATTTATCAGAGCGAGAAACCTGAATATCTTTTCTAAATTACTTAAGATGACATCAACAGTGAACAACTTGAAATCAAATGAATCATCAGACATGCTGATGAAACAGAATATGAGTATATCGTTCTCAGTCATTACTTTGATGAGAGCAGATTGTTTTTCAAATTCGCAGCAATCTTGTGCACTTAAGTCGTCTTGAAACAATCATATGCTTTATGTTCTGACTTCTTGCATTTGAAGCAAAGTTCTTTCTTAAACAACTCTTTCTGAATAGAATCAAGATTCAATCTTCTGAGTTTCTTTCATGCAAAGATTGATGATGTAAATCAAGCAGATGAAGTGCTAGCAACAGAATGAGCAGCTGAGATTGCTGAGTCTTTGATGATTGATCAAACGTTCAATTCAGTCAATTTAACATCGACTTGCATGCAAATGTCAACAAACTCATTCAAATTCGTGATTCATTCATTGAGCGTTGCTTGTTGAAGGTTTGAGCTGATCTTATGCTGAAGATCATTTAGTAAAGTCTTATTATTGTACTTTAGTTCTGCGCTGAATCTTTGAAATTTCATTCAAAATTCATGAAAGAAGATCTTGTTCTGATACAGCTTTGAGTACTGTTGTTGAGTCGTGTGATGATGATTGAAATCATCATACATTTTATCAATGATCAATAGTACTTCTTCAACTTTTAGAAATGAGTTCAAGAAGATATTTTGCATGCAAGAAGCTATGTGCTTGATTGCAGCTTCACTGACTTGACTTTCAATGTAAACAATCTTCAACTCTTCGATAGAAAAGTGATTCTTGTTTGCCTTCAGCTTATTTCACATTCGCGATAGTCAATTATCTACATTCTGCGACGAATTTTCAAACAGTGAAGAATTTGATAATTTGATCAATTTCAAGAAACAATCTTCAGAAATTAAAGTGCTTTGCTGACTTAATGTAGTTTTTAAATAATGTATAATCACGTTCTTGTTTCTCATCTCTTTCTGCAGACGCGTCTGCGCAACTTTCAATGTGATGTTTGTTTCATTGACATTTTCTAACATCTGAATCATGTCATTGTGAGTCTTGATTTCGATGTCGTGCTGTTGACATATGTACTTGATAAAGACAACGATGTCGTCTGCTTCATAAGCGCTTATTCAAGCATTCAGTTCAATGCTGATGCTGATCTTGATCATTTCGTGATCAAAAAGCAATGTGTTCATGTTCTCTTCTTCTGTATCTGATGACACATTCGTGTCTTCTTCTTCTGATGCTGTTCGATTCTGTGATAGAAGTGATTCTCTTCTAACATTTTGAAAGTCATAGTGAGCAATGCTTACTGATTCTGATTCTGTGCTTCTAGTCATGATATGAGTAGAAAATTGCTGATCGAGATTTCAATGTTACTTTATCAAACTTTCTGAGTTCAAGTACTGCTGAAATTTCTGATTTCTGATGATGAACTCAATAAAGAGTTAGTTAAAAGCAACGTGTTCATGTTCTTTGATTCTGATTCTATTGAAATTTCTGATTTCAAATCAAGATTCTTCTTTAGAAATTTCTGATTTCTATTGAGCTTTCTGAGCTTGAGTTCTGATTCTACTGTTAAAATTTCTAGTTTCGACTTCTGATTTGAGTTGTGTAGCTTGTTTTTATATCATCTACACGTTGATAGCAAGATTAATGAGCTTTGAACTAATGTTATGAGTCTGCATAGAGCGAATCATATGAGTGTATTCTAACTAGAAGTTCAAAGCTGAAGAAGAAAGAAAATGCAACACGTCGTGAGTTTTACTCACGAAGACACGCTAGATCGCTAGCGTGTCAACATCAGCTTTATACTAGTCTATGATAGTCTGACATAATCTATGTTAAACTAATTCAAAGTGCATGATCGTAACAATCTGAATGACATCTTGATTTATTTCAACAATGAACTTGAGCACAAGATTCATGTCAAGCTCATTTTGCAAAAGCTGCAAGAAGCAGATCTTTAAATGAATATAATTAAATGCAAGTTTCACATCACTCAAGTTTCATATTTAGAATTAATAATCATCATTGAAGAGATCAAGATGAATTCTTCTAAAATAAACATCATTGTTAACTGACTCATCTTGATCAACGTTAAAGATGTTCAAAGTTTTTTAAATTTCGCGAACTTTTATAAAAGATTCATCTATGACTATAGTAAAATAGCTATCTCGCTCACTCATCTCATCAGAAAAGATGTACTCTTTGTCTGATCTTAGAAATGTCAAATTGCATTCAACATTTTTAAAAAAGTCTTCACTTTCAAGATTATTCTTCATCACTATAATTCAGATCACAAGATTGTGATAGAAATTAATGCTTTGAACTATGTATTTAAAGACATTTTCTCTCAGTATGATGAGAATGAGATTCTTCATTCAGTTACTTACTTTTCAAAGAAGCATAATTCGATTGAGTGTAACTACGAGATCTACGATAAAGAACTTATGATTATTGTTTGTGCTTTCAAGAAATGATGATCAAAGCTTGAAGACTTTATTTACTCTGTCAAGATGATCATGAATCATAAAAATCTTGAATATTTCATGTCAACTAAGCAGTTGAGTTGTCATCAAGCTCATTGAAGTGAGTTTCTGTTTAGATTCAACTATCACATCGCTTATCATTTCAACAAGATTGATGATAAGTTGAATGCTTTGACACGTTGCTCAAAAGATCTCTTTAAAGAGAAGAATACATTCAATTCTTGACATTAATATCAACATTAAACAATTCTGAAAATTCATGTTTTAAATCTTAATATTGTTGAGAATCTCACTCTTGACATTTTTAACATCAAAGTCATGAAGTTTCAGTCACAAATCATCACTTCAAATTCAGTTCAGTTACATCTGTTTTCAATTATCTTAGTATTCTTGCAAATTCTAGTCTTCATGAATCTAGAAATTGAAGAATTCAACATTGAAAACATCAAATTTCAGCTAGATCAAGACATTCTGAATCTTGATGAAGATTTTGCTGACATTCTCACTCAGACATTGTGAAAGCAAGTCGAAATCAATGACAAATTTGCAGCTCAGATAATTGAAGTGCTTTGCAATGAAGCATGATATCACAACAAGATTTCTCTAGTTGAGTGTGAAGAACATGAGAATCATCTGTACTTTCAAGAAAGAAAGTATGTGCTCAACTCAAATAAACTACATCTTCATATCATTCAGCTTACTCATGATAATGTTGTCAATGATCACTCAGAAAGAGCAAAAAGCTATGAACTGATCAGTTGAGTTTACTGATGATCAAACATTTATAAGTATGTTCAACGCTTCATATGAAACTGTCACATATGCACACGTTTCAAGCTTTTTAAACAACAAACTCAAGAATGATTATGTTCTTTTTCAATCTTTGAACGTTGTTGATGTGATATCTTCATGAACTATGTAAATTCTTTATCGCTCAATATCTTTATGAGTATCACATATAGATATGTTTTAGTCTTCGTTGATCATTTTATCAAAATGAAACATTTAGTTCTCATTGCTTTTATGAAAGTTGAAAAAGTTATCAACTGCTTCTATGCTCATGTTTGAAAACATCATGATTTACTTGAGTTTTTCATGTCTGATCGAGACACACAATTCATCTTCAATGTTTGAAAGCATATGTGTAAAATGTTGAAGATAAATGTTAAGTTATCAACAGCATATCACTCTGAAATCAATGATCAAATCAAGAGAATCAATGCTGTCATGAAGCATTATCTTTGAGTCTTCGTCAACTACATGCAAAATAACTGAGCTAAGTGACTTTTTGAAGTTGAATTCATCGTTAATAACACATCATTGTTAATCACTTTAACATCACTCTTCTTAATTAATTCAAGTCAAAACTTATGTTTAAACTTCAAGTTTTCTGAATCTCTGCTTGAGAATCTTATGTTTCAAGCTTAAAACAAGTTAATCAATGTTGAAGAGTTCATCAAGAAGATGAAGAAACTAACTGAACATTTACATAATGAGATGCTTATAACTCAGATTATTTACAAATTTAATGTCAATCTCTCTTATTGTTTTTGTTCTAGATACTTCGTTGAAGATGAAGTCTGATTGAATGCTTGCAATCTCAGCATTGTTCATCTTGCTGTCAAGTTAAATGATCATAACGTTGACTTCTTCAAGATTAAGCATGTTTTTAAGAATAATTCTCTGATCATTGAGTTAAATCTTTCAACATTCATGAAGATTCATTTAATCTTTCATGTCATTCTTTTGAATCATATTGCAAGTGATCTTCTTTCAAGTCAACGTCAGAAATCTTAAAAACTCATTATCATTAAGAATGACAAAAGATTCTGATATGTAAACAGCATACTAAACTTCAAGCGTGATAAATGTTATAATTCATCTCTGCTCAAGTATTACATTGATTGAAAAAATCACTTTTCTACTTGAAAGTCTTTTCATCTTCTGAATAATTGTGAGCAAGCACTTAATGAATATCATTTTGTCAACTCTGTCGTCGAAGAATTACATGTATTGCTGTGTGTGATGTTTTAATGTCAATATCAAGAACTTTAAGTTCAATCTTCATTATTTTGATTCAGCTTAAATTTAACTCAAATCTTGTCTAGATTTATTTCAAACATCTTGTTTAAATCTGACTCAGATGTGACTCAGATGTATTTTAGTTTCATATGTGCATCATCATATTAAACTGCATTTCGTCTCTTTCTTACTCAGATCTGACTCAGATCTTGTTTAAATCTGATTTAAACATCTTGCTCAAATCTGATTCAAATGTGACTCAGATGTGTTTCAATTTTCTGTGCATCATTACGTTAAAATGTGTCTCATCTCATCTTACTCTTCAGACATCTTGCTCAGATCTGACTCAGATGTGATTCAGATTTATTCTAGTTTCATTTGTGCATTATCACATTAAAATGCGTCTCATCTCATCTCATTTTATAGAAATCTTACTCAGATTTGACTCAAATGTGACTCAGATCTATTCTAGTTTCGTCTGTGCTTCATCACATTAAAATGCATTCACATTAATTTTCATTTTATTTCAGTCTTTATCTTCAATTCTTTCTCATCTTATTTTGTTTCTTCTTGTCATTTTGCAGAAGCTTAATCTTAAAGAGAAAAGTTATTATCATGATGTCAAATCATCAATTTGATTTAAAACATAAATTGTTAATGTTTTAAATAATTTCAATTCATTGAATCTGTTTTGCAGTTCAATGAATTAAGTCATTAATTTAGTCATTATCATCTTAATTTAATCTCAACAATTCTGTTTTAATTATCTCAGTCATATACATGAATCTTTGCAATCTTAAGTCATAAAACTACTGTCTAGTCTTGATTCTGCTCAATTCATGTATATAAAAGTTGAGCTTTCATTCTTTTCTTTCATTCTTTGTCTTTCATCTTGTACATTATCTGATGTATTGTTTTGTATTTAGTTCATGTAATATAATAATCAATTCTTTATATTGATAGTGTTGAAAATAATGATGACAGATGCGCAGTCATTAGAACTCGATAGAATAGAGATATAAACAGACGTTGACGAAACGATCTAATTGAGTTTAGTGTCAAAAGACATTCAATGTATAGTCATTATCTAGTAGATAAATTTTACAATCATTCTTTTACTCGTTCAACTGAATTCATCACTGTTCACTCTATTCTTTCAATAAATAAAATCTTTAGTTCAGTCTAGTTTTTGACAGATAGTACTATTTTCAGCTTTATTTTCTTTATATTCATTGTCTTTCTTTAGCTCAATGATTTGCTGAATGTGACGAGAAATTCAACTGATTCAGATCTGAATTCATTTCTGAGTGAGCTTTTTCTCTCAGCATTTAACTCATGCTTTGATCATAGTAATTCTGTTTCTAGAAGTTTCTTTGAGCATTGTTCTATGCTTCATTCATTATCAACAGAGCTTTATCGCGTTCAGATTCAAAGAATTAGTGAGTCATACTTCATAAAAGATGAAGAATTGCTGCATTCATAAAGATAATGTTCTGAAAATGAGAAGCATAAGCAAAAGCTTTATTCTTCTGTATCATAGTATTTGAAGCTAAAACTAGATTACATGTAAATTACAGTGTGATTGAGTCTTGACATTTCAAGAATATAACTCATCATGCTTTGTATCTTAGTATATACAGAATGTTTGCACTGTGAGTTGAACATTGAATCAATACTTCTTATTATTAATTAATAAAATAATCAATAAAATTATGAATTGTAAATATTTAACTTGATTAAATATAATTTTAACATTCAATAAACTGATTGATCACAAGATTCATCTGTACATGATGTTGACTATGAATCTTTTGATTCTATTCTGTGTTTGAATAGAAGTCAGAAAAGTCAAGAGATTTCAATTCAACGCAGTTTGAACAATGTTAGAACATTGCATGATCAGAAAAGTCATCATGCAGAGTTTTCACTCATGCAACAACATTCTTTCTAACAGTCATAATTGATCTACAAGAAAGATTAATGACATGTTAATGTCAGTAAAAGATGAAAAGATATTACTAGTGATTAAACAACTCAGATGTTGAGTCTGAGAGTTATGACTGCAAGTGATCAAAGAAATGATGACTCGTTGATCACGTCAATATACTGAAACGTCTTCATCACATTGACAGTATCATCGAGTAATTGATGAAAAGATATCAGATAGAATAGTCATTTCAGATGATGAGTCTGAGAGTCGTGATTACATATGCTTGAAGAAGTAGTGACTCGTCGATCACGCTGATATACTGAAAGAACTTGAGCTCATCTTCTTTACTTGACGTCAAGTCATACATCTATCTACGTGGAAAATTGAGAGCGCAAGAGAGCAATCAGAACGCATTCTCTTCTATCGATCAGAGTCAAACATCGAACGATTGCGATTGCATGTTTATACTAACAATCTATTCAACGTCTATGTGACACAAGTCAAATCAAGAGAAGGAAAGAATTATTCAGTACAATCACATTCTATCTTCTTATCGTGCGCGTCTCTCTTTCATCACATATTTTTCTCTGCTCAATGAATGATAATCATTGAGCAAGAGAACGCAGTTTTTGACACTACAATCACGAGCATCACGAATGCAACGAAATTGACTTCGCGATCGAAGATCGAAGATCGAAGCATCGTTGTATAGAATATCATCAATGAAGAGCAGAGCAAAGACGATGCGTCATAATCAAACAGCACAGACACTCTCATCAAGAGTTTACTCGAGCGTCACGCGCTGAATAGAAGCTATAGGTTCATTACTGGTAACATAGTGCCAATTTTATTGTTTCGACGACGTGAAGTCGTCGTGTAGTCGGCGAGCGATTTTCTCCCCCAGAGGGTTTTGTCCGTTCGATACACATAGCATAGTTTCCCCCATGGGTCGGACTTAAACCGATGTCACAAGGGTGTATGAATTCAAATCAAATCAAATCAAAAAAATCAAATCATTCAATAAACTTCAAATGCATTCTGATAGTGAAAACTAAGGCTCAAAGGGAGCAAGTAGCGTTTTGAGCATCAAAACCCATGTCCCCAATTCACAAAGACGCCATTATCGCCTTGCAAGGAGGACCCTGGAACCAAGCCACAGCACATTCCCCAGACTAGCCGTTGAGTGATTTAGTTTGCGCTGGTACAATGATGTTGTGGTTATCTTTTCTCTTTGGCAGCGCTGTTAGCCGCAGGTATTGAAAAGTTCCGTTGTTATTTGTTACCCCGGGACGTGCGTTGGTTCGAATCCCATGCTGACCCTCCACTGTGGACGCGAAGCGAAATGTTCCTCGTCCGGGGGCGGACGCCTGTTGGTTGCGGTCGAGCCGTTGAGTGATTTAGTTTATATTAGGTTCGATTCCTAACAGCGCTGGTACAATGGTGTTGTGGTTATCTTTTCTCTTTGAGAGTCAGACTCCTACCTACTGTACGCCCTAGACCCATTATTTCCTCTAGCGGGATCTTTCTTACCGCACGTTTGGGGTGGAGTGCAAGCGGAGAGAGGGAAGAGTGGACACGACGAGGCGAGCGGAGAATTCTTTCCTCCGTTCATCTGAGACAGAAGGTGTTCGTGGTAGGCAATCCTAGAAGGAGAGTCGAGCCAGGGGTTGGCGACAGAGGATGCCTTACTTGATTCCGTGCGTTTCCATACCGCCGAAGTCTGGTCTGTGGATGAGTACAGTACGAGTATGCGTATGGTAGGGAAGGAGGGAGGAGGGTTAGGTCAGAAGGTGGGGTGGTTTGGGGGGTTGGGCTTATTGCTCTGGCTTTGGCTTGAAATGGTATTTGACCGGATCGAGGGTTGCGGTTCGGATAGTGAGACATGTTTCATTTCTTCGCAAGGGACTGGAATTCGATACGCAGCCAAGTATTTTGGGTATTGCTACAAATTACCACGATGACTTGTGCTATCATTACGGAGGTAAGTCATTCTCTCTTCTTAATACTCCTCTTCCCCTACCTCCTCCATATCTTCCATACTATGGTTTACAGGGCAAGGTACGTTGATTCCTTCGACTTTGGAAGTATCGACGGATAAGGTGCTGTAACCCTATGGCCAGTGGAGGTGGTTGTGACCGGTGGGGATGGTGTGATCGGTGGAGGTGCCGTTGTAACTGCCTCTTATTTCTAGTTTGGGCATGTTTGACAATGAATCCATTTTGATTAGGGAGTTTAATGGTGGCCGAGAAATTAGTAGAGTGAATATTGGATGATGAGGATGGAGTTATCAGTAGGTAAACTAGAGGAATCAGTGCCCTTATCTACTGGCCTTGAACCCATAGAGCTTGTTCAAGGAGGAACCAGTCAACGATTATTAAAGAAACAGAAGACAGAAAAAAAAGACTTTATCCTCCCCTTGCATCTCCCTTGTACAGAAAGTCATGCGGACCATTGCTGTTTTACCCTGGGGAACAGTCAAAGCTTCGTGGGACGAGCCTAGACTTTTGGGCAAGCGGAAGTGAAAGAATACAACAAATACCGCCAGAGCGACGAGAACCCCTATGAAAGATGATTAGTGAGGTTCACAAAGCCATTCGAGGAGGACAAAGTCGTGGTGACAATCCTGTTTCAGAAGGAGGAGAATTACAATAAGATATCTGGCTTTGATTCGTCCTGCAGAAACAAAATAACAACCCCTTATCCTCCCAATTTCCTCCTGCTTCCTTGACTCCCACCGGCTCCTATATCCTCATTATTGATGTGAGAAGAAGCACGTCGTCTGCTCTTTGCCACTTTATCCTCCACATCCCATTTAGGAACTAGCGGACGAATATCGGCCAGCGCCTCCTTGATCATGCTCAATCTCTTGTCGGTCCCGTAGTCGATGATATTTCTAACGCTTGCTCGGAACTTACACAGGTCCTTGAGCTTCTTGAAGGAATAGGAATCCACCTCTGAACTTACGAACCGGGGAGGACTATTATCTTTTCCGGAATCCTGCCAATGGATCCACAATGATCCGAAATCCGCATCGACAACGCAAGAGAAAGTCACCGAGTCAATCACCTTGCGTTGCAATTCTTGACTTCTGGTATAATTTAGGAGCGTTTCGATCGAGTTGACGCAGTGAGAGCCCGTTCCGGCGTTTTGGTTCTCGGCGACCCAGCGGGTCCCGCCGCGAGATGCGGACTTAAACTCCACTACGAGAAAGGGCCAGTAAGTGGCTGGGGTGGGATGAGAAACCGGGGCTAGACGGTTATGCCGCATCACAGCGGATTGGATAGGGTCGAAACTGTCGCGGAGATAGCCATATTGAAGATCAGGCTTGGGCGTTACAATCGGTGGGAAGTTGAGGTGTGGAGTGAAAGGAAGGGCCGTTTGATCGAAGGGAATATTGCCACCGATCGCGACTTGGTGCTTGTAATCCTTTCGGGTTGGGAAGAGTTTTGTTGCATTAAATCCTTGTCGTGTAGTTACCTCATCGGCGTTGACCAGCTCAGAGAGCTCCTCTCGGATTGAGAAAAGCTCTTCGTCGTTAAGACAAGGAGAGCTGCGTGCTTTTTGAAAAAGGTCCTGCGCAAAGATTCGTACGGGTTCAGGTATGGAAGTCCCATATGAATCTATGTAAACGTAGTGATTCTGAAGCTCGTCTCTATAAGTTGGTGATTGAACTCGGTTTGACTTCTTTGAATCATCCCTCGACTCGAACAAAGACACATTTTGTGAGAGTGATGCTTGTGTAAGAGATTGCGAGGGAGTGTAAGGGGTAACCGGTGCCTTTGTGGTATAAGCAGTTGGTGCTTGCACAGGGCTATAGGACCTGGTTGCTTCCTGTAGCGACTGCGGAGAAAGAGGCTGGTAAACAGGTGAATCTTTAGTGGTTGGCAAAGCAGTTCTAGACCTCGGAATTTTGTTTGACCGGTTCAGCTGGTCTTGATTGCTGTCGCGCATGAGATAGCTATCAGAACGGCTGCGATTCAAAGGAGACGATAAATTTTCAAGCCACTTTTCGATATTGTTGGGCGGTAACGAGGAGTGATTCTGCCTCTTGCGAAATATCTGTTCGCTGCTTGTATCGTCGGAGGCGTCGTTGAGCTGTGACGCTTTTCTCTTCAAATACCGAGTTGGCTGAGGGCATTGAATCTCAAGGTCACACGTAAGGCTGGCGGATACGTAAGGCGATTAATTGATCACGCTAAAGCAGGGCCAATCACGTGCTAGATAGCACTAAACTCTGAAGCTAGTCTACCTTAGTTTTCAATAATCCAAGAGATCAGTCAGAAATCGTACCGTTGCACTTTCGACTAATGATTAGGACTTGTCTACTGTAGTTGACTGTGTAGCCTTCGATAGACCTCACGGAACGATGCTGCTCGCGCAGATGAAGACATATCTGTTATTCCTTCATCAAATTCTCGTGCCGATAAGGCTACGAAATTTCCGCACCAAGAGACTGCTTCGAATGGCAAGAAGCATTACACATCATGAAAGGAAGACTATCGACTACTGGCAGCTTCGTTGACAAGCTTGGACCAGGTAAAAATATCAAATGCACGACATTATCGAGGAAGAGAAGTATGAGTTGTGAAAGCAGCTATAAAGAACGCATTGAGCATGTCAAACCTCATCACGCGAAGAGTTTCACGACGTGAGGATGTGATCTAGTAAGCATGCATACATGTGCTTGATGATGATGCTAGATTTGCCTGAACTTTTGATAGAGACTCTTCATGTTTAGATTTCATGCAAGACACAATCGGCTTTGATGTTTTCCTCTCTTCTTTTGAAGCCTTCTGTTCTGCTTCAAATCAGATCTTCGTGAGTCACTGAGCGCTTCTGCCGAAAGTGTTATAGACATCGATCTTGTTGATAGAACTGCCTTCAAAAGAAACCTGTCTCAAGATATGCACATTCGACTGCTGTGGGGCCGACATGTTCGTAGACGTTGACTGTAACGACCTTGCACCCTGCATGATAGCTGTGCAAAATATCATCCCTATGTCGTGCAGTGACTCTGCCATCTGTCTCACGTATTGTGATAGCACCTTCAACCATTTCGCTAGCTGCTACGAGTTTGACAGAGCTCTTCACGACAGATGAGCTGAGACAAATTACCGGTAGCGCCTCCGCTCCCCATTGGTTTCCCGTTGCTGGCGGCACAGCCACACCAGCTTGCTCGCAGGTGTAGCAGACTGTGATATCGAAGATTGGTTCGGTAGTCGACTTCTTCTTTTGGCGGGCAACGGCTGTCGGCCTTGTCACCATAACAAGTCGTTCGCAGGAAAAGCATGAGGCGAAGTCCTTCAGGAAAGAATGCGAATCCATGACCAATCTCTCTTGATCGCGACAAATGATTCGAAACAAGCTCAACGTGCCTGGATGTTGTGAAGAAGTAGATGCTGGCCTACCGCGCGTCGTGGCTTTAGAACGTCAGGATATATCTGCCTTACTACAATCTACTAGAACCAGCTAAATCATCCCTGTCGACAACCAACGCTATAAGTAATACCATGGAGTAGGTATTAAGCCGAAACCCCGGCTATGAAATAAGAAACAGTCAAATTACGATACCGGAAAGTTCCATGCTATTCCATACCTACCTTTCCTTCCCCACATCCTCAAATCATTAGATACCTGCGCTTTATTCATCTCAGACGACATCTTTTCAGGTCGCTAAATGAACCCTCCAGAACTAGTCCTCGACTCCACTTGCGTCGTCTGCCAAAGTATTCTCGGTACAGCACTTCCATCTAGAGAACGGAGTATAGATAAATCCTCGGCTCTGCTTCGTCCAAACGCACTTGCCTTATTGAAATCCTCTAGAACGGGTTGTCATCTATGCAACTTAATCTTGGGTAACTGGTTTCCGTCTGTCGATAAATGGCCAGATGGGTTGGATGCCGTACACCTCATGGCAAAGACAGATCATTTCAGAGATATCATTGTGACATTTGAGGACGAACCACCTTCCTACAATTTCGAAGGCCCTTTTAATTACCTTGACATTCATTTGCTCGGTAAGAGCTCTTCCGCCACCCTGGTGAAGTTGGGCACTTACTTTGGCAAGGCTCACAAGATGTTCACTGTTATCATCGACCTATCAGTGACAGCACTTTTTCTGAGGAGACGATTCGGCGTGTGAAGGTATGGCTCAAAGCATGCCAGCAAAACCACCCGCTGTGTAAATTCGAGCCAGCATCTCCACCTACAAGGCTTGTTGAGCTTGTCAGTGAGGCGCACGGCTTCCGCTTGCGTTTGGTAGAGACACTTACTTCCTTAGCTGTTTGTCAGTACGTTACTCTCAGTTACTGCTGGGGCGTTGATCCGTTTCTCCGGCTGACCCGAGAAAACTACGCTTCTTTCGTCCAAGAGATTCCCCTTGCTGAGCTGCCTAAGACACTCAGTGACGCAGTTATCTTTGCAAAAATGCTTCAAATACGCTTCATTTGGATCGACGCATTGTGCATAATTCAGGATTCGCCTGAAGACTGGGCACATGAAGCTGCATCGATGAGCGACGTATATTCTGGTGGACTACTGAACATCTCCGCAGTTGCATCTGAAAGTGTCAATGGAGGTCTTTTTCGCTTCCGAAATCCATTAGCAATATCTCCATTTCTTTCAGGAGTGGGAAATGAGCCTAGTGGAAATTTTGAAAGGGTATACGTTTCAGGTAGACCCTACGAAGAGTATCACAACAATCCTCTTTCCAAGAGAGGTTGGTGTTTACAGGAACGCTTGCTAGCACAGAGAACAGTCCATTTCACCCATACCTCGATCGTCTGGGAGTGTAATGAGTGTACTGAGCCAGAGGCAAGCTTGTCCAGCTTAGCAAGTTTCGCTCTCAAGCCACTTGAGGATATCAAAACCAAGCAAATGATGGTGGCGCCATCTGTACGGACCTACAGCCCCGATAAGCAAGACATCACTTCTGTACAGAAGCTCTGGGATGACTGGAAAATAATTGTGAGTCTCTATGCTGCAACCCAGCTCACCTACCAGAAGGACAAGTTAGTAGCAATCTCGGGTGTTGCACGTAGGTTCGAACAACTACATTCCAAGTGCGGCGGAGACTACCTCGCCGGACTGTGGCAGGCAGATCTCATTTCTGGGCTTCTTTGGAGCACCTACAACGAAACGTTGGAGAAGGCAGTCAGGCACAAATCTAACACGGCGCCGAGTTGGTCCTGGGCATCCGTGGATGGTCCTATCCATTGGGAACGAAACGTACATTATTCAACTATCTGGCAGGCATCCATATTTGAGGCCTCGACCAACACAGACGGCGATAACTTCTCTGGACCCATTTCCGACGGGATTGTCAGTATACGCGGACCTTTGGGTATGGCGAGCTTGTCGAAAACAGCCATAGTGTCAGTTTTAGCCGACAGACGCAACGAACCAGCTTATCCTGCTGAGTTAAATGGCCATACCGTTCATGGCACGTCCCTCATACCGGATGATCACTCGGCGCCTGCCCTAGAAGAACTCCAAAACACCACACTGTACCTTCTCGGACTTTCTGAGTCGAAGCACAATGGACAATCGGTAAATCAAAGGAGGATCGAAGGTCTATTGCTAACGCCAGATCGTGCAAAGACAGGCCGATTTTCGAGAGTCGGGTACTTCAAATATCAGAAGCCGGATACTGCAAAGGGTTTCAAGACTCGTATAGACGACTTCCCTCTTGCATCGTTGAGCAAACACCTATATGAGCAATATCATGCTCGGCTCGACGGGGAAAACCAGTATACTATCAGGATATGCTGATGTTGGCCTCGACTATGAAAACAATGGGCCACGAACCTACTTTAACGTCAATAGTCAGGAACTCGTGGAGAGCTCTGTCGAATTGGAGGGGTCGAAGATTACCGCTGACCTGGTTGCCTTTTCTTTTGGTGGCAGCAAAAGCGTGTGCGGAAAGTCGGCGAATGAGTTAGAAGAACAACTTAGAGATGGAAGTCGATGCGGACAAGGTTGCATTCTTCACAGGTGAGACAGAGGACCTCCTACGGGTTATATCTTGACGATTGAGACAAAACACATCTTCGTTTTACATGCGATATAGGTCTTTAAACGCACTTCGGACCGTGTCTCGACAGGTATATCGGAACATGTTGAAAGTGGCGCTGTTTGATAGATCAACATGATCGAGTGTATTATGCACGACACTTGCGGTACGTTTTGACTTATAGTCTACTGTTTCATAGTTACCTAATTTCCATTCTAAGTTTCACCAAAAAACTACCCGCTACACGCTTATTGTCGATAACCCTTCACAACCGCCGCTTCTTCTGGACAATACCTGTAGTCTTTGACTTCATACCGTAGTGCACCTGCAATGTTCCGATGCTTCTCTCGGGGAAGAAATGTTCGATTTGTTTCCATGACAAGTTTCGGTTCTTCTTCAAATCGATCAACTGCGCGTCTTCCTTCGAGGTAAATAATCGCCTCCTTCCTGGAGGCTGTGAAGCCTGCTCAGGCATTCTGACAATGTTTCAAGATGCTGAGGGTATTCATGACTGCTGAAATCTTCGTGTCGAAGTCAGACCGTCTCAACGTAACAGCGCTCATCAATGAGAAAAGTCAACATTGAAGATGTTAAAGACTGAAGTTCAGAGTGTAAAACTCTTTCAACTCAATTTTCTTGCATTTGAGAATGTCTCAGATCAACATTTTCTGCCAGTCAGTATTAGTGATTAATGTTGTTATCAGATTAAGCCGTAGGTATATGCCTTCGAAGCGAGGGTAGCGGTGGATCCAGAACACCGTGGATATGTGTCTCCGACGAAGGGAAGCGGTGAACTCAAATATACCGTGAATATGTGCCTTCGATGGAGGGAAACGGTGGATCATACGTTACGAAGCCCGAATAGCTTCCATCACTGCTAAGCCATTTGGCTGGGGGTCAGAAACTCCAATCTACACGTTACGAAGCTTCGAATAGCTTCAATCACTGCTAAGCCATTTGGCTGGGGGAGTCAGAAACTCCGATATACGTTACGAAGCTCCGAATAGCTTCATATGTTCAATATATGGCTCTGGTTGGCTATGATTCCCATAGGGGAGTGTTGGAAATAGGGGAGATCCGCCTTCATAGGGCTGATAGGGCTGGGGCCCGCTAGTAGAGTTTTCACCTGCTCGCTCCTAGATAGACTCCTAACAGCAACAACCAAAATATCAATATGCCCCCATATGACCATATTCCAACAGACACCATCATGTATCATTAAGCCTTCGGAAGTCCCCCAGCCTTTACTCCCTCTTACCGCCTAAGCTACGATACTGTACGGTCCCCTTCACTGATTAGATGTCCTGGCAAGCGATCCCGATCCCAAAATTGCCCATGTCGTGGCTCGTGTGAGACTTTTCTCGGAGGATGTGTAAAGACAAGAGCTCTCATCTCCACGCTTTCGCGGGGCAGAGCAGTGTCCGGAACGCTGGTGTGCCTGGAGGAAGAATGCATACAGCCTTGCTCTTTTCAGCTTTCGTCGAAATCACAGACAAAAAGCAGAAACTCACATTGAGCTGTGACATCAGGATCGGAGTCGAAAATCTTGATCAAGGTCACTTCCTCGGGCGTTTGATGCTTGAGATAATGCCACTTGTGGCGCGCCTTGTACATCCCATACATGGACTTTCCTTGATGTCCCACGGTGATAAGGTCGGTCTCGACGAGGTCGTCCTCTTCCACGGTCTGTGCGTCGCAGACGGCAAGGGGCCGATCCTCGACGCGATGGTGCATTGGTCGCCAGACAATGGAGTAGGTCGGCTTTTGCATCACGACAATGATCTGATGATACATACTTAATGATTCTCATTCTACCTTGGGAGAGAAAGTCGGCTTCATCGGGTAGATGTTTGTACAAGCGACCGAGGGCTCCAGCAGGGCTTTGGTCTACTCTAGTCCATTAATAGGCTGGAAATGTTGTGAAGAGGCTGTACCTGCCACAATGGGCATGCTGAGCTGGCAACAGAGTTTGCATTTTGTCGGCAACATTGACCATGTCCTTGAAGATTGGGGTATTGGATCTGAGCTACCCAAAGAACGGCCAATGGCCCAGTTCAAGAAAATGTTATTCAGGCATGAGGGCGTACTCGATAGTCGAAGACGTGAACTTGGTCTATCCCTTCAAGCTCGGCTTTGAGTAAAGCTTCGATCTCGGGGATGTAAGTTTCCTTGATAGCGTCTTCATTGGAAAAATCCGTCATCTTTGACGTATGATGGCGAATACAAAAGCCCTTCCGATCAACGGTATATTCTGATTCTTTCCCTCTCATATCATGCATAGTCTCGAGCTCTCCCTCTGTGAATACCAGATTGTTGGCTTTCTGATTTCAGCGTCTTTTGGAATAACAGAGAATATTTGGAACGGTCTCTCGTCGTTGTACAAGTCTTGCCAGTCCAAATACAAGATCCGAGCAATGTCATTTTCCGCTGGCGACATTGTAGCGGTCGAGAAAAATCTCAATAAAAAGGGGAAAAGTTAATGGAAAGGGAACCTTAGTCAATGGTTTATGAGGACAAACACTGCAAGATCGCTCTTGGTGTAGTCTCTTACAGTTTCCGATAAGCAGCCCTCTACTCGGGAGAACGGCGCAGGCTTTCTTGGATCTCCTGGTTCTTAGCCCAAGCTTCACGGCATCCAACAGCTCCTCATTGTTAGTCAGTAGCACGCAACGTAGTGTATTGGATATACTTGGCATGCAGGGAAATTTTTATTGCATCCTCGTTCAATAGTCAGCCCACACAGTGTTGAATCTTGTTAAAGATAGCAGACACAACAAGTGAGTACGCAGCCCATACGTGGTGATAGGCTTGCATATTAGTACATGAATTCAACCTGTGCTATCTGCTTCGAAGTTCGCTTATTTCGTCGAGTAGTAGCGGTTTTGTTCCACATCCACATTTTCGAAATCCACCTACATACAATCTAATAAATTATTAGACATGCGTCTCATGCGGGTTAATGGACATTTATGTCCTGTTCAAATTCGGCCGCGTGTGCACGGATTGTGAGATGTGACAGACGGTCATTTGACGACTAATCTATTTTTTCAAGTCAAGAAACATCCCCGGGAGCACCTAACCATGTGAGGCTGAGGAATTTAGGCCTTGCCTGCACGAGCCTGTAAGAATCCAAAATTTCCCAATCGTTAGCCGTCTAGCTAGCTCTTCCTCTCAAAGCTCAGAACGTTCACTATATGGTGTTGAGGTTCTTGAGATCTCAGCAAAGCATCATAATCGAGATTAAGGATTGACAAAAGGGAGTGGGAATTTACTCATCAACCGATGCTAGGGTCGTTTGATCCTGAGACTTGGGCGACTCAGGATCATGGGTAAAAACTTCGCCTGCAGATACGGCCCAGTCATGATGCCATCTGAGTCTGGTCATCTTCCCATTCTCGTCAGCTTCAAAATGAAGGAGATAGACCCGTGCCTCAAGATCAGGCCACCGGTCCCTGGCAATCGATTCTTCTGCGGTGAGCTCCCACGAAAAGGTGTTATAGTGATAGTGATAGAGTTGATGGACTTCGGTTGGCAAGCCTTGAAACCTCAATTCAAGCCTGCCGTTAACAGTACTGATGTCGAGGTGGAAATTGTGAATCTTATTGTAAAAGCTCCCAGAATATTGCTAAAGAGGTAAACAGAGAGTGTTAGGGATTCGCCCTTCGACTAATTCCATTTTCAAATCTCGCCACTTTGCAATGTAAGAGGCAGCTGTCCTTTGCGCAAGAATCAAGTAGTCGTTCTTGTCCGTATTGTCTAGTACCGTCTCGAGAAGGAATTGACCGATCCAGTCTGCACAGTCATTGTTTGCCATAGAGTTCGTCAAGACAACTATTGCAGTGTCACTTTCCGGGAGAATATGTACAGAGCTGAAGAACCCGACAAGACTCCCGTTGTGGTGCCAGACAACTTGTTTCTTCGAACCTTTCCCAACAATAGGCATTTCTGGAATGAACATCGGATTGGTGCCGATCTGCCCGAGCGGAGCTGGGAGTTCGCTGATAGCCCAGCCGACGCCGTATGACTGTTGGAATGTTGAATTTGATTCAAGATCGATGTGACCTTTGAGCATCGTACGAACATCTTTGAATGGTGAACCAGGAGTGAACGTTGTATTGCTGTTTGTTTCATATTTCCAAGCCTTGATAAGAGCTTTGTAGAACGACAGCAAGTCACTCACACTACTTATCACACCCAATGCCCCCTGCATTATCGTACCGGCGACCAGTTCTGATGGCTCTACTGGGCTTGGCGAGCCATCCGGGAACGCCTGATAACTCTTCGCTACGTTGTCTCCTTTCGGATATCGCTCCAATGATGTTTGTTTGAGCTCAAGCGGTGCAAATATCCGTTGGGTAAGAAATTCTGCCCAAGTCTGCCCTGTCACCCTCTCTAGCATTGTAGCAGCCACGCAGTATCCCCAGTTGCTGTAAAACCATTGTGAACGAAAGGGAAATGCAAGTTCGGTGTAAGATATGGTTGGAAACAGGTCCTTTGGAGTCAGGAGTAACGTCGTCCAGTCCTGCAACCAAAGAGCACTCTTATGCGCAAGGCAAGTGCGATGCGCAACCATATCGAGAAGATTAGATTGGGTCTCGACAGTCGCATCGTTATGAGAAAATTCTGGAAGGATCTTGGAGACGGGCTGCTCCCAGTCTAGAAGTTTTTCATCCACAAGTATACTCACAGCTGCTCCCGTGAACGCCTTTGAAAGCGACGCAATATGGTATACGGTATTCTCATCTGGAGAAATCTTCGCAGCAACATCACGATAGCCAAAGCCAGCAGTATAGATGACTTGATTCTGGTGAAGTACACCTACGGATGCCCCTGCTGTCCCAGATAGCTCGCACAATTTTGAAATGGTAGGGCCGACCTCTTGGAGACGCCTAGCAATGTCTTTCATCTTCAGAACTGTGAATGCCGCTAGTCAATAGTCGTGGATCTACCGCGCACAGCATTGACTCACACTGTATTTGATCGCTTCTGATTATTTCGTGGAGATCAAGTCAACCTCTAGCCTTCGAGAGTGTTCTCAACACCGAACGCACTACAGATTGAGGCCAAATTTGCTCTGATGGCGCGGGAATTGTCAATGTATTTATTCATTTGATCCGGAAACTATCCTGCCCGGAAACTATCCTGCTTCGGTCTGATTTAATAAAATATGCAATGTTGAATTCGATTTGATGGTTCTACACGCGATAATGCACTTTGGAATGGCGGACGCAATCCCTCAAGACGAACATGTCCCTTTTAATGCTGTGGCGAAGACAGTTGGCCTCAGCACAGATCGTGTGCAGCGGATCCTTCGCCATGCCATGACAAACAGCATGTTCCATGAACCACGTCCTGGATATGTTGGTCACACGGGCTTACCTTCCATCTTGATACGGCAACCAGCAAGCAAAGCATGAATCTTACACAGTTTGGAAGATGTACCGACGGCCAAAGTTATCCAAGCAATGAAGAAGTGGGGAGACAGCATAGACACGACCGAAACGGCAAGCCAGCTTTACTTTGATTATCTCGCTTCGAATTCCGAAGGGACCTGCTGGTCAGTAATGGAGAATGATGGGGAGGGCAAGAAGAAAGGATACAGGATGCAGAGGTTTGGAGAGGGGACGTCCTGGGTTTCTGGCGGGACGAGCAGTAGATACGATTACTTGTTGCAAGGATTTGACTGGGGCTCACTTGAAGAAGCAACTGTCGTTGACGTAAGTTTTGATATGTACGAGGAGGCTCATATGGAGCTAATGCAGACCTACATACAGGCTGGTGGTTCTACTGGCCGCTACTCCATCACTCTCGCTCGATAATATCCCTCCTTGAGCTTCGTCGTTGAGGATTTCCCTAGCGTACAAGACGATTTCGAGTGAGAGCTTCCCACAGAACTCAAAGACCGGATCACATTCCTCCCGTGCGATATCTTGACTCCACAGCCCGTGAAAGCGGCCTTATACTTCTTACGCGCAAGCTTACATGGTCATTCCGATCCTTATGCCGTCAAGATAATCCAAAACATTGTTCATGCCATGACACCAGGTAGTAGAATCATCATCGCCGAGGTTGTACTGCCGAGTCCTGGGACAGCGCCTAACCCAATGCTCAGATTCAATCGCAGCAGTGCTTTGCAGATGATGGCAGTACTTAACTCTAAGGAGCGGTTCTATGAGGACTGGGTTGACTTGCTCGCAAAGGCAGACGAGCGACTGAGGCTTGTTAGTGTCTAAAAGACGCCTAAGGTACAATCGATAATTGAGGTATTGATGGAATGACTGGGATTATTGCGGTCTTTATACTTGGTTAGACGAAGGCACTTGATAACATTGAATATTCTACCGTCGCTCGGCAGTCGTGGTGGTTCGATTTCTATCTATGACTCCTGCTATCGCGCTTTGAACGGGTAACAGCTCAGACAACCACTGCTCGTTGGAAGTTCAGAGGTTAACACCACCGCCACCGCACCACGCCCCAGCTCCTATTGCTCCAAAAGGGTCATAAGTCGAAAGCTCACCTTGCCGTAAGCTGTCGGGGTGATTGACAGGAGCCTGGGGGAGAACGGTGCCGGAGCTAGGACTACTCTAACACCGGACCAACGTAATTCATGCACGTCATTTGGCCCAGGCAGGGTTAAGGTACCTTCCCGGTTCCGAGGGTAAAGTAGTTGAGTGGGATTAAGCCGCCCAAGAGCCCTTAACTCCGCTTAACGCCAAGGGTTCCTCTATCAATGAAATAGATGCCCACGTCTTCCACGTAGCGAAGCTTTTCTTTTTAACAAAGCATTGCTCCTTCGCTCCTCAAGTCGATCAGCTTTGAATAACAAACAACTCAACCACCTACCACCTACCACCTACGCACAATCAACAATATACCCATCCAACAATCCACACGCGAATCACAGCCAGCAATGGCGTCCCAAAAGGTTGTTCTCGTCACCGGCGCCAACGATGGTATCGGCTACGAAGCCGTCAAAGCGTTTCTCGAGTCTGGCAAGGCCAAGTACCACGTTTTTCTCGGCAGTCGTTCTCTGGAGAAGGGCAAAATTGCCATCGAGAAGCTCCACAAGGAAGTTCCAAAAACCAGTAACACCGTTGAACTTATCCAGGTCGATGTGACCAGTGACGAGTCGATCCAGAAGGCTTTCGAACAAGTCAAGGCTAATCCGGGTCACCTTGACGCGCTCGTCAACAACGCTGGAGCTACCTTCGATATCCGATACGTTGCCGGTAAAGCGTCTCTCCGTGACTGCTTCAACAGGGCCTACGACGTCAACGTTACCGGTGCAAATGTTATGACCTACACCTTCATGCCGCTCTTGCTCAAGTCGTCTGACCCCCGTCTGATCTTCGTGGCCGGTCTCTCCCAAATCACCGTTGCAAGCCAGAAGTACTTCCCTACACCCCCCCTACCGGCTGGATGGCCTAAGAAGGTGGACTTTGAGACGATCGGATACCGTTCTAGCAAGACGGCCCTTAACATGGTGATGCTAGACTGGAACCATAAGATGAAGGAGGATGGAGTGAAGGTGTGGGGTGTTGGACCCGGCTTCCTCGCTACGAATCTCGGAGGTATCAAGGAGAAGATCGCAGCTATGGGCGGTGGCCATCCGAATATTGGTGGAAGAATGATTAGGGACGTTGTGGAGGGCGAGAGAGATGGTGATGTGGGCAAGATTGTTGGCAAGGATGAGGCTGGCAAGGACAAGCTCATCCCATTCTGAGTCGAGCAAGATGGATCATCGACATGACTCCGGGAGGATGCAGTAGGAGAAGTCTGAACAGCATGGCTTTATCGTAGCTCTTCTAAGCAGTTACCAATCGCTCTTTCTCATGGTGCTGCATCTGTACGACAAGCACCTTTCCGTCGGTATTCACAGCATCCCTGATCCGTCTCTGAGCCGCTCCCTCACTCTCGATTAACATTTCGTTCCCAGCAGACACGCAATGGCGCCGATGTGTATGTGCCATGGCAGCCACATATTGCGTCCTTGAGAATCTTTCCCTTAGACAAGCTTTCAATGTTGACCAATTACTAGTCGGACCTCTAAATGGCCAAGTAGTCACCGTCACCAGCAATTCCAGCTTGCCAATCACAGGCTCAAGTGGCCCTTCGCATACAGCACAGAAGTCACAATATTCGAACACTGTAAGAATATTACAATTAGGATTAAGAGACAGTACTGCCCAGAGCGCGCTTTCCCCCAAGCCAATTCGTGACTTCTCTGTAGAATTGGAGCACCCGGGTTGGTCACCGCCAGCTTCCTTCTACCAATTGGTGAATCATCTTTTCGGCCGTGTATTTTGCAGTACACGGCTTTTCAATGAATACTGATCCCGACGACAGACCATACGAGTAGATATTAACACCACAGACATGGTGACCACAGCTGTACATGGCACTGGCACGCCAGCATTTCTTGTCGTTTGAAATCGCGATCTTCCAGGAATCTACCTCATATGGCTTAAGTAGATCTCGGGATCACCTTTGGCTTCACAATAGGCTTGAGTTATGTTGAAGCAATAATGGGAAGCAACAGTAGAAGCGGAAGGAGTAGTCGTCCAATTAAGAACATACCTTAGTAGTTGCGGTGTCGTTAGACTGCCCGCTAGCCTAATTGAGACTAGCGCTAATTGCGACAATGACATATATCAAGAATACAAGGCTGAAGCAAAGAGACTATGGGAAGGTTGCAAGGACAACAGTGGCTACAGAATTGCCTTGCTATCCGACAAGAAGGAATGGAAGGAGTTATAGATGAAGTATATGGGCCAGTATCTAGTTCAGTGGCGACCGACCTGGGTGGACAAGGAAGATGTCCACGCAGACAAAAAGGTACGGCAGTTCCTTGCAAGACAGGGACGACAGTATAGACAATGAATACAAGCAATCTGGTATAAATATGTCGTAACTACTAGATGTCTTGAGGCACCTTGCATCACGTCCCTCGCTACCCTCATGATGTTGGGTGATAGATGGCCTTATTGGCAGGCTGCTACCACTCTTCCAGTCTTTGCAATCTTCAGATGATCACTGTCGTCAAAATTCTCTTGTGGGCTCATTCCCGTCGACGGTATTCTGATACACCCATGAAGCTCATCAGATGCATACTAGTCAACGATTTGAGCTTTCCTTTATTATCGGAACGGTCTATGTCTACGAACACTTCTACAAGCTCGTGTCTCCTCCTTCGATGCCTCGATCGTTTTAGCAAGAGAGCTTCCAGACTGAGTGAATAGCGTAGTAATGTCTCATTCCTTATTAATGATAGGTCGGATTTCCAAAGGAAGCTGGCATATTTTATCGTGTATCAGATCACTTTCCTCCGGCCACTCAACCAATAGCTGAGAAAGAACAGATTGAACGTGAGCCCGAAGGGTTTTGAAGGTCTATATAATATTAGTGTAGATCAGATAGAAGTATTTGAACTCAACGTACATTATCTATCGTCATTTGCATGGCGAAAGTACTGTGTAGAGATAGTCTAAGCAGCCGTCACAATTACTCATCCGAAAGCTCAACACGCTATTCGTTATTCCCAACCTTCAATCTTCGCACAGCTAGCACTTCACTTCACCTCATCAAGCCAAACTATTTCTTGAAGTATTGCAAGGTCGTGACACCTTACCATAAGACTGCCAAGAATTAGATGAGCTCTCTTAGTTCCAAACTTCCAATCAGCTTCGAAATTTCAATTGCGAAGCACCAAATTCAGGACAGCATTGAGCCAGCCGTCAAACTCGAGATGACTCATCTTTCGCAAGACGATCGCACCATTATTTCAGACCACATGTCTCTCACTCTAATCATTCCGCTTCCTCCTTCAGTTTTTGCGACCTTCTAAGTTCTCCACGAGGCTCTGAGATTGGAACACCTAGACGCAGATGTACTGACGCTCTGTGACTTTAGGAGAACGTTCGAACATTGCTAAGAACGACTTCCTAAGATCAGATGTCTGGTGGAAAATGCCGAGTTCATAAGGTCACTTGAATATCGGAATCTAGGACCTTGGTGATAATCGCCCAGCAAAAGCTCGCATCTCTGCGTAATTTTCGAAAGGTGGTCCAAGACGGTCTGCCATATCAGATTACCCTTGTGACCAACGTCTCTGAATCTCTTCAATTCTTATGTTCTCATTTTCTCTTGATGGAGCTTCTGCCGCGATGTGATGGTTTCGCCTGCACTTTGCTAACACCGCCCTTGTGATCAAGCTGATAATATGTGGTTGTCGATGAAACTTTTGATCTTGTAATTCTGAGTTCGACGAGTCAGCCAATGGCCTGTAGAGTCAATGTAAAATACTTGCCGCCCAGAGGATATTGCTCCGGGACACTGGTCTCCCTTTCGTGTAGCTTTTGATTTCGGAACTCGGGCCGTGCTAGAAGAAAACGCTTCTGCAGTGTAGGGCCGATTTTCACGCGTAGCGATAGAGTCTTCAGGGCTGGGCAAAGGATGGTTGAGGCTCCAACCATCAGGTTTGAAACCATCAGGAGGAGGCCAGCTGTCGACGGAAGATTCGCTGTAGACTGAATGAGGCGACTCAGGCGGAGTCCTCGCATGAGCTCGTATCGCATATCTTTCCGCTATGTGGTCTTGAACTTCAACCAAGTAGTCAAGGGTATCTGGATGGAATGGCACATAATCACCCCACATTGACTGTGCCGATGGTAGAGTAGGTGAAGGCATGTTCAAATAAATGTGATGTTGAGTAAATATCGGGGGACAAAGAGGATGTTAGATCAGAAGGTGTATCATGTGATATGTAAGGCTGAGAATGCGGGGCATCCACAACGCGCGCACTCTTTCCAAGGGGTTGACATTATTACCCATCCTTCGCCCGCATATTATACTTACCTCAGGATGGCAGCCACCTCCGCCAGCTCAAGCGCGCAGCGCGAGTTCTCGGGCATTTTCGCAAGACTGCTGCCCAAGAACTCGGAAGCACAAGCATTGTTTTCTAGGGCCGTGAGGTACATGGAAGAGACGGACGACAAGTATCATCTCCAGTTTATTGACTCTTTAGGAAATGAAGGAGCTGGGGTAACTGAGCCTATTGAGACTGATACTGACTACGACACTGCTACATCTTCAGTTGAGAAAGAGCAGGGTTTTCATCATCTTGTCTTTTCACTTCGTAACGATGATTCGCCGAAGTTTTTAAATTTGGGATGGATGGCCGGTAGAGGAACGTCGAACTTGCAAGATCGCAATGTCGATTTCCTCCTTGCTAAACCTCGTGATCCTAAAAGCAGGAATGTGGCGAACGTGCACATGTGCTTTCGATTCAATCGCATTTCCGGCATGTTGATGTTAGTTGCAGTGAGTTCGAAGGCGCCGGTATATCTCAATCTGGCAGGTACCTGGCACGAGTTGGAATATCAATCGGAAAAGCTGCTGTATCAGACGACTACAACAATCAAACTGGGTCCCTTTGAGTACGATTTCGAGTACACAGTCGAGGAGTATGAGAGAGAAAGCTTTTTCAAATGCAGAAATGCCTTTCTTAGAAAAATGTCTATTGACTTACCTCTACCTCCGAAGAGTATGTGGAAGCTGCATCTTGATAAACACAAAATAATTCAGCACTTTCTCGTCTTTGAAACTGTGGGATCTGGAACCTTTGGTTGGGTGAACAAAGCAATGAACATAGACACAGGAGAGATGGTAGTTCTGAAAGAGCTACCGGTCACAAGTACGCGGACAAGGAACGCGTTTCTCGAGGAGGTTGCCTGGGGAGAATCCTTTAGGGTATGATATTCTACTCCTAATGTTACTGATTTGTTAATCATTCCTAGAACCGTAAAGGACTTCTTCCTGCACTATCATCTTTCTGTGAGCATGGCAATTCTAAACCATGTGGCATTTTGCCAGAAAAGGTCTTTATATGCTTGCCGTTTTGCGTGAGGAATTTCACTCCGCCTATCTGGACTTCCATTGAGATCAAAAACAAAATGCGACTGTTGAAAGATACTCTCGAAGGCATCGAATCTTTACACAACATGGGCATTATGCATCGCGACATCACTCTCAAGAACATGCTCATTGTTTCTTCTGAAAGGCCTGAAGCGGTACTCTGCGATTTCGGTAAAGCCACATCAGAACCTTTTTCCCGGGACACTCGTATTGGTCCGATACGAACGTTGGCACCAGAGGTGTGGGGTAATACTGAATATACTGTAAAAATCGACCTGTGGGCTTGGGCGTACGCTGTGGCCGAAATATTGGGATATTCGACCGATACTGATGAAAAAATTACGGTCGTACGCCTGGCGAAGATGCATACAATGCTTAGCAGGCATGGTGAAGACGTTCCAGAAGATCAACCTTTAGTATACTTACTATATCAGCTGCTGGTCTGGAATCCGACGAATCGCTTGTCTGTCGATAAGGCGCTGGCTCATGAGTGCTGGATTGTCTTGAGTGATGATAAGCCTGACACCGTCGAGCTCAGCTCCAAAGATCGCCCGACCAAGACAAAACGCACGCGAAGGGAAAGTACAAAGAGTGTCTCCTCCTTCGTCATCTAGACTTTGGTAGCGTCCACAGGCCCTGTCTGCTATGTGGAGAGGAATTGCGAGAGTGCACTAAAGTAAGCCGACACCGAACGTGCACCGACAGTCAACGAGCACTTGGCAACCCACTCACATACCAACTTCAAGATAGCATAACATAAGGCGCAAACCAATGGGGATCCAGGCGTGAGGGACTTGGTCTATCCCAATATCGTGGAATCAGCGGTCAAAGGTGAGGGCGCTGCTCAAAAGACCGAAGAGGCTGGGGAAAGCTAGGATAGGAGTCGTTAACCTATCTATCGTTCTTGGACGGTATTCTTCTGCGGCCCAAGCAGGCCTGCCACAAGGATCCCGCTTTCCCCTATCTTATTCCTTTTCTTCAACGTCAACCTTGTTCAAACTAAGACCAACAAGAACCAAGGAGCGATAGCTTTCGTCGATGGTTCAACAATCGAAAACACGATCAAACTACAGCAAGACGTTATTCTTAAAGCAGAGCTATGGGAAAGTCTAAGTGGCGCTACCTTTCAACCGGAAAAGACAGCGTTCGTACATTTCACAAGAAGCCACAACCGTGAGGATGATACTCTGCTACTAATCAAAGGAAATCACGTTCAACCGGCAGAGTCGATAAAACTTCCAGGAGTTGTCTTCGACAGAGAACTACGATTCAAACTTCACATGGCAAGGACAGTGAAAAGGAGTATTTAGACAGCATTAGCCCTTAAGCTCCTGAAAGACCTACGAGCTTCAACGTGCTGGCAATTATTTCAATTCACTGTTGCATCAGTCATGGATTATGCGTCGGAGGTATGAGCTTCAAAGGGCACAAAAAGCACACTTAAATGCCTGCAGCCACCCCAGAGAATAGCTGCACAAGCCATCACAACAGCCTTCTCATCGGTCTTTCTCGAGGTGGTAGAAGTCGAGGCGGATATTCAGTTGATACAGATCAGGCACTTTGAACAGCAGCGGCGGTTCTGGATCAACGGGCACACTTTAGAGAAAACCCACCCGATCTATAAGTCAACATCCCGAGCTAAAAGGAGCGCCAAAGGGTTCACTTCTCCACTGCAGACAGTGGCATTCACCTTTAGGAATCTTGATCTATTGAGACTTGAAACGATCACACCGTACTGCACATCACCGTGACAATCGAGACCTCAGGTCGTGATACCGCCATCGCGAGAGGAAGCCGCCAAGAAAGCGAAATCCTCGGGCACTCCTGCGTTGTACATCGATAGATCCGCAAGAAACGGTCTGATAGGTATAGAAAAAAGATGATCATCACAATACTCAGAGGCAACAATCATCGAAGATGAAAATAATCTGAACGCTTATTTCGCAGAGCTCTTTGCCATTGATCTAACAATACACAAGTTGATTCCCGCGATCGACACTATAGCCCAGATCCCAAACTCGATAATAATATTCTCAGACTGCCAAGGGGCGTTAAAGTCCATGGCACACCCCGCTCACCAGAGCGGACAAGCATTGATACGCTCGATCATCCAACGCCTGGAATGAGTGCGGACCCACCGACAGTATACAATAACCCTTCAATGGACGCCTGGACACGAGGGAGTCCAGGGAAATGAACAAGCTCATGCGGAAGCGTACCAAGCAATAGAAATGAGGAAGTCATACATCAACTCCACAGCCTGAAATCAGCCGCGCTGCGATGCAGCAAACGCTCATACCAACCCCGAAAGCCGGTATCAGCAGCAAATACAGGTCTTCACTCAAAACGGGTAGACAAAGCTCTGCCAGGGAAACATACCAGGAAATTATATGACGTCCTTAAGAGGGAGGATGCCACCATTCTCTCCCAGCTTCGGACAGGAAAATGCCGGCTGAACGGATATCTACATCGGATAGGAGCTACCGTCTCGAACCTGTGCAGTTGCGGAAGGAAAGAAGAGAGAGCGAACCATTTATTATTTAAATGTACCGGATGGAACTCACTGCGGCATATCCTAGGGAGAGAAGGACTCACACGATGGGGAGATATCTTGTATTACTTGGGGGGATGGTCAGGGAGGGAACAACTAGACGGACCCAGAGGGAAATGGTCCCCCAATGTGAACACTGTGAAGGCAACCATCGCATTCGCACGAGCAACCAAACGCCTTGACTTGAAAGCTCTTAACTAACTTCTCTCTCATACCTCAACCGACGCCTGTCAACACGCCATCACGCCGAATAGCCTTTCAATCGACCTTCGACACTCGAGAAATCACTCCCGAATTGGTGGCCACTCTGGGCAGAAGGAGGAACTCATTTACTTTTAATACTAATGTTCTTTTGGGCTCTATTTGGGATCAATGATGGACTTGACTCACCAGTGTGTGCGAAAAGTGATGAAACCATAAGCGGCCAAGCATAACCGAGGCATTCTCACCCGTCAAAACATCAAATAGCTATATATGCATAAGATTCATAGTAACTTAAATATCATCAACTTTAAAACTGAAGTGTAAGATTAAAAATTGTATGAACTAAATTTAAATATGTGACAGTTCAACAGCTGTCAACTATGTGTATGTACAAAAATGACTGACGTTTTCTGATGCTGATTTTGAGACTTGACGCTTCACAAAAGAAAAGTCAATACTTTTAAAACTTTTAAAGAAATACATCTTTTAACTTCCCGCTCTCATCAAATACTTCACTTCTTCCCCTCTCCCCTCTCTCACCCCCTCAAACCCAACACCTTCCCAACCACCGCCCCACCCTCCCCCTATAAAACCCACCACCCACTTGTCATAAAATATATATACCTCAATTCTCCCATGCCTTTCACATACGGCCATAGACAACAGAAAATTGGGCATCCCGTCCGCTCTGCCATACACAAGCTGTTGATCGGAAGACTAGTAGTTGGGTCGGTGACGACCAGCGAATCCCTTCTGCTGTATGTTTTTGCTTTTTTTGGGAGGGCATGGGGGATGGGAAAGGGCAAGGGGGTTGGGCCTACTATATGTAGGTTTATGGAATGTGACGGTCTGATTACTCTTTGGGTGGTGTGTTGATACGGGATGGACGGAGGGTCGGGTGGTAGTTCCTTACGCATGGTATTGGAGTGGTTTCCTCCATTCTTTTTCAGAGACCAGGAACATACAGCACACCGGCCACCCCTTGCACCAGCAACCAGGCCACATGCTAGGCATCACGATAAAGCTACACAGTAGAACAGCAATTCCACAAAGCAAGTGGGTTGAAAACGCTCTATCATCCTAGAGTACAATTGAAAAAACCTCCCGAAACAAAACTCAAGCCGGTGCAGCACTTGCGACCGGGAGGGTATATCCGCTGCAAACAAGACGCCAGCGAAAATCACCATATCGACATAACCTTCGTAACTCGCGTTACAACGCGCTGCTGAATAGCCCCCAAAGGGCCAAGAGAGAACAGAAAGAGAGACAAAACCCATGACCACAAGACTTTCTGAAACCGACGAGACCAAGAACCTTGAAACCCCTTGAAAACCACGAAACCCGTGAAACCCTCGCTCATAATACAAACGCAAAACGCATAAAAATCACAAATCACAAACGCCTTCATGCCAGGTCCCCCGTCCCGAATGTGAAATTCGGAGCAAAGTCCGCCGTAAAGCCCCCATTCATCAACTCCGCAACCATCCTCTTCCGCTGCAAGGGAATATCCAGACTCGAGTATGCTTCCGGATTAATCCCCAACAAGACCATCTTCGCCGTTGTAACTGCAAACACCCCACAATCACTGCTGTTGCTCTGCTGCGGTCCTCCACCATCGGCCAGCACGACCCTCCACTCGTCTTCTTTGTAATTCTTGCCCATCTCCTGCTTCAACCAATCCTTCGCGACCTTGATAAACGGTCCAGGACCACGGTCCAAGCTATCAAAGTACTCAATGGTATGGGCGATGGGACTAACGACAAGGAGGGTCCAATGAGCGCCGGAGTGGACGGGGATGAATACGCGTTCGACTGATTCGAGGTTCTTGCCACCGATCTTGGCTTTGATGGCCCAGCGTTTGACACTCTGGACACCCTTGTCACGGATGTTCTTGAAAAAGAACGTGTTGAACGCGTGGTATTTTGGGATATCGCCGTCTTTATAACCCGAAATCTCCCTTCCATAGTCGACCACGGCTTGTAAATATGCCATGATGACCTCGTCGTTCAACCATCCACTAGCGGGATCTCTACCTGGTTGTGGAAAGAGCGTTCCCAAGTCCTTTCGAGTCAGTGCGGTACCGGTAGACGTTTTAGCAACCACATTGTTACTTTGTTTAGCCATTGCCGCATCGACCTTAGCTTCCCAATCAGCAGTAAGAGGCTGAATGACTTTCTCGACCGGTATCTCGCGAACGCGGTACCTCTTGCGTTCCTCCTCGGCCTCCTTGGCTGCGCGGGCTTTTTCTTCGGCCTTTTCTTTCTCAAGACGTGCCTTCTTTGCAGCAGCTTCAGCCTCTTCTCTCTCCTTGCGAGCCTTCTCTTCGGCTACGCGTTGCTCTTCCTCTTCGCGGAGCTTTTGCGCCTCCAGCTCCTTTCTTCTCCTACGTACCGAGTGTCGGCGATCTGATACCTGTAGGCTTCCAAGTTGGCTTGTGAGATCCTGTTGGGGCGTGCTCTCATTGCTAGCGTTGGCCAGTTGCCCAGGAGTCGCAGCCTCCTCAGTGGCTGTGTCCTGCTTCTGAGAGGTATGTTCCTGCCTAGCTGATATGTCTTCCTTGGAAGATTCAACAGGGAGACCTTCTGCAGGCGAAAGACACTTACCCCCTGTTGTAATGAACGCAAATTCTACCGGTGTCGTTGTTGGCGTCCTTGGCGGTCTTCTGGCCGATTCAGGAGGTGAGGTGACGTTCTCCTGCATGATCAGAGATTCCATAGAAAGTTTAGAAAAGCTTCTAGCTGATCGAGGTGGTGATCGAGATTGTTTCTTGATCGGGCTTCCCTGAGCGGTGACTATGATTGAAGAAGCTCCTGTGCGTCGACGAGTCTGACGGGGTACGTATTGGTTGTTGTGGATCGTCGCGAGTATCGGTCCATTGGAAGGGAGAGAGGCAGCGGTTGATACAGACCCAACCGCGCCTACAATCTCACTATTCGTCTGGCCGATGTCAGAAGATCCATGCGAAATGAGAGAGTCATCAGCTGGCGTATTGCCAGCGTAGCCTGCTATCTCAAGTCCTGTGTGGCCAATAGTAATTGGACGAGTCTTCTTGTAGAAATTGCCGGCCGGATCCGGATTTCCAACGGGAGTATCATCATTCGTCGCAAAAGCCAGGCTTGGCTGTTCCATTGCCACGGAGGGTGTTGAAATTCCTTGGTTGAAACGCCCGTAGGCTGCTGCCGCTGCTTCCATGACGGGGTCATCATATACTGAGACATCGCTGTCGATGGTACTCGAGATACTGCTTCCATCACTCTCCTCAGGCGGGCTTGAGCTGACGGGATGAGCCATTGATTCGCCTATGTAGTACTTCTTCACTCGGTTGACTGGTCTGCCGGTCTTTGGGCTCTCATAGAACCCGACCGACTTTTTGGGAGACCGCCTTGCTGGTGTCATAGCAGGTGGTGTCATCATGTCCAAATCCGACGGCGGATCAGATAATGGTGAGCTCAGAGGCTCTTCGTGATTGGTAGGTAATACTGGAGATGGTGGAGGAATAATGGAGTTGCTAAATCCACTAAAGGCTGATTGCGTAATTTGAGAGTAGATCGACCTGCTCAAGTCGCTAAAGGCTGAAGGCGAAGTCTGCTCTAGATTGGCGAATGGAATCTGGCTTGGCGGAGAACAGATGGGGTAGCCCAATCCACTGACGGCTGACGGTGGAGGCTGAAAGCTCTCGGGCAAGCTCGTCTCACCACATTCCAAAGTCAGATCCATTCCCGATTCGTCATTTTCGGCGTTGAGGCGCTGGAGCTCGTCAACAGCCGCCCATCGGCCGCTATCAGCAGGCAATTCAACTTCAAAATCCATATCATCCGTGATAGGGGACTCAAGATCATCATCTTCAGACATGAGTTCATCCGTCTCTGAGTCGGAACTGTAAGGAATGTCCAAAATAGATGTCTCCCACGGTTCTGAGAGGTAATCATTTGTGGCTATCGTTGGTATAGTGGCTGAGATTGTGTCATTCATGTTTGAATCGAGGCTATCGTTATAGGGAAGCATGGCCAGGCCAATTGGTGCAGATTGTCTCAGGTCGGTCTCTGTAGGCACACTAGGCGCAACGCTTGTCGTAGGTCGATTATCCTCTGGCATAGCACCTGGCATCGAAAATTGGAAGTCTGCAGAGGTCGAAGTGGTACCTGATAAAATAGGCTGAAAGCTGGAGGAGGGTTGGATCACACCAGGCATTGTGGGCTGGAAATCCTTTGGACTTGGCAGAACACCAGACATCAAAGGCTCAAATCTGCCTGTGCTAGAACCCATGATGTCGATTGCTGCAGCCTCTGACGCTTCCCTCCTTTCACGTTCCTCGTTTTCAACTTGTATTCGGACGGTAGTCATATTAGGCTGACGTCGAATCCGAGGTGGTGACCGTCGGCGAGGAGGTGGAGGTTTTGGACGAATAAACTCTATAATGCGACGTTTGGTTTCTGAAGCCCCTTGTGCAAATTTTGTCACAGTCTCAGTCACAGTCTCAGTAGCACGGCCTCGATTCTGATATATGAATCGTCCGGCTTTATACGTTCGATCGCCGAGCAACCTAGCACAATTTGCGGTGACAGTGGTAATTAAAACGGTGACCGTCGTTAGGGCGCCAGCACAGCGATCCCACCATTCTCCTTGTGTCTGCTGATTCAAGTCTGGCAGTGGTGGTAACGGCAGCCCCAAGGTTGACTGACCGTATCCGTAATATGTGTTGGGCTGGAAGGGAGGAGGTTGGTCGGCAACAGGGAAGTCGAGAAACAAATCGTTCCTATCATTATCCATGAGATACTCATGCCGGCCGAGATTGGCGAAGTCTCTCGCAGAGACGCCATTGCCAATGGGAGGCAGTTGAAAATCAGTGCGCGCAAAGCCAGCAAAGCCAGCAAATCCAGAACCAGAGAGCGTAGAGCCGGCGGGCGCAAATCGACGGGATAAGACTCTCTCTTGTTCCAATTGCAATTCCTCTTCTAAGGATTCATCTCGGTCCCTCTTTGGCGATTGAGAGTATGAGGTATAGTACACCTTTGGAGGGGTGTCCACACGCCATTCCATCTCATCCATTAAATCCATGGTGAAGACCCCTAGGATGAGGCAGGTGCAATGATGTTTGGTATGTTCTTCAGAGTGATGTAGCAATCAAATGAAGAAGGTGTAATGCATCAACTGTGGCACAGAAATGTACGTAGTTGATGTTGGAGGAGGAAGGAAGAAGAAGCAACAACAGGAAGGTAAACAAACGGCTGTAGGGTTGGGCCCCACCATCATCAAGCGTCGATGATGAACCATGGAACAATTGCAGTACCTAACACAACGGAAAAGGCCGAAAACCTTCAACTTCCGCAAGCGACGGACGCTAATGCCGGTCACCCCTACAAGGCTGATACATCTGGATCCTTTCAGCCTCAGTATGATCTTAATCTGAGCCGAGTGCGCTGTTGCAATGATGAGGTTTCAAGATCATGGTAACTATCGATTCGATGTCGACACTGTCTCCATGCTCGACAGAATATACATGCACACTTATATATATTATAGAGGAGTTACTTTTACAGTAGGACCAGAGTGGGCTATTTATACCAAGTACAACTACTCCGTGACTCTACAACAATACATCATAATCCTGATGTTGATGTTAAGACCTGCAGCATCACATCCTCAACATTACTACGGTCGTGAAGGTGCTGGTTGGGATCTCGTGGAAAACTTCGAAGGATTATTTTAATTCCTGGGATCAATGTTCGCAGATGTTATCTAGGGCTTTTGACTTGTTCATGGCTTGCATTACGAAATGTGATAGCATGAGGATATTCTATTTCGAGTCTTATCTTGGACACAATTCTTCGCAGTCCTCGATTCAAGAAGTGAATGGGCTTGAGTGATGCAAATATGGACAGCGAGAACCTAGAACTTCTATCGGGTAATACTGAACCACTCTCTAACTCTATTAGTAAACGCGTGTAGACTATGTACTCGAATGAACATGACAATTGCACTCTTTAGAGCCTGCTATAGGTACAACTATCACAAGATACCTCGTTCCGCAAGACCTTTGGCTTAGCTAGAAACAAAAGCCCTCATCTTCTAACGCCTAAGATAGTATGAATGAAAGAACAGCCACTACCCCCACCAAACCATAGACACTGCTTGCATTTCGTCCTGCGGCACTCTTTTTCGTTGGCGTTGGAGTTGTGGTTGTTCCAGAGGGTGATGAGGAAGATGTCGCCGATCCAGAAGTGTCTTGGCCATTGGGCGTATTGCTCTGGTCGTTCGGCAGTGGAGAAATCGCCAGAGCTTGGATTGGAGTGCCGTTGCTGGCATACACTGCTTCTGGGACCTGCGTCTGTGTCACGCTCACTAATTTGCCGTTATTTGGCTTGCTGATACCGTTGTCAATCAATTTTTGGCCATTTGGTGGTATAGATGGTAAGGTGAAGCTATTGTTAAAGCTACTCGAGGCGATAAGGCCACTGGTGCAATTTGGTGACTTGACCATTGTAGCAGAGGAATTGCTAGATTCCAACGACTTGACGTCAAGCTTGTTGAATTGTTTCTGCAAGTTATCGTAATCCGTTCGAATTTCAGCAGTTCCATTATCATTCAATACCACAAGGCCAAAGTTATTGGACGGCTCCTGCGCATATTCGTAGACCAAGCCACCGCTCATCACTGGGGTCATTTGCGAACCATAAAGTGCTTGTACTTCATCGAATACACGGGGTAGTACTTTGTTGCAGCCATACTCAGAGAAGAACACTGGGATTGTATTGTTGGAGAATTGCTGAACCAGAACATCATAGCCAGATGATTGAAAGGTGGCATCTCCACCACACCAAGAATAGGAGTTCAAACCAAAAAAGTCAATTCTTGACATGTCCGAGGTGGAACCTTGGATGTCACACGAGAGGTACGCCCATGAATCGGCCAAGATTTCTCGGACATGTGCAGCAGAGTAGCCGATGGGAATGGTCCGAGTTGAATGCTTTGCAATATAATTCTTCAGATCTCGGGTGACGGCTCTTAAGTATGGCGGTGTCGGCCCTCCAGTTGCAATGCTGTTCATATTCTCATTGCCACCAAAAAAGCCTAGAGTGTTGGGATAGTCCTTGAAGGCCTCCACAACTTGGAATATGCGATTCAGATAGTCAGAGGTATAGGAGCCCGTGAGATCGCCAGGGTTCAGACTTTGGTTAGGCAAAGGTGAGTTGACATCGATTAACATGTAGATTCCAACAGCGTTGAAAATGCTTGCGCACATGTCGTGGTTGATGGTTGGGTCTAGATTGTAGACCCTAATGGTGTTGACACCAAGTCTTTGCATGAGTGCAGCATCGCGCAGGCAAAGCGTCCCGTTACTCAATGGGTCAGAGCCGGGATTGAAACCAGCAGAGCCACCAGGTTGATAACTAATGAAGGAATTAGTCCTACAGCGTAGACCAAAGCGACCATAGGGTTCGTACGCAACGCCAATGATTTGAAACCGAGCATTAGTGACTGAGTTGACGAAGTCGGAGCCTTGGACTTTGACCGGTTGCACAGCTGATGCAACAGCGCCGAAAAGGGCAACGAGGCGAAACACAGTATTGCATGACTGTAAAGAGCCAACAATGTTAGTGATTCCTTGCGCAATCGCTACTCGTACCATCGAAAGAACAACTCACTAGAAGCATGCTGACGCGGGGTGATCAGCACAGGGAATCGAATCCTCTAGGGCGTCTGGGGAGCAGGTAGGGAAAAGACCGCGGTTCTGGTAAAAGTATGAACGCTGGACACGACCAACACGTATATAAAGGAGTGAATACGGTAGGAGCCCGCTGCCACCTTCACTACTACTACTACTGCCAAGAATGGAAGAATGGAGGAGTCGGAATTCTGTTGATAGGCAGATTACAAGTACATATCCACGTGATATCTACTTTATTTGCGACTTCTAATCAATTTGCCGGCGGCCCCTCGACAAATCTTATCTCATGTCTCAAGGGTCGTACCTCAACCGACTGGCGCTGTAAAACAATGTCGTAGCCGTTATAGATTGTTTTTGACAACTGGCTGGCTCAATGACCCAATAGCACTGTGAAATTCTGGCTCCCTATGACGCGCTAAAAAGGACTGCGCCAAGGAGTATAGAATCACATTACCCATGTGCCCATGATCCCAATACCCTGTTTAGGGTTCCCCGTCTATTCGCTGATTGCTTCAGGGCCATCTGCCAAAACCGGGCCTAGATCCGTGACGCTATGTACAATAATACAATGCTGAGGGTTTATCCTCTCGAAAACCAACCGTTCCTGCCAAGAGAAGAGAATATTTATGTCGTGGCCTTGAGTGAGTGTAAGACGATGCGGAACTCAATCGTCTAAGGCGCCAGAATCTGAGCCCGGCCTCTCGCCAAACGGTCCAACCTTTATAGAAGAGTCCAAAGCAACCATCTCTGCCAGAATATCTAGTACGGGCTTTGGCACGGTCTTGTCATAGATTGAAATGAGATCTCCAGGTTGAGGATAGACCTTTAGGGCTTTATAAAAGCATAGCGCTGCCTCGACTTGATCAGATCCTGACGGACGTATATCAGCAAGTGAAGATCCTTAATAGCTTAAAGGCGTAGGATACCATCTTGACACAGAGCCTCCCCTCGTCCAACCTCGTTCATGAAGTATGCTTCCTTATCCTCTACATTGGTTGGGAACCCTTCATCCTGGGCTTCGGCTACAGCGGCCTTGATCGTCTGCCTCTGCTGAGCCCCTTGCACCTCAGCTTCTTCTTTTGCGGCGCGTGCCTCCTTCTTTGACTCCCTTTTCAAAGCTTTCCGGAATTCAGGATCTGTCCGCCGCTTATTATCGAAGTAGATCGCGTATGCTGGTTTGAACAGATATTAGAGAAATTAAGTTTCCCATACGGTTTCACAGAGGAGTAATAGCAGATGTAAGGCAACATCGATTGAAGCACTGGGGGGTGGATGACGTACCGAGGAAACCTGTAACGACTACACCTGCAGATGCAAGTGCAGCTGTAGACGCTCTTATCGAAGATGACATTCTCACTGCGCAAAAGGAACAAGGAAATCTTGCGTGGGTTGAATTGAGGAGCACACTGATGATAATACACTTTATAAATTTTGGAGCGAGGCTTGAAACAATTTAGAGCTAGAGACCGGAAGCTTTTCCGCATTCGCCGAACCGGAGGCACCATTGGCACCTTTGAACCACATACAAGCTGCGCTTCCACCACAGTTCTTGACACCCTGGAGGAGCTGCAAAGGATGGAGGATAAAGGCAAAGGCTTCTCACTACGTCAGAAGAAATCATCGCGGCGCCCGCCAATCAGCGCTCCAAAACAGTTCTCCAGCCATGGAACTGCACTTCCGCCTTCTCGCCAGAACGGCGTGAATGGGCCTCCTGTTCGCGCGGTTCCTGAAAAGCCTAAGCCTGGAAGCAATACATCGGATCTTGTCAAACGAAGATATTCCACACGCTTCATTCAGCTTCCAGACTTCAGCAACGCCGATGCACCACCTATCCCTCAGCCCCCGGAAACCCATTTAATTCAGCAAAGAACCCATCTAGCGCCTGCTACAAACCAGAAAATAAAGGTCGATATCTTATCCCTCAGAGATCCAGATTTACAAGCCGAGCACTGTAAGTTCCCCTATCTTCCTTATAATCACCTACACACGCGGACCGGTGACAATGGAGTATTGTTGTCTTCTATCGTTGTTAGCCGTTGGGAGGAGTATGACTCGACACCGGTATCGGACTGACCACATAAAAGATGCGACCAATCTCCTCTCCGAAGCCTCTGACCAGGAACTACGAAATTACCAGGCCAGCCTCCGTAAGACCAAGAATCGGACCTCGACGGATCTGCAACAAAACGTCTACCAAAACCGGACTCAATTCATCAAGATCAGCAAAGAAGCCGAAAAACTCAAAGGAGAGATGAGAACACTTCGCGGCCTTATGTCAGAGCTCACATCTTCTTTGGGTCAGGCTTCGTTAAGCTCTGCAGCGCCAGAAGCACGAACTATTGATAAGAGTGGCGAGACCAGGGCCCGGAAACAGGCGAATCGAAGCTCAGTCGCAAATCTAGAGGCAATGTGGAATGTTCAATTACATGCTCTTTGGCAGAATGTGGAAGGATCGCAGAAGTTCTTACCGGCAATACTAGGCAGGCATGTCGTTCACGAGCAAGGATTTTGGGTTGAATTGGACGCTGCAACATGGAAAGCAAGGCGGCCTGCGCATATCTTCCTACTCAATGACCACTTAATGATTGCAACACGGAAGAAGAAGCGCGTAGATCCTAATGCCATGGTCAATGGTGACGCTGAGAAAAAACCGTCGACCAGGCTAGTTGCTGACAAGTGTTGGCCTCTCCAAGATATTGAAATGTTGGATCTTGGATTAGACAGCGGATCGTCAAGAGCAAATGGTGCCGGCGACCGAGGCGAGATGTCTAACGCGATCAGCATTCGACATGGCCATGAATCTTTCACATACCGCAGTGATCGTTCGTCAACCACAGAAAAGGCCAACCTGCTACTCGCTTTCAGAAGAGCTGCGGATGAGTTACGCCGATCATTACAAGCCGATGGCGAGAACCTTGGCAGCAAGAGCAAGGAGACCATGGACTATCTCGCAACAAGAGATCCCGCATTATCCAAGAAAACAGACCTACTGAAGTCGCTTAGTAGCTCTAAAGATCGTCCCGAGGTACTAATAGACGTTGATGGGAAGCAGAAGAACCTCAGATGGGTTGAAGGGCAGATTGATGAGCTGGACATTGAATTGGCACTGCAAAGATTTGAGGATGCAGTCCGTCACGTCGAAAAACTTCGTAGACTTGCGAAGGGTCTGAAAGGCAACATGATAGTTCAAGAACTTATCACAACCAAAGTCAACGAGCGCGCTGGCAAACTCGCAGGCAAGTCGGCCATCAATCTTCGATGTTGGGTGAGGGGCTGACAATCCCGCAGAAATTGTAACACAACGTCTGATCGAGACACATTCAGGTGTAAAAGCTACACAAACAAACGTGGCATGGCTCGTGCGTTTGGGATTCGATGACCAAGCGAGGGAAGCGTACCTCAAGGCAAGAAGTGGAGTCATCGCGCAACGAGCCCGACAGTGCGTTTTCGAAGGGAACCTTCATCAATACATTCTCGAAATATCGTACGTGTACTTCACCCTCATCAAGAACACCGTCAGCAACTACCAGCAATGCTTTCCGCCCCTTATGATGAGTGCGTGTGTCAAGTGGGCAAAGGAACATCTCGACGGATTCAACGTCATCCTAGCACGGCAGCTTAGTAGCGTGCAGCGAGATAGTCCCGGTTGGAATCAATGCATAGAAGGTGCTCGACAGCATGCGATGCTGATGGATGAAGTAGGGTTAGATTTCAAGGATCTAATTGGCATTGGAATGGAGAATGGGAGCAATAGGAAGGTATTGGCGACTTAGGCAGGATCGCGTTTAGAGACGTTGCAGCTCCTGGATAAAAGTATCTATACATATAATTCGTACGAGGGATAGCAATAATCACCGCCCATCCAACGGGATATCACTTCTCCAACCTCAACTCCTCACCTCCCTCTCCTTTACCACCCCACTCTTCACCTCCTCCTTTACTGCAACTCCACCCCCATTCACCTCTATCTCCTCCACCGCCTCATCCTCATGCTCCTCCTCCTGATCTCTGTACCCCTCCCTTTCCCTCTCACTATCCCCTTCCCCTTCCCTTTCCTCAGCTTTCGCCCCATCCCCCTCCTCCTCCCTCCTCCCAATAATTACATTCCCCACCACCAGCCCCGCCGCACCCAACCACCACAACGGCGGCAAACTTTCTTTGAATATCACAAAGCCAAGGAAAGCGGTAAACATGAAATTGGAGGAGGTGTTGATGATGGAGACACGGGTCGTGGATGTGGCGCGCGTGAGGGCAGCGGTGAAGAGAGCCCACATTAGAGCGTTGAAGGCGAGGTTCAGGGAGAAGAATGTCTAACATGCAGAACCGAGAGAATTATTAGGATCCGAGGGTTTCGATTGGATATAATATGACAGCGGAGGACGAAAGGAACAAGGCGTACAGCGCGGATAACAAACTCGACGGCTTTGTTCGTGCTTGCCAGACCCAATCCGGCCGAGATCGCACTGGCCCACGAGGACGTGAGGTCTGTCGTCGTGCTAAAAATAATCACAAGCAATGGGGGGTCAGCACGGCGCTTTCTCAGGTACGTAGATAAAAGAGGGTTTCCCCACAGCTTCGCGAAAACGCCATTGAAGGCCGCGCAGGCACCGCTGGCGGCCGCGAGCGCGAGCCAGGGAGTCGTGATGCGCATCATGGAAGGTTTCGACTCGGTGGGAAGTTGTGTGGGACGAGGAAGGGTGTTCGTGGTATCATAATGGGCGTGCGTTGCGCCAGAGAGGAGGGGCTGTCGCTCTACGGCAGGGTCCATGGTAGCGACCGTGGGGGTGGAAATGAGACCCGGGAGTTGCGCCGCGGGGCCGAGGTGGGGGGTTTAGGGGGTTGGAAAGTTTACTATTGCTGAATGAGAGGCATGCCGCATGAAGGAACCGGGGGGAGGAGGAAGTTGGATATCGTAGATGTAAAGGACTGAGATGGCGTTGAGGGACACGCGTTTCAACGTGAAGCGCTTCGTACTACAAGGTTCTTTGATGAAGTCACGATGCAGTTACGAAGGGCGAAACACGAAAGCGGTAAAGTAGGAAACTGGGAAGGTAGTCTTTTTGAGAGATATGGAATCACTGGACAAAGGTAAATGCCCTTTCCCCTTCATAAAGCTCCCTGGGTATCATGGGTATCTCACTAAGACTCCTGTAAAACCCCATTCGCCGTGAATGCCATAGAACTCCTCCTTCAATATCTTGTCATCTCCTGCACCATGAGCTGCGTCAGAGCATGTCCCAACACTTGGTGCGCGGCCCGCATCAAATCATTTCCTAATGTACGCCTGGCCTCTTGGAATTGCAGCTCACGATCTTGATCTTCTCAGCGTGGAATGCGCTCTGTTCATCGACATAGAAGCCGACATCCTTCATGACGAATATCCAAACTTCGTCGCAGAGGCGATATGTATCCAAACGGCCCTTGAGAAGCGTGAAGATGAGCTATATATCCGGTGCATATGAGCTTTGCGCCCCTACCTTGAAGTTCAGGCGTACTTTGACCCTTTGACCTAGAACTTCTGTGGCAGATTTGTCAAAATCAGAGAGGACCTTCATTGCAGTATGAGGTTCAATGCGACCTTCCTCCACCATCTCATCAAGTGTGTCGATGAGGGAGAGGCCGACGCTATGTAGTTGCTGTAGTTAGTTCTGTAATCATCGTTCAGTAGATCAACACATCAACAGTACCTGCTACGGCGATAGAGCTCGTAATAGGCCTGACTGGTCATCTTGAGATCGTGGAGGTGAGGTGTTGAAAGAAGAATGGAGGGTTTGTACAATCGCCAATTAAAGTGGATACTGATGACTCGTCATCTGAGGCAGCAACGGACCGTTGATTTTCCGCCAATAGATAGTCCGAGCGTCACAAACGACATCTCATAATCAAGCCTACCACTCACTATCTCCTCAGACTTTCCACCCTAGCTCTTTGGACCAGGCGCAAGGATGAGTTATTATGGAGCTTATGGAGCGACCGCAGGGTTGACGGTCGTAGGACTGTGTACGCTCGTGCTACTTTCCTGCAATCGCCAATACTTATAGGAATGTAGATCTACTTTTTACTGGAGACGGTGAAGCTTTCAACGTAATTCATCCCCAAAGTCGCTATCTTGATATGTAGCTTACATTATCCCAAGGTCGGGCAATTTCTAGAAACAGTTTCGCCGTACCTTTTCGCGGATCTAGGCATCGGCCTCTGTATAGGACTATCGGTGGTGGGGGCAGCATGGTACGATCACTTAGACTTCAATATAGGTCAAGGCGCTGAAGAGCTGAAGAAAATCACAGGGGAATTTTTATAACCGGCTCATCGATCTTAGGCGGTGGTGTCAAAGCACCTCGAATACGGACGAAAAACTTAATCTCGATTATCTTCTGTGAAGTTGTGGCGATATACGGCGTCATCATGGCTATCGTCTTTTCTTCGAAGTTGAAAGCGGTTCGAGGGGATGAAATATACACCGCCAGTAATATGTACACGGGCTATGCTCTATTCTGGTCAGGATTGACGGTCGGAATGTGCAATCTGATATGTGGTGTTTCTGTCGGTATCAACGGAAGCAGTGCAGCATTAGCTGATGCTGCTGACCCGAGTCTGTATGTTGTTCCAAACACATCGATTATTGCAATGGTAAACATACTGAAATGAGCGCTCTAGATTTGTCAAGGTCCTCGTCATAGAGATCTTCAGTTCTGTCTTGGGACTTTTTGGACTTATCATCGGCCTGCTCGTGTCTGGAAAAGCACATGATTTCTCAGCGGGGTAATGGTAATAGGTACGGTGTCGCGTGAAACGTGCAGAGAACGCCCAGCGGACGTCTGTTCAACGCTCATATCTGCATTGCCAGCATGGTGGGTATAGGCGTTTCAATGGGTGTACAGGAATTGAAAGGACAATGTCAAGCTCGAGGAACTTCGAGGACGGATTTCTTCACCATGAAATGTAAATTAGTTGCAATGCAATACAGTTCCCTTTCATGAAATCCGCGACGTAATCAATTGTTGGTCACAGCTGGACCATCAAAGATGACATCAGAGATGAATCCATGTTAGAGCACCGGTACCGTGGTGTTAGAAGTTAAAGCAGAGTAGTGTAGAATTGTGAACAATATCCGCCTAATCGAGCTGTAAATAGCATTTTGTTGTACTTATACCCCTTCCCTGCTACACAGTTCCTACATAATCTCAACTACGCCCACCATACCAGTCCAAATCTCTCTTGAGTTATGTACCACGTTGGTGTCTAGAATCTATCCTCGATTCGCTACCACCATCAGGCAACATTAAATCAAACATGGAAAATGCAAAACTAAAAGCAGCCATACTCATTGTATCAGATACAGCCTACAAGGACCCTTCCACTGACAAGGCCGGAAGTGTTCTTGGAGATGCTTTTGCTAGTGATGGCGGCGACCAATGGATCGTTGAAGAAAAGCAAATCGTCCCTGATGATGTGCTCTCCATTCAAAGACATCTGATGCAATGGTGCGATAGAGATAACTGCATGGATCTCATAATCACTACTGGAGGCACTGGTTTTACAGCCAAGGACAATACGCCGGAAGCCGTTATCCCTTTGCTCCATAGGCAGGCTCCCGGACTCGTGTAAGTCAGTGAATGTTTGCATATGCCTTTGAACTGTAAGCTGATGTTGGCAGGCATGGAATGCTGGCGGCCTCTCTAAAAGTTACACCCTGTAAGTGCGGATGTCCATTTATTGAGCAACACTTCTGCCCATAATGTATGTTTTCTTATATGATGTTCGTTCGAGTATCTACAGGATTTCCTGCATATAGCAGATATATCCAAATATGATCGTTTTGCTCATTTCTATGCCCAGTTGCCATGATGGCAAGACCAGTCGCTGGCGTTCGAAGTAAGACATTAATAATAACCCTCCCGGGCTCTCCAAAGGGGGCAAAAGAGAATTTATTGGCAGTCCTAAAACTTCTACCACATGCTTGTTTGCAAGCTGCCGGTGGTAACTCACGAACCCTCCATGCTGGAGGCGTCGAGAAGCTAGAAAAGGAAGCTGGTCTCGATAGCGCAGCGAAATCACAGCATCATCATCATGACCACGGCCATTCCCACGGCCATCACGGACACACTGTTCCAAAGGCTCATACGAATCCCGAAGACAGTCCGATATCAAATGATCCTCGGGCGGGCCCTACACAGCGCTATCGAGAGTCGCCTTACCCAATGTTGTCTGTTGAAGAAGCTGTCAAGCTGGTAATAGATTATACTCCAGCTCCAACACCTGTCCAAGTTCCCGTCAATGGCTCCCTCGTTGGTCACGTCCTTGCGGAAGACGTCCAAGCTGAAGAAGCCGTACCCGCGTACCGAGCAAGCATAGTCGACGGCTATGCCCTCAACCTCCACGACATTATAGAGGAAGGAGGCATAAAAAAAGATCCTCGCAAGTTCTTAGTCGCTTCCGTCTCCCACGCCTCTCCAAGTGAAGCGCCAGCTGTTCAGCCCGGAGAAGTGGCACGTATAACTACCGGTGCTCCCCTTCCCCCATCGGCCGTCGCAGTGGTAATGGTCGAGGACACCACCATCACGAAAGCCTCCCCAGACGGGCTAGAAGAACAAGAAATCGAGATCCTCACTAACGAGATCAAGCCCTGCGAGAACGTCCGCGAAATCGGTAGCGATATTAAGGTCAGCGAGATCATCCTGAGAAAAGGCGAGCACATCACAGCTGTAGGCGGCGAACTGGGCCTGCTGGCCTCAATCGGCAAACCCCACGTCTCGGTCTACAAAAAACCCACCATCGGCGTCCTCAGCACCGGCGACGAGATAACCAAGCACAACCGCCCCGGTCCCCTCCGCCCAGGCGAAGTCCGCGACTGCAACCGCCCCACCATCCTCGCAGCCGTCGAATCCTGGGGCTTCGAAACCACAGACCTCGGCATCGCCGCCGACACTCCCGGCGCGCTCGAGGAAACCCTCCGCGCGGCCATGCGCCGCGTCGACTTCATCATCACCACGGGCGGCGTTTCCATGGGCGAGCTCGACCTGCTCAAGCCCACCGTCGAGCGCGCGCTGGGCGGGACGATCCATTTTGGCCGCGTGGCGATGAAGCCGGGGAAACCAACTACGTTCGCCACTGTGCCGTTCAAACGTACCGATGGCGGTGCTCGCGAGACCCGCTTGATCTTCTCCTTGCCAGGCAATCCCGCGTCTGCGGTCACAACCCTGCACCTTTTCGTCCTGCCCTCCCTCCAGCTCAACTCGGGGCACCCGCCCGCCGAAGTAGGCTTACCCAAGGTCCTGGTAATCCTCGACGAAGAGCTGAAGTGTGATGCGCGGAGAGCGGAGTTCCACCGCGCCAGGGTGAGTATGGGCAAGGATGGGAGATTGCATGCGGTTAGTACGGGGGGGCAGAGGAGTAGCCGGGTAGGGAGCTTTAGAGGCGCGAATTGCTTGGTGCGGTTGCCGGCGAGGGAAGGGGTGGTGGGAAGGGGGGACGAGGTTGAGGGGTATATGATGGGGGTGATTAGGGGGTTGTAGGTGGGGCGGTGGTGGGGGAGCGTGATTGTGGAGATTAAGAAGACTGGGGATGTTAGGAGTGAGAGGGTGGGCAGCATTTGGTAGGATAATGTAGCGGTAAAAGCGACGATACTTCCAAAATAACCGTGAAAACGGCTACACATGCGTGTGTTCAATAGTAGTGAATGAAGCAGGTAGTTCAACTGACAAGGAGCGTACTTTGTGACCAAAACGTAGGCTCAAGACATGAGTGGCCGTTAACCATAAGGGGTCCCTGAGCCAAGATATGTGTAGAAATTGATATGTACAGGTAAACCGAATTGAACAAGTCGGTATCGTCCCGTGATATACGAAGATAATGGGCACTCATGAGTACCAGCTCACGTAACCACCCCCTCCCCCCCTTTTCCTCCCCCTTCACATTCAAGAAGCCCATGAAAATCAATTCCTCGGCAAATCAGCCTGATTCATATCCCTAACATCGCTCTTACTGCCCGTATACTGCCAAAAACTTTTCGTATACGTCGCCGGCGCCTCCCCCCCAGCATCGAAATTAAACTGCCCAATATGTCCCCAGCTCAATGTCGGACCATTCACTCTCGGTGCAAAACCCGGGCGCGGCGGTGGGTTCACATACCATACGTCCTCGAAAATGGCCGTCTTGCGTGAGCCCAGCCCATATTGCGCGAAGGCGCCGTTGGAGGTCATGCCGCGGACGTGCAGACCGTTGCTGTTCTCGGACGCGAGAGTGGCTTGGGAGTTGGGGCCGGATTGCATGGTGAGGATGTAGTTATCCTTGATGCCGGAGCGGGAGCCAGAGATGTGGGAAGTAAAGCGGCGGGTGCTGGCGAGCTGGGAGAAGTCGTAGGTGTTGGAGTACCAGAAGTTGCAGTCTGGACGGGTGTAGTGGTTCGGGTTGGAGATGTCGACGCAGCCTTGGTTGCGGGGGCCTGCGGTCGTCCACGCAGACACGTTGTAGCCTTCTTGGACTTCGAAAGTTGCGAGTTGCCCATCGTTGTTGCCAATAGGGGATGTAGAGATTACCTTAGCTTGGGTCCATTGCTCGCCTTGGTCAAACCAGATGGTGCCGCCGAGGATAGTCAAGCCTTTGCATTGGCCGATGTAGATAGCTTGTTTAGTCTCGGGGTGCGCATCTGTGATGGAGACAAGGAGTGTGACATCGCGGAAGTCGAAGGTCCAGTCGTCGGAGATCCAGAATATCTGGATGTTGTCGTTGGTGTCGAAATTGTAGGTGCCTGGCGCAATCTTGATGAATTTGGAGGCAAGTTTGGCATCATTTTGTTTGAACATCCAGGCGCGGAATTCGGTGCCGTTGAAGTTTTTGCCGTCGGGAACGGTATATATGGCAGCTCCAGTGGGGACAGTGTCTTTTGCCTGTGGGGCAGATAGGTGGTCTCCATGGACGGGGAAGCCAGCGTCTCCGTTGGGGCGCGGAGGCATAGAGACTGGCAAGCTTTGCTTCGATCCAGAGGAAGCTGAAGCGGCAGATGTAGAACTCGCAGTTGGAACTGCCTTGATATCAGACGTAGGCGACGGTGCTTGGAAGGAAGAGCTAGTGTTCACAATCTTGTTCTGAGATGCACTTGTTGATATAGTCTCGCTGGCAGAAGAGCTTATAACAGTAGGAGTCACAACGGGAGCTTCTGCAGTTGAAGATGATAGGGCTGTAGCGGAAGGTTCAGGGCCATTACCATCAACAGCTATCCAGACGATAGAGCAGTCATCTTCCTCATTCTGGGCGATGGGGGCAGCGAATGCCACAGCAAAGAACAAAACGAATAACAACGAAGTCTTCATCTTTACAGAGTATGATTAGACCTTGATAACAGTTGGTTTTGCAAAGGGAGCGCCAGCACTGCCAGAAGTAAAGATCCAGTCTACGAAGAAAAGAGTGTGTAGAGGCTTGTTCAAAGAGTGAGGAACAAGTCAACTTGCAAAAAAGGCAATAATACAAATTCGAGAAAATGAGGAGAAGGGATATTATATGTTTGCACAGAGGAGACATGTAATTGACAACAATCGCCATGTTTCACAGACACGGTAGGATTATAAGGAGTCAGTCTAGGCGCTCCAGTACCGTCAAGCATTTAAGGAAAGCGAAGCAAGTAGCTAATCTTTTGACTACAACGATACTGGACGAAATGTGTGGAAACGGTTGGGATCTCATAACCTTCTGAGCTTTTTCCCCAGACTTGGTAGACGTTCTATAAGGGTGTTCACGTTGTAACGTTGGTGGAGGGAAACTGTGAAGGCGCGGACCGCCATCTGCCAACGACACCAAGCCTTTTCCGCTTCCGTGTCTTCGGGCTTTGTTTCTTCGGCATACGATGATACGAGGCACATCATGGTTCGCATTAAACACCGCTATCTACTGGTCAACATACTATATCCGGAGCCAGAGAATCAGTCCTGGACGGCTCATACAGGCTCTGGAAAACCTTTACCTCACCTGGTCCAGTTCCGCAGGCCGTCCCCAGATGATTTATCTCCCCAGCTCCTGGCAAGAAGTATTAAGGATCAGATTGCCTTGCTGTACGGTGACTATGGAGTGGGATTGACATCGGGGGGTCTCAATGGTATAAACACCAAAAGCAAAAGATTACGCGTCCAATCACATGCTAATCAATAACTCCCTACAACAGTAAAATATCTGTCCCCAGCAACATCAACTGCTATCATCCGATGTTCCCGTGCCCATTTCCGCCTCGTCTGGGCGGCTATTTCCTTCATGACGGAACTGCCGAAGACTTCAAAACAAGCATTGCCTAGACCGTGCGTGATGCAAGTCGTAAGGGTGTCCGGTACCATCAAGAAGGCCGAAGAGGAGGCCATAAAACGAGCCAGGGTTGCTATACTCAGGGCAAAAAGTGAGGCTGACGAAGGAGCTACGGACGGATTAGGCGCGATTCTGGGCCAGCCAGATCAAGAGGTTCCGTTAGGACATTCAGAGGGAAAGGGGGTCAGTGTATTGGCTGGCTTTGAGAATGATGGTGATGAGGAAGACCCCGAAAGTGACTCGGATGGTGAGGGTTGAATGATCAAGACGGTATTAGCTTGTTCACAAAGGATGCCAGGAAGATGGACTAGGTCGCCAAACATGAAACCCAACGCCAGTCGCTGATGCAGCAAGAGAATCAAAACCTCAGGTCCGCCTTACGACATGCACACCACCATCTGGAATTTGCCTTTCAATCTCCTCGATCTCATCATCCTCATCCTCATCGCCGGCATCATCCGTCAGAGAAGGCGCCTCTTTTGCTTTCGCCTCCTCCTCCAACTCCCGCCGCTCTATCTCATCAAACTCGTCCTTGCGATCAATCCACCTCTCCTGAACATCGCCGATATCCATCTTCCCCATGCCTTCCCTCATAGCAACCTGCCACACGGTATCGTTCGCGCCCTCAGCACCCCCAAAGGCATAACCTCCAGCTCGATCGATCGCTTGCAGTAGCGTCATCATGCTTTTCTTGTCCTCGACCGCTAGGGTTTCGAAGCTCACGAGACCGAAGTCTTCGACTAACTCGATCACGGCATTGTTAAGGCCTTGAAATTTAGGATGTTGCATCACGGGATTTTCCTGTGCTAGGTGGGGGAGGAGGTACGAGAGATCTTGGACTTCGGTATAGTAATCGAGGTTGAATGGCAGTGGTGCATAGCCCGCGAGCTTATCGATTTTTGTCAGAACGTTGAGGTGTGGGAGATCCATCTGGAGCATAGCTCTCAGAGAAAGCAGAAGCGTCGAGATGTACAGCGATGGCAGCGTCAAGCTGTACGAGTCCGTCAGATGGAGCGCTACCAGCTAAGAGTGAAGCACCAGTCAGCACCAAGACCTGTATATAACACGGAAGAGGAAGGATAGGGAACCCAACTCTATACCCAAGCTTCTGTATCCTGTAAAAGATATTCCTCAAACTCTCATGATGTGTATAGCACTCCACCTGTCCCGGACAATCAAACAGCACATAATCCTCTATACCCCCTCACACACACATCAGCCCACCCACTCCCCTCCAAAACCCTATCACAAAAAAAAAGAAATCAAACCCACCCACCTCCCAACCCCCTCAACCCCCCCTCCAACCACCCCCCCTCCTGCTCCACCTCCTCCAGCGCAAACAACACCCCCCCATTCGGCCCTAACCCCTCCTCCTCCATCACATCCTCCAGCCTCACCAGGTCTCGAATGTCGAGCGCGCACGGGTAGTTGGTGTGGTCGTTGGCGGGGTCGAGGTTCACGACGGAGCATTTGCGGCCGAGCGCGGAGAGGAATTGGTGCATGCCGTCGGCGTAGGTGGATTTGCCGGAGCCGGGGGGGCCGATGATTAGTTGAGCGAAGGGCATGGTTTTGGTGTAGGGGGGTTGAAAAAGGTTGGGGGAGGATGAGGTGGGGGGGTTGTGGTAAGGGAGAGAAGGAGGGAATGGAGGGGGGGTGGGTGCGGGATGGGGAGCTTTGACCGAAAACTTTTGAACTGTTCGCGAATCTCCAAACACTCTCAATCAACACTTTAACTCACCACCACTCCCAAAAATGACCACCCGTACGTCCCCCTCACCTACTCCCTCCGTTCCTTTAAAACATTCAAACTAACAAGACACCCCCAGCGCAATTCGAGCTCTCCTCCCCCCCCGCCGACGCCATCTCCGCGATCCAATTCGCGCCCGCTTCCCTGCGCCTGCTCGTCGCCTCCTGGGACAAGAACGTCTACCTCTACGACACCAGCACGAACGGCGGTCGGCTGCTGCGAACGTACGAGCACCGCGCGCCGGTTCTGGATGTTTGTTTTGGGGATGGGGAGGAGGAGGCGTATACGGGGGGGGTAGATTGGGATGTTAGGGCGTGAGTTTATGCGTGGAGCTGTGTTCGAGGAGGGGGTTGAGGTCGTGGTGCTGACGGTTTCAGTATCGACCTGACTACGGGCGCACAAACGGTACTATCGTCCCATTCTGCGGGCGTGAAATCAGTGGTCTACAGCCGCGAACACAAACTCCTCATCTCCGCTTCCTGGGACTCCACCCTGCACATCCACCACCCGCACTCTCCCTCCATCCCCGCCTCCAGTATCGCTCTCCCCTCTAAACCCTTTTCTGTTTCCCTTACCTCCACGAAACTCGTCATCGCCATGGCTTCCCGCGCCCTACACATCTACGACCTCGAAACCCTCGCCTCCACTTCCGCCTCCGCCACTATTTCCCCTATTACTAACATACAAGTTGAGCCCTGGCAGCGCCGCGAAAGCAGTCTGAAGTTCATGACCCGAGCGGTGGCGTGCATGCCCAATGACGCGGGCTATGCTAGCTCCAGCATCGAAGGCCGTGTCGCGGTTGAATGGTTCGATCCCTCTGCCACTTCCCAAGCGCGCAAATACGCCTTTAAATGCCACCGCCAGACCTCACCCGAAGGTGTCGACGTTGTATACCCCGTTAACACGTTAGCATTCCACCCCATACACGGCACTTTTGCGTCTGGTGGCGGGGACGGCTTTGTGGCCTTGTGGGATGGGGTGGCAAAGAGGAGGATTAGGCAGTATCAGCGGTATGCGGCGAGTGTGGCGGCGTTGGGTTTTAGCGGGGATGGGAGATATCTGGCTGTGGCGATTAGTCCGGGGTTTGAGGATGGGAAGGAGGGGGAAGGGGAGGGGGCGGTGAAAGTGTTCGTGAGGGAGTTGGGGGAGAATGAGGCGAAGGGAAAAGGGGCGAAATGAGGACTAGTGGTTAGTTTGGACATCTTTGGCGTTGGCTTCGTTGGTGGAGGCTATCGGAAGAAGGAATTATGACCCCCAAAACGTCTGGTGGAGGACTTCGGTGTCCATGTCCAAGATATGTCCATCACGGACACATGAAACCCTTTGATCAGCGGATAGCCTCGCTTGGATGTGCTGCTCTACCAAGGACGCTCGCACGTACATGAATTATGGTGGTCAAGGAATATTATTGATAGACGAAGGTCCATGTTGCAAGTCCGTACCAGACAGGTACTCGCATGGAGATAGATAACAAATCATGCAACGTAAAGTATTGTGAATGGTTAGGTCACTAGCCCAAGGCGATATTAGGTCTCAGGATCTCAGCCAGGTAGAACTCCCACAATCCTTCGGTGTTGCGTTTCCAAGGCCTGGAGCGGTTCAATGGTGCAAGGCGATCATTTACAACCGCATGCTTAGCGATCCGATTGGCAGAGGGCACAAAGTCGTTGTCGTAAATAAGATTTCACAGGCGCAACACGGAAACTCTGCAGTTGCAAAAATATATAAGTTCGGGTCCCCGCCCTCGTCCTCGCCCTCGCCCTCGCCCTCGCCCTTAGGTCTGTTCGGGTTTGTGCTTTCATTTTGTTAAGTTGTCACCCGATTTTGAGGTGCTGCTTACGATTCGTCCGCTGCTAGAATGAGGTGCGATCGATTATGCCTGGGCACCTGTTCGCATCGGCTATCGACAGAAACAACCTCTTGAAACTGCGGTCACCCTTCCAATCCGATGGATGGCTAGCCACCTAGCTACAATTGCTTGGGTGAACGAAGCTCCTGTAAAGCTCTTCTTGACCGCACTTCGATGTGATTCCATTATCCCACCGTGGATGGGTGAGGGTCCAACGGAAATGGGCTGAGCAGTTGTGGCTCGCCTTCATTGGCTACTCCCCACCATCCTTCGAATCCTTCGCTCGCTCATCCACACCAATGACAGTTGTCACTGAGGCATGGGGTCTCTAGCTCTGCAAGCGTTCCATTATCGGTTAGGCGAGGTTGATCTCCTGTGGGTTGTGAAGATTCCAAAAAACGCGGATTTTTACCTCACGCTTGTCTCCCCCATATTTGTGCGCAGTACCCAGTTTCGGCCGCCATTCGGAGTTTGCATACAGCTTACTGAGTCAAATCAGCATTTTCTGGGTGTATTATCAGCCTGAATGAAAAACTTTCGTGCACCTGGAGTTCTTTCGCCGCCCACTACGACCGCACAGTTCAAACCTCGGGGAAAGCAAATTCCATCCAAAGACGAAAGAGGAGACCTTAAGGAGTCTTCTACAGAAAACACAATGCGCGTCAGGTCGAATATCCTGCAAGATCTCGCCCAGGTTGTCGTAAATCGTGACCGTGCTGAACTTGAAAACCACCAACAATCGACTTGCCAGCACAACGGCACCGGTCCATTGAGCATTCCCGCGACAGGAGCTACGTCACAAAACACTTCTAGAACCACAGACACTCAAGCCCATATGGAGCGTGAGACGACCCCTACCTCGATCTCCCCAGTTGATCTCGATGATAGCTTTTGTAAAGACACAGACACAGTGATGGGAGTGTATGGCTCTGGTTCGATTCACTCGTCCAATTCCGACGATTCAACGGGTTTTTACTTGCGGGGAATGGCATCTCCTGAAAAAGTCGATACTGTATTGGTGAAAGGAATCGGCAGTCACTTTGTACAGAGCAATGCCGGGAGCAGTCCCGAGGCGCAGTTCAATGGTCTATCGCCGGCGCAGTACGGAGGAAACTCCGTTTTTTCTGAACCGCTGGGACGAAAATATGGTGAGATCTGGACGTGAGCACATCTCAGTCGCAAGCTCACATCAAAATAGCCCCAATGTGCTTTCCGGAAGCCACTGAAGACCAGCGAGTGTCCATTCTTTGTCCACCGCAGGAATCAGCCATAGCCCGTCGTCATGTCCTCGACAACCTGTACAGCTTAGATCTGATAACAAGACGGACCGAGGAGCACTCTTGTCAACTGTCGTCCCCGTCAATAACCCAAGGGAGGAAGAAGGCAAGGAACATGAGCATGGCGCAGGATGATCTCGAGAGACAACAGCCACTTGATGCGCCTAATAAGGGAAGAATTAGAGCGACCCGTTCTCCGATCAAGAGGTTTATCGTGTGCGCCCTGGGTATGGCTGTACTCTTTATGTTCTACGCAAGGTTCCAGGTCACCTGAAAGCTTGGAGTAATCCCGACTTCGTTTTCTTTTCTGTAATTTGCTAGCCTTGTAATGCCTATATTCAAAGCCACTACCCTCATGGGCGGAGACTTGAGTCTATGAAAGTGTCATCGATGGTATTCGTGCAGAGTGACATTGATGCCCATCTTGCTGATTAACCCCAAATTCCAAGACCCTCTTAATTTATTGGCACTCGTTTATGCCGCAATAGTGTATGGCTGACTATGACGATTTCCCTTCTCGCAATGGATTGAATTCTGAACATCTGAGCTGGGCCGAAATTCAGCCTGGACGGGGTCTGCAACCCACCATTATTACGCACGCTATCATTTGTCCAGCCCTCTCGCTTTCACGTATCGTGCAATTTGCTCTTTACAAGCCTTCTCACTGTATTGTTCCCATAGCTCGTAAAGTGATATGATCTCTTGTGAGCAATCGACCACAGCTTCAATGTCAACCTCGCCTTCAGCTAGCCAGCTTACCAGATGATGTACTTTCATTTGCGGTGAACCTACTACAACAGCGCTAGAGCTGGAAGACTCTGTCGGCAATTGGGACGTCCTAGCTAAAGCTGCTGCAGTACTAGCTGCTGCTTGCAAACCAGTTTGAGTAGGCTTCAGTGTCAGGGCAAGAAAGGCTGCTGTCACAGCAATGACGTGTGGAGGAAATAGGAGCGGTAGATCGGTCGAGTAATGGTCATTGATAATAGACCAAGCTAGTGAGATATCTTCTTGAGCCATGCTCAGGGTGCTTTGAAGCTTTTGAAGACTGCGGTAAGGATGGTGGACAATAAGTTGAGAGTTCATTTCCGAGATTAAGTAGAATTCGCATTCTCCAAGCTTAGAAACATCTGATATTATGAAATCTGTGAAAATGTCAGCCAATGACATGAAATTGATAATCATAAAGTGGTAACTACCGGGCCACATGTTGCGAGCTTCACTAACGACAACGCGTATATGTTGTGGACATTCTTCCATCTTACAAGCAAGATACAGCGCAGTGGCTAGTACTAGGTACAGATTTGTACGGCGAATGTCGACTTTGCTATAAAATCGTCGAATGTATATTTGTGCTGTTGCAAGAGCTTGCTGTCTGATGTTCAGGCGTTTTCCTAGCTTGGCGAGCTCTAAAACCCCACCATTAGAGCTCTTCTGAGTTGAGATCTGGAAGGAACTCACGCTGATTGAAAAAGATGCTGAGAAGACGCCTATCTGGCAAAGGATACTGCTGGACTAGGCTTGCGTCCTCATCTTCAAGCTTCTGCCGGATCTCCATAAGGGTCTCCCTGGAATATTGCCAGTGACGGCGCTGGGTTGATGCCCAATAATTTGCAGCCATGACAATCGGCAAAGAAGAGTAGGGTTTTAAGAAAAGAGACAGAAATTGCACACTTGAATGCTGGCGCTATACAAAAATTCGAAATAGTTGTAATTGGAACCTGCATGAAAGGCTATTTCATGATTTTTTGATTGCCCTACCTACGCTTCTTCAGTCCCTCGTGTGCAGAAGCTACCTATTCACTCACAACCATGCCCTCAATCAAACTCTACATGCAAGAGCATCATGATGAGTAAAAGGAAGCAACATTCATATATGCAGAGACCATATCCACGGGACACCGGCGGCCGGGTAGGGCTGACGGATAAACCTCTGAAGCCCCCACTACGAAGCTATTTGATGTCAAAGTCCCAAGATCAACTGATTCAAAGATCCCTCACACTGTCACGTAGCAAGACCTTGGGTCTCTAATGCTATTGACGCGTGATAACGTCCATTCTAGCTTCCACTCCATCAGCCTAAGTCTTCTCAGCAGCCAGCAAGAATGGAAAAACAGAGGTAGCGCGGGCGTTTAGTACTTGTGATGGAGCGTGAAGACCAGAGGGCTCAGGATGAGCGCGTGGAGAATCTATGGCGGACATTGGATACACGTAAGGAGGGCCAGCTGAGTCTCAATGGCTTGAAGAGCGGACTTAAGAAGCTAGACCATCGTTAGTATTTGGCTATGTCCGGAAGATTTACGCTGATTGTCTGGCAGCTCTACAAAATGCGGACGAACTTCTCCAAGATGTCATGAAGGCTGTCGATACAGATGGTGATGGACGGATACAATATTCCGGTATGTGTGAAGCTTGTGTACATCTAGCAAACATGGCTGACACGTGGAACGAGAATTTCGAACCTTTGTCGAGCAAACCGAAAAACAGCTTTGGCAGCTTTTCAAGAGTATTGATCGCGATCATAATGGTCAGCTCGATAAAGCAGAGCTCAAATTGGCGTTTGTCAAGGCTGGCCTCTCAGTTCCCGATGCCAAGCTTGACCAATTTTTCGGAGAGGTTGACACGAATCACGACGGAGTGATTAGCTTCGATGAGTGGAGGCAGGGCAACGTGATGCGAAAATGCTTTGGATTTGTCTTATTGACGTTCGTTGCAGGAACTTCTTACTCTTCATTCCTGCAAACACACCAAATCTTCGCGCTGTCCTGTCATACTATTCATCCACAATGAAGATGAATGCGGAGGGCGAGGTCCACGTGTCAGATGATACCGCACAAGGCTCAGGTACTCACCGCTTTCCTACTACTCTTTTCGGAGCGCTTGCCGCTATTACGAAACCACCACATTCAAAACCACCCCCAAAACTCCACCAAGCAACGACGGATAACAGAATGGCGACACACGCTGGGAATGCATCACAACCCGGCTCATTTCCATGGAATCCCGGCGATCACTTCCTGGCTGCGCCAGAGACACTTGAGAAAACCCTTCTCGTGGAAGAGACACCTGAATCGAGATTGACGGGAGTGCTGACGGATCTCTTCCCTTCGACAGGATACTTCGTTGCGGGAGGTGCGGCGGGTGTTGTCTCGCGAACAGCAACAGCTCCCTTAGACCGACTAAAAGTCTACCTTATCGCTCAGACTGGCATCAGAGACGAAGCGGTGCAAATAGCAAAGTCAGGGGCGCCAGTACAAGCAGCGAAAAAAGCAGCACGGCCTCTGGTCGAGGCGGCAAAATCACTGTGGCGAATGGGCGGTATACGGAGTCTGTTTGCTGGTGGGTATCTGACTCATAGCCGAGGCCTATAGCTGACTTCACAGGGAACGGTCTCAATGTTATCAAGGTGATGCCAGAGTCAGCGATTAGGTTCGGCTCGTATGAGGTATGTACGCCACTTCTATCCACCGTTGCAAGCTGATTGCCGCCTAGGGCTCTCGGCGCGCATTCGCCAAACTCGAAGGTCACGAAGATCCCAAAAGTCTGCATCCTTGGTCGCAATTCTTTGCCGCAGGCCTGGGTGGGATGATTTCTCAGTCAGTAAATGCATTCCCCATCTTTGTACGAGGCTTACCGTCCCCAGGTTCTGCATCTACCCACTTGACACCTTGAAGTTGTACGTAACACGGCCGCGTCGCAAATCTTCCCTCAAAAACCACAATTACTGACTACAAGATTCAGTCGAATGCAATGTGAAACAGTCAAAGGTGGTCTACATGGCAATCGGCTTATTCTAGACACGGCTCGCAAGATGTGGTCCACGCAGGGCATTCGGTCATTCTATCGTGGCCTTCCAATGGGACTCGTCGGTATGTTTCCATATAGCGCCATAGACCTCACCACCTACGAATATTTGAAAAGGTTCGTTACCAGTCGTAATGCTAGCACTCGCAATTGTCAAGAAGACAATGCTGGTCCTGGTAACGTTATGACTGCCGGCATAGGCGCTTTCAGTGGCGCACTGAGCGCGAGTGTTGTCTATCCTCTCAATCTACTACGGACGAGACTGCAAAGCCAAGGTACCGCAATCCATCCTCCAACCTATACCGGAGTATGGGACGTTACACTTAAGACGGTGAAAGGCGAAGGCTTCAGAGGGCTTTTTAAGGGGATTACGCCAAATCTTTTAAAGGTGGTGCCAGCAGTGTCGATTACCTATGTGGTATATGATAATTCGAAAAGGATCTTGAATTTGGCATGATGTGGGCATAACGTCCAATTACGGGATTTGGTGGGAACGGTTCGAAATATATCAAAGAGAAGCATTGATGGATTAGTTATTGATATACCCAGAGTGGCGAGCGACCGTATGCATAGAGCGTCTAAGCAGTCTATGATCTTAGCGTCGAAGGAACGGATTGTACAGATGACCGAAGGATCAGTGCAAGCATTTGATGAGCGCCGATTGGGGCCTTCCACCGCTGATTGACGTTAGGGAGCTAACCTTACACAACTTGACCAAATCTAGCATCTGCAGGTAACCCTCCTTTCGCCACTCACGAGAGTTCAACCGCATGTTGCAACGATGAAAAAAAGCCACCTCGGTACTGGGATAATAATCCGAACCATTTGCGTGGTTACAGTTGCATGCTAAATGCAAAATGCTATAATGTAGTCTGCCGGGATGCACGCCAGTTTTTTTTTTTTTTTTTTTTATCATTCTTACCACTCTAGGAGCAAGCTTGGTGTTGGAGAGAGCTTCATGCATGCTCCGCGCAATGCTCTATACATGCTTGGTCCAGTGCTCCGTATATGCTTGGTCCAATGCTCGGTCCAGTGCTCGGTCCAGTGTCTCATATGTGCTCCATTCAGTGTTCTATGTGTGGCCTGTTCAGTGCTCCAGGTTGAAATGGATGTGTAACCATTCAGTGCTCTATTCAGTGTTTGCATTCGGGCGCTTCATACACGCGTTAAAGCAGATGACACACATAGCGCATGCTGATCCTCACACTTCAGCTGTAATATACGCGGTGAAGCAAGCTTCTGCGAGCTTCGTACATGTTGTACATCTAAGAGATACTTGAAAAAAGATCAAAGAAGAAGTTGATTTTAGGATCTCGCATGATAAATGTCAAGCCCGACCCTTCAGTAGTCGTGCCGTCGGCCCGTCGTGGGTACATATCTCCTGGTAAGATGGAATGTGGCTTTGGGGGCGAAGAAATGTTTATCTTAAATGACTTAAAACAGCGTACCTACCTATAGATAGTAGAAGGCCCGAAAGCATCAGACCTGATGCAGTACATCGGCCAGATCTGATCAATCAGAGCCCCTATAGATTCGCCTCTGCACACACTCACTTTGATATTAGTACATACTATCAAATTCGGAGCTAGGACCCTTTAAGAGTAATCGATTGGTACGATGCAGTTAACCCGGGGTTCTTCAAGCTCAGCCCGCGGGAATTCGTTATGATGCGAAGGACGAAGATCGAACGATTTGTTTGAACGTTGACAGAACTCAGATGACGAAAAAGACTCTATGTGATTGATTGGCTTAATCTGATTCCCTTTTACGACCTGGAGCCTGATTCCCGCCTAGTTTCCGAGCCGTCTACATACTTTGTCTTAAATCTGCTCGAGTGTGCATTTATCATTGTTGGAATAGACGAAATCGAGAAGTCAAGAAATCGAAGTTGGCGTTTGATAGGCATATCCAGAAATTCAGACCTTCTTCGATGGCGACGCTAACGTGAGGCACAATGGCATTCCATCGTCTGTGAACCTCTATTACTGCCATTTGTCATACTACTTACTACGTAGTAGACAAGATGGAGGACAAGTCGCGCAGTCGTGCAGTCTCGCTCGCCAAGGACATACAAATCCTAGTTCATCCAGGTCATGTGGGAACGCTTGGGCCCAGAGATTCACCATATTGGGGCTTATATACATTCCGCCACCTTTACCCTTTGCGGGCGTCCAGGTTCTCGCTACTCACCGGAGGATCTGCTTCTGCACACACAGGTCCCTGCATTCGACACTGAACCTGTCCATACAGCAAGGCAGGGTAGGTACTACGGCATTCAGACAACGATTGCCATTGAAGCATCTTGTTCGGTTCAATATATCTTCCGAGCATGCATTAAACGCATAAGATGGAAGAAGGTTTGTATTGACCCCTTGCATAGCTGTTTCCGTGGTCGCATCTCGGACGATACTTGCTGGCGGCCGTTCAAAATGCTTGTCTGGACTGGGCGTCAAACGCACCCTCTCAGACGGACAGCGGATCGTATGCTCTTAAGATAACTTGAGTTATCAACAATTCTTCGGGATTTATCCTATTACATACCGACCCACTTGTTTGAGACCGATTTGCCCTTGATCAAGAATGGAAGCAGGATGTGGCGCAGCGAGAGCACGGACATCTCCATTGGCGCGCTGAAAAGGCATAGACGCTCCAATAGAAAACGAAGTGGGAATATGTCAAATCCCTCATCATCGATACTACTGTATCATCTATGTTTTGCACAGAACAATCCGGCGAATCCAACCGCTCATTAGCTACCGTTCACATGGAGGTTACAAAAGACCCATCCCTAGGAGTTTAGCCCCCAGACTGTGAGGATAATGCTGCAGTAGTGCTTACACATTCATAAGCACGCGTGCAGAATTTCGGGATATATTACAATTCCAAGGTTGTGTGCAGGCGTTCCATGAGGAAATTCCCCGCACGCTACACTTTAATGAAAAGGCTATTAGTATCTTGTGAGACTTGGATTACCTCCTGGAGATCTGATATTGCCATAATACATGGATTGGAATGTTTTTTCACAAGAGTGTAAACCATTTCACCATGTTCCTGTTCTGTACTTATACTCATCCACCTTCGTCGTAATACCTCCGTCAAGATGTCATTGCCAAAGTCTTCCATTATGCCGATGCCAGATCTGAAAGAGGATCGTTCGTCATTAGCTCTTGCTGTCAATGTCTCTATGCTCGTCTTGGCTTTCCTAGCTGTGGGATTACGCCTAGTATTAAGAATGCTATCAGTCTTGAACCTTTGGTGGGATAATTTGTTTGCTGTTCTTTCTGTTGTCCGCCATGCTCCGATTTTCAATTGTTGAAACTTCCGCTGAATAACGTCCAGATCGCATTTCTTGGGAACTCCGCCACAGATTTTTTGGGTAATTTTATTGCTCGCTCTACTTCAATTACCATATCTCTTACTTGTAGTTGTCAGCAATTCACAACGGTGTGGGGAAACACATAGAGACTGTCACAAAACCTAAAGTGTTGGTGGTTTTGAGGGTGTGTACTTCTCCCCATTCTTACAGATGATGTATACTGAAGCCTTACTTTCCCACAAGACCGGCTACGCCAATCAGATCATATACCCAATAACCATCACCTTAATTAAGCTGTCACTCTTGTTGTTCTATTTCCGCCTGTTTAGAGTTCACGAGGGTTTAAAAGTGGCCATCTATATTACTGGAGTCCTTGCCTTGGGCTGGTGTTTAGGCATAATATTTGCTGGAGCACTACAGTGCCTCTCCGTCAAGCAATGCTTGAACGGACTCGGTCCACCCGTCACCCACCATTTTAGTTTCCAATCCTACCTACTCGGCTACGCAATTCCAAATGTCACTCTGGACTTTGTCATACTGGTTCTTCCAATATTTCTCGTTTGGAATCCAGTACTCACGAAGAGAAAAAAGGTTGCCGTGAGCGCGGTATTTCTGCTTGGTGGATTCACTTGCGGTGCAAGCATCGCCCGCGTCTACTCAGTCGCGTATCTCGACCGCCTCGATATAACCTGTAAAAAGCCCCCTAAATCAACAAGATCTCCAAATCCTTCAACTAACCCTTAGAACACAGGGTCCTATGTCGGTCCTCTCATCTGGACCACCGTCGAATTCGGCATCGGTATCACATGCGCTTGCCTCCCCACCCTCCAACCTCTCATTCAGCGCATTTCCAAAAAGTTCCTGGGCAACTCCAAAAAGGCCTCTGGAAGCAGTGGCACTCATACTTTTCAGAGCATGCGTCATGCACAGGCGAGGCTGTTCAAGGACGCAAGCAACGGAAGCCGGTCATTCACGAGGCTGGGCGAGGAGGATTTGGAAGGCGGAGAGGGGGATGGGGGGCCTTTGAATGCGATTCGTGCGGGGTGCAGCTGGTAGGGGGTTGGAAAAGTTGAGCCGGGGGTTGGAAAAGATTCTTGACGTCGGGTTGAACTTTAAAAATGGCATATGCCCCGCACATTCAAGACCTGACGTCGAGTTGGAAAAGCTTGGAAGCCTATGCGAAGCATATGCCAAGATCATCAAGCAAGATCACAAAATAATTCATATCTGATCATTAAGATCTGAACTAAGCATATGCGCAGCATCAATTGAGCATAAAGAAACATTGATGAACGATGAAAGCATCAACGCTGAAAATCAAGCGAATGAAATAACAGATTGACTAAATGATTTGAATGTGAGACAGTGAGAGTTGCAGTTCGCATATGCCGCGCATATACTAAAAAGAAATTCAGCTCGCTCAAGATTCGTGCAATGCAAATGTTGAAAACGATGAGAAAAATGATGATGCAAATCACGAGCAGATCTGACGAAGATAACATGAGCGATAGCTTGTGAATGAGCATGTCACAAGTTGAGTTCATGATTCACATGTTTTGTGCATATGCTAAGCATATGTAGAAGAATCTTCGCTCGTCTTGCTGCAAAGTCGATTCATGATATATGCATGATCTGTGATTGTGCTGTTTTCTCGATGTTTCGCTCAAGCCGTGCATATGCACAGCTTCAATACTTCGCTCTTGCTGTTTCTCTTCTAGCTACTACTTTAGCTAAATAACATCAATTCTTGAGCTCATGATTAGCATATGCAGAAAGCTGAGTCGGGATTGGAATAATTTTGAACTCATGGTTAGCATATGCAGAAAGTTGACTCGGGGCCGGAATCAAAAAAAAAATTTTCCGGCCCTGGCTCAACTTTTCCAACCCCCCACCAACTGTAACCCTCGATTCGTGTGAAGAGAACGATGTTATGATGCATGCTCGGGGAAACGGGGAGAGTGTACGACAAATTACGATAATGGCTTTGTATAAAGTGGGATGGAAGAGAATGGCTCAATATTGCAAAAGCAGCTGCTGGCTCAGATTTACCTTCTGGTAATAATTCAGCAACCCATCAGATTTTTCCATACGAAGAGAATCTCGATTCAGCATCACAGCTTGTCGGGTTGGCTGATTGGGGATCTGGCTAGGCTAATGGCATTGAACCGAATGACTTTAGCTGAGCTACGCAATATAGCCCTTGATGATCGAACTTGCCTGAGAGTAACTAGAAATTTGGAAGTACCTTGAAGAGGCACCAACGAGATCATATTTTCCAGATGGAAAATATTAGAGCTGGTCTTATCTCAGTCACTGCAGACCCATCGAAAACCTAACCGGAGGGATTTTAGGACTCGATCTTTACCTCTGCATTCTCGAAAAGGCAGTAGATGCCCAGGGATTTCTGGTCTACCGAGCTTGTCCGTGTTATGGTTGTTCTTATCCCTCACCGCTTCAAGCCAGCCCTCAAGCGCTAACCTCGGGTAAAGAAGTGACGGCGCCGAAAGGTAGTGGCGCGCGCGTAGTTGTTCAACTTGATTAACTCCATGAATTTGGAAACCTGATATTCAATCCATTCCTAAGAACAACATGGTCAAAAGTGCACCATTCTCCATGCCTGGACCGCTCTTATTTTTGGTGTGCCTATTGCTTCTCCATACATCACCAGCGACAGCATTCGGGGCAGGGAACATAGGTAAGGCATTGTCTTTTCGAAAGCTTCAATCGCTGAGGATTGATAGCTTCGATCTCCAAGATTGAAGGCGTTAATTGGCGGCATGGCGACATCGAGGATATGCTCAAGGCGGTTGTCTTTATCAAAGGCCACAAATGGACCTCAATGATGATCAAGAGAGTCTACTTCGGAAACTGGCTGCGAGATTACAGTCAGGCTGTTGATGTCGGCACGCTGAAAGGCATTCAATCTGGAACCATTCGAATTTTGGTATGGGTTCTGTCTTTTCTGAGCTTTGGCTACGCAACTGGTGAGTTTGAAGTTACAGAGGAGCGTCTTGGTGTGTACCGCCCAGAAGAGCATATCGACAATCCAAAGGACTATGCGGATAATGTGGATGCTAGACAGTACGACGAACGACTACGCCCTCCAGTTCAGTCTGTTGAACTCCAGGTGGACCCAGAGACAGGTATGAAGAACTACATAGCCAATGAACAATCAGGCATAGCTACAAGCGCAGGGTATGTAAAGCATAGCTTCTTGAGAAGCATCCATTTTGGAAGGGTCTACACGAGCGGACCGAATGGTATAAGGGGTAAAGAGGCTGATCTCTGTGAGGCTTTGAGA
>JAABUW010000280.1_pt1 | contig 107037 bp, 204 predicted proteins | sample 5560081 | NCBI WGS metagenome assembly JAABUW01 (sample SAMN10711882, study PRJNA513363) | rock metagenome | isolation source: Antarctica rocks | place: Antarctica: Victoria Land, Knobhead sud
TGGGCTGGACAGCGCCGCAGCATTACCGTCATTTGCCGCCTTCCCTCGCTTTTCCAGCCTTATAGCTACCCCTACTAGTGTTCATGTATCGATGAGCCTGGGATGTAATGTCGAGAAAAGCAAAGGGTGGGCCGCCAACACTGCAGCGACGGCCGACGCCACTGCACAGACGGCGATACACTACCAGCCCACCACTGCGGCTCCCGCCGGCGCTGTTTTCCACGTAAAACAGCTTTCAAAAGTCCTGCAAAGCTCCCTTGTCTGAAATGTTCGTCAGCAGTTGCCCGTGACAATTTTCACGTCGTGGCATCCTGCGAAATTCCACTGTTGGGACGCTCGCTCCTCGGCGTTGCCTAGCTCACACCACAATGGACCGTCTGCCACTGGATGTCATGGTGCACCTGCTCAGCTTCTTGAACAAGGACAGCAAGAAGGCCATGGTTAGCGTAAGCGCCCGATGGTTGGATGCCCCTGCTCGTGTCCCGATGGAGGCACCAGTCTGTGGTTCAGCGCTGTGATGGACTTGTGTGTGTCGCCCTGCCATTCGTTCTGCAAAGTGGTGCATTCAGGTGGGCAGACGCTGCTCGATACACTGTGCGGAAGGCTGCGCCGCCAGCAGCAGCGCCGTTCTATCAATCCGCCCAAAAGTTCAGCTGCCTGAACGACCTGGCCCTGCGGTTTGAGAGCGAGGAGACCAGGGCAGATGTCGCCGGCACCGTCCAGTTGCTGCCGCAGCAGGCAGGAGGCCTTCGCCCTGACCGTCTTTGTTGCGGCGGGGCCCCCGTGGTTGATCGTTCGTTTCCGCTTAAACCCGTCCGTCGGCAAATCCGGCCCGCTCAGCGTGCCACGTCGACGACTGCGCTGGTAAGGAAGTGGCGATCACGCCCTGCAGGGTGCGACCTGGCATGCGGGCAGCGGATGGAGGCCCTAGAATAGGTTCTGGAAGCTCTTTATATGTACACCGCACTCGGAAACGCGCTGTGTCGGAACCATGTTGCACAGCCATCGCAGCCCAGCAACATCGTTTAGGTTTGCGACCACCCCGCCCAGCAGGGCTCCTGATTCATACATCAAAGGCATCTGAGACAGTTCACATCGCCACAGAGTGCCCAACTAGCATGCTGCAATGCATATCGACTGCCCCACCCTGTAGCGCAGAGGAACCTGAAAGCAAGTGCAACGCACGCGAAAGCAAACCATTGTCGGCCGTGTCGAAGGCGTTGGGGTTGCCCTTAAGTATTTGAAAGTTGCTGACCGCAGGATGCAAGGCTACTGTAATATTGCGTCCTGCCGTATGCGCATCAATCCACCGAACTTGCAAATGCACACTGGACCGCATGTCATTTGGTCTGCATGTCAACGTTGACATCTGTTTGAAGTTAACTTCAAACAAGTGGAATGTGACAAGGGCCGAGGGGCATTTTCCGCGCCCCTGGGGGCGCTCCCCTTGTCAGCCCTTTCGTACCCACAATGGAACGGCTTAGTTAATCATTCATGCCGGTGCTGCCTTCCATTCATCACAAGCCGGTCAAAGCGTACTGCACTGCAGACCTACACGGAGGAAGACTGCACAAGAGTTGAAAATGTACTTGCGCGGCGCTAATGCCTTTCCTTGCAATCCCAAGCCATTCAACGTATGGCGACCGCCAGGCCGCTCCTCCCGCACACATTGAACGGCTCGGGATGAACAAAGGCGAGCAGGTACAATGCTAGCCCGAGTGATGATCACAATCTGCGGGACCAGTCGGCGTTTTGAAGGCTGACCGCTTCCACTTGCATGTTGTTAAAACAGGCCAGCTACTGGCCCAAACCCTGACTGGCTCATTAGGGCTTAAAGCCCTGTGCTTTTGAGAAAAAGCAAAATATCTCTAGATTCCATTCCGAGGCACGCCCGCTGACAACCGTCGGTGACGAAACGCATCACTGAATTGCACACAGCTTTCTTCTAATTTCAGGCTTACTCAAAAAGCCAATCCAATCACCACGATGATGTCTACGATGCAGCACTCGCAGGGCGTTGCCGCGAAGCTCGCACGTAAGTAGGGTTGATCAGGCCGCCTGCCGGCCTCAGCCCGGCACACGAATCGCTAGGGGCTTGTGTTCATGGCTGCAGCTGCCTCTTTCATGTTGCATAGACGTTTCTTGGGGCAGGGAGCATGTGCAGCTCACAATCGGTTGCATCAACAAGTTAGGTCTGCCCCACACGAACACACAAGCCTTCTTTTACATGGCGCAAAGGAGCTATCGCCAGGCTGGCCGCAATATTTCGGATTGAAGTTTTCCAGATCACTGAAACGGTCGTGCTCCTGCGTCTGCAGCCCGGGCCACCCGGAGCCAGGTGCCCTGCATCAGCAGCAGTCGGTTCCGGAAGTCCGCCGTCACAGTGCTGAAGCGCTCGGCAGCCGCGCCGAGGCTTGCGGGCGCCTCGATCGACCGCAGCGCTCTGGTCACACGGGCCGTCTCCGCAGAGGCACCCCCCAGGGCAAACGCGGCGGGCAGCGGCACACAGGAGAAGATCAGGATCGGCATCAATGGTGCGCAGCCTCATATAGACGTCGCTGCTGCACAAAATTGATTATGCATGCGAATCATGGTCGGCTGAAATGTAAGTCCTGCTACACAACCTCTCATGTTTCGGTCCACGTGCATGCAGGCTTCGGCCGCATCGGCCGCCTCGTCGCCCGGTGCGCCTCATTCCAGCATTGTATGCAGCGAAGAGAGTGAATGTCCCCATTGAAAGAGCAAGCTCGTCTCCAACAATCATCACAATGTATTCAATGCTCCTCAGCATGTTCTGTGTTTCATGGCAACCATGCTGCGCTGGCACCGCAACTGAAATTTGCTGCTGCAATGAAACAGGGTCATCTCGGAGCGCGACGACGTGCAGCTGGTCGCCATAAACGACCCCTTCATCGACGGCGACTACATGGCGTACATGTTCAAGTACGACTCGGTGCACGGTCGCTTCAAGGGCGAAGTCGTTGGCGAGGAGGGCGCCCTGACCATCGAGGGCCACAGCATCAAAACCTTCTCCAAGATGTGAGTGCGGGATCATGTTGTTTTGCCAGAGCAGTCTACAGCCTTGAACATCTACACGCAGACTGCCGCGACCTGTGCGTTGTCTGCCCTGTTGCAGAGTCCTTGTGCGGCACACCCGCGCCTGGCTGTACATGGCATGGTGTCTTGGAGCAAGACCGCTCAAGATCCGTGTCGTCCTCTAATGCAGGAATCCGCAGGAGATCCCATGGGGCAGCGCCGGCGCGGACATCGTGGTCGAGTGTACCGGCGTGTTCACCACAAAGGACAAGGTGAGTGACGGCGGCATTTTCTGTTCTACAACTTTGCAGTGACCGTGATCAGGCAGCTGTTTGGCTTGAGACACAAACTTTTGGCCTGTTGCACGTTTCGAACCCGACGAACCTGACACACATCGCCTCCAGGCGCAAGCGCACATTGATGGCGGCGCCAAGAAGGTCATCATCTCGGCGCCGTCCGCGGACGCGCCGATGTATGTGATGGGCGTCAACGAGGAGCTGTACGACCCGAAGGACAACATCGTGTCCAATGCCTCCTGCACCACCAACTGCCTGGCGCCGCTGGCCAAGGTCGTGCACGAGGAGTTTGGCATTGTGGAGGTGAGCGCTCAGCTTTTCCAACACAAAGTGACAGACGTTCATGGTCCTTATAGCCAGCTTTGGCTGGATGCCTTCCGATCTGTCAGCATCCTTCAGCAAATCCACAGATCAAGAGTGCACCTGCCGTTGAGAATTACCATGCCAGATCTTCATCACACGCAGTATGTCACCTGGCAGGGCCTCATGACGACGGTGCACGCGACGACCGCCACACAGAAGACGGTCGATGGCCCGTCCAAGAAGGACTGGCGGGGCGGCCGCGGCGCTGCCGCCAACATCATCCCCTCCTCCACCGGCGCTGCCAAGGCCGTCGGCAAGGTGCCGCTTGAAGCCTTGCTCTTCCTCTGTCTCCGACCTCGCTTCCAGCCTCTGCACTCGACGGGTTTTGTGTTAAGGCGTCATTATGTTGAGCCTAATGCAAAAATTTGCAGAATCGAGCAGCACCGCCATACTGCTTCGAGCTTGCTGCCCCGTGACGTGCACAGGTGCTGCCGGACCTGAACGGCAAGCTGACGGGCATGGCGTTCCGGGTGCCCACCTCTGATGTGTCGGTGGTGGACCTGACGGTGCGGCTGGAGAAGGGCGCCTCCTACGAGGACATCATGGGCGCGCTCAAGGCCGCCTCCGAGGGCAAGATGAAGGGCATCCTGGGGTGAGCATTCTCCAATCGAATCAGCCTTGCACTGTTTAAGCAGCGCTCTGCGGATGCGGCGCGTCGTGCCGTGCACCATTTTCAGGCTGTGAAAGTGCGGCTGTTTGGACTGCATAGCTGCACCGCAACTGCCCCATTTGCGCTGTGGGATCTGAACAGCTGCACTTTTGGCTGCAGCTTTACCAAGGACGACGTCGTCAGCACGGACTTCGTGCACGACGAGCGCTCCTCGATCGTCGACGCCAAGGCCGGCCTCTCGCTGTCCCCCAACTTCGCCAAGGTGGGTGCTCACCCTCGCCCTTCCCTCACGATGTCCAGCTGTGCATCCGATGTGCACGCCTGTTCCATTGATCTCGTCTGGTTTTGTGCAGGCAAGAATCTTCTGACGGCAGCTATGCATGCGAGGTCGAGGAACACTCATTTTGCTGACTGCTGTCTTGCTTATCCTCTGCAGCTGGTGTCATGGTATGACAACGAGTGGGGCTACAGCAACCGGGTGGTGGACCTGATCGCGCACGTTGCTGCGGTGTCTGCCTGAGCACTGTACCTATTTCTGCCTGCAAGATGCACGCGGCGTATCCAGCGCCGTCTGTACCACACCATTGTTTGCGTGCTCTTGTGAGAAGCACCCGAACTCACCAGACGGGGTGTCTCCCCGTTTCTCGCTGTATGTTGCATAGGTCTGTAGACAGTGTGCTTGTGGGGTTCGTGTTTAGGGCTTAGGTCGTGGCAAATTCAGCGTGTTTGAAACGACAGTGCTCATGAGTGCTGCTTTGGCTGATCCGGCATTGCCAGACTTTGTGCTGCCAGTGTGCAATTCGACTGTTCGGTTCTCGACTCGTGTCCCCCAATACACTAATGGTACCAATCACCTGGCAAACACCCCAGGTCCATGCCTTCCTCGGTCCTCATCTCATCCCGCTATCGGCTAAGAAACTTGACGCCCTCCTCTCCTGGTGTCGCCCCCTTGAACAACCTGCGTGTATGGTGTAGGAAACAGATCGCACACTGGTAAACGCACAGCACAACGGTTGCAAGGTCGCCTCGTGACGCCTGTAAGCACACTGCAAACTGTTCATGAACCCGCAACCTCACCTTGCCAGGCCCTTCGACTCCAGTAGCTTCAGCGCCGGCACGATGAGTTCTCGCGGCAGGCTCTCCAGTTCTGCTCTAGGAACATGTGGCGTCAATCAGTCTTGTTATCCGGCAATGTAAGAGCTACAGCAAGCACCGCAGCGCAGCGCTGACAATGTGGACGGTCAAGCCTTTCAACCCTGGAAACCTGGGGCGGGCAAGCAGCGCACCTGTGCCCTCCACATCATCGCCGGCAGACAGGTCGTCGATGGTGACGACGCTGTCGTTCAGGCCGAAGGTACGCGCCCAATCGTAGATGGCATCCGCCCATTCCGCGTGCGTCTTCCAGAGCACCAAGCAGCGGCTCTTGTTCTTGTCCAGCCATGCCGCCCTGCCTATAGAATCATGAGGGCTGTCTGAATCTCTGCACGGCATCAAACCTGTGCCGGCTGGAGCACATCCCTCCATGTGCATCACACTCTGCTCACATGACTCTTTTGATTATCACTCCTGGCGCATCCCCACCTTGTGTCACGAGCGCGCTCAGAAAGTAGGTCGTGGCCTCACGATTTAGGCGCCCTGCAGCGCGCACGCTGGCAGTCAGTCGCACACAGCATTGGCAAGGGGCCGTCATGCTCAGCGAGTAAGCGGGGCAGCACGGGAGACAACAGCAGCAGGGCTGGAACACGTACGGTCGATGCCCCTATTGACAAAGAGCGGAAGCTCGTCCTGTTCTGCGGTTGATACAATGAACACCTGCAGCGCAGCAGCATCGACCTTGACGACGTGAACTGTGACATCTCATGGCATCCCATGAACTTCGCCGCTCTGCGCCTTGCCGGCATCGGCATGTGCATGATCATCCGCACCTTGTGCGCGCGGCAGTACTGGAGGATGAGCGCCTGCCAAAGGCTGGACTGCTTGTCCCTCGTTTCCTGGACTGGTTGGAGCCTGCATAGGTCAAATAAAAGAGCTGTACCACGTACTGTGGTGACACAGTTGACATCACGATGTGCATGTGACCGCGCGTGCAGCGTTTGACCGCCTGGGCGCACGTGAAGTATGGCGGGTAGTTGTGGAAGAAGGGCAGGTCAAAGCTCATACTCCGGCAGCTTCTCGGAGCTGACTGAGCGATGCGCAGCACGCTACCTCTGGCAGCTCGCACAATTTGCCTTCCAAGAGGGGATTGCTCGGTTCAAATCAGCTCAGATTTGCGGATACCAAATATCCGCAGAACAGAGCTACTTTCAACTGTGTCGAGGCAGCAGTGTTGCTGCCACCAGCGATTGCAGGAGCCAGCGATTGCAGGTTGCAGGAGCCACGTGGCTCACGTGCTGATATCAGGGGTACTATTAGCAGGACTTAGTATCTCCTGTATCCCCCCGCACGTGCTCCAAAACCTATTCGTTTCCTCAGGGGATCCCAGGTTGTAATTAGTTTCCCCTGATTTCCCCTGATTAGCGACGGAAGCGACCCTGTCGCCACGTTCAAGGATGCTAAAATCTATGATTTGCTAGTAGTATCCTCGAATCACGTGCTGCTCGGAAAGTTTATCTTCCCGATCCGCTAAGTTGCAAAGCGTTCACTTGCTCCTGAACGCTCACAAGTGGACCTCAACTTCGCTCCGTACTAAAATGGCTCACGTCGGAGCGTTCCTCAACGGCTGCAACGCCAGCCTCATGCAGACCAGCCGCAGGGCCGTGCAGGCGCAGCCGGCAGCACACTCTGCACAGCCGCGATGCAGCCACAGGGCGTCCGGCTTCGTCGGCCAGGCCGTGTCACACGCTAGCCGGAGAGGCAATGCCCGCGCCGACCGTGCGGCGTCCCTGCAGGTGAGATACGTTGCAGCTGCTGCAACCCTTAGTGCTGTCTGCACAACACTGCAAAGACGCTGCATTCTTGCCAGTGGCTCGCAGATGGATTCGCTCTGTTTCAAATCACTAGGTTGCTTGAGCATCCCTGGAATCGCGGTATCGACTGATTGCAAATGATATTCTGCTGTCTAAGCATGTGTGTCGTTCGCCCGACCAGGTGTTTGCCGTCCGTGACGGCGCACAGCTGGACAGGCCCCTCAGGGCAGCAGTCATCGGCGGCGGCCCCGCTGGTGCCTGCGCAGCAGAAACCCTGGCCAAGGGTGGCGTTGAGACCTACCTGATCGAGCGCAAGCTGGACAACTGCAAGGTGCCTGCCCCTTTTTAGGTCCACCGTCAACTCGCCATTTCCAATCCGTCTGCTCAATGAGCAATTGCTGCTGCCTGCCTGCGTCTGCGGCATAAAGCATCCCAGCGTTCGCGGCGGCGCGCCAGGGCCTGCGGCTGCGCCCAGCACAACCAGCCTGCAGATGCTGCGCAAGCTGACAAAATTCGAGCTCCTGCAATGCACTCACCTGAATGGTTGCGTACCAAGCAACCTGCTCCTGCAGCTCATTGCATGTCTTCATTCCGCAGCCGTGCGGCGGCGCCATCCCGCTGTGCATGATCGGCGAGTTCGACCTGCCCATGGAGATCGTGGACCGCAAGGTCACGAAGATGAAGATGATCAGTCCCAGCAACCGCGAGGTGGACGTTGGTAAGACGCTCTCCGAGCGCGAGTACATCGGCATGTGCCGCCGCGAGGTGCGCCTCTGTCCGCGCTTTTCGCTGGTGCACGCGTCGCCTGGCCGCCAGTGCTGGCTTAGACGGCTCATCGGAGGTTCCCCCACATACAAATCACTTCTTGAGCTTCTCAGGCAGCATCACGGCATTTCTTGACACCATGCACAAGCTTTTGAGCTCCTCACACATGTCTTTAAACTTCAGGCGGCCCATGCCCTTGCTGTCCTTCCGAGCAGGTGATGGACGCGTACCTGCGCAACCGGGCACAGGAGAACGGCGCCAAGGTGTACAACGGCCTGTACCTGCGCTCCAGCCAGAAGGAGGGCAAGGACGGCGCCTTCACCGTCAACTTCAGCGACTACACCGACGGCGGCAAGGTGCCCTGTGTTTCCTGCTGCAATTCGCACAGGCCTCAATGCTGAATGAAGCAGCAACCTTGGCTGCACAGTCTGCACTGTCGTCTGTGGCAGTCCCGCTCTCAAGCGCCCACAAGCAGACGCAGTTTGCGAGCAGACATAGGCTCGCCTGGTGCTTGACTGCTGGGCGGCTGCTGCCCCACAGGTCGGCAAGAACACCGACATTGAGGTGGACATCATCATCGGCGCCGACGGCGCCAACAGCCGTGTCGCGAAGGAGATCGGTGCCGGCGAGTACGACTACGCCATTGCCTTCCAGGTTCGTTACCTGGCAAGACAAATGCACATGGCACATGTTGCGACCACAGCTGTCGATCGCTGCCGTGCTGCGCATCAGGCAGAGGCATGCGGGAGCGCCCACCATCTGCAGGCTTCCCTGTGTATGCACCCTGCGGGGTGCTGTCTCGCGCAACCAGAACCCAGCCGCTGGTCGCTGCCAATGCTTGCAATTTCGGGAACGCATGTCATCCCCAAATCAGGAGCGCATTCTACACGACACGAGGTGCCTTTCTTTGAACTTCTTTCTCAGGGCCCAACAGCTGCATAACACAAATCCTTTTGGTGCTGACAGGAGCGCATCCGCATCCCGGAGGACAAGATGGACTACTACAAGGACCTTGCGGAGATGTACGTTGGCGACGATGTGTCGCCCGACTTCTACGGCTGGGTGTTCCCCAAGTACGACCATGTCGCTGTCGGCACCGGCACCGTCGTCAACAAGCCCGGCATCAAGCAGTACCAGCAGGTGGGTTCGCATCATCTACAGGATGTCTACAGGATGTCAATAGCTGCCAATGCTGCACAATCGTGCACCTTGCTGCTACTAGAGAGTCAGCCCTGACCCTCCTGGCCATTGCAGCGGAAACTCGTGAACCCCAAAGTACCTTGCAGAAGACCTGACGCTGCCGCTCGATGTGCACAGGCGACGCGGGACCGCAGCGCGGTGAAGACGGCGGGCGGCAAGATCATCCGGGTGGAGGCGCACCCCATCCCGGAGCACCCGCGCCCAAAGCGCGTGCAGGGCCGCGCCGGCCTCGTCGGCGACGCCGCCGGCTACGTCACGAAGTGCTCTGGTGCGTTGATCTGCTGAGGAAACTCACCCGTCAGCTGCGTGCATGGCGGCCCCCCGTGGTAACAGGGCAGCTCCCGCTAATGAGCCCCTGCCAACCAAAAGCCCCTGCTCGATTGTGCTTGTGCCGTCTGCGCGCAGGCGAGGGCATCTACTTTGCGGCGAAGAGCGGCCGCATGTGTGCGGAGGCCATCGTGGAGGCCAGCAAGGGCGGCAAGCAGATGGTCGGCGAGGACGCCTTTCGCGTCTACCTCGATAAGTGCGCACAGCTTTCTTCTTTCGCTTCTTTGTTCCAACTTCCCAGCTTGCACCCCAGCTACGTGCGGCTGTGCTGGAGGTTGCTGCTCGCAGGTGCGCTTTTCGACCAGCTGCAGCTCGATACCCACAGCTCCACAATCAAGACACCCAGAAATTTGTGCTGGCCGTTGCTGACGACCCCTGCCGCCGCTGCACGCAGGTTCGACAAGAAGTACTGGGCGACGTACAAGGTGCTGGACATCCTGCAGAAGGTGTTCTACCGCAGCAACCCGGCGCGCGAGGCGTTTGTGGAGATGTGCGAGAGCGACTACGTGCAGAAAATGACCTTCGACAGCTACCTGTACAAGACCGTGGTGCCTGGCAACCCGCTCGACGACGTCAAGCTGCTCGTGCAGGTTCGTCGGCGCTGCACAGAATGCTTCTGTTTTGCTTCTCCGTTCCCCGCTGCCCCCTGGCTTGCTTTTCTGCGCACTCCTCCGCAGCCACAGTGCAGCGGCGTGCAGCCGGCCCAGCGCTGGCCTTTGCCAAAAGTGTTGCAGCCCCCAAAGACTGGTGCGTTCGTCCTGCAATAATGCATACCAGAACCGAGGCCTAAGCAACAGTCGTTCGCCCCGTGCTTTCAATCAGGAATCAGGAATCAGGAATCACTGCGTCTGACACATACTGTGCTCGGCCTGCAGACCGTCGGCTCGCTGCTGCGCGGCAACGCGCTGCGCAACGCCGCGGCAAAGTCAGTCTCGTTCGGCAGCCGGCCTCAGGGCGCCGCCTCCGCCCGGTAAAGGGGCGACGCCTCAGCCGCAGCCCGCCGCGCCTGATGCAGTGCGCGCCTGATACTCCTGCCGCTGGGTTTCACGGCTGGGGGGTGTTGCGCAGCGGCTGCCCAGATGCGACGGACCACCACTCGCAGCAGTACGCTGCGGCAGGTTGATGTTGGCACCGTGCTTCGTGCCACTGTCCCTGCCGCAGCCCTGGCAGCCGGGGGGCACCCGCGGCATGCCAGCCCCTGGGGCAGCAGCATGCCACACTTGCACTCCCATGTGTGCAGCTGGCAGTGCATTCCACTACCACGCAAATGGCTTTGACCAGACATGCTGCGGGGCGCCGCCGTTTACCGTTTGACGGCTTCACTGGAACAACGACAGCTAGGCAGAGTTTCTAATTAGGGTTCCGTCTGGGAGAGCAATAGAGACCGTGTCTGGAGTGTATCATCAACAGCGACACTGCAATTCGTTTGCATTTGGTTCCGCATTTGAGTGTTGTAACATTCTCCAAATGGCCAACTGCTCTCGGTGCCGCTGCCCGTCATTGACTTTTTATGCATCCCTTTGCCGCACATGTGGTACGAAGTGAAACAGTTGCTGCCATTAGATTTCAGGCGCATACGCAATACTGCGGGCAAAGCCTGCCGCAAAATTCCGCCGACGGCATACCGCGGCCTTTGTTTTGAAGTGCAAGAGGATAAGAGGTGCAGCAAGCAGGTGACAGAACAGGCAGGAGACGCATTGATGCCCGTTATCCTTCCTGCCGCACAGACATTACCTCTGACGCGCACAGCTTGATATTTTTTGACTGAAAGGCCTAATCTACAAGCAAACACGCGGTACACTAGCGCTACTACACTCCACAAAAAACACCCACTCTCAAATGGGGCAAACTGTCCCAGCGGGTGTGGTCGCCTGACAAACCAAACAATCGCAATGTTGTTCCCTACTCTACTGGGCCCGCTTGGCGCTGCGCGCCAGCGCCGGCCTCCTGCCACCTGCACGGCAGCATTGCGATCGGCGCCCGGCCAGCTGCCCCAGACACCCAGGCGCGGGCCTCGCACGACCGGCGGCGCTGCGCCAGCTCACAAGGCGGGCGCCTGAGCGCCCGCCGCTCATAGGTCTGCGAGCCCGGCTTCGATGGACGCATTGATGGCAGCCTCCGCCTTTTTCTCCAGCACAATGCGGAATTGGCGGCCCAGGGCGGCCGCCAGCGGCGGCGGCACCGCATTGCCGATCTGCCGGTGCTTCATGTGCACGTTGCCGTAGAAGCGGAAGGAGTCCGGGAAGCCCTGCAGTGCGGCAGAGAAGTGAGGTCGTCAGCGAATTGGAACAGCGGTAATGTTCAAACTGGAGGGACGCTGGCTGCTGCAGGCTCACAATCAAAATGGCATGCGGGCCCGCCTGCTGCACTTCAAGCGGCAATGCTAATGGCGCCAAAGCAGGAATAGGAGATGTGCTGAAAAGTTCAGGACAGGCGTTGCAAGGGGGCTCGAAAGGAAAGGGAGGAGAGACAGGAGGGGAGGAGAGGGAGGGGGGCACCTGGGCGCGGGCGCACTCGCGGACGGAGATGATGCGGTTCTGGTCGGGGTGGAACACCTGGCCGACCTTGCCCATGGGCTGCGGGTCGGTGGTGCTGGTGGGGAAGTGGCCGCGCCAGTCCAGCCGCCCAAACAGGCCCCGCCAGCCGTTGTGCCGCTCCGCCGTGTTGGGCAGGCACCACGGCACCAGCGGCTGGCCCTGCGGCATATTCAAGCACGCCGTCTCAGTCTCTGATGATTCATCTATGTGTCTCTGATGATCTTCTCATCAACCCTGGTGCTACCAGCCGTTTGGTAGGGCAGAGGGCAGCAACAGAGCACAAAGCGGCTCCTCGGCCTGATGCACAACAGCTGCAAGACGTGATGGCGCCAATCTGCAAGCAGCACACTGGCCTGGGCGCATGTGCTGCAGAAACTTCAAGGCTAAAGCACGCGCCTTGAACTTCTCGCGGGAGGGGTCGTCGCGCACGATGGCCTCCAGGCAGCGCCAATCGGCGCCGGGGGTGTTGGTGGGGATGCACTTGCACCGCTCCAGGTTGAGTTCGTTCATCTCCTTAGCCACGTGGTCCAGCAGCGCCGCCGCCCCGTCCCGCATCTCCCGCTGGAACGCGCTCTGCGGCGGGCCTGCAGCAGAAACATTGGCACTTGAGATCTAGCCTCTGCGTCAGTGCTGGGCACCAATCCCCTGTGCCCTCCCCTGCCAGCATGTGGCGGCGAACGGCGGTATGCGGCAGCAACAGGCGGCAAGCCGGCGGTCCGCAGTGGCAGCAACGGCGGAGGTAGCGACTCGCCATGGAAGCGACCCAAAAGCCACTGTAATGAAACAAGGCTTGGAACCCGGCAGGCAGCAGCTGCGGGGAAGGCGGCCGCACCGGAGAAGGGCATCTCCACCACGTCGGCGCCGTTCTCGATGGGCGGCAGGTCGCCGATGGCGTCACGCACCGTAACCGCCCGTCGCGGCCGCCCCGGCGCCGCCGGCACCGCTGAGTACGCCACCTGCCGTTGTGAAAAGCATGTGGCATTGAGTAACGCTCAAGGCTCATGAGCCTTGAGACGGCGATCTACAAGCGGCAGGATGCGTCTGCTTGCTGTGCTGCGCGGTCCGGGACTGCTTCAACGGTCCACTGAAGTTTCACACATTATTTCAGGGAGAGCATGCGGCTGACAACGATGCTCCCAGATCTGACAATTCACTGCGTCAAGCAGGTGAGATGCGAGCGCACCCCGCCGGGCAAGTTGATGGTGAGCTGCGGGCTGGCGAACACGTGCGCAGCGGAGGGCCAGTCGGGCAGCGTCTCGCCGGGCGCCGCGGCGATGATGAAGGTGCGCTTGCGCGACTGCGCCACGCCAAAGTTGCCCGCGTTCAGCACCCCGAACCGCACCTGCGCACACAAACGGGCCGGACTCTTTGAGCCACAGCATTTGAGCAGATCGAACACCTCAGCAGCAATGCCGCCGCGGCAGCCTCCGCATCTCAAGCGGCAGGCCCATGGAGGGTGACAGATCCATTGCGCCAGCCTGATAGGACCACATCAAGTAGGTGATGTCTGCCAACAAAAGCACACAGGGGGGAAAGGCACACCTGGTAGCCCATGTCGAGCAGCGAGCGCAGCGTGAGGCGGAAGGTGAAGGACTTGTTGTGGCTGACGAAGTTGCGCACATTCTCCAGCAGGAAGAAGCGCGGCCTGTAAAAGTCCGCATACGACAGGTACGACATCACCTGCAGGTTCCCCGGCACAGCAGCAGTCAGTGGCCATGCACCGAACTGGACTCTTTGCGAGTCATGTTGGCATCGGCGGACGAAGTAGCACGAGAAGACATGACTGCTGCGCAGGAGTCCAGGGCAGGGAGAAGGAAGGGACCAGAAGCAGCAAGAGACCCGCACCATCGAGTTTTGGACCATGGACCAGTTGCGCTTGTTGAATCGGTTCATGCCGGAGTAGCCCTGGCAGGGCGGCCCGCCCACGATCATGTCCACCTGCCCCGGCAGCGGCAGCGCCCACGCTGTCTCCTCGTCCATGCTCTCTGCCTGCGCCCTCGCCTGCGGTGCGAGACCGGGCAGCAGCGGTTACAAAGCCATCCTCTGGGTTCTACCTGACGGCAGCAGGCAAGCTGGCAAGAGCAACAGGGACCACCCGCCTTGTTTGCATCATCTGGGCACTGCCGATGCCAGTGCTGTGTGACAGCAGAGAGCACTCCGAAAGTGCGAAACAGTTTGTTCACAGTGGTAAGACCCACCTCGTCAGAGGCGTCCAGGTCGTCTGCCGCTCCGGCATTCTGCATCGCGCGCGCCAGGATGACGTTGCAGTTGGCGCAGAAAGTTGCCGCCTGCACGTGCAAACAACATCAGTGTCGTGGGCCTGCAAACGAGGCTTGAAGGCTGTGGGAGAGCTTTCACGGCCATGATTCGCAGCACTCGCAGCGCGCAGAGCACAGGCGTTCGATCAGCCGCTTCGTTCACAAGCAGGATGGACATGCGAGGTTGGACTGCACAGGGTCCAGTGGGGGAAGCTGGGCACCTTGGGGTGGTTGAGCCGGAAGGCCTCTGCGGCGGGAGACTCGTACTCGATGGCCCAGCGGCTCTCGGCGGCGCCCGCCTGCGCGAGGCCCTCCGACAGGCCGCCGCACCCCGCAAAGATGTCCAGCGTCGCCAGCGCGATGCCGTCGTTCACGTGCCGCTCCCTGCAGGCGTTGTTCTCGTCAGGAGGCGACCAGGGGGTCACTGCGCATCGACTTCCAGCAATTTTTCCGGTGCTGTAACAGCATCGGGGGCAGCAGAAAGGGGACCATCTGATTAGGCGGATCGGTTCAGCATCTGTGACCTTGCAGCTTGGAAGCATTTTGTCGGCCTCACCTCGCAGGCGCGGCAGGCTCGGCGAAGGCGGCGCTGCTCTTCGCGTCCTTCGCGCCCGGCGCGGGCGTGATTTTGTTGGTCTTGCGGTCAAACTTGCCCGCGTTGGTGAACGAGTCCACGCCTGCATCAACACAGGTTTGCATGTGAGGCACAAGTTGAATGAATGCAGTGTCTTCGCAGGTGCCAGCCTTACCTCTGCACGCGGTAATCGCACCCTCTGACTCGATGAGGCAGGAACGTGTAGGCAATGCATGCGTGGGTATGGTGCAGGAGCTTGCAAGGTGTGTAGCACCAGCTCACGGTTGCCATGGAAGCAGGGAGCGCAGCGCACCAGTGAGCGGGGCGCCTGGCGCCAGCACATGGCACTTGGCGACGACAGAGTCCAGCGGCACCGCCACCTGCTCTGCGCTCTCATACACGTCCGTGAAGCCCGCAGTGTACGCGGCCTGATGCAGGATTCAGAGGTTATGTATATGAGGGGGACAAGGTATCGGTGTGAAGACTGGCGGCATGGACGCTGCCAGGATGAATGCCTCACATGGCTTGAGGAGGGGCTTGAAGGTACCAGACGAGCTGGGCGCAGGCATCGGCACAAGCGCTGGTCAGACACAGGCAGAGCCTGGTGCCACAGATGCAGAAGCCCTACCTCACGCGAGATGTCCTCGGGGCGGTAGAAGCGGCGGACGGTGACCTGCCCCGCCGCGGCGCCGCCCTTCTTGGCCTTGCCGCCCTTCTTGGCGGCCAGCGTGCCCAGCGCCACGATCTGCCCGATGCCGTACGCCCGCAGCCGGTGGTTGGCGCCGCCCTGCGTGCATATCGTGGGTTGATATAGAAGCTGGAACCCAGCAGAGCATATGCAAAGTGAGCCAGTCAAGCCTGCAGACGTACTGGAGACAAAGCAGATGCTGGTGAGCCAGGTTAGCAATAAGACCAGAAGCACCAGAGGACCCCTGACTCGAGCGCGAACCTTGACGTGGCGGGACTTGGCAGCGAAGTCGGGCACGGCGTTGCGGTCGTCCGTGACGGCGGCGGCGCACTGGTCGAAGGTGTCCGGCAGCAGGAACACGGTGTCGCCTGGAAAACAAGCAATTAAAGACTGACGTATTGCCTGGAGTGAACCAGAGAATCCGCTGGGGAGAGCAGCCAAAATCGATCTCGTTTCAGAGACTATTCCTGAACCCCAATGGTCTATTCACTCCTATAGTTCTGTCAAAACCCTGATACTAACAAACCCATGATTCAACGACTCACCAGGGCCATAGGCCACACCGTCCAGTTTGAAGCCGTCGCCTGCGGCGTTGACCTGCAGGCCCTCCTCCTCCTTCTCCGGCTCCTGTGTCGGCGGTGTCAACTTACAGTGCTTCAGCTGCACACTGCCTGGCTTTCTTGGTTGTTTGCCCCTCGCGGGCTTGTGCCGTGGCTTTCCGATCTGTGCATGGACTGGCCAGTGACAGCTTGGACACCCTCGAACGTTGCAGGGCTGCAGTAGGAGCAGCAGCAGCTACGGGTGGAAGGCAGGCGCGCACCGGCAGGCGGGTGCCGAGCTGCAGATCGGCCGGCGGCTCGCAGAACATGCCCTCGTGCGGCAGGTACAGTTTGGAGAAGTGGTGCTCCGGCGGCTGCCCGGCGTCGGCCGCCGCGGCGTTGCGCTCGCGCATTGCGACGTCCGTGGCGACCGCCGACCGCCGCTGGTCGTGGGCCCACGCCTGCGTGCGCCGCTCCGCCTTGACCTTCTCTATGACGTCCACCAGCGGCCTGCGGGCGAGTTCAAGGGCGTCAGGAGTCAGTATCGTCAGACGACTGTGGCCTCCGGCACATGTCCTGGACGCCCTGGACGGTATTTGAGAGCTGCCTTGCTCGCAGCGTGAACAACCGCCAATCAACCAGACAGCAGCGCATTTGCCGACACCATGAGTTATCCGCACGGGTGCCGCTCCCCCTTGCTTGCCTGAGCGTGACGCGTGTTGAGCGCAAGCCTTGCATGCGGGTCACCTGGTGAGCAGGTCGTCGGTGAGGAAGAGCTCGATGTCGGAGGCGGCGTCGCCCAGCACCGTGGCCGAGCCGCGCACGATGCCCCGCACCTGCACCTTCTTGCCGCCTGCGCAAGCCGCAGGGCGCCATGGAATTCTGTTGTAGTTTGCCGGAATGAGGGAGAGGGTCTCTGCAGAGCAGTACTCTAGATTTGGAGTGTCGCAGGGCGAGAAGCAGGCACGCTCAGGTGGCACAGCCTTTGTTCAGGCACAGCATGCAGCATGGGGTTCTCTTGCCCGCTGCACATTGGAGTTGCATCGCTCATCGGCATGGGAAGGTGGCAACCCATTCGTGGCAGGCAATCAGCACAGTAGTTTTCTGTGCACACCTGAGGAGGACTGCCACATGGCCTGCACCAGGCCCAGGGTGACGTCATCGTCGGCAGACTCCACCACTGAGTCGTCATCGTCAAACAGCTGCACCACGTCGCCCAGCGCCACCTGCAGCTTGCCGACGGTCGCCTTCCTGCACGGCCGCAGCAGGACAGCGCGTCTGCAAGGATGTTCTAGATCCAATGTGCTTAGAGCATTTGCAGGTGCTCTGCAGCTTCGAAGTGTTCCAAGCATGACACCCAAGCGACAAGCGTTGAAAAGAAGCCTGCACCCTGAAAAGCAGTTCACTGCCACCTGCAAGCCTGATCAGCAATCAATGCTCCCTACAATATGCACAACAGTACAGGCACCATGCTTTTGTGTGGAATAGTCCACAGTGCGAACTTGTAGAACTTGGCGCCGTTGGCGCCCTCCTCGCCGGCGCCCACCCAGGCGACCGCCGCCTCGGCGGCCGCCTTAGCAGCCTTGGTTGCCTTCTTGGAGGGTTTCTTCTTGGCAGGCGACGCCTCTGCCAGTGCGTCCTCCACCTCTGCCGCGGCGCCCTCCACCTCCTCCTCCTCGTTCTCGTCCTGTGGGCGGGTTCCATGAGGTTATCGTGTCGTCTCATAGACCTTGTCATCAAGTGCATGGACTGAGGAAGGTGTCCCACGTGCTGTGCCAGTTCTCAGATTTGGCGAGCCTGGTGTGATCAAGTTCAATGACAGAGCAGCAGTTCCGCTCTGCAAATCAGACATTCACATTACTGGGGAGACGTGCACAACGTACACATCACAAAACTCTACTTGTCAGTTGGAGCAGCACCTCCTCGACCGCCTGAGCAGCCGGGGCAGCGTCGACAGCCGCGGCTGCGGCAGCCTCCGCCTCGATGGCGGCCGCCTCGCCGGCGCTGCCGATCTGGAAGTAGCGCGCCCAGATAGCCTTCACCATGGAGGTCGCCGTTGCCGGCATCGGCTTCAGCCGGTTGGGGCCCGAGCGGTCCTATCGCAGCCCGAAACAAACCACGAATTAGATGCCCGTCTTCACCTCAATCATCACGTCATCAGCTTCGGACAGAATCAATCAACACTGCTTGACGCGTGTGCAAGATGGCGGGCCCAAGGGGCGCAACTTTCCGCCGCTCATGCCAGCCTCACGGTTGCATTTTGCTGCCGCAACATCACAACACCATGCCAGCGGCACACACCTTCATGGGGTTGCGGTTGACGCCGCTGCGGGAGACCGATTTGGCGGCGCTGGCATACAGCTTGAGGTGGCGGCGCATCTCCAGCGCCGCCCGCAGGCTGCTGGGGAAGGCCGAAGCCTTGACGGCCTTGCTGGGGAAGTGCGTGAACTGGTTCAGGATGATCTGGCCGTGCACCACCACAAAGCGCTCCACTGCCGGCACCTGCACATCAGAAATGCATCAGAAGTCAGGAGAAAGACTGCAGAAACACCTGTGCAGCCACTTCACAGAAGCGCCGGGACAGCCAATTTCGCAAGCTGTGGTCAAGCAGCTCCCAGGGTGGGACAGCGAATCTTGGCAGGAAAGGCGAGCAGAGACGGCAACAGTTGAGCGGGTCAGGGCAGCCTTCCCGGCGCACCTTCTTGGAGATGAAGGTGGGGGAGTCCTCGGGCTGCTGCGCGAGGCGCTTGATGACATCGTTGAAGGACAGGCGCGATGCCCGCGTCTGCGTGGACAAAAAAAGAACGTTGAACATCTCTGCAACCCAGCTCAGAAGTGGATCGCCAAGGCTCCTGCCAAGAAGGTACATGCTGATTCCAGGAGCTGCAGTGGTGACGATAGGCGCAACTGACAGCGTGCAAACGAGCAAGCCTGTAGGCTATCATGTGCCCGCAACACCACGCACCTCCTCGGACAGCATCTTCAGGATGGTCACAGCCAGGCGCGCACTTTTTAGCACCGTGTCGAACCAGCCCTGGTACTTCTCTGCCGGCCTGCGCATCAGACCCAGTGCTTCATACGGAGGACAGGCATTGGCCACTGACAGGGCGCAGCAAGCAACACCGCAATGGCATGCAGAGCTGAAGCTGTAACTCGAAATGCACCAGCACACGTGTCTGAAGGCTGCAACGGAACCGGCTGGAGATATAGAAGAGAAGGAAGGGAGAAGCGTACTTGCTCAGGCGGTACCAGGCGACATCGGTGCGCAGGGAGATGAACAGCATGTCGGCGCTGAAGTCCACCACCCACTCCCGGATCTGGCTGAGGTACACCCGCATGCCCGATGCTTCCTCCGGCGCCACCGCCGCGTCCGCCGCGGCGCCCGAGCCTGAGCCGCCGGCGCCGCCGGCCGTGCCTGCTCAAAAGCGCGGCAAGCTGCTTAGGGACCGCCTTGTCCACGAGGCAGAGGCTTGAGGCTCGGGATTTTCACACAGATTTCGATTGGAAGTTGCTGTGTCCGCATCGCCGCCGTTGCGGCACCAGTGCTGATGCACAAAGTGCAGGTGTGGCAGGTCTGTCATTTCATGGACTCTGAATCGGGCACATGACGTGCAATCTCACACCATCTCCTTTCTCAGCGCACCTGAGTCTTTGCCGAGGGTCTGGCCGCCGGACCACTCGCCGTCGTCGTCCAGCACGCGGCCGGAGGCGAACAGCTCCACGTCTGAGTCCACGCCCGACCACATGGGCAGCAGCTCCAGCGACGCGTTAAAGCCCTGCGGCAGCCAGCAACACTGCCTCAGAAGCAGGTCTAGAAACGGATGGTGTCGGATGTGGTGCCAGTCGGAGGCCCTCGATGACAGCGCAAGGCGGATGTGTTTCAGGCATCCAGCCAGGCAACGACAGTAATTTGGGTGGCTGGTAACTGTGTGGTGTAAGCGGAAGCTTGGCGGTATTTTCCAGTGCTCTGCAGCAGCTGGCCTGAGGCGCCAGGAAAGCACTCTGGTGCGGAGCTTGTCATCCCATCCAGGGTTTTGAGGGTTTGAACTCACACAGCAGCTGAAAAGGCGCCCACATCAGCATTGTAAATGCTGGGTTTGAACTCACGGAGCAGCCGAAAAGGCGCCCACCTCAGCATTGTAAATGCTGAAGTCGGACAGCAGGCGGTGCGGCAGGTGCTCCGGGTCCATCCCAAAGTCCTCCTCGTCGCCGAACAGCACCAGCTCGTCTGCCTGCGCCAGGAAAACACCACGTTGTGGTGGAAGTCCAGGTTGCAGACACTTCCTATCATGCGTTGAAAACCAACTGGCAGGCTCCTCAGAATGTTCATCACGAAACAAAGCCGATGCTGTGGCCCAGAGTCTGTTGTCAACCCGTACCTCGTCCTCCTCGGCGGCGTACTGCGCGGGCATCGGGTAGTCGTCCGCAATCTCGCTCTCGTGCACCTTGATGTACGCCTTGGCGTTGGCACGCGGCCGCCCCGCGTTTTGTCTGTGCAATAGTGCAGAGTCGGCTGGTGAGTGGCATAGCGGGACAGCAGCTTTTTCTGCCAGCGCTGCCGGGTTGGGTGCTCGCCGAGTCGGCTGCGAAGGCCTGGCGCCAGACTCGCATTGTGCCTCTGGTGGACCTCCAATTCCTCCAATAAGCAATGAGAGATTGCCGAGAATCGGGAAGGAGTGCCTAGCAGGGGCTGTGCACACGTAAAACTTTTTCAACTGCAGACCGCCAGGACTCCAGAGGTAAGAGAGCAGAGGCGCACCCGCGGCGGGCCTCCTCGGCGTCCATCTTGGCCTGCAGCTGTCGCGCAAAGTCCTCGTCTGTCTCCATCTGCTCGGCGTCCGCGCCGTCGCCGTTCGCCTCGGGCGCGGCGCTGCCATTGGCGGCCTGCCCCGGCTCGCGGATGGTCATAGCGCCGCCGTCGCGGTCCCCACGCGGCTGCTGCGCAAACGCCCGCGCCTGCAGCAGCGTATTTTCACACTCCTTCAGCTGCTGGTTGGAAGCAACCAAGCAGGAGGATGGTCACGTTGCTGCATGATTCCCATGAACACATGCATGGGCCGCAAATCGCATCAGAGCTCTGATACACTGCCTGACCAGCAAGACGACAACAGCAGGTGCAGACAGGCAAATGTCGCCAACAGTTCCACTCGTGCTCGTGAGTGAGCAATGAAGGGCTGCACACTGCGGAACGTAGCTGCGAGGCAGATGCCAGGAGATTCGCACCTCCTTGATGAGGGTCGCCGTGAAGGGCAGCTCGGCAAACTTGACGCCGCCGGCCGCGGGCGTGCCGTCCAGCGCTGACAGCTGGGCCACCACGAACCTGGCATTCAGGAACAGCGCCTCTCGCGGTGAGCTGTAGCTCTTGCCGACCTGTGCAACAGCATTTGCATGCAAGTCAGTCACTGCAGCTGTGAGTCTACTGGTCAATGAGGCTATGCAGGACTTTGAGGTCCAACGTCGATGGTTTGTGCTCTAGCCACTGGACAGCTGGAGTATGCCAGCTGCCAGCATCAAAGAGGGGAGGACAGGAGGGGCCTGCAGACTTGCAAGCTCTGAAGCGAGCCCACTGGAGGCCAGGGGTGAGCAGGGGGCAGCAGGGGGCACCTTGGCGCGGGCGAGCTTGGCGACGACCTCGGCGAGGGACGCCTGCGGCGAGCCGCCTGAGGACGGCGCCAAAGCCATGAAGCAGTGCAGCGTGACGGCTACCGCCTCCGACAGGTGGTCAAAGATGGCGCGGTACGCCGGCGCCGCCTTTGCCACCGTGTAGACCGCCTTGGCCGTGCTCACCCGCAACTGCGCCTCCCAACATTGGTGTCGGTGTCAAAACTATCTCGTCCCTTGGCAAGGTCATCCGTTAGCAAAGCTGGGAACATTTCGATGCTGAGGCGCCGTGGCCACACAAAGTTGCCTTTCGAAAGTCGTAATGTGCACTCGTGGTGCAGCACTCGCAAGAGCCTAAGCAGACGGCAGTGCGGCTTATGTCAGATGCGCTGGAGCAGGCACCAGCCGCGTTGGCGGTTCGGCGCCGTGCGGATCGCACCTCGGGGCTCTGCGACGCAAAGTTGATGGACCACGAGGTGACGGGGCCCACGTCGGACACCCGCCTGCACTTGCCCTTGGAGACCTTGCCGTCCACAGGGTGGATAACGCCTGTACGGTTTTCGAAGCAACGGCTGATGCCGAACCCACAAGTTTCTGAACCTTTTTGGGCAAGCTGCAGGACAAGGTCTGCACGGGGCACGGCAAACGGATGCAAGCGGCAAACGGATGCAGCGCGGCAAAGGAATGCAACGATGTGGGCAGCACAGGGCACAGGGCACGGGGCGGGCCCCACCCCAGGCCCAGGACCCCACCCCAGGTACGGGCACGGCAAACGGATGCAGCACGGCAAAGGAATGCAACAATATGGGCAGCACAGATCGTGCCAGACAGCCGGGCGGTCACCTGTCAGGAACAGCGGCCGCGCTTTGAGGTCGCTGCCGTCCAGAGGCTGCTGCGTGCCCTGTTCGTCGTGCACATCGAAGTCCAGCACCCTGCACAGCCGCGAATGCATCACGTCAGGCTCTGTTATGCGTCATGTCGGCGGCCTTTGCATCCGCATCAGCTGCCAGGCTGGCCAGTGAGAGGCGTCGAGCGACAGTCCTGGCAGCGTCCAGGAACATCAAGGCAGAGACACAGCGGCACCAGCACGGCTGGCACTGCAGGTGCAAGGATGGAATTCAAGCAGGGGAAAAGGTGGCAATGGGAAATAAAAGGGCGCCAGACCTGCGGCGGCAGCCGGTGCCGTGCTCGTGGCCGGTGGCCTCAAGCGCCTCGGCCTCGTCGGCGGCCACGGCCTCCTCTTTGACCTGCACGAAGGAGCTGCTGTTGTCGCGCCAGTCCTTGGTGTCCTTGTAGCTTACCTGCGCTACCTGCACAACGAACGAGAACTGTCGATCCTCTCATCCACCGCAAGTTTGAGCAAAGCGTCTTGGACATATCAGGGACACGAGCCAGGCATTCAACGTCCCAAAGACCCTGCGGGCGTGATCGCAAAGTTGCACACCTGGCGACCGGACCGGTTGGTGGGGATGTCAGCTGCAAGCTCCGCTGCGTGGCCATTGGCAGCACCGTTGGCGGCGCCGTTGGTATGCTTGGCGCGCTTGGCGACTTCCTTCTTGCCGCTGGGTTGAGCTGCGGCGTCGACGTCGCCGTTGGCGCGCGACTGCAGCGTGTCTTCAGCCAGCTTGCGCTTGGCCGCAGTGGCGCCCTTTGCCGCATTCTCCTTGCCAGCAACTTTGCCAGCAACTGCGCATCCCATGAACCGCTTGAGCAGTCATCAGATGTTCCAGAATCATTGTCAGAGCGCACAGAGCGCAGTGCAGAGCATCCACGCATGACAGCCACTCACCCTTCTTGCCCGCCATGTCTGGGCCGCCTTGAGCGCACGGCGGGTTCCTGCTACTCGTGTGCGCAATCCGACAGCCGGCTCAGATAAATGAAGACACCTGCGTGCCACACGCTGTACTCAACAGAGTTGACGGCGATAGAGAAGGGGAAAGACGGCTTTGAATCAATCGCTTAACAAGTCATCTGCGGCCCTTGTCGCTTCGCTTGTTAGCGCAAGGCGATCACATTGATGTGTTGCATGTTTGCACATCAGCTGATTCAAAGCACCCACGGCAGCAGCGCGGCGATCGCATTACGTGTCTGATGTGTGACTGACAACAGGAAGAATTTATGCATCGCAGCGCACCTGAGGCCTGATGTGATGTGGTGATCGCGACGTAGACAAAATGGCTATCGCACGATGTGCCCAACGCGGGGCTGCAAGCGCACGAATGAGCATGCATTTGAAAAGGGCAATTTGAAACTGGCCTAACAGGTCTACTGGTCTTAGCACACAATGTTAAGGGGTCGGCAAGATAGGCGTCCAATTCGAAGCCTTTTTCCTTTCGTTTTCCAGCTCGCAACTGCAAAACAGGAGGTGCAGTAGGCCGTGGGGGCGCGTGTTTTCCGTTTCACTTGCAGGTAGCCTCCTTCCTATCATTTCATCTTGTTTCCGCTGAGCGGCCATAGCTGGTCTGGTGGATGGACAGGCCGCAGCGTATCCGGCACCGCAGCAGCCGCTTGCGGGATGCCGCTGCAATGGACGCGCCGGCCGGGCGCTTAAACAAACATTCTGAAGCCTCAACCTCAGCATTCAGCTGCCTCCTTCGTCAACGTTTGGTACCTCGGTCGAGGCAGGCACTTGATCAAGCTGGGCTCAAAGATCCGATCGATGCAACGTCTTGTTGCCAGCACGCATCCATCGCAATACGGCATAAACCTCCACGATTTCATTCCATCATGAAAGTTGTTTCATGAACAGCGACTGATGGTACGCCTGTTGTTGATGTGCGGCTTGGCATCCCGCAGTCGCCATGTCCAACCAGTATGTCTAGCATTTGTCTTCTGGATCGACAGAATGAGCTCACATCTGCTTGTTCACATCTAAATCGAGGCTGCCTGCTGCGATTGCGTCGCAGGCACCCCACAGCCGCATCGGCGCCGCCTGACACAGCCTGCTTGATGAGCTGACCACCAGCAGATGAGCAAGACACGGAGACGTTTAAGTTCCAACTGCCGGCAATGATCGTACTTATGATGCACATCTGTGCTGCAGGGTTAAGCTGGCACAGGAGCTGGTCTGGCTGGCGTCACAGCGCCAGCCGCAGTCGCGGCCGCAGCAAGCTGCGGCAGCAGTGTTGGCAGAGGCTCCAGCCACCCCGAACCGCGGAGGTGCCGAGGCAATGGAGCAGCGGCGGGTCGAAGCGCAGCCGGAAGCGCAACCGCCGCTAGCGCTTCAGCTGCAATAGCATGGTTGCGGACCGCAGCGGCATCCCGCGGCAGTGGCATTGGACATGTGCCAGCCCAGCAGCGAGGTGCAGGAGCTGGCAAGCCTGCGGCCCTCCATGGTAGAGAGGATGCTGCACGCCAGACGGCGCAGCGGCGGCGCCTGCAGCGCAGGTGCAGCCAGCCTTTCACCCTTCTGCACTTCATCACCTTCCGAGCATCACCATTGCACCTGCGCTTCTGCAGGGATGCTGGTGAGCATGTGCCGTCCCCGGTGCTCCCAGAGGACCGGAGATCTGCAGAAAACCTGCAAATGACGGCTGCACAACACGCCCATAGGCTCGAGGTCCGAAGGCGGCGGTACGCTTTTGAGCGAGCGCTGGTGAGAGAGCTGGCAGCCGCAAGGGACGAGCAGCGACAGCTGGCTGCAGCGGAGCTGCTGCTTACTCCCGACATTGCTGCGGCTCTGAGAGGAAATGCCGCAGCAGTCGACGAGCGACCGCCGGCTGAAGCGATTCCGCCCGACATCCTCGCGGCTTTGCACGAAGGGGTCGAAGAAGACGAATGAGGAAGTGGAGCCGTCGTGACGCAAAAGGCGCGGCAACCTGGCGGTGCGCCCCCTGACTCACTGCCAGCATGTGAGCCACAAAATGCGATTGCTCCACGTGTCTGCTGGTGCTCACAACGGCCGCCTCCTGGTTGTGCTGGTCTTTGCAGCATGATGTTGCACTGCGCTTGCTTCGATCTTGATTTCACCGCGGCTGTGCTAGAAATTGTTTTGCCGCAGCGAAGGTTGCTCCAGGACGTCCCACCACGTTTGAAAGTCTCCGACAGCATGCGACTAACCCTTTGGCCCCTCTTGCAAAGACAGTGTTCCGGGACATGGCACAACAGGTGTCCAGGTGCATGATATAATGCTGTGAAACGCATCCATGTGCAGCCACCAACACCGAAGCCATGTTGCAGGCGTCAATCACGGTTGCATCTGAAGCTGCGTGAGCCAGCTGTGAGGAGGTGTTCATCGCACATGCAGGCGTCGCTCTCAGCTCTCTATCCGCCGGGGTTGGCCGGACATTCATTGCATCCCTGCGCTGGTCATCAGCGGCACACTGCAAAGTGCTTGGCACAGTCGGTTGTGTAAGGTGTACCGATAGGAAGAAGATGAGAGAAATTACCTAAGGCTGGTTTAGACCAGCCCGTTCTCTGCGAACTACCATTATGTAACGCCAAATAGATCGTACTTAAACCACGACGACCAACACCCCCACATCCGCAGTCTCGCCCCTCTCCTAGACCTACTTTGTTCTTCAGCACCGCCCGCCCACCCCAGCAGGCCCGACTGGAGGCAACGCTGCGGCAGCATTGTCACGCAACTCCCCCTGTTGGGGGCCTGGCGCAGCCTCGACGTACTATCCGCGCCTCCCCAAAAGTCACATGTCGGGCGGCGACTGCGGCCAGGCGGCGGGCTCCCAGCCCATGGCGTTGCCCCAGTCGTACATGCGCGTCAGCCCCGCGCGCAGCTTCTCGGGCCCCTCCGCCGCCAGGCGCTGGTATGCGCCGTGCAGCGCCAGCGCCGTGCGCGCGTCCTCGATTGAGTCGTGCGCCTGTGGGCAGCGCAAGATGACCATAAACATCTGCTGAATGCTGAGACGAAGGTGAGCCGTGAACACTGCTCAGCATGTTCCCCCACGACACTCAACCCAATTGAGAAGTGTGAATATGCAGCTTCTCTGCTTTGAACTCGGCAGCGTCGCTGACCTGGCGCTGGATGTCGACACGCAGCAGGAAGGCGGCCAGGAAGCGCAGGCTGAGCTTGCGCTGCCGCTTGAAGCTGAACAGCTCCGCTGTGTCCACCACCTGCACCGCCATTGCAAGCAATAATGCACAGGAACGTTGTCCAAGCCTCGCTGTGCCTACCCAACTATGCGACATACCTAGCCCTGCGACAACATGGTCAACAAATCACTCAGCATGTCTGTGGCGCCGGCGTCCATCAAACAGGATGGCGGGCCTGCACCTGGGCGGCAGGCACCACGATGTTGATCATGCGGAAGTCCTTCTTCAGGCCGTGGCCGACCAGCAGGCAGCCGGCGTCCACCAAGTGCCGCAGCTTGAGGTACGACCGCTTTGCCGTCGTCAGGTACCGCCGCGACTGCACCGGGTCCAGGTCTCCCCCCACCTGCAGGCGGATCAGGGTTTTTAAGAATGTTTCGGTCACGAGCCAAGAGGGTGATGCCGCAGGTTTTGCAGCATCAGAGCAGACAAGTGTGGCCACGGTGTGCAGCCATGTCTAGTGGGCTGCCAGTGGGCGTCCTGGCTCTGTGTGCAGTCGAACAAGCTTGCCAGGGGTTGGTGCAGCCAGCCGCCGCCAGCGCTGTAGCCGGGGAGCTGGCAGGGGACTCCCTGCTGTTTGCGCACCGATAGCGCTCAATGAGAAGCCATACTGTAGATCAGGACACTTGTTCTGCGACTGGAACCTGCAGCATGCCATGGGTATGTGAGGAAGCCCTTGAAACACTCTTGAGGCCTAAATGTGGCTGCAGACATATTAGACGCGCCAACCCCTGGCGTTTTAGAAATGCACCGCTGCCAGCTGCAAAGTGCGCTGCAGGGCCGTTAAGTACCAAACCAAGCAAAACACGCGCCAGGCCGGAGAAGCGGGTGAGGTAATCGGCGACGGGCTCCAGGGTGCGGATGTAGTCGTCGATGCAGGCGGTGCCGGCGGCCGGCCCCTCCCCGCGCACCACGCTCACCCGCGCCAGGCCCAGCCGCGCCGTCCGCGCTTCCACCTCCGTGCCCCTGAGTGCAGCAAAAGCACCCGTTGAAAATGTGTTTCGAGTCGCTCACTCAGTGAGTTGCAGGTTTCGTTGCAAACAAAGGCTGGGAGAACAGGGTATGCGGCTGCAGGGGTGGAATGCAGTTGCCGCTGCCACAGCAGCAGGCGATGTGCTGACAGGTGCACACATGCGAAATTAGAGTGAAGGGATGGAGCCAGGGGAGTGTGAGAGCTTTGAACGGCAGGCAAAGGATCCAAAAAGTCACAGACGCAGCTGCACAAGGGTGGACAAATGGGTGGCCGGGTGCGCACCCCTGCAGGATCTTGTCAGGGCGCGACAGCGCCACGAACTCAGCGTCGATGCCAAACACCATGCCGGGGCGAGGCAGCTCCTCCTCCGCCAGCACCGTGAACAGCGGCCGCTCCAGCCGGGCATTGGGACCCTGCGCACGCATTGAACATGCGGCTCTAAGAAAGCTCAGTCTGGCTGGCAGTCGTGCACGGCACAGGAGGGTATAGCGATCCTATATCCTGCGCAATTGACGAGCTTCGGCAACACAATACAGCCGCGCGACCCCCGCCAGACTACAAATATATCTGCCTCCAGTACCCTGGCCAGCTTCTGCGGCACACTTATTATTCGTCATAAGGTGCAACAAGCACCTGGACAGGGTGCGCGAGGCACAGCTGCCGGAAGGCGTCGGACGTGAGCACCGGAGGCGGCTCCGTCGCTGGCCGCTGCGCCGCCGCATCCACGGCCTCCACCTGCGTGCGGCAGAGGTTACATTTCCAAGCTGGACACGCCGAGAGGAAAATTGCGAGTCAGAACTTGTTGAGATCATGCAGGCCCTCTGAATTAAGCGAAACCAGCTGAAGCAGGCTTCGGCATCTGCCATATGCCAAGGCCGGATCATACTTCGGCAACAGGTCTGGGAACTTTAAGGGTCGAGGAAGACAGCCTGTAGAGTGGAGGGTCTTTCTAACGCTGAAAGAGAGACGTACCCGGGTGTAGTAGAGCATGCAGGGCGTCTTCTGGCCGCCGTACGTTGCCTGCGCCTCCGCCGCCGGCATCTCTGTGATGACGAAATCGTTGAACAGCATCCAGCGCGCCGGCGGCTGCGGCGGCCGCATCAGCGGGTCGCCGCCGCTGCCGGCGCGCAGCGTCGACATCGACAGCCCGCCCAGCGCCGCCGACAGCGAGTTGTGCCGCCGCACCTGCCGCGCCGGCGTGGTGTGCGCCGAGTCCTCGCCGCCCGCCGCCGCGTCTGCAGCAGTATGTAGCGATATGTAGCATCCAAAGGGATGGGAATACCTTGCAGGTGTTGCCGCAATCCAGACGCGGCGACCTGACCTCGACACCCTTGGCCAGCAGTACAAGAAGTCCAGTACCAACAGCGTTCGTGCCGTCCTAGCCACCTCAAATCTACATCTCTACCTGTATCTGCGTCGCCGCCAGAGGGCGCTCGCCGCATCCCCGGCGTCTCATCTGCCGCCGCCGGCTCCTCTGCCGCCGCCTGCTGGGCTTCTTCCGCTGCCGCTACTGCCGGCACGCTGGCCGCCGCCGAGGTGCCCGACGCCGCGCTGAGCGCTCTGTCCAGGGCCCGGGGGCGGCCGGTGGCAAAGCCGCGCGGCCACGGCGACTGGCCGGGCGACGGCGGTGCTGGCGATGGCGCGATGCCGTGGTCCATGTCAAGGTACGCGGGTGACACCTGCGACCAGATTTGACATTTCAGTGGCTTTTCCCGTGGTGCATCAGGAATCGAACATCATGCACAGTCGTGCTGCTGCCAGAGAAACGAACTTTGTAACAACGACAACGTCCAGATGGGTTGCCATATGAGTCACTCAAGAGCACCAGCGATTCGAAAGCGACTCTAAACTCTGCATTGATATTGTACTACCTGATGTGGGCCACCGGGTGGCCGTTGGCGGTGGCGTAGCCGATGTCAGGGTTTACAAGTTTGCATGCGCTGCACAGCCAACTGGGGCGTGGGCCACCACGGCCAACGGCAGTGTGGCGTCGCAAGATTCAAAATTTACAGGTTATGGCGGGAAACTCTGTTTGATGGTGGCACACCTTATGTGAGCCACCAGGTGGCCAACGGCGGCGGCGGCCTCGCCGAACTTGCGAGCTTGAAAGCACTTAGGGTTTCAGAATGCTGCGCAGCGGACCTTGATGTGGGCGACCAGGTGGCCGTCGACGGTGGCGGCGTCGCCGGGCGGCTCGTCCTCGTCCCGCACGTGCGCGATGACCGCCGTCAGCTCGTACACCGCGCGCCGCTCGCCGCACTCGCCGCTCAGCCCCGCCAGCAGCTCTTCCGCGCTGTCGCCCTCGGAGACGCTGATCTGCATGGCCAAAGTGCATATTGTTTAATCAAGTTGGCCGTGTAACACCAACAGGAACAAGCAGATCTTCCGCGCTGGCGCCCTCAGACCAGCTGATCTGCCCGAGGAATCCTCTGGACTCTTTCACACCACAAGCGATCAACACGATCTGCAATGACACAGGCTGGAGTCGTTCCGACAGGTGCCAGAAGCCATATTCATTGAGGACATTCGTTGCGGATTGATGTCTTCTTCGATCGACATGGCTTCTGGCACCAGATCCGGTCGCCAACCACATCGGATTCCCAGCCCGAAAGGCGTGCCTGCCAGCTGTCGGGGTCGGCCTCGATGGCCAGCGCCCTGGGGAGGACGCTGCTGTCGGGGCGCGCCTGCCACCACAGCGGCCCGCCCGCCGGCATGCCGCAGCTGACCACCATGACCTGCAGCCGAGCGCTCGCAGCTGGGATCTCGGTTGTATGCGATGGTGTGACTTGTGAATGTGTGCTTATTCGCGCTTTTGCAACACCAGCTGCAATTTGGTGGGACTGCGATTATGCGCAGAATATTCAAGACCGAGAAGGAAGGGCTGCCAGACCTGGGGCAGGCTGAGGGGGCAGCGGCTCTGCTGCAGCAGCTGGTAGCGGCGCTCCTCGTCGAACCAGCCGCGCTGCGTGGAGCCGTCCCCTCGCAGGCTGTCCGCAAGCAGCCGCCCGAAGCTGGGTCGCTCCTCGGCTGGCGGCAACGGCGGCGGCGTCTGCGCCCCCCTGCAAGTGTCCCGTGCATGGAGGTGCTGAAGACAGGTGTCCAAGGCTGAGGGATTTTGAGGGAAGACTGCTGATCGGCATCCAGACCTGTCTCTGCCATACCTCTCTAGATGTCGCATTCAGCAGCTTGTGATGTGATATGCCATTTCAGTGGTTAAACATGGAATGCCGGGTTCAGCTCGAGGGCTAGGGTTGCACTGCCTTGCAGGAATGTTTGCAGAAGAAATGTGGCTGACCTGGCGGGCGAGGCCGGAACGCTGCCTGGGGCGGCCATGCTGCCGGGGCGTGCCGGAGACGCCGGCCCTGCCGATCTGCTGCCGTTGGGCAGCGGCGCCGGCTGCTGCAGCTCCACCTGCGGTGCATTGGCTCGCCATCCTCACTTTTGCACTATCTGCACAACATTTTCGCAGGAAATACCACAAATCCCAGCCGGTATCATGCGAGGCGCTGAGGTCCTCGGCGACGCCGGATGGCAGATGCCAAATATCCAGGATGAGTCATACGAGCACAGGGAGCAAGGAGATGTCATGGGAGCAACAGAATGTCAAGACGACTCAAAAGCCGCCTGGAAGAGGCGCGTCTCCTGGGTGCGCTCCGCGCGCGTGCCCAACGCAACGATTGTATGCCGCGTGATGGAGAGGAAGGAATTAGTCAGATGATAGAAAAGGAAGCAAAGGCCACTGGAAGGTGCCCGTCTCCGGGGTGCGATCCGCCCGCATGCCCGACATGGCGATTCTGTAATTCTTTACTTTGGTCGTTTACACCAGATTTTGACCGACCTTGAACACGGCTTTTCACTCCTACTATCTAGAGTTCCTCTAACTACATGATATCGAACACCAGGTAAACCCCTGGACTGGTAAGGAAGGATGGAAGCAGATGCAAAGGGAGCAAGCAGAGGCCACCTGGAAGGTGCGCGTCTCCTGGGTGCGCTCGGCGCGCGTTCCCGATACGGTGACGGTGCGCTGGCGCACTGCCATGCCGAAAAGAGCGTCCACCGCGGAGCTGCCGCTGTCCGCAGGCGTTGCCGCAAGGTCTGCGGGGGCGTCCACCGCCTCCGTGGCCGGTGCTGGGCAGCAGGAGACACACCTCGCTTGTTCCGTTGGCACATGATCTCCAAGCGCGTGCTGATGCGCAGTTCTGTGAGGTTGTGATCCAAATGGTGCCGGGTCATAGGGTTTTCCCCAAGCAAAGGCTAGACAGTGCACTCATGCTGGTATCAAGTGCCAGATGCGGCCACAAGTCGAGGGGGAGGCCAACAGGGGGTTGACAGGAGGCCGAGAGGAGGAACAACTACTATGGGGTGTCAGGAGACGCACCAGGAGCTGCGGCCTCGCGATGCAGCTGCTGCAGCAGGAAGCGCTGGAGCGATTGGATGCGGCGCCGCAGCGAAGCGTCCTTTGACACGTTCGCGAGCGCATCTGCAGTGCCGCCGCCCCGCTGCGCATGGCCCTGTTGGTGAAGAAGAGACAATTAGACGAAAGCCAAGATGCTGCAGCTCGCAAAATCTGCGGTTCTCAATGATGCTCATTGGTGCACAGAATGCACGGAGTGCACTCCTGGACAAACTTGCATTCGCACCTCTAGCAGGCCCAGCGCCCCTGCTTCTCGATTCTGCCGCAGCGCCCGCAGGAGGTTGCTGGCCTGCACAGTCCCAAGACACGCTATACGTGCCCTTCTGTGCTGCTTGCTGTGCTACGGGCAGCTCTTTGGGACAGCGTTGCCAGGTATGAGCAGGCTCTCCAATCACACATTTGACTATTATATTAGCGATGCACAGTGCGGGCATCACTTTGCTTGCAGCTGCGGGATGTGTGATTTGAGACCAGAGGCCACATACCTGGCAGGCCTGGCCCTTGGCTGCGAACAGCATGCGGAACAGGAAGCCCAGCTCGCAGGAGAGGCAGAACTCCTTGTCTGCCTCCACCGCATGCCGCAGCATCGCCTCCCTGCGTTGCCCAGCCACAAAACCTCAAGTCGGATCATCCAGCTTATGTGCCCTCTCTCGAGTTGGCAGAACGATGGTAGAAGTCAGGCTAAGGTGTGGCGCATGAAGGGCACACCGGTTCTGTTGTGTAATTGAACGTGCATCCAGTCACATGACATCATACTGTCTGCAGAAGCTGCCGGCAGCTGCCCGCAGCATCAGCCGGTAGAGGGCGCAGGAGCCCCGGCGCACCTGAGCTGCGGGATGAAGTAGAGGACCTGCCACAGCGCGTTGGTGTAGCAGTTGGCCAGGTCGTTCTCCAGCCCGGCAAAGCGTGTAGCGTTGTGTGCCGAGAAGTCGAAGGCCTCGAAGCGCGTGCCCGCCTGCACTGGCATTCACAAGTATTCAAGCCCCAAATCGCTACAAGCCAAACAATTAGAAGCAAGTTTCAGCAAAGACTAGAAATGTGCTAATCGAACACATTCCGTGTGCATTCGGCAAACGGAAAGAGAGCGGTTTTTGTGTGAGGAGAGCCCGCCTGCTGTTTGATGCGTGTGTACTGGTACGCCGGCGGCAGCAGCGCCCCGCCCGCCTCGGAGCGCCGCGCCCGCCGCTCCGCTCTTGCCGCCGCGCTGCGCAGAAATGCGAGCAAAACGGTTATAAACGACTACACCTATAAATGATCCCATAAACACTGTTGTGCTCAGGCTTCTTTTGTTGCCATCTCTGCGCGGCGCGCCCGCCGACGTCGCCCGTGCCGCTGCGCTGCACACAGCGGGAAAATTGCAAGTCCTTCCAGCAATCTCATATCCATGGATCCCCTCGGAATAGATCCCCTTGGAACACATTCGGAGAATAACCAAAAGGTAAGTGTCTTTGCCTCCCAGCCAGCAGCTTTGCACAAGGGAGATAGCAGGCCACCTGCCAGCTTTGGTTGTGTTTGCATCTCGGCACCGGCAAGATACTGGCGAGTAAGACTCGGAGGCAGCACAGGAGGCACACCTATCCGGGCGGTCGGCGGCAAGGCGCAGGCGGGCGGCCCGCTGCGCCGCCACAGCGCGCGTCGCGGCGCCAAAGGGCGCGCCCTTTCGGAAGTGCGGGTTGGGGATGTAGGTCACGAAGTCGGCGCGCTTGCTGTTGGCCAGCAGCTGCGGGTCCACCGCTCGCGGCTGCGGCGCCACCGCGATCTTCGCCTTCGGGTCGAACTCGGACAGCAGGCGCCCCTGCGGAGCACAGGGAGAATAGACGCGCCTCTGTCAGCAGGCATCAGGACTTGCGACTTTCGCGAGCCTACAGGCCGACACAGCGATGCACACACTTTATCATCCAGGGGGAGAGAGAACAAGCTGAGAGGTGGAGGATCGATAGCATCGGCAAAGGCTGACCTCATCGGGGTAGAACACCTCTGCAGCGGCGAAGGAGTCGCGCTCGGCGAGGCGCACGGCCGGGTGCGGCAGCGGCGGCGGCGTCTCCAGCGGCTACGAGTCAGTTGCCAGTCTCAGGTTCGAGCTGGTTGCCTTTCTGACTGAGAAGCGGCATCCTTGCCGAGCAACCCAGCCGGTTGATTCAATAGGTCACCAATTGCAGCTGTTTGGCAAGGTGCTGAAAGGCAGCCAACTTCACCACACACTTGAAGCCACGTGATGGAGCATGTGAAAAAGGATACAGAGGGCCACCTGGGAGTAGGCATTGACGGAGGGCTGGTGCGACAGCGCCCACAGGTGCACGTAGCCGCCGCTGCCTCCAAAGGCCAGCCCCTCCCCCGTCGACGCCATGCTGGCAGCCACCATGGAATCGCCCGCCAGGTCCACCTGCAAGATGCATCAGGCCTTTGGTTGGTTTGATTTGAATGGCGTGGCGTTAAATCGAATATGCTGGCACACAGCCAATGCTGCTGCCAGATGCACACCGACACACACAAAGCACCAGTGCTCGGCACAGCCATACGACAAGGCCGAGGTGCAAATGCACATGCACACGAATCTGCACATGCTGTGCGTTCCGACCTGATACGTCTGCGCGTACTGGGAGGTGCCCTGCGCGTCCGCCAGGCTGAAGATGCCGGAGCTGGAAGCCAGCAGCAGGGTGCCGGAGAACGCGGGGTGGAAGCGCAGCATCTCCGGGCCCGCATTGAAGGGCAGCAGCGTCAGCATGCGCGCCGTCATGCGCACGTCGTACACCTGTCCGGCCGAAATGGCCGATTGCATTAGGACATTCTCACCCTCGTTGTCACGAGCTGACATGCGCAGATGGCACAACAGTGAAACAGTCAGCGCTGCCAACTGGCAAACCCGCAATAGCATGTAGACAGATGTGCAGTCCACGTCAACATCGAAAATCTTCATGGGTGATGTTGCCATGTGCACGGTAGGCCGCAGCCTCTGACATCCTGTAAGCCATTCACCTTGACATGCGTCTCGGCTATCACGCGGCCCTGGCGGGTGCCATAGCCCGCCGTCGCCAGCAGGTCTGCCTTGGCATCCATCGCCGCAAGGCCCGCTGAGTGCGCCGCCGTGCTCGACTGCGCCTGCAGCCAGATCACGAACCCAGTCGTGGAAACTACTGGGAGTTCCTTCGGCACATGTGGCACGGGCCGCTGTGCTGCAGTGTCATCCATGCCTCTGGATGCAGCATTGCACATTACAGCTGCCAGCAACGATAACTCAATACCCAGATGGTCAGATTACACGCAAGTGCACAGGCCCGCCTTGTAGCCCGCCCGAGGGTCCAGCAGCGCAAACTTGCCGTCCTCCATGCCGGCTGCTACCAAGCCGCGAGCAGCGGGGGCGCGCAGCATTACCGTATCCGCGTCCAACGATGCCTGGCAAAACGAATGCCGGGCTTTTGCAATTGGCGCTGGGTTCTAGCTCGTGAGCTAGATGCTCAGTGCCCTTCACAACAATTTTGACGAATTCTGACGAGTTGCACTGCAGGACTGCGTATCCACAGAAGGCGTGCCTACTCATCACCATGGACGCCATACAGCGTGCTGCAACTGGAGAGATCAGGCGCTCGTCAATGCAGCGAACACCTGTGATATGAGGCGGCTGGTGGCTAGGTCGTAGACCGCCAGCGAGGCGCCCTGGCGCGACACCACGGTGCGGCGCGGCGCCCCAGGCTCCGCGGCGCACGCCAGAAATGGCGCATCCTGTTGAAGACATGTGTGCCCGCCTAAGGTCTGATGGCATGTTCGTGGCCACAGCACTGCGGATTCCTGCTACATGTGAGGCGCAGATCGCAGCAATCCCAGTCCCGCAGAGCGCAGCAATCCCAATTCAGCACCACCTCTGCGGCTTGGACGCTGGCCCTCATCAGGCCGCCGGCGCTGTGGAATTTGAGGTGCGTGGCCGACACAGACACGATGCCGCCGCCGGTGGCTGGCAACAGGTCGTCCACCCGCCCATCATGCGCCCTGCATTGCATGAAGCTCTGTCATATACGCCCAGGCTTCACGGCGAGCACCAGCATCATGCTGTGAATGTTCTGGCTCGGTCGCACCACCTACCTGAAGCATGCGTAGCGCTTGAAACCTGGGCACTGCAGAGCGTACCGGCATCACACTGTGAATGTTCCGGCTCGGTCGCACCACCTACCTGAAGCACGCGTAGCGCTTCAGATCTGGGCATTGCAGAGCGTAAACGCCTCCGCTCTCGGTCCCGGCCCAGAAAATTTCGTGCGCGGTGTCGCATTCCAGCGATGTGATCTGTGCGCAGCAAATAGCCAGCGGTTGCCAAAAGGGGGTACCCGACAGAGCTTGGGGTGTGGAGATGCAGCTTGCACATCCCAGCAGGCCGAGCCGTGCCTTGAGCAAACCAGAAAGCGTCCCGAACACACACCGACAGCTTGGGATCGAAATGTGTCCCCACAGCATGATGCTGCAGGACCAGACCTGCTCATCGACGTGATGATTGACAGGAGCTGCCACCAGCTCCCCCCAGCCGCTGTCGTTGCCAGTGTGATAGTCCACCATCCGACCTCCAAGATGCAAACGTCAAAGGGGAACAGCGCGACACTGAACCCCGAAAGCCCGAGACCTACTCAACAGGTCATCACGAGGTTCATCGCCAAGTCACATTCTGCGAGTTCCGAAATTGAGCTGCCTCTGGCTGCCTGCCAAACAGCTTCGAAGTTCTGAAAGGAGCATACATGCCTTTCGGCTGGAAACGGAACACAGGAAACCTCCCTTTGCGGGGCGCCCTTTTCATTTACACAGAAGGTCACGTGATGACTAATATTAGTGGCCTGTGCACAGACACAAGTGCACCCAGTGTAGATACGGTTATATCGCGTGGCTTCTGTGTATCCAGTTGTATTCTTCCTCATACTGCAACTGTGCCGGCGTGGCAGCGCGTCGGCGCATCGCGACAACTATCTGAGCCTCGAATCCTGTATCAGCGGTTCCTTGCCATTCGTTGCAGCGCACAAGAACCGACTTGTGGTGGAGTCTAACATCAGAAGTACCCTAAGTGGGTGGGTATCGTACAGCACTTGGAACACCTTGAAAGCTGTGTGCCAGGTTGGCCCGTTGGGAGGTTATGGGACCACGTTGTAGCTGGCCAGCGTTGCAGCAGGCTCACGACTAGGTGGGCAGTTCCAGCCTACATGCATTCTGACAATTTAAAGTCGTCCAAAGCCAAATTCCGGGGTGCTGGTACATGGTCAGGCCAAGGCGCTGCGCCGCTCCTTGCAGCGGACAGATACTGACCCCTGGTTGCCTGTGGCTATCGCGCAGATGGCCGTGGGCTGACCGGGACGAACGAACGATGTCTCGAGGAGGCTGACGCCAGCGGGCCTCCAAGAAGTGGCGGCTATGGACCCGACGGTCCTGCAGGTCCTCTGCGGGAGCTGCGGCAACCAAGTGAACGTGCCGCGGAGCCTGCTGGACCAGCTGCTGGCGGCGCGACAGTTCTCGTGCCCGCACTGCCGCTCCTCGCAGCAGGTGGAGTGAGCTGTCCCTGGCTCATTGGCAACTATTGCTTATGCTCGCACTCCCATGTGCGTTTCTGCAGGGTCATGTCCGGCCAGCCCTGACGCGAGCAAACTGCGGCGCAGGTGCGGCTGCCTGAGCACATGGTGGAGGCGCTGCGGCGGCAGCACCCGCTGGCGCCCGCGGGACAGCCGGCGATGCGGCGGAGCACAGCGATGGCCGGTGGAGCCCCAGCGCACCAGGACTACTACCAGGTAACCTGTGCTTCTTCATCTCAGGCGAAGTAACTCGACTTGAGGCACGTCAGCAATTAGTCAAGGCTGTGCAGTCCTGCAGTCGTGCACACCTTACAGCAGAGGGGCAACTGCGCTGAAGGCATGCTGAGGACCAACAGCATGTGGTGCAATGGCACAGCCAGCCTGGAGCAGGAGCATCCCAAGACGCATGTGGTCTTTGACACGCTGTGCTTGGCGCGGTGGCGAGCTGCTATCTGGGTCACGGCCTGCACGCTGCACCCCTCTTCCAGCTCTGGAATGAGCATCTTGCTCCATATCTATGTGCAAAGATGCTAGGAACGCTGCCTGCCTCCCGCGCAGGGCGCTGGGGCCGTGGTACAGGTTGGGGACGTGGCGGGCGCGCGGCGGCGCGGCGGCAATGGCCTCTCAGGCCTGGAGGCTGTCGGCGGCGGCTGCAAGCGCAAGTTCTTCGAGCAGCCCGACGGCTGGCCGGGCGAGGGACTGCAGCCCGGCGCAAAGCGGGCGTACGGCGGCGGCGGCGGCGGTGACCACCTGATGGTCACGCTGCAGCAGCAGCAGCGGGATGCGGAGCCGCGGGAGGATGGGGACGAGGACGAGGGCGAGGAGGAAGAGGACGCCGCCAACACCTTCATGGTGAGGGGTTGAACCTGACAGTGCTCCTGCTGCATGCAGTGCGGCGCACGCTGCCAGCATGGTGAGGGTCTGGGACTGGCAACGCCCTCTTCTGTAAGCAGCTTTGCGCACCTTCAAGTGTGTCCTGAAGCACGCGCGTCGTGGCGGCGCCTCAGTTATGGGGATCACGCACCTACAGCGCGCACACACCAGCAGCACAGACCATTGCGTCTGCGGCTCACTTGTAGCAACCAAATGGAGGACACAAGCCGCAGCATATCGTTTCAAAGTGGCTTCTGTGAGATGGCGCGCTCGCACCCCAGACGTCCGGAAAGTAAAGAAGTCTATAACATATTGCAGGAGTACATGCCGGCGAAGCTGGCGTTCGGCTTGCCGCACCCGGACCCGGTGGTGGAGACTGCCTCGCTGGCGTCAGTAGAGCCGCCAGACATAACCTACGAGCTGCACTTGGACGACCTGGTGGCGAGCGGCGGGCTGTCGGCGCTGCAGCTGGAGAGCATCGTGTACGCGTGTCAGCGGCACGCCACGGTGCTGCCCGACGCGCAGCGGGCGGGCTTCTTCATCGGCGACGGCGCGGGCGTCGGCAAGGGCCGCACGATCGCAGGTGACTTTGTGCCTGCTTCAGGAGCTGATTTGCTGCCATCAAGGGAGCAATGCAGCAGATTTGTAACCTGCCGCAGCGGCGGTGGCTGTGCAGCAAGCAACACCCTGTGCAGATGCCATCCTCCAAGCGGTTGTGAACTGCAGCGCAAAGCTCACAGCAAAGTAAAGCAGCTGCCGCGTGGTGTACAGAGCGATGAAAGCCTCCTGTGCTGTGCAGGCCTGATCCTGGAGAATTGGCGGTGCGGGCGGAAGAAGCACCTGTGGCTGTCTATCGGCTCCGACCTGCGCTTCGACTCTCGCAGGTGGGGCAAAGCAGATTTTCACCATACACGCCTGCAATTTGATGCTGCTGCATCGAGTCTCTGCACGAGACTTCCCTTGTACGATCCAGGGATGAACTGCAGCGCCATAGGCATTTGCGCCTGCCACTGGCTGCACCATGTGCACCAAATTCAATCGCTCGCCCGGAATGCAGGGACCTGGACGATGTGGGGGCGCAGGACATTGCGGTGCAGCCGCTGAACAAGCTGCCGTACGGCAACCTGTCCAACAAATTTGCTGAGGGCGTCGTCTTCCTCACCTACTCCTCTCTGATCTCTTCCTCCGAGAAGGTGCTGCTCCTATCACGCAGCTGCACAGCCACTCGTGGACAGTGCGCATGCTGGTGCATTGGCATTTGTTTCGCTGTCCCAGTGCAGGTCCTCGCGTTGTGTTGTTCTAATTGCTCTGGAGTTTCCGGTGTCGTTTTCTCATGCCCTCTGCGCTGACAAGTCGCTCTGCATACCTATCGCAGGGGTCTTCGAGGTTGGAGCAGCTGGTCAGCTGGTGCGGGCCCGACTTCGACGGTCTCATCGTCTACGATGAGTGCCACAAGGTGCGGCTTTTGGCTGTTGCCGCCCTTGACCGACGTCGACTTCCGCAATTCTGCATCTGCTACGTCCTCGTGTCAATGAGCTTTATTAAGCCTCCAATCCTGGTCGGCAATGAGCCTGCTGACGCTGATGCAAAACGGTCACAGGCAAAGAACCTGGTGCCAGACAGCGGCGGGCGGGCGACAAAGGTGGGCGAGAAGGTCGTGGAGCTGCAGCGCCTGCTGCCCAACGCCCGCGTCGTCTACTGCTCAGCCACAGGTGCAATGCCCACCCATGTTGACACCCTCGTGAACTCGTGAGGATTGTAGGGGTAACCTGCTTGCTGCCCTCCACCGCTGGCCAAACACATGGGATGTGCTGGAGACCGGCCGCCGGCGGGACCATGGACCAGCTCAGCTGCCTGCGGCACTTTTGGACAGCAGCAGATTGAACGTTCAAAGCGGACGTTCAGCGCGCGGGCGTGTGTGTGCAGGTGCCTCGGAGCCGCGGAACCTGGGGTACATGATCCGGCTGGGACTGTGGGGGGTGGGCAACACCGCGTTCCCGGACTTCCAGACGTTTCTGGCAGCCATCTCGGCCCGCGGCGTGGCAGCGCTGGAGCTGGTGGCCATGGACCTCAAGGCGCAGGGCGTCTATGTCGCCCGCACCCTGTCCTTCGCCGGTGCGCAGAGTACATGCCTGCCTAAGTTGAAGTCGCAGGGCGCTGAAGTCGCAGGGCGTCTACGTCGCCCGCACTCTGACCTCTGCCGGTGCGCTGCGGTCGCACATTCGCCCCAATGTATATAGGCCTCCCGGTGCGTTGCCCGGCAATGTTTTGCCACCAGCATCGGTGTGCCGAACAAGTCATGGTGGCGATCGAAGGCTTGCAGGCAGCGAAATGCCACCAGCCGTGTCATCTGGCGCTCTCGAGGAATAACCTCCGGCGGGGGTTCGTTCGACCTCTTCGGTGGCAGCAAACTCGCTCTCCCCCCAAATCCCAACGTTCAACCCGAAACCCTAAATCCAACCCCCAACTCCCACAAAGCCCCAATCCCCCAACCCTCAAATGCCATATCCGACTCGCCCAGAACTTCAATGATTTTAAACTTTAATTGAATCCCTTATTGTGCCCGCTGCGCACAGGCGCCGAGTTCGAGGTGCGGGAGGAGGCGCTGGACGCGTCGGTCACGCGGCAGTACGGCGACGCGGCCATCATGTGGTGCCAGCTGCGGCGGGAGTTTCTGTACGCGGCGGAGCTGCTGGACGAGAAGGAGGCGGCCGCCGCCGCCGGCGGCAGCCGCAACCCGCGACGCCACCTGCTGTGGCGCTCCTTCTGGGGCGCGCACCAACGCTTCTTCCGCCACATGTGCATGGCCTCCAAGGTGCGGCTCATGCAAGACGGGCTTTAAGATGCTGGCTGGGAATTTTTGTGCAGAATCTGACAGACAGTCGCCTCCGAGGCCACCACTGGCTAATGTAACTGCAGCTCATACCCATGGGCCTCGTGGCTTCGAATCTCCGTCACACCAGTGCGCCAGTCGGCAGTGCCGCTGCAAGGTTGATGGGAAAAGCTCACCCTGGGTGTGGCTCCAAAACCACAGGTGCCGGCGCTGGTGCGGCTGGCGAGGGAGGCGGTGGCGGACGGCCGCTGCTGCGTCATCGGGCTGCAGAGCACGGGCGAGGCGCGCACCGTCGACGTGGTCGCGGAGCGCGGCGAGGAGCTCGACGACTTCGTCTCCGGGCCCAAGGTGCTTCCAGCCCCCATCTTCCTTGTCGGAACCCAACAGAACCCAGTTCGTGCCCTTGAGTGCGCGAAGTGCGGCTCGAAACGGGCACACCGCCTCTGCCTTTTGCCTGTGTGCTTTGGAAGGCTCACTGCAATAGAGTGCACTGCAATTAGCAACACAGTCACCAAGCGATACTTCAGACCTCGGCGTGCATGGTTGATTTGCTGCTGCCGCAAAAGCTGCTGCTGCAGCTGGTGGAGGACCACTGCCAGCTGCCCCCGGAGCCTGGAATGCACCATATACTCGTTATGCAACGCTTCAAGATTGGTGACGTTACACCACTGTTGCTCAGGAGCTGCTGCTGAAGCTGGTGGAGGATCACTACCCGCTGCCGTCAGACCCGGATGTGGACCCCTCCGCACCAGCGCCAGCGGCAAAGGGCCGCGCGCGCCGCCCTGGCGCCCGCGCCCCCCGCGGCAAGGTGCGCAAGCACTCAGGAAACGTCCATCAAGAACCAGCTGCTGGCCAGTCACCATGCCATCATTGTATTCCTGGGCAGGCTGTGTTGATGTGTCGCAACAGTGTTGTGTTTTGACTGCCGCTTGCGGGGACATCCACGACGTCCTGCATGTTTCATTCCCCAGGCAGCAAAGGCAGCGGCGGCAGCAGCCAAGGCAGAGGAGGAAGAGGCTGCTGGCGACGTGAAGGTCGACGGCAGCTACGGGTTCAGCAGTCCGCAGAAGTCGCAGTACGCCGCACAGCAGCTGGGACTCGGCAGCCCCAGTGACGAGGCCACATCAGCGGCGCAGGTGAGGACCCGAGCGGGCTTCCACATCTGCCTGCCAGCATCTGGCCCGCAAATTTGGATCCTGTGCCGCTTGGACCTTGACACACAAGGCTTTTCCTTTGCTTGCATCGCTAGGAGACTGCCCAAGCACGACAGCCTGTGCGCTGTGCTGTCGCCTGCTGTTCGCAAGCAAAGACACCCCGACGACTGCCATCGCACAACAGCTTGCATCAATCGGCCCGGTCCACAGGCCAGCTTGCAAGCCAGTGAGAGTCAGACCGCCTTTCAATTCTCGTTGATATCTCTTTCCCCGCAGGGCCAGCTTCGGGCCATCGAGCGGGAGCACGCGGTGCAGCAGTACGAGGGCGCCAAGGCGCGCAAGGAGCAGGTGCTGCGGGCGGTGGCGGCCATGGAGCTGCCCAACAACCCGCTGGACTCGCTGATCGACCTGCTGGGCGGCCCTGTCGCCGTCGCCGAGATGACGGGTGCGCCCGATAGCGCTGCCGCCGCGCGACATTGCTGGCGGCGTGGTCGAGTGGCCTGCGTGCACAAGTACTGTACAAAACCAGCTAACTAACATAGTGGTAACTAACCCAGCTATGGACGTAGGTGCGTTAACTCCTTTTTATTGGGGCTTTCAAGAATGGGCAAGCAGCTCGGGACATGTATTTGTGCCAGCAGGTACTTGGTTGCAGACCTGCTGACTCCTCGATGGCGCTGTTCCGAGCTGTGCGCATGCCCAGGCATTCACACTCACCTAGTGTTTTGTGACTGCAGGTCGGAAGGGGCGGCTGGTGCGGAGGACGGACAGGCCGGGGGTGCGGTGGGAGGCGCGCAACGCCAGCGGCTGCGCGGCGAGCGCGACGCTGGACATGATCAACGTGCACGAGCGCACGCTGTTCCTGGCCGGCACCAAGCTCATCGCCGTCATCTCGGAGGCCGCCTCCGCCGGCATCTCCCTGCACGCGGACAAGTGCGCTCCATCGGTTTTTGAAACCCCTCAGAAAACCTCCAATACACCCAAATGTGTGGTTGCGTTTAGCAACCACACCTCTGCCTCTGAGCCCACGGCTGCTGTGTGCCAGTGCACTGTGTGTGTTGGCCAAGCAGGCTTTGGGTCGGGGAGCTGGAGATGTGCGTTTGGAGCATGTTGGTCTGTGGCGGGCACTTCATGGCGCGTTAAAGTTCAGGAGAGGCCTCTTCAAACCTGTGGCTGTGCTAAACTCTGCAGGCGGGCGCAAAACCAGCGGCGGCGGGTGCACCTGACGCTGGAGCTGCCCTGGTCCGCGGACAAGGCTATCCAGCAGTTTGGGCGGTCGCACCGCGCCAACCAGGCGCACGCTCCCCAATACAGATTGCTTTTCACGCCCCTGGGCGGCGAGCGGCGCTTCGCAGCGGCAGTCGCCCGGCGACTGGAGTCCCTGGGCGCCCTCACCCAGGTTTGTCAAAGCTGCTTTCCGCATTGGCTGTTCTGCCGCTGCCTGCAGCGCAGAACGCTCCAGGTCGTCTGAATGCGTATTGCGCGCCCCCGCGCTCCCGTGGCACCAGAATCACCTGCCGTCTCGCATCTGCAAACATATAGTCAGTTGCAAGTTATGTCAACCCGACCCATGGTTCCAGTAAGCTGCCCCCCCACGCCCTCCGAACCTAAGGAAGCCTACCTGCCGCACCAGGGCGACCGGCGGGCGGGGCCGTCGCTGAAGGACTACAACTACGAGAGCGTGTGGGGGCAGCGCGCCCTCAAGGCGACTTACCGCGCCATCATGGAGGAGGAGGTGCCGCCGGTGTCGCCGCCCGCCTGCCGGCCCCGCGCCGACAGCACCCTGCCCGAAGTGCTGCGCCATGCTTCCGCTCTAAATTGCGCTCCAAAGGACCGACGACTCCTTGAGCGACCCGCTTGCATGACGAGCTGGTCTTGTTCGGCCGCTTGCCCCAACCGCTGTCGAACTGCATAACCAGAACGCTGCGCCAGGCAGCAAGCTGGCAGTTTTAAGGAGCAAGCTGTATAACTGAGGTGCTGCGGGGGTATGTTGCTGGCGCTGCATGTTTCACAATCTATGACAAGAAATCAAGACTTGGCTCGCCGCATAAATTTGTGCAGATGTCGCTGGGCATATTCTACGGCCGCGCGAGGGCGCACCTGCTGAATGTGGGCATCATCCGCCCGGCGGCGCATGTGAGCGCGATCGACATCAACGCCTTCCTCAGCGACGACGCCGGCGCGCCCGTCAACTGCGGCAAGATCAGCGACCAGGACAAGAGCGACGTGCCGCGCTTCCTCAACAGGCAAGGGCCGCTCGCGCCTCTCAACAGCGCACCCGGCTGATCCCAGCCTTGCCTGAAGATGTTGTGTCGGGCAGTCAACGCTCCATGGCTGTGACGCTGGCACAGTTGGCTGTGGCTCCAGGCGTGAAGGCACCGCTTGAGCGCAAGACCTCTCTCCGAAAACCTCCATACTTTGCCGCCTTCATCGTTCAATTGTGCCGCCGCGCAGGCTGCTGGGGCTGGAGCCGGCGGCGCAGGATCTCTTCTGCAACTTGTGCACATAGAAACCTGACTTGACATGATATGACCAAACCCTCAGTCGCCCGCGTAGGCTGCTGGGGCTGGAGCCGGCGGCGCAGGCGCATGTGTTTGACTTGTTCCAGGCGGTGCTGGAGGCGACCATCGAGGCAGCGCGCCGCGACGGCAAGTACGATGAAGGCATCGTGGACCTCTCCGGCACCTCCATCTCCCTCACCTCCCCGCCCCAGATTGTCCGTCAGGTGTGCCCTTATTCCTACTACGTGCGAGTGAGGTGGGGGAGCGCATAGCAGGCGACCAGCATATCCCTCGCCTCCCCGCCGCAGACCGTTCGCCAGGTGCTCTTGCGTTTGCCCGCTCATGTCCAGAGGTGCAGCGCATGTTTGAGCACATGCGGGCGTCAGCAGCGATTTCGGCCACTCTGCTCCGTGGTACATGCCCTTTCCTTCCCTCTTCGCCAGTCACATATGTGATGCGAAGGACGAGCTACCGTTGTTCTCTCGTTCAACAAGTACATCAGGCAGTAGGGATGGCGCTGCAAAGTCAACGGCACATGGGTTAAGCCCTGCAGTGTCACGGCCACCAGGAATCGCAAGATCTGCGGTGTGCTGCGCCCACAGGACCCCAGCAGTGGCGCTAAGACGCTGCTGTACCGGGTGGATGTGGACCGGGGCGTCTCCTGGGCTGATGCGCAGACGCTGCTCATGGCGGCGCCCCTTCGCTCCAGCCCGGTGCGTCGCCCTACGAGTACCGGCTTGCTGGCTCTGCTGCCTGTTTGCTGACTTGTGGGAGCTGCGCTTGCAGTGCCTGTTCTGGGGTCGCGACGCCTGATGCATCTGCCGTCCCCAATCATGCACCAGCACTGCGGCTGGCGCCAAAAGTCTGGGTTGCTGTGGAAACCGTGCTTGGCCGTGATGATGAGTCAGACCTATCTGCATTCAGGCTGAGGACAGGGACGCAGCAGATGGCGCCGCAGCAGACGGTGTAGAACAGCCCAGCGCCAGCCAGCCAGCCCGTTTCGACGGCTTTTACAGGTACGTGTGCCTCCTGCTATCCTGTTGCCATGCCCCTTGAGGATCGGGTGTCAGTAGCGCATCGTGCTGGCGTCAAAAGGATGCACGCTGCGGCCACAGTCTGATGGCTGTACCGCATGCTAGTCCGGATGAAGCACACTTGAAGTCGTCTTCCTCGCTTTCCTTCGCCACATTATATGTATTTTGTCGTACAGAGCCAAGAAGCAGGGGCTGGGCGGCACAGTGCACTGCATGCTGGCGGTGCAAGTGGGGGCGGTGGCGCCGCCGCTGTTCCGCATACACCGGCCGGCCACGGGCCGCGCCGCAAAGATCATGAAGCTAGAGGAGCTGCAGAACAGGTGCTGCCTTCCTTGCAGCAACAGGGACCTGGTGCCCGCTGCTGCCGTTGTTGTCGTGGTCGCCAAAGACGAGGAATCGCAGCAAGCCTGGTCGTGGCACGCTCACCGCTGATCATAACGTTGTGTCCTACGCCAGCAAGCACTTGCACAATGTTTGCTGGTGCCGGCCGACGCCCCACAGCCTGCTGTGTAGCTGCCGCTCAGTACTCTGAATCAAACTCTGCTTTCACTGGAACAGGTACCAGCGCATGGATGCAGCGGCGGCGCAGAAGCAGTGGGAGGAGACATACGAGGGGGCGGGGCGGCGGCGCGGCGCCGGCGCGGCGGGCGTGGGCGCGCGGCTGCGCCGCATCGTGCTGCTGGGCGGGCTGGTGCTGCCAGTGTGGGACGCGGTGCAGGCGGCCCTGGAGCAGCAGACGCGCGCCTCCGACCGCAAGCTCTCTGTGCTGCGGCTGCAGACCACGGGTGCGCACACAGAATCTTCGCACACATTCTTCCGCCCTTTCCGCTGCCTTGACGCTTGTAGATGCCTGAACCTGTTCGCTCTGCGGCTGGGTGCACAGCTGCGCCGTCAGCGGGTCGCACAAAGGCCTGACGGCTCGGCACAACCACTGGCGCCTCATCCAGGCTGGTGTTGGCCTCGCTGCCCTCTCAAGATGTCGGCCCAAGCCATGTGCTTGCTGCTCGCATACATGATGGTCAGCTGGTGACCCACTCCGTTGACTTTGGCCGTGCAGGCGAGGACTCCCAGCGGCTGGTTGGGGTGCACATCCCGGAGGGCGCCGTCGATGCGGTGCTGGAGCGGCTGGCAGGCCCGCCCGTCATCAGCCTTGACTCCGACGACGAGCTGTCGGAGCAGCAGCAGCAGCAGCAGCAGCCGTACCAGCAGCAGTTGTTCCAGCAGCAGGCTGCGATGCAGCCATTCCAGCAGCAGCAGTGGCAGCAGGCGGCGCCGCCGGCGCTGCCAAATCACCTATGGCAGGCGCCGTCGCTCCTCCAGCAGCAGCAGCCCCAGTACGTGCAGCAGCCGTACAACACGGTCGACCTGACCTGATGGCTGTGGCCGCCGTCGGGCCGCGGCTGCGGAGGCGGCAGCGGCATCGGCTGGCTCGCTGGCGGTGGTCCTTGCTGCTGGCGGGCCTGTCGGAGACTTCGGCTCAGGTTATAGCCGACAGCCAGACGCGTGAGCACCTTTCACATTCGCCTGACTGGCGTGGCGCCACGCCCGCCCCGGGGCCTGTGATGAGTTGACTGACACGCGAGGTTGCACCTCGGCTTCTGGCATGCTGATGATGCTAGGCGCAGTGCACCCCGGTCCTCTGGATGTGTTTCGTGGTTTGTGTCAATCTCTTTGTACGAGGTCTTTTACTGTTCGAATCAGCCATTCTTTGACCTGACGAGGGTCCTGTAGTGTTGTAAAGATGTAGGACGGCGCCTCCCGGGCTGGAGGCACTGCCGCCTCACTGTTGCTACACCAGACAGAATACATGAGGTGCATCTGGGCCTTGCAGTAGGTTGCGGCGGTCTCCACAGGGTCTGACTCTCTTCTCTAGGTCTCTGTCTCTGGCTGTTCATCAGAGGAACTTTCTGGCCCGTGACAAACTGATTCTCGTACAACGTACAGCTGTGCCACATGTATCACGTGTGGGTGCTTGCCCGGACGGCTGACCTGGCAGAAGCTCCTCTGCGGAGTTGACACTGAGAACAACACTGTGTGTTCCGCAGTTCGTCCACCACACCAGTGAATTTGTGACAGAGCATCTTGCAACGCTGGTGACTGTCCATACGATACACTTGCGGCTGGTGGCGACGCGCCGATACGGTTGGGGTCCCATCTCTCTTGAGTGCAGCCCTCGTCCTAACGACCTTGCGTCCTTGCAGCTGCATGCATGTAGCTAGGCTGTTCTAAGCTCCTGGCACCCGCAGCCGGCCGCTCTCTCGGTGGCCGGCTCCTCCCGGGCTAGTAAGTAGGTTGTTGGTTGGGGCCCCGCGGCCCGCAATCCGGTTGGGATGCCCAGCGGCCGGACGGCCTTTGCCGCACAGCATGCGGATTACCCTCTTGCAAAGAGCACTCAGCAGCAGATGCAGATGAATGCGGACGAGGCGGCGCTGCAAGCGGCTGCGAAGACGCTCCAGCTGGCGACTGCAGCAGGCGAGAGCAGCAGCAGCCTGGAGGCCGCACCGGCGGCCATGCAGCGAGGTATGTCCCGGATCTGGTGCAGAAGCCTCGTATGTATGTCTTGGGGCGGGCGGCCTGGCTTTGGACGGCGCCGTGCGCACTTGCACTAGGCGTTCCCCCTGGGCGACACGACGCGCAAGTTTGATGTTTCCCAGTCAGCGCATGCGCACTTCCGATATCTGGGGGCCCGCTCACACCAATCATTTGCAAAATTTTCTTGGTTCTGGGCGCGGGGGCCCGCTGGCGGGGCTTGTCGCCTTCGCGTCCTTGTGGATGTCTGCGAAGTCGGTTGGGGCCCGGACGGGGAGACGCCGTGACAACACCAGGATGAGAGGACGTTAAGGTCATACCGTCTTCAGCATTCATTGCATACTGTGTGCTTGCAGCTGGCGACGGCACGGCGGACTCTCGGGGCGCCCTGGCCGTGGCGCTGCGGCGAATAACGCCAGTGCACCATGCAGGCTGCAGGCCACCGCCCCCTTCGCCTTGCGCCGCACCCCAGTTTGAGCCTGGAAGCCCGCCGCTGCTGGCGCCAGTGGCGATCCGTCCCCACGTACTGGTGCGCAATCGGCCCTGGACAAGCTGCTGAGCCCGACTGAAGCGGGCACATCACATGTCGCTGCTGTAAGATCTGGGGCGTCAATGATTCGCTTTCGTGAAACGCAGGGTAGCGGTACCTCGGCCTTCAGGCCCACAGCAGCGGCCCTGCAGAACCAGTGGCAGGCGCGGCAGATCCTGCACGGCCGGGCGCATGACGGCTATGGCACAGCAGCGGCAAGCTACACCCCGGCGAGCGAGCCGCAGCATCAGTATCGGATGCCAGCCATGCCTTCGCCGGAATCCTACTTCGGAGGGGACCTGCCCAGCTCCATGGCGCCCGCATCTGCGCCGCTGCCGGCACCAGGCAAGTTCAGCCGCTGTTGCACATGCATGTCCCAATTGTAACCATGCTTGTTCACTCGCCATACTGTCAACACTGCGTGATCCACTCTGAAACAACGCAAACGTCGTCTGCAGGCCCGTGTATCCTGGACAGCCACAGCCCACCAAAGTGCCGGGTCAGCCTGGGTGGCCAGAAGCCCGGACAGGCGCAATCCAAGCCGCAGTTCAACATCACCGCCTCCTCGGTCAGCGGCAGCGGCAGGGACCAACTGAACGGCCTGCTGCACGCCATCAACTACCTCGGTGAGTGTGCAGTTCTTGAGAGAGTACCTTCGATGCCAAAAGATGACTCCTGTGGCCAGGCCTGGCAGGACAGAAGATGCACACTGTGTAGGCCTGGCAGAAAAGAAGTCACAAATTGCCGTACCAACGCATTATGCCTGTGCTTGTCATCCAGGCATGCAAGACGCGGCAGTCTACCCCATCATCAGGTGTAGCGACCAGCAGCCCGGACACGCCATGCAGGCGCCCCCACGGCGTGCCTCAGGCCCTGCATACAGTCCGCTGCAGAGCCCGCGGTGCGGGGGCGAGCTCTCGGTCCCCAGCTCGCCGCCTGCGACGCCGCCGCGCAGCTCGCAGAAGATCCGCGCCGGCCAGCGGTCGCCGACCAAGGGACTGCGCTCGCCCACCATGCTGCGACCGCAAGGTGAGAGCAGGGTATACACCGTTCTGGCTCAATCGCAAGGATGCTTGCTGCTGAAGGCTCAGACGATCTAAATGAAACCTTTCTGAACCGCATCAGGTACACCTTCGCCTGTATGAGACACCAAACTCTATGCGTGCACTTTACTTTGCAGATGCTCATCTCATGTGCATTCTGCAGGCGGCGTCAGCAAGGCCAGGACGCCGAGCCTGCAGGTGCGCCTGGCACACTGCCAGCGCGGCGGCCGTGGCGATGCCGGCTCCGCCAGCACCGCCGGCAGCAGCCCCGCCACCAGCAGCGGCGACAGCGGCGGCGCCGACGGGCGCTATGCCGGAGGCGCCGACACCACGTCACACGTTGGCACCTGGACGGAGGAGGACAAGGCAGCGCTGCTGTCCCTCGTCAAAGAGGTGGGTGTTGCATTGTTTCGGCACTGAACTTGCCACAATCTGAAATGCCCTGCCAGTCGTCAACAGGGGTGTCAAGCGCACGGCTGACTTTTGGGTGCTGAGCCCTGGGCGGTGCCTGAAATAGGTGAAGCCGTGCGGGGCGGTGGAGTGGGAGATGATGGCCAACCGCCTGGGCCGCTGGTCCAAGGGCGGCGCCTCCGCCGAGCGTATGTACCGCACCCTGGCGGACCCGCAGTACAAGAAGTCCAGCAACAGGTGTGGTGCATTCTGCTAATAGTGCATTTTGACTCTCCATGTGTCAGCCTCCGCATCAGACACGCGACAGTCATTCATTCAATATGAAAGGTCTGCTAGACGAAAGCCCGCAGGGGGTTGCCACAAGATATATCTGTCTAACGTGCAGCACCTCTGATTGACTGCAGGCATGGCTGCCGGCTGAACCCGCGGGACGGCACACCGATGCACGTCATGGTAGAGTACGCACTCGAGCGGCTGCCGGGTGCGCAACATCCTGATACATACACCTTTCCGAAATGTATATGCATATGACTGACTTGAACCACAGCAATTGCAGTGTCAGCTGCGCATCGTTGTGTCCATTGATGCTAAGCCCCGGCTAAGCCCCGGCCCACAATGCACTTGGGTGGCGCGTCACTATTGTTCGCGCCTTGCGCCACAGGCAACCAGGGTAACATCGACGCCATCGCCAAGGTCATCGAGTCAATTCCGGAGTTTGCCAAGCAGCTGGACTACACCGCCAGGCCCGGCACAAAGACCTACCCCCGGTGCGTATCTGCTGCTGCATTTGCTCTGCTTTGCTCCACCTCACCCCAGCATCACTTACATATGGTATTCATATGAGGTTCTGCTGATTACAAGACACAGATTGACGACACAGATTGATGACACATTGCAGATGTCAGTCACCGTTGACATCACGGCTCATCATGCCTGCAGCACGTCACACTGACGGCGCAATTACATTATTTGCAGGTGGAAGGACTCAATGCTGGGGTGCTTCAAAGTGAGTCACTTGAAGCCACATTGATCTGTTGTTGCCTGACCGATCCAGATCCAGCATGCACCGTCAAGTGATCCTTCTGGGCTTCCCTCTGCCACCCATTGCGCCCCACTTTTACGAATGTCTTTCGCTCAGGCCGGCCGGTATCGCCACCTGGAGAATACCCACGTCAAGGTCCATGGCAAGAACATGTATCGCCTGGTGCAAGTGTGATGCCGTCATCCGGCATCGGCAAGGTGGCATTGGAGCCAATTGCTGTCAAGGGCTGCAATGCAGCCCTTACAGCCCAGGCGCGGCTGTAGGTAGTCGAAGTAAGCGTCGCGGACTTGGTGGAAGTCGGTGGACAGGCGGCGGCGGCAAGATGGGGCCGGAGCAAATGGATGTGCTGGTCTGGTGCTGGTGGCAGCTTTTGTTATCTTCGTCGTACAAAGTTCATCAGGATGGTGTTGTTGATTGTGGCGATGGCGGAACTCTTCGTATTTGGATGCCAATCTGTTTGTTGGCTTGACGTCTTTAGTTACTGACTTGGTACCGTGAGGAACCTTTAACCCTGAACTTCGACTGAATACGAGAACAATTGACTGGCGTTGCAATTGGCAAGGCAGAATGTGCCTGTGAAGGTTTTTTGTCTCTCTCTAGGTCATTCGCTGTATTGTAAGTGTGAACAAGGATACCGCTCTTGCAATATAGGTATTGGCATTCTTTCAAGGAGGTGTTGGGCGTTGGATGCTAGCAGAGCCCATTTTGTGCGCCAGCAGAGCCCGGTTCATTTGCCGTCAACCTTGTCCAGGCGCTCCGACAGCTTGTTGGCGCCCTCCACGCCTTTCAGGAACAGGAACCCTGCACATATTTTCTCGTATCGGCACGCCTCGCCGTCATCCTTACAACTTCTTGACCCGCGCGAATCAGAAAAAGCAAACGACAGTACGCATGTGCTTCGAAGGTCCTCCCCATGTGAAGCACACAGAGCAGAATTACACCTCACCTGTTGTCGGGAAACCGCTGACGGCAAAGAAGCCGAGGATGGGCGTGTACAGGGGGTTCCCTGGGTACACGACGCCGAAGATGGGGTTCTGATTGATCAGCTCGAAGACGGAGCCGACCTGCGCGATGTGGTGATCACTCTCTCAGGATGAAACCTGCAAGGTGCACGGCAATCAATGAGGGTGATGATTGACGCCGTCACAGGAACTCACCGCTGCAATGGCCACCAGAGCGGAGCCCAGCAGGTAGAGCCCGAAGGGCAGACCGTCGCCGCCCTCCGCGTTCACCAGCTTCTGCATCTTCTCCTTCCGCAGCCAAGGCGGCAGTTCATCCTCCTTCTGCCGGATGTGCGGCAAACAAGGATTTCCCACCTCCTCACGACAGTGCTGCATTGGCTTGTGTGTGCCTCAATGCAGCAGTTTGCACGTTCCGTGTCATGCCAATGACCACTGCAGCGCGCAAGAAGCAGGTTGCATGCAGCTGCACCTCTGCCGTGGACTGGCGCCCATCCTTGCCTTCGGCGCGCACAGGCTGCAAGTGCAGGCGTGCGTGGCGTGGCTGCTGGGTGCGGAAGGCGTGCCTACTCAGACCCGGTGCTGCTGCCACGAGCCTGGAACGCTGCTGCCTTGTTACGCAGCTGCTATGTGCAGCGAAGTGCACACTGCATCGGGACATGGCCTGGACATTCATGCTGCCGTCTGCTGTGCTGCGCGGGTGGAATGCTCGGAGGATCAGCTTGCTTTGCGATACTTTGCACGTGACGGGCCAGCGATCAAGAGCATGTGGCAGGTGATTTTGGGTGCGAAAATGCGTGCATGCCAGAGCGAAGATTGGATGAAGCCATCTACAAACTCTGTCTGCAGCACTGGTCGGCACTGGTGCGAGGGCAGCTGCAGGGACATGAGGCGTCAACGCAAGCAGGCAGGACAGCCGAGTGCTGCGTGACGCTGCAGCAGCATGCTACCGGCGGCCGCATGGCATCTGGTTGGCGCGGCATCCTGAAATGATCTGCACGTGATTACAACGGGAGGTCCGAGCTGACCCAGGCCGACAGGCACCGAATCAAGGAGAAAAAAACCGAATCCCACGCTTTAAAGGGAAGCAACAGCAGCCTCCTAGATCACATGACACCGAGGCGCCAGCCGGTGGCCATCGAACAAGTGTGCACGATGGCCACCATTTCCTGGCCGCTAGATACAGCTGTCAAGCATGCAGCATGGCACAGCCAAGCAACTCTCGACCTGTTGTAAGGACTGCCCACACAGCGCTCCTGCCGGCATGCTGCAGTGGCAGGGGCTGGATGCGTATGCGCATGCCGTGATGCGGTGGCGTGCAGCCGCAGCACACTGCTGTGCTCCATGCGACGACCACTCTCAATTTTGCGATGCCCGTGCATGATGCACTGCTGCACATGCTCCTGCAGGTGTGCAGACCGTCATCATGAAGTCTGCATGATGTGGGCGCGCATCTCCCTGGCAGGTCACAATGACTTTGCAGGCAAGCACTCGGGGAGATTGGACAATCAAACAGCCTCACCTTTGCATCTGACAGCAGATCAGACTTGCCCCTCGAATGTGGCGCCGCCTTGCTCGGCGCCTGTGCACAGAAACATCCAATGCTGAGACCACGTGCGCCAAACTGCAGCTGATCACGGTGTGGGACTTACCCGACGAGCATGCAGAGATGCAAATAAAGTACCTGCGGCCACGGCGCCATCGTATGCTTGCAAGTGCTGCTCCGGCTGCCCGCCGGCGCCACCCTCGTGCGGCGCGCCGTTCTGCTCGTACGCCGCCGGCGCCTCCTGCTGCTGCTGCTCGGCGGCCACCGCGGCGGGCGGCTGGTCAAAGGGCGGAGCCTCGGTGGTGGTGTCGCCCTGGTGCCCAGCCTGCAACGCGGTCAGCGCATTGGCATCATGATATCTGGCGGCAATCCACAGGCCAGGTGAGAATGAAATGCAGCAGACGTGCAATAAAACTGCTAGTGAGAATGTCCAAGGTCTGCTTGAGCTACAAAGTCCGGCTCATGAGCATGACTCGGGCATGAAGGCGTCACTGCGAACCTGGGCGTCTGAGGACTGGTAGGAGGCGGCCGCAAGCGGCTGCGGCGAGTAGGGCGACTGGTCGTTGAAGCTGCCAAAGTCGCGCTTCTTGCCGAAGGGGTTCTTGCTGTACTGGATGCGGATGCCGCCGCGGTCCGACGACTGCAGCACAGCTCCCTGGGAGGCAAAGCAGCGAAAGGTCATGGTCACACAATATGATGCGATCTGGCTGTTTCACTGAACATGCAGGCGAGCTCCTTGGGTGCCATGCTCCGCATTTGAATTGTGAGAAGCTTTGGACACCTGCTGCGACTGGTGGACCGTCATGGCCGAGGCTACGTCAGTAAACTCCACGAAGCAGGTGATGCCGCGCGCGCCGCGGTTCAGCTTGATCTGCCGAAAGCCCGGCTGCGTGCCAAAGATGCTCCGCAGCTCGTTCTCGTCCGTCTGCAGAGCATTCGGAAGTATGCTGGAATCACCAACTGCAGAGACGGGGGGCCAACTCAAAGAGAAGACAATCGCTGTTTCAAGTCTTCTGGGGCAGGAAAAGCATGCTTGGCGAGTCCTCTGTAGGACAAGAAACGCACCCCGTCGCCGAGGTTGCCGATGAACAGAGTGTTGCACGGCGGGTTGTCCTTCGTGTTGGAGATGGACTGGTAGCCCTGCGGCTGGGGCGGCGGCGCGCCATAGGCGCCATAGGGCGCCGGAGCCCCATAGGCCGGCGCGCCACCGTACCCGTCATACCGGCTGCGCTTCGTAGACGAGTCGTCCTTGATGTACCTGTGGCGAGTGAAGTTAGCATCAGGACCGCTGAAAGGAGGTTAAGAACGCTGCGACCATGCAATTGATGGACCATCACACGTACATCGGGTCTTGCAGCATGTGAAGCCACATGCTGGCATGCAGATGTCTCACATGTTCTTGCGCGCCATCTCGCAGCGCAGGACGGCGCCCTCGTCGAAGCTGCAGGAAAAGGCAAGGCCAATCGGAGGTGGACTCTAGGCATTGGGCACGGCACGAGGAGCGGGACGGGCATGCTCAGGCTGTTGTGTGTGCAGTGGGTGTGGCGTACACAAGGTTGGTGAGGCTGCGCAGTGCATTCTGAGCCGATGCTCCGCAGTCAAATAATGCGAAACCCTGTGCCTGCACGTGCCAGCGGAACACAGCGGTGTGTCGTGTGCATGCCAATTGCAGGAATTCCCAACGGCTGCATGCACCATGAGCGCGACAGACAAGCCTGAAGGCTCAGGACAGCCTACCTGGGCCGACTTTACCCCCGCCACGTGCAGCTGCGAGGCCTGTGGACCGGCACACGAGGGGTCAGGGCAAGATGAATCATAACAGCGCTCTTTGCTTATGTGGATGTCAGCGGCGCACAGAGGCTGCGTCGTTCGCATGTCACCTCGTAACCGGGCAGGAAGCGCAGCGTGTTGTTCAGCTCACGCTCCTTGACGTCTGCGGGGAACCCTGTGCCGCAAGACAGCCAAGGGTTTGAACTATCGCCTCGTTACAAATCATCAGCGATTCCGAAAGTCAGCTGCCTGCGAGCACGCAGCCGCGCCTGTGATGAAGAGCGTGCGCAGCTCATTCGGATCGTTGTAAGGAGGATAGGCCGGGTACGCTGGTGGGTAGGCGTAGGGCGCTGGTGGTGGAGCGCCATAAGCTGCTGGCGGTCCATAAGGAGACGCTACCTGCGCTGCGGCCGGGTCCTGGGGCGGGTACTGGTAAGCCATGGCTCAAAAGAAAGGTGGCAGAGATGCTTTGACGTTCGAGCTGCAACTGGACCAACAGAGTGTACGAGACGCCAACTCAATCTGATACTCTGTGCGCAGGTGTGTACCAGACACCAGGTGCCAGGCTATGCGAGGTCACCGAGACCACAACCGAGAGCTTTCAAAACACGCAACTTGACAATGGCAGATTGCAACTTTGCCATCTGCAAGCTGCAAGGGGGAGATGATGAGCTAAAGCCCTGATCCGAGAGTGACTTCCGAGCGGGTGCCCCATTGCCTGTCCCGGTGCACCTCATTTGCTTGCGCCTGTATCTCCAAAAACCCAATCAGTACTGCTGTGCTGGCCTCTCTGCAATTTTTCCGGCAGCAGGGCCGAATCAGCTGGACTTGCAAAAAAAATATCAGCCATGGGCAACGTGCAACCGGCTTCAGGGCGTCGCGAAGAATCGAAGAGGCGACACATGCGTGCAGAAATTGATAATATGTCTCGCAAGGATGCAGAGACTCTGCCCTTCGCCGTGCCACATGTGCCCGCGTCATGTCCGTCGCGGAGGCGACCATTCCCTGCGTCTAGCTGGCATGTTCACCGGCGGAGGACGGCATAATCTGCAACTCGAGGTCTCCAATGCCCAGCGTTGCCATGCCCGCACAGGCTGCCGTACCAGACACGGCCGGGCGAGCTGGACACCATTGCCCGGCAGCAGGCGGAGCGCTCAGCGGCGGAGCTGTATGCCTACACGCCAGGGCTGCCGCAGGACGCGGAGTCGCGGCCGATGTACGAGTGGGTCCTGCAGCGGGCCGCGCAGACGACGCGCGGCGTCGCCAGAGTGGACCTCGTCCGCCCACGGTGCGTCTTGTTCACTGCAGTCTGCCATTCCGTGTTTCTGCTCGAATGCTGGCGAGTCTGGTGATGGTCATCACAGGTCGAAAGTTTGTGCAAGGTATATGCTGAGCACTGTGCTGTCATCTTTTGGTGCGCAGGCTGCCACAACTCAGCGAGGATGGACGCTTGTGGCGGGCAGGCGAGGACGAGGGCAGGGTGGGCTACCCATCCATTCGCGGCGGCAGGGACGCCTACAGCCGCATGCGTAGGACAGACTTCGGCAGCGGGTGTGCTTTTGGTGTTAGCTGTCTGTAGCATTCGCACGACGACACTCTGTGCTCATCTGTCCAATGCACAGTCAAGACAGTGAAGACATGGAACACATGCGCCCAATGGTTTTCTAAGGGCTGCCCAACTGACGATCTCCTGTGACTGTGCAGCGGCGGCGGGCTTGCCGCATCTGAAGGCAGCCGGCTGGGCTTTGGACGCGCCAGAGGTGAGCGCTGTGCAGCCGGCGCCAAGTGCAGCTGGCTTGTGTGGCTGGCTTGTGCGCTGCTGTGCTCTGGACAGCTGCAAAGGATCTGCACAGTTGATCTGCAGCTGACAGGAACGCCTGCGCCACAGGCGCGCGCATCAAGCTGATGCGGTGCATCGACATCGGCGCGCGGGGTATCGACGAGGAGAAGCGCCAGGAGCCGGCGGACGCCAATGACGGCAAGCCGCTGAGCCAGCCCTTTGGCAATGGCGCACTCAGCGATGGCCTCGCCAGCCCTGGCGTCCTCGGCAAGGCGAGATTTCGCAGTTCACTTGCAGCAAACATGAACGCGTAAAACGCCATGCGGAGCTGGCTGCTGGGCATTCGGGCTCCGCTGTCCCCGGCAGGCTGGCTCATCAGCGTCCCTGGTCCTCACAGAAATAGGGTCATCACTCGATGCCGTGTCTACGGCACGGCCAGCCTGACGTGGGGTACCGTCACCGAATGCAGGTGGCGGGCGCGCTGCAGGCGCAGCCGTCCTACAGGACGTGGGGAGCGCTGCCGCGCAAGGACCCCTGGCTGAGCCTTGGCATCGGCGGCAGCTTCGAGCTGGACCAGATGGCAGTGGTGCCCGCCATGCGCGTCCGCTTCCAGGACTGGCTCACCATCAAGGTGCGCAACTTCACCCGCGGCATCAGGTTGGCCGCTCCTGTGTTATGTGCAAAGCTCACAAGCGCGCGACGCACTGTTGGCCCTGTCATATGACACTATCATACGAAAAGGTGCGCGGCCGCTCTGCTCGTGACCCCAGCGGCGCATGTGTGTCAGGCTGCCTGCGCATGGGCGATGCAATTGAACATGGCATGCCCCTTGACCAGCATCGCGGCTCTCGGATCACCGGAGCAGGCCTGCTGGCAATGATACCGAGCCGATCAAGCACATGCAAGCTGCTGCTGAATTGCTGTTGACTGGAGTCTCCACGCTATGTTTCACCCCGCAGTTCCTGCCGGAGCCGGTGCTGAAGCTGCAGAAGAGCCTGCGGCTGCCCAACAGCGCGCTGAGCCTGCGGCTGCGGTACGAGGCGCCGCTGGAGGCGCTCGACGACCCATTCCGCCCGCCGGCCCGCCTGCTCGTTCGGTGCGTTTTGCGCCTTCATTTTATCCGATGTCAGCTCTTCCGTCAGAGTGTGGCTGCTGGCATGTGATCCTCCCTTTGTTGTCTTGCCACCTTTAGCTGGCCATTTCTGCACTAGGAAACCGGAGGGTGGGAGAGCGGAGGGTGGAAGCTGTACCATTGCTTCATCCTGTCTGTGCGTGATTGCTTGCAGCTGTAGCAGATGCAGGTCTACTAATAGGTGTCGCTTGAGCGGCTCGGCCGCTTGACGCTCTGTGCAAGTTGTGCCAACCGCTGCGCTTGCTCCGGCGCCCAGCGCTGATCTCTCTGCCTGCTGCAGGCTGGACAACTACGTGGGGTCGGGGCTGCACCTCTCGCCATCGGGCATCGACTTTGACCAGCGCATCGTCACACTCGGCCAGGTATTGGTGCCTTTGCTCTGCCTTGAGCCTCCCACCCTCAAACCACCCAACATCTTCAGCGAGCAGTGCGCGGATTGCTGGGACTGCGTGTCTCAGTCCATTGCATAATAAGAGTCAGGTGAAGGGCTGCGCCCTTGCAACTTTTACCTTGGCAAGTATACGTGCCGGGCGCTCATCTTCAGCTGCTCTTCCATTCAGGGGACGTCAGTGAGATTTGCGGGGCACGCCGGCTTCCCCCGCCAGCTGCCGGTCCCGGAGGGGAAACCGTTGCTAGAGTGGGACGTCTCGCGGATGGTAATCTGACCGCAGTTCGTCAGTTTGTCATTGGTGTCGGTGTCTGCGTGTGAATCGTGCTCATGTGGTTGCAACTTGCATTCTCCGCCTGCTGCAGGGCCTGAAGACATCCTGGTGACCAACATGACGGCGCGGCAAATAGGTCTCGTCGGCGGGCGCATTCGAGAGAACAATCCACCAAGACGTACGGTATTGATGAAGTTCCAACGGCAAAGAGCGTCTGACGGAATTTTCTACAGGCCCTTCAGAACGTTCAGACTGCGTGTCCAGTGTTTACAGTCGTACTGTCAAACGAAACAAGTCGTACTTTTGGGTGTTGTGCATCACATGTGCCGCTTTGAAAAATCATCCCTCAACCATCAGTCCACACATCCGCACTCCGGTGCCCACGATTTTGTCGTCTCGGTTCATTGCCAGTCATTGATTGCTCACTGGTGTGATCTACAAGGTTAACTCGGGAAAGCTGACAATGGCGTCGGGTAGAAAATGCCGACGAGCACTCCGAGGATTGCGCCGCAGGCCACCTGCGGGCGAATGAGCAACGTCAGCCGCCGCTCGGGCAGGCGCATCTCGACGTCAATCTGCGGGAGGGCACAACAGTCACTCCTTTCCCGCAGCATGACGCAGCTTGAGTATAAGCAAGGCATCACTCTCCTTCGCCCTGCTGCTGAAGTCTGTAGTGTTGTGAGAATCGTATCTGCAAGGCGCCGGAATGCCACCCGCACCTGGAGCGGAGTGTGACCCAGGACCTCCTTCATCTTCTTCTCGCTGATGGGGTGCCCCTCCAACAGGTCCGCCATGACGATGTTCAGCACCTCCGCCTGCTTGCCTGCGGAACGAGATCAGCCGCATCATACACTAACCTTGCATGCCAGCAACGGGCTCCAGTGCGTGTGCCATTGCCGCCTTGGGTCTCCACCAGTGGACCTCCAACAATCATTGAAGGAGGAAAAGAATGACTGTGCCTGCGTGCCACCTCACGTTGGCGGCGTCGTACATAACCACCAGGCTGAATGCGAGGGACACCGCGAAAATGGGGCTGCCCAGTCCCAGCTTGTGCGCGACCGCTGTTGTCACGGCCTGCACATTTAGCCCTTGCAGATTCAGCTATTGTCTCGTAGTGTCTTGTGACCGAAGAAGGGCTTTACCTGGACATCAGATTTCCGCGTTTCACTGATGCACACGAACAGAAGGAGCACGCGACTCACCATGCACAGGGAGGAGTGCGATGACGGCATGCCGCCAGAGTCCACGACTGCCGTGACGTCCCACACGCCCTCCTTGATCCGCTTCGTGAATATCTGCAGCCACAGGGAGGATCGAATCGATTTTACACATGCGAACATGATGCTTCAACACTCGCGTTGCGTTCACAGCAAGCACAGATGAGAGCGTAGGCCGAAGTGTCACGGCAGATCGGGGGTTTGTGAAATGGTGGCACCTTGCAGCACTGCGCCGCGGCCCACGCCCAGAAGCCAACCACAAACACGTAGTTCCCCGTGAGCTGCTGTAGCAGGCTGCCCTGCGCCAGCGGCACTACCGCCGCCGCGCCCATGCACAGCACTGGTTGCCGTTCCCGCATCACGGCCCTGCACCACGCCGCACATGCATTTTCACTTTCCTGTCTGCTGCATATCGTATGAAAGGTCCTTGAGAACGGCAATAGCGCATGTCTGGCACGCCAGGTGGAGCTTTCAGCCACCTGAAATGCCACAGGCGCTGCAGTACTGCCGCTCTGGCGATGTGTGCACTCAGGCCGGACGGGCTGTCGCCTGCGGCTGTGCGATGCTGCTGCTGCTGCTCCCTGAACGAGTCGTCCGACGGACTGCATGCAGCGACGCTGCTGTCCGCGCTTCTGCACTGCACGCTGTCGACCCTCGACACGGAATTGGGTATGTGGCGTATTGTGCGAGAGCACGCTGCATTTGCAGGGCTAGAGTGCGATGCAAAAGAGTAGATATGCTGCCAGCGCGGTGATGCGCGCGGAATGTGGGCGTGTTGCTGCAGGCTCAGCTGGTGCATGACTAGACCACCATGCAAATTCGACAACGCGCTGCAGCGACTGCCTGGCAGCATGACGAACGTGATGGCAGTGTTGCTGACTCAACCAAACAAAAAATGCTGCAAGGCTGGCGTAGCGTGAGCAAGATCACAGCACAGAATCTGTGAGATGCGTCGGCGGGATCGTCCACCGCTGCCACCCTGTTGAAATCCGGCGGTGGAGCAGCGTCTGCATCAGCATTGGGAGGCCCGATTGGCGAGCCTCTGCTTTCACACCACAATCTAAACCTCCACAACCATGACTCGAAAACCAAGCTCTGAGACAACATGGTCCGCGAGTACTACTGTCCGGCTTGCCGCTTTCAGCCCGGGCATCGTCATATTGTTCTCGGTGCCAAGATGGTGATCTTGTCAGGATCCGCGGAGGAGTTCTGCAACTGCTGCGTCCACTCCTGCAGCGCGTTGAGCGCGTTGCCGGCGCGCCATGCGTGCGTGAACAGCGCCGCCAGTGCCACCAAGCCTGCATCGCGGCGGTCGCATAGCGTTTGTCAGCAAACTGAAGGTCGCACTGCAGTGCAGAGCGCAGCAGCACTTGTTGGATTGGGGATGATCTGGTGGTCACCTCCCCATGCTCAGCGCACGAGCTGCATTCCTAGCCAAAGGCGGCAACATGTGCATTGATGCCAGGCAGCCCCTTGGGTCGAATGGCAGCAGCACGCGGCCGGGGATGCGCACCCGAGGACTGCAGGGTGGACTGCACAATGGCGGGGTCCTGCGCGATGGCGGCTGCGAGGGCCACCACCTGCGGCGCCTTGCGCACGCCGGGCGCCGACAGCACTGCCGCCAGCGCGTCCGCCTCCCTCGCCATGCCCGCCCGCGCCATCTCCAGCAGCACCCGCACAACCTAAAATTGTATGAAGTGAGGCTTGAGCAACTGCACATCGATATCCCTCGTCAATTTTACAACTTATGAGTGGGATTGCGAAGTTCCCTCGCCATGCCCGCCCGCGCCATCTCCAGCAGCAACCGCACCACCTGCCAGTCAGATGAACCACAACCAAGCATGCATCTCCGCGTTTCTCGCTTTCATCAATTCGCAGCCGTCGATTGAACTGCCCGCTTCTCCCGCCATGCCCGCGCATGCCGTCTTCAGCAGCACCCACACCATTTGCTGTCGCCCACGTTATTGATTCATATTATGAAAGTCGCAGGCTTGCAGTTGATTGTGGGCCATGACGCCACACACGAACAGCAGCGATGATGATGGTTCTGTGTAGGCACGGCAGCTTGCATCCCGTTCAAGCCGTTAAGCTAGAGAGGCGATCTGATGCTGGATCAGGCAAGAGAAAAGGTGTGGCATGGTCAAGAGCCCACCTGCTCGGTGGCCAGCCCCGCGCCGCCGGCCGCCACAATGCGCAATGCCCCCCGTGCCACCTCTGCAAGCGTCAAGAGCCATAGTGAATTTGACATTGGCTTTTGAAAGTGAACATTTTCCGCCATCGGTCCGAGGAGCTTGAAGGCGGCATGCCATTCAGCAGCAGCATCACTCTTCAGGGAGCAAGCCGGGTCTCACCTGTGGCGCCAGCGTCGTTGGCAGCCGCCGCCAGCTGCAGAGCCTGGTCCGCGGCGGCCGCAACTGCCGCCGCTGCTGTGCCAAACGTCTGCGACGCAGCAAGCATGGACTTCAAGAGGGCTGAGACTAGCCGGCAGGCTCTCATGGTGCCAACGTTGCAGACGCAGGCTGGACAGCAGAGGAGATGGCTCCAAGCCCAGTTGGCAAAGCAGGCAGGAGGCGCACTGAGTGTGTGGCGGCGTCCTGCGCCGCGCGGGCCTGCCGGGCGGCCAGCAGCACCGAACGCGGCAGCTTCATGGGAATGTCCCAGTCTATGGTGCCGCCCGCCGACTCTGCCGACATTTCGCTGTCGTCGCTGTCCGACTGGTCGCCTGCGGTGGGGAAGCAAAACCAGCGTTGACATGCGCATGGAGGTCGACGGGAAACCACTCTCGTCAGCCGAGCGGACCTTCTTGTGTGATTGGGTCACGACCTTGCTGCTCCACATTGTTGCACAGACTGGGCCAGCGCAAAGTGGCACCTCCGTATTCATCAAGCGTGATCGACTCGAAAAGTGTACCTGCTTGCTGCATGCGCGCAATGTTGGGCGGCTGGACGGGCGCCGCTGTCGGCAGCTGCCCCGGCAGGCCCAGCGACGGCAGCTGCTGCCCGGGCGGCCCCGGCAGGCCGTACAGCTCCGAGATCGCGGCGTCCTGCGGCTTCGGCGTGGCCGGCAGGTCGGGCAGGCTGGAGATGGCGGCGCGCTCCGTGTGCCCCGCCGCTAGCGCCTCCAGACACCGCAGCGCCCTGCGAATCAGAGGCATACTTTTGTTGGAATTCGTCCTTGGTGATGCCCACTGTTGCACCATAGTCCGCGCCCATGCCTTGCTTGGTGCCCCGCTGCCAGCACCTCTTGACACCGCAGCGCGCTGCACACAGAACAAACACATCATGGTTGCTGGATGTATTTGCTGAATTTGTCCTCATTTGTGCAGGGTGCCCCGCCGCCAGCGCCTCCAGACACCGCAGCGCCCAGCGCGCAGGCGAGAGACATGGTGGTTGCTCGATGTATGTCTGCTGAATCAAGTCTCTGGGAGGTGCATTTGTGCAGGGTGCCCCGCCACTGCCTCCAGACACCCCAACGCTTCCTGCTTCCTGACTGCCACTAGCTAGGTGTGCTGCTGTACGATGCGTCGAAATGAAAATGCGACAGCAGCCGCCCAAGGGCGGAGCGGGGGACGCACTGCTTGAACTGGCCGCGCTGGATGGCGAGGGAGAGCTCGGCGTGCAGTGATAGGCCCGGCAGCAGCGACGCCTGCGCCGCGCCCTCAGGCTGCAGCGCCGCCAGGAAGCGCCCAACCTCGTCGTGGTGCTCCCGCAGCAGCCCTGTAGCACCACAATTCAAAACACGTTTATTGATTGTTGAACAGACAGGCTGGTGTTCAGGGAAAGGCTTTCTTGAACCTAGTCCCGAGCAGCATGCCGGCGCAGCCCCTGATTGAACCTGCGCACTTGTTGCTCCCCAACACTGCACATGCAGCAAGCGTGAGCCGACAGGTGAAGGATTGGGCGCACCCTTTTCAGCGGCCTCGCGTGCGGCGGCCAGGTTGTTGCGGGCGGCCTTGGTGCGGGCGCGCAGGCCCGGCTGCGTCAGCGGCACCAGGAATGGCTGCCCCAGGGCATCCTGCGAGTTACTCCAGCGTTTTTGTACTTTGAGACCGACTCGCTTGCAGAGTGGGTGCCCTTGCCTGACAAACTTGACAGTCTGCTTGGCAAAATACAGGCTCACCTCGGATGTCTTGCTCGAGGACGAGCACAACGTGCAGGTGAAACATCATGCAGCTGGTCGTTTCAAACAGTTTGATAGGGACCCACCGCAAGCCAGAGGTTGCCATTGCGGGGCCCAAGCACCACTGCGGGGCCGCCGGGCCGCATGCCTTCCGTCGGTAGCGCGGCGCCTGCATCGCCCGCCTCTGCCACCGCGCCTTGCAGGCTCGCCAGCGGCACCACCTGCATTTGTTGAGCAGCCACGCGGTCGGAAGGTGCAATCCGAGGTTTCTAAGTTCCTGGCCAGCAGAATGCGATTGAGGCTCGTACAATGTGCTGGACAGACAAACAGACTTGCCAGCGGGTGGCGCAGCTCGCAGAGGCTGTGCCTGCCATACATCGCCGCAAGCCGCCCGCTGGAGACGCCAAGGTGCAGCTCATATGCTAAGGGGGCAGTAGCAACATCAGAATGACAGTCATGACATGTCGGTCACCTCCAGGAATGGCTGGCCGGTGCCGCCAAGGCCGACCATGCGGCCGCCGCCGCCGCCCGCCGCGGCAAACGCCAGCACCAGCGCGTCCGGTGTGAGCACGAACAGCTGGTGCCGCCGCCACACGCCGCTGACGGCGTTGCGCAGCGGCAGGCTGGCGAACGCGCGGAACTCTGGCCGCACCGCCGCAAGCGTCACAGCATCCTGCATGACCATGTAGCGCCGATCAAAACGGACAAGGCAGGAAATGAGTCTGTAGCATCACGTGACGAGGATGCTGCAACTTCAGCTGATGCAGCAGGCAAAATGTGTGGCCTCCTACTCGAGCTTCAGTTGCACAGCAGCCATGATGTACACTCGCGATATCTGCAATTTACAATACGCCAAGCTGCCCTTGAAATCTGCCCATGGAGGTCCCTGCGCACAAGGTGAAGCTCTTCGTGCCAGAAGCGGGCCCCACCTCGTAGGCAAGGGCGCAAAGCGTGACGTCGGGGTCCCAGGCAAGCCAGCGCGGCTCCACCAGCGGCGGCCCCACCGGTCGCTGCCCGCCCTTCCACGAGAAGAACTGCAGCGCCTGCCCCGTCCTCGAGCCTGCGCCGCATTGAAAACAACCAGAGCTTGCAAACTTGTGCACGATGATGTCACAAATGCGGCCTCTCATCAGTACATGACAACAACTCCGGGCATGCCGTTTTGTGTGCTGCAATGCCACAAGCAATGTCACAAGGCGCACCGGAGTCGAGGGTGGGTGTCACAATGCCGAAAACAGTGTCACAAGGCGCACCAGAGGCGAGAGTGGAGGTGAAGGTGATGCCGAGGAGGGCGCCGCCGTGCAGGCGCGCCGGGAAGCCGCCGCGGGTGTCCACGCGCTCGCTGACCTGCTGCACCGCCCGCGCCTGCTCGTCCACCTCGAACACCTGCCAAGTTGCAGCGTGTGTCCACCATCAGCATGTATACGCGCACAGGCCGTAGCGGCTTGTCCTGTGCCAGCGGCGCCAGCGCGCTGCTGCCATGGCATGGCGTGCTGCCGCCGCGATGCAGTCCACGCCTTCCCAGGACTGTCAGACCTGTTGGTGATGTCATGTGCCGGACCTGGCTTGCCCGACTGGCGACTCCTCCCCTGCTGGACCGGGCCTCCGGCAGCCGCAAGCCTCAAGCCTCCGCATTCCAGTGGCCATCACTATGATTGCAACCAGGCAGCGCACACCTGGACACAGGAGGCGGCGGCAGCGCGGGACTGGGCCTCTGCCACCGCGGCGGCGCGGGCCAGCTCCTCCTCCCGCGCCTTACTCTTCTTGCGGCTGCCCTTGCCAAAGTCCGGGATGGCCGCCGCCGGCGCGTGCAGCACCGCAAAGGTGGAGGAGTTGGCGGCCCACACCTGTGAAGACAATGCATGAAGTCCAATCTGCGGAGTTCGATTTTGGGGTGTGCGATGCGCCTCTGGGATGCGACCCTTCGGCACGGCCTCCAGTGCTGTGCCGAGTGACAAATACATGGCGAGCATTGGACAAAGCAGCCCAGCACTCCAGCGGTTGGTAATTTTCATCCTTGACAACTTTGATCAGATGGGGAGGAAGAGCAGGCGGAAAACTCACCAGGTGGGTGCCGACGCCTTCTGTAAGCTTGTCCCACGTGCCCGCCTCGCCCGCGATGAAGATGAGGTACTCCCGCGCCTGGGGCCACACCACCGAGACGCAGTGCCCACTGGCGCTGCACCCTATGTGCGGCTTGCCTGCAGGCGCACAGAACTTCAGTTGCCATCCCATAGAGCTCTGGGGCAGTGTATGGCATGGTGACAAAATGGCAGGAGGCCAGCGAAGGCTGCAACTGCAACTGTAGTCCTGCATACTGATCTTGACACATTCACGGACATGATCATGGCACGGCCGCGAGGACTGCCCATGACATGCCAGTCTCACAGTCTCACAAAGCCGGTGCCCGCAACCATAGAGAAACAGATAAACATGCCCCTTGCTGCAACTGCAGATGCTTTACGACGAGCTGCTAAGAGAGCTGACCGGCATGCGGCAGGCGTGCGATGATCTCTCGCGACGCGAGCTCCGCCGTGAGCTGCCGTGCGCCGCCCTCCCCCTCCCAGCCGGGGCGCGAGGAGGTGCGGTAGAACACCGCCCACAGCGCCTTGCCCACCACGATCAGGAAGGCTTGGCCCTGCAACGCGACATCCAATTGCGGTTCGGGGGGAGATCCTGCCCGGTACTTAAAGACAGTCACGGCCGTGGGACACACATGCAGGGGCGTTCAACACGCCGCAGACGTGCACTTGTGGCGCCTTACAAGTTTACCAAGTTTAAGTGCATTGGCACTGGACCAGAGCTGCCTCCGGATGGACGACCTGCTGACACAACCAAGCCCCACCTTGGACTTGGAGTCCACGAGGCCGCCGAGCAGCGTGACGCCCTTCGCCGGCGCCTCGCCGAGCGCGCCGTTGGCGGCGGCGCCGGCGGCGGCAGCCGCGGACGCCGCCGCGGCCTCTGGCGCCAGCACCGCTTCCAACTCGTCCAGCGTGCCCTCGCCGGTGAGCGGGTTGCCCTCCTCGTCGAATGTGTCGGCGCCAACCGCCGAGCGCGCCAGCGGCAGTGCGTGCACCGGCGGCGTGTCATACACGTCGAAGGACAGGAAGGCCACGCCTGCATGACGGAAATGCGCTAAGTGCTGATGTTTCAAGGTCAGCAGGGTGAGTTCGTGCAGGGCTGTGTGCCTTGGAGAGATGCGCCGAATGACCAACTGGGTACCGCTATTTGCGAGGTGCCTCCGCCTGTGCGCACAGCAGACTTCTGCAGTCACATCCAAACAGGCGGGACAGCTGCGGCGCACCGGAGTTGGCGGCGACGGCGACAAGGTGCGGCAGCAGCGGGTGGCAGGCGGCGGTGTACACCTTGGGCACCTTCTTGGCGCCCGGCGGGATGAGGTGCTCCATCGCAGTCAGCAGGTACACCGCGCCGCTGCCCGGGTGCAACCCCCACAGCGCCGGCCGCTCCTGCAGCGGAATATGTGACAATGTGTTGGAGTACTGCAATTCTGCTTGCGGAATAAGTGAATCAGAGGCCATATGCCCTGCCGTCATGGCACATGCCGTCACAGCATGAAGGTGAGTTTACGCCTGCCGTTGGGATCAGCTCGGGAGTTTGGAAGGTGCACTGTCTAGGGCATCGCCAATGAGGCTGGGACGCCGCACCAGGGAGGCGAGCAGGAGGAAGGGCTCGTCGCCAAAGGCGGCCGCGCCGTGGCCGCTGAACAGCACCTTTGCGACCGAGCCCTTGGGCAGCGGCTTTGACGTCCCCGCCAGCTTCCACTTTTCGGTGTCCCAGAAGCACACCTTCTTGTCCTCGCCTGCAAATGGAATTTTGTTTCCTTCGCAAACGCTGCTGCGAAATATAATCTGCACACCTGTGGAGAGCCTGCTTCGTTACTTCACTCGGCGATCAGAAGCGCAGCGGCATCATGTTTGGTGCTACTCATGAACCTGCGCCCCGGCAACTAGCGCAGCATTACACCCCATGCAGTCCGCACTGCACCTGCGGTGGCGAGGCGCAGGGCGGGCTGCTCTGGGCTGTCCGTCAGGTGCCGGTAGAAGGTCAGGCTGTTGACAGGGCCCTCGTGCGCCTTCCAGGTGGCCACCGGCGCGTGCGCACCGGCGCCGCCGGACGTCGCCAGCGATGGCTGCCACACCGCTATCGTGCCGTCGGCGGCCGCGGTCACCAGCCGGTCCGGGCCGCCGGGCTCTGTGCTGCCCAGCGGCAGGATGCCAGTGACCGCCGCCTTGTGCGCGCCCGTCAGCTTGGCATACACCTGGCGCATGGAAATGGAATGTCAACTGACGCTCGCAGCTACTTTGGGGCGCAGCAGCTGCAGCAGCAAGCTGTGCCTGTGCCGGTGCCGGTGTCTGACAGCAGCAGCACGCCGGACCTCTGCATGGCTGCAGATTTCACCCAGAGGGTCATCAGCGGGACTGGCGGCAGGCCCTGTGCCTGGCAGCAGCAAGGGAGCCAACGAGAGGTTTCACCTGGAGGGTGGTCAGGTTGATGAGCGCGATGGAGCCTGCGGAGTTGCCGACCGCGAGCACCGGGCCCAGGATGACCTCGTTCGCGTTGTCGCCGCCGATGAAGCCCAGCAGCCGCGCCGCGTTGGCGTACAGGAAGCCCAGCGCGGTGGGCGCCTTGCCGTCCCACAGCGTACGCACCTGTCAACACGCATCGACTTTCAGGTGAACACGGCAAAAGACGGTGCCCAATGAAAGACAGTGATGATGACAGACCGTGTCATTGGGGGAGGCAGTTGCTACCTTGCAGTTCCTCAACAGTGTAGGCCGTTTTGAGCTGCCACTTTGAGCTGTCACGGATGTTGCTGTAGTGGGAGGATAAATTTCACGTTCGAACTACGCACTGCCTCGCGTGAGCCGCCCGACACCATATCGTGGATGACGACCTTGGACTCCACCGCCATGAGCAGCCAGCGGTGGCCCCGCAGGCCGCCCACCTTGCCTGTTATGATGCACCAGAGCTTGTTGAGGGTGGCTGCCTCGTGCCGCATCTTTGTAAATTAATATGGCTACATGAATGGGCACGCTCAGTACAATCTGTGAAGCTTGATTGGTAGGCCTGAGGTTTGAACTGTGCATCGTTCGCGTTTTGAACCGCATTCGGCGCCTTTCACGGGTGCGCACCAAGGTGGGGGTGGCAGCTGCCGCTGTAGGCGTGGTGCAGCTGCGAGTGCTGCGACGCCATCTGCCAAAAAGCCGTCTCGTCGTCGCAGAACTTCATGTCCTTGACCGAGCCGCTCAGGCTGACCTTTGGCGGGTTCATCATCTGCGCCGCGGCCACGGCCGAGTCATTGATCAAAACCCGTAGGATTTCGAGCTTCGCGTGCTGAGATGTCCTCTTGCTGTTCGAGGCGGCATCCAGAAGCAATTGAAGCCTGCCACAACCGCGAATCAAACATATCAGAGCAGCACCTGGCTGGTGTGCGGGCCGAAAAAGTCCGCCTCCTTCTCCGCGGCGCGCTGCAGCAGTGCGTCCTGCATCGCCACATCGTCCGGCGTGCCCAGCGTGGTCTCATACACCAGCTGCTTCGTCGTCAGGTCCCACACGCTGACATTGCCGCCCTTGTCAGCAATGGCCAGCCAGGGCTGCATCGGGTGGAACTCGATGCATTTCACCTGCAAGGCAAAATTGCAGCGTCGAGCTCGGTCAAGACTGGCACCAGATACAAATGATCATTGAAGTTGCGTAGACGCTCTTTTACTCCTCACCTTGAAGCCCGCAGGCCGGAAATAGTTCCACTTCAGTGATGAGGATTCCATTTCAGCTGCCGGAGGTTAGGCTGCTAGATTTGTCGCTCGGCTGCACTGATCTTCACGATGCACGACTCGTGATGATTCGACTCGTCAGAGGCTTTCAGCGCTCCAAGAGCTACGTTCTGACAAGAGATCTCAGCTGTGCAATCGAACGAACTCAACGGCGCAGCCGGCAACCGCAACTTGTCATCTATACCCGTGAGTTTTACAAGCCTTGGGTGGTAGTAACTGGCGATTCTGAGCTTTGCAATGCCTGCTGCACTTCGCTTAAACATCAGGGGGCGTGCAAAGTGCCAATGTGCTGGCGGTTCACTTTTTCGCAGCTGCAAGTTGCTGGCTGCATGCATATGACAGCGATTGTAACTGCTTCTTTGAAGTCCCTAATTGCGGCGATCGCAGCTTTCCAGTGCCGTGGCTGCGGTTGTTTGTCGAACAAACGTGACACCACTGTGCCATCAGAACTACCTTGGGCTCCGCAGCTGGTGCCGGACTGCTTCAGAGCAAAGTGACATTCCTTGAGTGCAATAGAAATATAATTGTACATTATCAGACAGAGCAATGGCTGACGGCTCGGCTGCAGGCGCTGACAGGCCAAAGGGCGGCGCGTCCGCTTCAAACCCATCAGCCACTGTGCAGCAATCCGCCGCAGATCAGAACGTCTCAGGCTGGTTCTACCTGGACTCGGAGGGCCAGCACGTGGGGCCATTCACGACGGACCAGCTGGCAGGTCAGTGGGCGACGCCAGCACCACCGGCGTCGCATGGAGAATTTCATCTTGCTTTCCTGAAATTCACTTTGCATTTCCTTACGTTCACTCTCACGAACTGTGAGTCAATGTCCTGTGTGTCCCGTTGCAGGGTACCACGCCAGCGGGTATGTGCCACGGGAGACGTATGTCTGGGCGCAAGGTCGGAGCGAGTGGCAGCCGCTGCACGCCGTGCAAGAGCTGGCCGCCGCCGCGGTCGCCAGCGGCGCAGGCTCAGCCGATGACGCCGCAGGCGGCGACACGGGGACAGCCGTGCGGCAGACGGACAATGCTGTCGAGAGCGCCGGCACCGCCATGGCGGCGGAGGCCGCTTCAGCACGGCCGACTGGCGGCAGGGTCGCCGCAGCCGCGCCAGCCGTGCTCAGCGCCGCGCCGGTGCAGCAGGACCCGCTGGCGGCTTTCACAGCAGAAATATCAGCCATCGAGGCGGTGAGGTTGTCAACCCCTTGACATGCTTCCCGGGTGCTGACTTTGTTCAGCATGAGTCAATCTCACGAACCTCAGCATGGGTCGATCTCATTCGAACTGAACTGGCTGTTGCCCTGCTCGTCGCAGGAGAACGAGGCAGCAGAGCAACCGGCGTCGCCAGCAGAAAAGTCTTTTGTAGACGATGACGGGACCGCGTACGAGTGGGACCCCAAAGCGCGGCGCTTTGTGGAGATCGGCGCCGGCGGCGATGCGGGCGGCCCCCAGTATGATGTCTCAGACATGACGTTCGCTGGGGAGGCTGAGGTCATCCCGCCCATGCCGGAGCTGCCGGTGAGCGGCGTTTCAGCCTTTACACCCGAATTTGGGGCACTAGCAGGCCTGCTGAGAAGGTGTCACAACCTGCGCGCCGGCCTGCATGCTGTGCAAGGTGTCCAGAGCCAGGCGCATCTTTGAGTGTGCTCACCATCAAGGCATGTTGCCATGTTGCGTGCATCCAATTGTGTGTCAGATCTCAGTACTTCAATCCTGGCGCTGCAGAATGTGGACGAGGGGGATGAGCCGGTGGCGGCAGGCGGCAAGCGTAAGGGGCCGGACCAGGGGAAGCTAGACGAGGCTGTTGAGCGGGAGAAGGCGAAAAAGCAGAAGGCCAAGGAGGACGCTGCAGAAAAGGTGAGCCCCTGGTTACGCTTTTTTCGGGAGGTAGCAGAACCCCGGGTGTGGTGTTGACGCCATGGTGCTCCCCTTGAATTGCCTGCAGCATGATGGTGGGGACCTGCTGGTACGCACAATCTGCATTCAGGAAGCTGCTGACTTGCCGTCAATGCGGCATTATTCTGCCTCAGGAACGAGGAAAGTTTCAAACAGCTGCATTGCCGGCACGCATGCTGGTGACACATTGAGTCAGTGTGCAAGGGACACTCTGCTCCACTCCTGTACCTCTGACGCTCGCAGGCGAAGTGGTTCGAGCTGCAGCGGAACAGCAGCGTGTACGTTTCAGGGCTGCCGCTGGACGCTGCGGATGCGGAGATGGTGAAGGTTTTCACAAAGTGCGGCGTCATCAAACTGGACGACGAGCGCCGGCCACGCGTGAAAATCTACAAGTGCGTCTGTGTCTTGTGATTGCCTGTGCACTCCAGGCTGCCACACTTCCACAAACAACATGTTGTGCATTATCCTGCTTCCCACATGTCATTTCTGCTCCTGTGCATCAAGCTGCAGGCTGCCAACATGTCAGGCTGCCATACAGGGATGCGTCATGATCTCAAAATGCAATTGAATGCTGCAAGCAGGGACGAGGATGGCACCGGCAAAGGGGACGGTCTCGTGACGTACCTCAAGGCGCCTTCGGTGGACCTGGCTATTCAGATCTTGGACGGCACGCCGCTCCGCGACGGCGACACCCGCATCATGTCCGTCTCGCAGGTAAGTTCCGAATACAAGGCCACAGCAGCGTCTGCTTGCACGACAAACCAGAACACGACCTTATTTCAGGCCTGAGCACTGAATGACATCGTCACAAGGATCTTCGCATTCACACATGCACCTTCTGTTTATGTACCAACACCGGCATTGCTGCTGTGCGCAGGCGAAGTTTGAGCAGAAGGGCGACTTTGTTGCCAAGAAGCGGGCGCCCAAGAAGCGGAAAAAGAAGCTGCTGGAGAACCAGGTAATATCCTTTGACCCGCTCGCTGCCCTCTCCTGCTTTTCTTTTCATATGCTGTGCCGGCTGCCAGCGGCCGTGTCCATACAATGCTGCAATGCAGCCGCACAACCCAAAACGCACAGACTGGCAGTCGCTTGCTTTTCAGCCGCAGACTGCATGGCGCGCATGGCACGGTACATGCCACGAGCGTGCGCCTTTTTGTCACTCAATCTGATGTGCGTCTCACTGCAGAGGAAGGAGAGCTGGGCTGGGGGCTTCGACAACGTGGCACAGTTGAACAACCCGTGGTACGAATTGGTCAGGTCAAACAAATTCTGCGTGGTTCCGCAGGAGGAGCGGGAGCTGGGCTGGGGCGGCTTTGACGACGTGGCGCCCGCGACCAAGACCACGGTGGTGCTGCGCCGCATGTTCCACCCAGACGAGTTTGCGGAGGACTTCACGCTGCGGGAGCAGCTGGAGGATGACGTCACCGGCGAGGCCGCCAAGCTGGGTGCGCGCAAACCCTAATCGCCGGAAGACCTGATCAAATGACAACCATGTCCGTAGAATCTGGATGTTTTCGCTGATGTGCCACTCTTCCGATTCTGTGGGCAGCCGTCATGAGCGGAGCTGCCAAGCGGGGTGCGCTGGCCCTTGCCATCCTTGTTGTGGGGTCTTGTGAGGTGTGGAGCGTCGCCAGCTGCTCCCGGCCATGTGCGAATGCAACACATCGACCAGTTACCGCCCTGTGAATGAGACCAGCTTCGAAGGCAGCATGCTTGCAGTCAATCCACAGATAGCGCACCTGCTTGGCACACTCTTTTGACGGTGAATGAAGTCTCTGAGCGGACGTGTCTGGTCGTATGGCATGCAACACTAGTGGCATCATTTTGGTGAGACGGAAGCTCGACAGGTGCCTTTCACGATGCTGCAGGCATGGTGGAGAAGGTGAAGATATACAACACAAATCCGGAGGGAGTCGTCACCGTCAAGTTCCACGACGAGGACGCGGCAGCAAAGGTGACAATTCAAATGTGTCTAAACCCTGTCGGCTGAACATGCCTTCTGGGCTGATGTCGCTCCGTCGGTGTGTAATGTTTTGACCTCAGCTGCAAGTAGTTCCGAGATATGGCTGCCACAAACCGGCCAAGGCCGCCAGAGCTGATGATAAAAAAAGTTCTTCCTCTGTGCGCAGTGCATCGAGGTCATGCACGAGCGCTTCTTCGGCGGGCGGCAGATCCAAGCGGCGCTGTGGGACGGCATTGAGCAGTTCTACGCGAAGCCGGCTAAGCCCAACAAGGAGACGGAGGAGGAACAGCAGAAGCGGCTGGAAAAGTACGCCGCAGAGCTGGAGGCGGCCGAGGCGGCCGCGCCGAAAGCGGAGCCGGCGGTGCCGATGGAAGAGGACTCGTGATTGATGATTTATAATTTATGGAGCATCCGTGTCGGGGTGCCGTCTGCAGCCATCCACACGGGCTGTCTGCAGCCTGTATGCGAAACGACAGCCAGTAGGTGGCTGGCGCCGCTCAGCTTGCTGCGGAAACATGAAATGCATGCTGGAGCCGCGCCGCACTTGCGTTGATGCGATTGAATTATTGATCCATTCAGTCTGGCGTGAGAGCTCTGAGGACGGGCTGTAGAGGAAGTTTGCAAGGCTTGTTTGTGCGGCATCTGCACAGTGCGTATCACCGTTGCTTCTCTTGAGTCCAGTGGAATGTGCCGCTGCTGCGCTGCATGCTTACATGCAACATAGCACTGGAGACATTTACAACTCGTTTTCCGTCCCTGTCACAATCTATCAGTCTGCAAATACGACATCAATTCTGTGTAGTTCGGCGCGGATCGCAAGTCAACCTGCACTGCTGCTGACGCTTGACTCGGATCAATCCTTCGACGAAAATTCAGTGCAACATGCGTCTCGTCGGCCTGACGGGCGGCATTGCCACGGGCAAAAGCACAGTGTCAGCGCTTCTGGCTGCCCAGGGGCTCCCGGTGATCGATGCGGACAAGATAGCCAAAGCTATCGTGCAGAAGGTGCGGCAGATCGCCAGCACCCGGTAGACAGACCTCACATGAAGTGACCCACGGAGACGTTGCCATTATCAAGCGGCATGTCGAAATCATGCAGGGAAGGCGGGGCTACCGACGCGTGGTGAAGGCATTCGGGACAGAGATCCTGCAAGCGGATGGTGCGCCCTAGCACCATGCCTTGGTGACCGGGCGCCGTTGGCAGGCCTGCTTGGTGCCTTGCTGCAGTGCAACCGCGTTGAGATCAACGAATTCCGGTGTCATGCCAGGCGAGATCGACCGCAAGAAGCTGGGCGAGCTTGTGTTTAAAGACCCGGTCCTGCGGAAGAGGCTGAATGCGGCGACGCACCCGCTGGTCACTCTGGAGCTGGCCGCACAAATTATCTGGCACTGGCTGATGTTCCACTTTGTCGTGGTGCGCATTGACACCACAAAATTTGCGGTGTCAATCCACTTGACGGCGCATCCCTGAGATGCGCATTCCTGAGATTTTGAACCGTGCCCCACTGTGCGCCGCGAGAGGCTGTGCAGAGCAGGAGGAAGCGGCGCTGCCATCTGACAGCCTGAGGATCAAGATATCCACAGACGGCCATCATCTAGGTCCCTAGTCTTGACCACACCAGCCTCTCAACGCAGGCGCACTGATGGTTGGCGTCACGCCTGCAGATTGTGGACGTGCCGCTGCTGTTCGAGGGTGGCCTGGATAAGTATGCCGACATGTGCATCACGGTCGCGTGCGACCCGCAGCGGCAGCGGCAGCGGCTGATGCAGCGCGACCAGTCGGAGCAGGCAGCGGCAGACGCTCGCATCGCAGCGCAGGTGCAGTAACGGCTCATTGACAGCCAATCTGTGGCACCCGCTGCTCAACCAAGTCTCATTGCTCGTGTGATGTCGTTTGCCATGAAGCCACCTGCTTGAGCAACCTGCTTCCAGGATGCTGGGCAAAGGTCGCATTGAGAGCAGACCGCAAGGTCTCTGCCTCCTGACATGCCTCATTAGTGGTGAGCGATCAAGAGCCTTTGCGCGGCCAAATGCATTGATCAGCCCGGCACAGCTGATGGGTGTCTTGATATTGCGCAGATGCCGCTCTCGGAGAAGATCAAGCGGTCAAAAATAGTCGTCGACAACAGTGGCACACCGGACGAGCTCATTGAGAAGGTGAGAAAGCAACAGACTGCGAATCCTCTCAGGCATCTCCTGGAGATGACAAAGGCGAGAAGCTGATCGTCTGCTGCAGCATGCATGCTTGCCTCGTTGTCTATCGTCCGCAGGATTGCATGTCGGTGGGCGCTTCTGGGTCGTTCTGGCCAATCAGGATGCAGCGTGCGGCAGGCCGCACAGTGCAGGCGGCCGGCTCATCTGCCAACCTACCGGTCTAGCAGGCATAAGCAAGGCGTCGACAGGCGCTGTGCCGTGCTGCGTGCAGGTGGAGGCTTTGGGCAAGGTGCTGCGTCAGGACAACGGCTTCCGTGGCCTGATTAGCAGTCCCCTGGCGGTGCTGTTTGCGCTGCTGGCATTCTTCCCGGTGGTGAACAAGTACGCCGCCAGCTCGTGGCATCGGTTCACGCAGTCGCGGCTGCTCAGGCCAGCTTGATGACTTCTGCGTTAGGGAACCGTGGAAAGGTGTTTAAACAAGTAGAACATTCATATATGATTCAGATCCCCGTCAACTTGGTACAAGCAGGGCAAACCAGGAACACCCACGGGAGCATAAAAGAATACACCGTTACAATCCGACACCTCAACTCAACAATGAATACTGCAACACACACCGAAAGAATAGAGTACAGATGAGTGCGCCATATATGTGCACGACCTCGCAGGTGCGCCGTCACAGCTTTGCTGCGGGCCTGGCGCCGCCAGGCGGGACGGCATCCACCAGCAGCTGCGTCACATGCTCCGCAATGGCCATTGACGACGTGAGGCCCGGCGACTCGATGCCAAAGAGGTTCACCAGCCCCAGGACGCCGTGCTCAGCAGCGCCCTGCATCACGCGGCAGCGGCCAGGGTGTTGCAGTGGCATTGATCACGCCAAGCCTTCATCCATGTTATCTCACACGTCTTCTGGCCCTGTTTGTGAGAACGGCCCTGTTTGTGAGAACGCGGTCTGTTTCTGACAAGTCTGCAAGCACGCTCAACAGCCGACAAAGGCAGCACAGCCAACAAGGACAGGGCATCTCAAGTAGGTGCGCTGCGCGCCTGGATGACGAAATCGGCGGCCGGCTGGCCGGGGCCCACCAGCTTGGGCCGGATGCCGCTGTATCCTGCTTCCAGCTGCCCGTCCTCCAGCCCCGGCCAATATTTGCGGATGGCTGCAGGTGCAAGGAGCTGCAGGCTCAAGTGCGGTTCCGCACAAGAATGCCGGCCATGAAGTGGCAGCATTGTGTATGGAGTTGAACAGGAGGTGAAGCGGCGTTGGGCCACACCCGCCGGCACAGCGGTGCACCTTGCAGCATGGGCCACATTGCGGCCATATAAACACATTGCAGCATGCCCCAGCGCGAATTGTGAGTCGAGACAGATGCGAAGTAACTCAGCGCAGCAAGAGCCATGCAGCCGCACACCTCCGTAGAACTTCTCGCAGCGCGCGGGATCCACGGCATAGTCGGGCCCCTCGTCCGGGTCCCACGCGATCCACTGCGAGTCGGGGCCGAATTTGGCGTCGCCGGCGACGCCCAGCGTCAGGTGCGTGCCCAGGCCCGCCTCCTCCGGGATGGGGTAGATAAGGTGCTTGAAGGGGGCCTCGCCTGCAGGCGCAGTTCGCACCGCCTTTATTGACGAACTTTGTCGTCAACACCAATGAGCCACATGCGAGCCGAGCAGTGATCGAATGATCAATCGTACTCAGATCAAAGAGTGCAGTCAGCATGCGTGCACGAAGAAGGATGCGCGTGCCTTTCAGCCGGAAGTAGCAGCCGCGCGCCAGGTGCAGTGGTGGTATCAGATGCCGCTGCAGTCCGGCAAAGCCCTCTGCCACGTGCTGCGCACCAAAAGGTCAAAAGACCTCTATCCTTTCATGTTGCTCGAGTCATGCGTCATGCACAACCGCTTCAACATTCGTGTGCAACATTGATGCAAAGCAGTCGATGTCGATGTCATGTCAGCAGAACGCAACCACACCTGTGCCCACAGCCCTGCGGAGTTGACGATGCAGTCTGCCCGCAGCAGCTGCCGCTCTCCGGTCCTCACGTTCTCCACCTGCACCGCCTTGACCGGGCCTGCATGCAGGAAGGTGCCCCCCGGTCAGACCCAGCCGTTCTCGCCTGCCTATAGGCATGTACAAGCAAGGCATGCACTCCCAAGCAGTGACTTGTGCACAGACATGATCCAAAAGCGGCCCAACCTGCCACGTCGCCGCCCAGCACTTTGGCGTTGAAGATGATCCGCGCGCCGCAGGCCTCCGCATCCTCCTTGAACGCCTGCATCACCCTGCACCCAATGCACCATGCGAAACGTTGGCCTCAGATAATGTACCCGCTGCCTGGCGACGCACTGCGAAGGTTGCTGACGAAAACTGCCTCACAGCACATCTTTGTTTCATACAGCAATGCTGACATATATCACCCTCGGCCGTCCACGACGCCGGTGGCGGGCGAGAACAGCGCCGCAACGCAGTGCAGGGCGGGCTCCAGCGAGCAGGCCTCCTCTGCGGGCATCCACCTCAAGTCCGTCGCGCCATTGCGGTGCCCGTTTTCGAGCAGCGCCTCCAGCTTTGATACCTGCCGTGTGGCGCGCTTAGGTGAAACCGAGGTTGTGCTTCTGCAGCTCTGGATGCAATCACACACGTCACGGAAGTAAGACCGCAGATTCTGCGGCAGGGTCACACAAACCTGCCACACAAGATTCCTGTGTGAGAATAATGCGAGCAGGGTATGACTGCATAGCTGCCGTGAGCGAGACCCTGCACAACTCACCTGGTCGTCGGAGACGGCGACAACGATCTTGCCACGCTTTTCGAAGTGCACGCCACGGGCATCGCAGTAGGCGTACAGCATGTGGCGCCCCGCCTGGCACAGCTTCGCCTTGAAGCTGTCCGCCGGGTAGTAGAGGCCCGAGTGGATGACCCAGGAGCCGCGGCTGCTAGTGTGCAGCCCGAAGTCCGCCTCGGCCTCCAGCACCGTCACGCGGCGGCCCGCCAGCGCCAGCCGCCTCGCGACCGCCAGGCCGACCACGCCTGCAGGTGCCGGAAGAGGCTGCAGTCAGCAGCCAGGTGCCACCAGTCGTCACTCGGATTGACAACATGCCGTCATGATCCGCCGACCTGACGCGGGCTCTGAAGGTTGTTGCTCCAGCAAGGTACAGTAGTATTGCTGCTGCGGCACTATGACTGACATGCCTGCTGACACTCTTTCCTACTGTTGCATTTACAACGAATCTGCACGCTCGGGCATGGCGAGGTTTGGATCACCTGCACCGATAACGATGACGTCCATTGGCGCGGCGCCCACTGCTGGCGCAGCGACAGTGGTTGCCAAGGGAGGGCTCTCTGCACTCATTGAGACGTGAGTGCTGTACAAAATTACTCTTGAAGTCTGCAACTAACAAGCCTGGAGCCTCCCATCAGCAATCAAAGCCAGGCGAGTGCCGCAGGCGTGGCTATGAACGTGCTTAGACGTGTCGAGGGTGACGAGCATGCCCAGATTTGCGATTGCGATGTCACTTTCTTTCTCTAGATCAATCTGGAGATGATCAAGACGTCAAGCTAGGTTAGTTTAGCGAAGCACGCACGCCCACCCTACGATGCTCAGCCAAAAATCAACGGAGGATGTGTACAGAAGCTGGCTGTGCACACATGAAGCAACAGAACATCTGATGCAGTGTTCGGAGAATGTGCCATCTGCATGGCAACGCGCCTGTCAAGATCGGACACCCTCTGTCAAAAGCAGTGCAGGGGTCGACAACGGTGGTCAGACTCCACGACACTCCAATTGGCGAGTTGGTGTGCACGAGTCTGGTGTGCAGGGGAAAATAGCGACTAGGTACCTGGACAAAGCGTATGACAAACGGCGCAGCATATCATGAGCAGGTGTTCAACTCTGAAACTCTTAATCTCAGCCCTACAACACCTTGCGCTCAGAAAGTCGAAGACCTCTGTTCCTGCACAAACTATGCAAAGCATGCAACCAGCTTCTCCGTCTCTTCATCTGACACATGCATCGCCAAACGCGACGCCCACCGGCTAGATAGAGCCAAGCATCTTGAACAAAACGTTTGCATTTGCTGTGGTCTGCAAGCCTCAATGGCAGGGAACCCCTCCCACTGAGACGCCCGCGGTGAAGCATCCTCAGTCGTCGTCGCAGGCCATGGCCTCCGGCTTGGCAAACTGCTGCAGCGCGGTGACGGCGGTGCGGCGCACATTGATGCACGGATCCTCTTCCAGCCGCTGCAGGGCGGTGGGCACGCCCATGCGTGTCAGTTCCGGCACCCACTGCACGTCATGCGTGAATAGAGTAGCCTAAGTACCCAAGCACTTGCGGCAGAGTGGGTGATCATCACAAGCCGAAATGCATATCGCCAACATATCGCCATGGCAAGGCGGAGACCGATACTGTGCTGATCACTTCACGCACCTCCTGCATCTGCACCTGCATCTGGCAGCAGCTTCAACTGGCAGCAGCTTTGACAGCAAACGACTCTGTGCAGGACTGAATGCTCCATGCAGGAATGTATGCTGTCAGCCTTCTCGTGTCCGACTGTGGTCACGCTGCTGGATACGCCTGAGCAGCCAAGCAGCTTGGCGCCTGACCCGAGCAAAACGCTCAGTTCCGAGCAGACACTCACGATAGGCCCTGTTTGCTTTTGTATAAAAAGGGCGCACCTGCAGCGGCTGCGCATCCGTCTCGGAGGATGACAGGTTGACGACGCACCAGGCGGCAGCCTCGCGCACCGCTTCGAACTCTGACTCCAGGTGTGTCGTTAAAGTCCCCGGCACCGCGCTGGCCATGACCGCCTGCTGCAGCTCCTCCTCGCCTGTGAAAGTGCGGTTGGAAGCTCAGGTTGTCGGAATGAGGGTGTCGGGCTGCCACCTGAGGAAGGGTTCAGAAGGAATGGTGCAGGTGTGCATAGACTGCAAAGCCCCGACTACTTGTGATTCAATCTACCAGCTCCTCTCAGTTCCATCGCGCCTGGAGCATGTGCAGCACATGAGATGGCTGTGTGAATGCTGCAGCAGCCGCTGAGAGCCGCGGGGCGGCGTTTCGTCTCGAGGCGCACTCACCGGCGCAGATGTTGCACACGGCAAACAGCGCCTGCTCCCGCTGGCCGGGCGTGGACGGCGCGCCGGGCTGCAGCGGCGACGCCAGCGCCGCCAGCAGGTTGGCGGCGCCGCTGCCGGGGTTGCCCTCGTCCGCGGCCCAGGCCATGACCGCGCGCGCGTGCGGCGCGTCGCCGTACACCAGGTTCCGAAGCATGTTGAGCGCGTGCTCCTGTGAGGACAGACGAGGAATATGGGAACCCATGGTGCCCAGCGATGTCACAGGACTTACCTGATCCTAATGCAATTTTGCGTCATCTCAATGTTCTCATCATTCTTCAAGCATCTTGTGCAGTGTGTTGTGCACATGGCGCCGGCGCCACCTGTGCATACTGGAGAGACTTTTGGAGCCTACAACCAGTGATGTCCGCCGGTAGCGCGCGTCGCTGCTGGGACGGCAGCAACAGGGCGCGAGCTGCATGCGCACACGCGCCTGGATGTCGGGCTCCGGGTCGGACAGCAGCGTGCTCGCGGCGGGCCAGGGCAGCGCGCCTAGCAGCGCGGCCTTGACGGCCAGCGGCGCGGCGTGCACCAGGTTCTGCAGCGCCCACACGCCGTTGCAGCGCAGCACCGGCTCCATGGCGGCGGCCGCCGCAACCAGCCGCTCCAGGCCGCCCTCCCTCAGCACCGCCGCCTGTTGTGGCGACACAGATGGCTTGAACAGGTACACAACATAGCACACTGAGCAGTGCCGGTGCACTCCAGTATGCCTGGTGACAGGCCTTGAACTTCACACGAGATATGAGTGTGCACTTGCAGATGAGCAGCCTACCAATGCTCATGGCCGAGTGGAGAACAGAGGCTTCAGATCCTCATCTGCGTGCTGGGGGCAGGCCAGGTTGCAAACCGGCTATGCGCACCTTGACAGGGCTGAAGTCCAGGACGAGGTTGCACAGAGCGGCGGCAGCAGCGGACTGCAGCTCGGGGCGATCAGCGCGCAGCAGCGCCACCAGCGGCGCCGCCACGGGGGCGTCCGCCAGGCGCACGCGCAGCCCGCGCGCCGAGCGCGACAGCGCGCGCATGCAGTCCGCCGCGGCCGCCTGCACGCAGTCCGCCCGCCCCTCGCCTGCACATCGTGCAAGAACGGGGATCAGGTGAGCTGCAGATGCCACGCGCAGCAGCTGGAGGGCAAGCCGAAAATGCGTGGCGAGTGCCTTTGCACGTTGCCGACCAGCTCAAGTCAACAAGCGATGGCCAACAATGCCCATGCAGTAAGGGCGAGTGCGGACGGCGCTGATGTCCTGTGCATGCGGCAAGCTGTGGGCTTGGCGTCGTTGCCACTCACCGAGTGCAGCAATGACTGAGGACAGTGCGTCGGCGTCCATGAACTTGACGCGGGCTGCCTCCTGCTCTGCCATCAGCACCGCCAGCGCCCGCAGCAGCCCCTGCTGTTGCCGCTGCGAGTTTTGACAACAACGGAACGGGTCAGCTGCATTGGCTCTGGCTGTGCAGCGATTAAGCCGGATGTTTATTCATTTTGGTACACCAGCAGCAGAGCCAAAACAAAACGCGACCCAGAACACAAACACAAATACAAACACATCGAATGGCACGTGGCTCCTTGATGGCGTGCGACTCGGCACGTGCCGCAATTGGTGCCGCAATTGTCCGTCTTAAAGGGTCACATCTCACCAGGGGCGCGTCCGAAAATGAGCTGTCGAGCCGGCTGCACAGGCGCGGCACAGCTTCCGTGTCGGCTGCCAGCGGCTGCAGCGGCGGGCACGCCGACAGCAGCGCCGCCAGCAGGCCGGGCACTGCATCCGGCGCGCCTTGCGACTCCTCCTGTTCTGCTGCCGCATCACCGCTGTTGCTCTCGGCCAGCAGCTTGACCAGCGTCGAGAGCACCGCTCGCGGCACCGCCTGCCGCCACTGACACAGGTGGCCTCAAGAGCTGCGGGCCGCCAATCCTTGCACAGTGAGGCTTGCTGCCTTGCGATCGAGATCACAAGAGCTGATGTGAAGACACCTGGCTGCAGCTGTTCCCAACCTCGATACGGAACAGGACGCCGCTGTGATTTGACTTCTGTGCAAGTCTGCATGCAGGGAGGCCTGCCGGCAGGCGCAGCGGCCCTCCCGGCTTGGCCAATAATCACAGCATTTTGCTCATCCCGCACCTCGTCAGCGGCGTCGAGCTGCCCATAGCGCAGCAGCTGCACCAGGCAGCTGGCCGCCAGCACGCGCGTCGTGGCGCTGCGATCCCGCAGCAGCTCCAGCAGCAGTGCCGGCGCCGCGCCGTCGGCGGCCGCCAGCCGTTGTGCCACCTGACAGCAGGATAACTTGTGTGAGGACAACCTTGTGACCGTGCAGCAGATGAGTTGCAGGTCAAACAGCAAGACCCATACCGCAGATCAAAGCCTTGTTAGCTCACAAGTCGGCGCCATCTTCACGGCGCCCATCAGAGGCCTTACCAACCCCTTCGAAAGCCATTCTAGCTCACGAGATAGCACCATCTTCTGCTCCACCCACCAGACAGAGCAATCTCACCCGCTCGTTGCCGTCGGTGAGCGCCGCCAGGGCCGCCACAGCTGCTTCCTGCTGCCCGCGCTCGCCCGAGCGCAGCAGCTGCACCAGCGCCGGCACCGCGCCGGCGGCCGCCGCCGCGTCCTGCTGCGGCCCGCCGGCGCAGGTGCGCGCGAGCACGCGCGCCGCCGGCTGCGCCAGGCTGTGCCGCGGCGAGGCCAGCAACTGCACCAGGCGCCCCAGGGTAGCTGCGCCGCACAGCTCCTGCCGTGGCACGCACTCCGACTGCGGGCACGGACTTCCGTCTCGCACAGCTCATGGATGGTGCAGTCGAGGCAATCGAGGTGAAGCACAAGGTATACTGCTCCTTGGCACACACCAGCGGGGTGACGCTGCAGTCGCACGCACCGGATGCATACTATGTACTGCCGGCTCTTCACCAGCAAAGACATGCATTTGCGTGTTGCGCACCTGCAGCAGGAAGTGGAGGCAGCGGACGGCGGCCTCCACGACGGCCTCGTCCTGAACCAGCAGCTGGCGCAGCAGCTGCGGCAGGCCGCCCGCCGTCAGCACCTGCCGCACCCCGTCCTCCAGCTTGTATGCAAGACTGCCCACCGTGGTGGCCGCCTGCGACAGGACAGAAAAGGTCATGGAAAGATCCAAAGATGCATGCAATAGGGTTGCATACGGCAAAGGTGCAACAGTCTACGGTCCTGTTGCTGCTGGCAAAGCCTTGCCAACTCTGGCCTCCGGCAGCTTTGATATTGAATCCAGACTGCATGCAATGGTGGCCTGGGTGTCCCGCATGCCCTAGCATGCGGTTATGTGCAGCACTGAGCACAATTGGTGCAGCGCCTAGCCCTCTGGTAAGAGCTGCGCCGCCGTCAGGCAGTCGCACCTGCACGACCAGCACGGGGTTGGCGCTGCCATCCTCGGAGGCGAGGATGGCGACCAGCAGCGGCACCGCGCCGGCGCGCAGGTACTGCAGCTTCTTGGCGCGGCTGCCCACCACCTGGTTCTTCATCTCCCGCACCGCCTTGAGCCGCGCATTGTAGTCGCCCGATCGCACGTGCTCCACGATGGCGTCGGCGCGGGCCACCATGGCCGCCGCCCGGCCGCTGCGCGCGCTGCCGCCGCCCTCCAGCTGCGACAGTCAGAGGCGCAAGTGCGGCGTCAGCGGAAGCGTCGCAGTGAGTGGCGGCCTTGTCTGTAGCAGCCAGCGACACGGAGCTGCAATGCGCGTGGCTGCACATGTTTGTCATCGGACTGTGCGGCTATGCTGTCAGACAGCAGGGTGGGCTGACGCGTATGGCGATGAGAGGTGTGCGCTGCTGGAGATGTTGTCCTCCTCTCTTTGAAGAAAGAGGCTGCCGTCGTGCGTGAGCTGTTACCGCATGCAGCGCACTGATTTTCATGAGCGCCGTCAGCGGCTCGCCTCACTGGCACGTGTGGTGCAACATTGCAGCAGCTCGCTGGGCAAGGACGGGCAACGCATCAGAAGCAACGCTAAGTGGTGCACAAGTCGTGCCGTCGTCCAAAGCGCGTGTTCATGCACGCTCAGTGCACTTGGACGGGTGTCGGAATGGCTGTTAGGCAGGGCTCCCATATAGGATGTATAGGTTTCGGGGTACCCCTGCCTGAATGACACATTGCATGCTGTTGTCATGCATGGGAAGCATGCTGCCCCACCTGGTCCGTGAGCTCCTGGCAGTCAATGGCGTTGTCAATGTGTTGCCAAGCCAAGCACCGCCAGCCATGGACTGGCTCCCACACCTTGTAATATAATGGTTATTCTGGGCTGCTTGGTGAGCTGCGACAAGTGGTGAGTGCGCCTGGCGCCGGCCCGAGCAGCTTCCGCTGGTTTTTCTTCGGGCAATCTCTAGCGCCCTCCCGTACCGACTTGGCAGTCGAGCGCGTCCAGCGCTTCATTTTCGCGCACACTCCACCGTACATTGCACCCACCCTCCAAAGCTATCGCCATCCCTCGCTTACAACATTTTCAGTCAGATCCGGCATCACAGGTGCGTGTTGGCAAGAAGCACTCACCCTGATCACTGATGTACAACCCCTGGCTCCCCCACTTGCAGTCTGACCTCCCGGATCCTGCTCCTGGCGCAACGCAAACGTGCAGCTTTTGCCATTGATGCAGGCTGTATAGAAGCACGGTGCAGCATGGTAGTGTGCACACGCTACATTTCAGCTGATCATCTGTGCGAGTGCACAAGCCAAGCCTCTCGGGAGACAGCTCTCTGAGATGCAAGCAGACATGTTTATGTGTCTGCTGCCGCAGGCATTACTTACATCTGAAGGCAGCATGGTGGCAAAGGTGAACCACGCACAGGTAAGCGGCGGGAAGACTTCTTGCTCTTGCTCTTACAGCCAGCCGCGAAATACCTCGTGCAGGACTTGTCCACGCATTTCAAAACCTATGTGCTGCCTTGCGCAGGACTTGGCTACCCAGGACCGGCTCACGAAGAACATCAAGGACCTGCTGTGGCTCCATGCCTGGGACCACTCCGGCAAGGGCTCAGACCCCGCCGCGGCCCTGAAGGCGCTGCAGGTACTGCTCTGATCGATCCGTGTTCACTCGGCGCACTTGCGCCGCTGCTCTCGCACCGCTTGCATAGCTGCACGGCAGCAAAGCACATCCGACAGGTGTCAAACGGGTATTCAGCAATGCCGTCACATGTGATATCAACGTGACGTCATTTTGTGCCCAGGCCAAGGGCCCAGCATCGGACGGCTCGCACGGCTCGAACATCACAGCCATCCTGGAGCGGCTGGCGGCGGACTCGGCCAAGGCGAAGGAGGCGGGAGAGTACGGCTTCAGCAAGTACGTCGCCGAGCAGAGCCTGGAGGAGCTCATGGCCGCCAACCTCTCAGGTGCACCGCTTTGCTTGGAGATAGACATGATTTCTGCATTGCACGGCACGGACGATGCAGTGTATCCTTCTCTACCCTCGTGCTGCATTGCCATTAGGTATTCCATTGATCCATGCAGTTTGACGCACGGCTCAATTCCAATCCGGATCGTCCTCCTTGCAGGTGGCGAGGACACTGAGGAGGTGCTTGGCTGGGCCAGCGGTGTGAAGTACGACTTCAAGCGGCCGGAGCTGTTTGGCAAGTGATGGACCGACATCGGCATGGAGCGAACCTACCTAGGTATACTTATCCATCGGCAGCAGAACAGCCTAGAGGCGGATTGGCCATCAGCAGGTGCTCATTGTGAATCGCTAGTGTGTGTTGTCTCTGGGACCTTCAACAATTGACAGACTGGTGAACGAGAAGACTTTGGGGCCACCTCTGTGCAACTGTCAGTCTCAAGACCTGCTAGTGGATGGCTACTACCAGCGGTCCGCTGTCATGCACACGACCCCACCTCACAGCCTCGCCATCGCTCGGCGTTGTCGATCCTTCGCGGATGAGGGTGACCCCTTGACTCTAAGAGGCAGTCTGTGGGAGGGGTCGGCGCCCCGAGCTCCAGAGCAAAATTTCCGCCAGAAGACCACGCAGCGGCAGCTCTGGCGGTCGTCGAGATGAAATCAGGGTCGATTAGGATGCAGCCAATCAATCCTAATCCCGCGAGTACTCAGGAGCGCTGCAGACACAGACTCTAAGCTGCGGACGATTACTGCCTCTGCTGGACGTTGCCCTTGCCGTTGTCTATCCATCGCCAGACGCGCGCGCGATCAGCTGCAGGCCAGGGCACGTGCTCCAGTTGGCATCGGCAATATACGACACACCACTGGTGTGGCATCGCTCGGCATCGGGCGACATCCGGCCCGCAAGGAGCTTGGGCTCGTCAATGTGATCGCTGTTGAGGCGGTATGTTGCCAACGCGCCACTGAGGCAGGCCTGCACCTCAGGTGCGCGTCCTGTGTGTTTTCTGTTTTCGCGGTCGGCATCAGGGACGGACAACCTGGTGGATACGTAGATACAAGAGCATCCATCAACAGTACTCACGCGGTGGTGACTGAGGGACTGCAACGCTTGCCTGCAGTACCCACGAGTTTTGCTATGAAGCGCAGTCTGCTGGGTGCTGTGTCGCCAGTTCAAGGGCCTGGGTTGGACAGAGGGACACGCAGCATGCTCAGCGATACTCTTGAATTTCCCGAAAGGAACTCCGATTCTGGAGTTTAAACAACAGTGCTTCCCGAGCGTCAGGGGTTGGAGCGTGTTTGCACGCTGACAACTGATGCGCAGCAGATCGTGCCTGTCTCATCGACGTGCTTCCGTGTCGAATGGCGCACGCTATCGGCCGCACGTCCCGGAGGGCCTGAAACTACTGATGTCCTGTCGCATGCAGGGTGAGCGCTGCCGGGCATGCCGCCGCTGCAAGGAGGTCTGAAGACCATTCTCGCGTCCATTCCCACATTCCGCAATGTGGGCGGCATCAAGGAGCGCCAGTGGGCCGGCGAAGAGGAGTTTGTGGACCTGCAGGTCGGCCGCAACTGCTGGTATGCGGTGCAGCGCAAAATGCGCACGGAGCTTTGGTGAGTCTCTTGACCTCTCATTTCAGCGAACATGATCACATCGTGCAATCGGTAAGTGCCGATAGCTGGCATGCATATCAAGCTCAGTCGTGCTGCGTCTCAACGGCCAAGTGTCGGTAGCGGTGGCCAGTGTGGAGCAGGATGAGAAGCCCAAATCATGATGATTGCTTCCGTCTGCAGGCTTTCCGTCCTGCACCGGCACCGGCTAGGCACCACAGCAGCACAGTCCTACCCGGCAATGTTCGCAAAGGTGAGATTTGAGACGAGCATGCTATTTCGCACCATCCGTGGCGACGCATGTTGACATGTGAGCATTGCATGTGTGCGATCACATTCAGTCCTTGACTCACTCTGTTCTTTGTCATCGCAGGGCCAGAGTGACTTGCCAGAGGAGGTGGCATTTGACATCGAGAAGGATGTGAACCGGACATTTCCGGAGGTCGCAAAGTGCGCACCGGCAGCTCCCTTTCGTGTGATACTTGCCATAGCCCGCATTGTAACACAGCCTGCTTGTTTGTACACTGCCCTGTGGCAGTGCGAGCCTGTCCTGCTTTCCAATCGGGCCCCTGCTAGTCTTCCCTTGCCTCAACACAGGTTTGCGACCGGCAAGGGTGTGCAAAGCCTGATGAATGTCCTCAAGGCATATGCAGCCCTGGACCCAGAGGTGAGCGCCATACTCCTGCCACCGGCATATCTGCCGCCTGCTGCTCTGCCTCCCATACGATCCTCATTGGTGCTACTCTGCGAACATCTGGCAAGGCGACTGCGACCCTGACACTAGGTTTGCTGTGGTGCAGGTCGGCTACTGCCAAGGCGAGTTGCCTATTTGCCCAGTCACAGCAGAGCCTGACCACATGCTGCATCAATGCCGGATCATGATCGCCCTGTTTGGCATTCTTGGCGCTGCCAGTCCTGCCGTGCCTACCGCACAAGCATTGAAGCCATCGCTCCCTCCTCTCATGCTGGGTGAAGAAACCAAGAAACAGTTCGAAACTTCTGCAGGCATGAACTTCCTGGCGGGCGTGCTGCTGATGTACCTGCCGAGCGAGGCGGACGCCTACGGCGCGCTGGTGGTCCTCATGCAGCACCGCCACATGCGCGAGCTGTACAAGCAGGACCTCGCCTGGCTGCAGGTAGGCGCCCTTCTGGCACGCCTGTCTTTCGAGTGGAGCCATTCTGCCGGGTGCTGCATGCTCTGAGGGCATTAGTGGCACTGACGGGCTGAAATGTGGCACCGGACACGGCGCGCCGGCAGACCAAGAGGCAGTGACCGTTCATATGCGTGTCGCTTCCTCGCACTCGGCAGCGGAGCCATCCCAGCGCCTGACTTTGCCCAACATGCGCCGCCTGCAGGTGCGCCTGTGGCAGGTGGGGCGGCTGATGCCGCCGAAGCTGGCGGCGCACCTGGAGGAGCGCGGCTGCCTGCCGGTGCTGTACATGTCGGCGTGGTTGCTGACCGTCTTCGCGTCGGCCTTCCCGCTGTCCTTCGCCTCCCGCGTCATGGACGTGCTGCTCACCGACAGCTACAACGAGCCCATGATGAAGGTGGGTTGCGGGGCCGGGCAAATGATCGCTTGCACCCATCCTGCCTCTTGCGTTGCACCGATGTGACCCTAGCTGCAGCACTAAGCACATCGATGACAGGCATCCGGCCAGAGACGGTTGACATGCATCTTTCATGCCTGCCCTGGACCCATGTTGTGGCAGGTCGGCGTTGAAGCCGGCAATCCAGTGCTGACAACTCGTGCAGGTGTCGCTGGGCCTCATCAAGGCCTGCGAGTCGCGGCTGTTGGAGATGCGGGAGATGGAGGAGATGGTGGAGTTCATGAAGAACGAAGTGCCCAACTGGGAAGCCAGCCTGCTGCAGGTGCCGCCCTGCCTCTCGGGCACCTCCGCCCCTCCGGCCACCACAGCCTGCCACGTGATGAACGAGTGATAAAATATGCAAAAGCACCGCCAGCTGTGGTGGCCGGAGTGAGGTGCTCACTGCATGCACAGCAAGATTATCCTGTACATCCTTCCAGCTGCCCCATATAGCTGCCGCAAATGGTGCAGCGCCGTGATTCTGTCTTGCATGGCCACCTGCGGCAGGATCTGACTGCCCTGCGCTGTGCCGCCCCCGCAGGAGATTCTCACGGAGGCGCTCAGCGCGCCGTGGAGCCCCGCCCAAGTGGAGATTCTGGAGCAAACGCTGGGCAGCGAGACGGTTCTGGAGGCCGTTAAGCGCAACGAGGTGGAGCTCAGCCAGCGGGCCACACCAGAAGGCGTCGCCGCCGCTGCCGCGGCGGCGGCCGCCGCCGCCGCCCCTGGTCGCTCCGACAGCGCCGTCAGCACCGCCAGCGGCTTCAGCCCCCCGGAGGTGGGAAACCCAACAAACGAGTCTGCATGGAAAGTGACTGGCGTTGCATGTGTGCGGCGCTGCGGAGCGGCAGACACGCCCAGGCGCCATCAGCCAGTGCCCGTCGCCTGCAAGTCTGCTGCAGCAGGGCTGCGATTCCCTGAGCATTGAGTGAGAAGATCCAGGTCCAGTATGCAGGCTGATGTGGCGATCCTTCCCCCAATGCAGACGCCGGCAGCGGTCATGACGCCGCTGCCGCCGCCGCCCAAGTGGGCTGCACGGGGTTCGGCACAGCTCGGCGCATTGGTGGCGTCGCCAGCCAAGGGCACCCTTGCGCCGCCGGCTGGGCGCCCTACAATCGCAAGGTATTCCATGCAGACGTTTGAGGTTTTGACTTCTTTTGCCTGGTGCATGAGCCTACAAAGCACATGTTGGACTCTGAGCTGATGGTGTCGTGACAGGCACAACCTTCCCACCTGAAGCAGTATGTTGACACGTCACACCGCCTGTTCCACTGCCTTGATGCGGCCGACAACAACACTGGTTGCAGGCGCTCTGTGCATGGGAGGACCAGCATGCGGCGGGAGAGCGCCCCCCGCACCCAGGCCCCGGAGAACCCTTTCGGCGCCGCCTTTGGCGACTTCCGGCGCTCCGGCGACAGCGCCCCAACGGCGCCGCGCACCAGCTTTGGCGCCACCTTTGGTGCCACGCCGCGCTCAGGTCTGGGGGCGCAGCAGCTGCAGCGAGCGGGGGGTATCGACTCCGACAGCCGTGCGGGTTCCGGGGAGGGCCTCCCCCGCATGGGCAGTGGCGGCGGCCTACCCCGCTCCGGCAGCGGCGGTCTGCAGCGCGCCAGCAGCGGCGGCGGCCTGTGGCCAGTTGACAGCGACAGCCCAACGGGCGGCGGGCGGGGGGCCGAGGCTTCGCTGCGGCCGCGGCTGCAGCTCGCCAATGGCGGCGCGCACGCTTATCCCGGCCTGAACCACCAGGGCCGACCGCCTACGGCGGCCGAGCTGCGACGAGCGCTGCAGGTGAGCCGGCCCCCCCAGTGTGTCGCCATGCTAATGAGCTTGGCTTTCAATGACAGCCACCCGCATGCCATGACACGTCAGAAGATCTGTTGTCTGCACACCGCTTTTTAAGGGTTCAGGGTTCAGCAATTCCTAGCCATCTTGCAAATGCAGGAGGACGCAGATGGGCAGCTCGCGGACGATCTGCTGTCAAGCAACTCGGCGCCGTCGCCCCTGATGCGGAGCGCAACCTTTTCGAGCGGGGCCACGGCGCAGCGCGCTGTAAATGGCGCGGCCAGCCGGCCCCGCGCGGCGACAGTCAGTGGCGGCCTGCTGCGGGCGGGCGCCAGCGGCAGCTGCGGCGGCCTGGCGGCCGGCCTGGGGGACCCCAAGCCCACTCGCAACGGCAGCAGCAGCAGCCTCGGCAGCTGCTCGGCGGCAGCGCATGGGACGCTGGCGCGGGCGCAGCAGCGGGTGATGGCGGCAAGCATGCCGGCGGAGGCCGCTGCCAGCCCCGCAGACGTGCGGCGCAGCATCAGCAACTCGCCGCGGCAGCACAGCAGTGCCGCCGCCGTGCCCGCTGTTGCCGCCGTGTCCGGCAGCCTTGTGACCCAGAGCATGCCGATGTGCGCGCTGGAGGGCGCCCCCGGCATGACGCTGCCGTCGCCGGATGGCAGCTCCGAGTTCACGGGCGCCGACTTTGCGGCACTGTTGGCATCAGGCACAGCCGGCATCAGGTGATGACGCACTGCATGTGCTGACTGAGCAGACTGACTGAACATGTCACTCATCTCTGCTCTCATGAGAGGCAACACACGGCCATCTGGCATGTGAACCTTGTGAGCACTCTGAAGAACCTGAATGCACGAGATCAGCAGGAAGCAACAGTGCATCGACATGTCCTTATGAATTGGTCCTCATGACTTGGTGTTGCAGGGCCATCCCCGCCGTGCCGCGCCAGCCGCTGGACGCAGCGTCGTTCACCAACGGCGGCGGCAAGCAGGAGCAGCAGTATTGCAGCGCAGCGGCGATGAGGGGGCAGCAGCACCCCTCCAGCCGGCCCTCCACCGGCGGCGCCGCCGTCGGCGGCGGGGTCCCTGCATCCATTACCGACCCCGCCGCCGCGGCGCGCGGCAAGGAGGCCCTGGTGCGCGTCAAGCAGCAGATGGCGCTGTTTGAGGAGCTTGGCAACTTGCGGCCCGTGTCTCGGGAAGCTTGAACAGGCTCCAGCCCTATTCCGGGGCCGCAGTGCTGGCTGAGGGCGACTGGAGCTGCGTCAGATGCCGAGCACAGCAGTTGCCACTACTGCAGTTTTCACGACTCGCGGCCCGGGGACGGGTCGCTCACACACTTCATGCCAAATGCGTGGCCCACAGCCTTTTGTCATTGTTCCGCCGAGACCTTATATCGACCCTGCAGCTGCGCTGTGATGGGCACAGACATCCATTACTTGGCCCTCGGTTTTGTTTCACAGCTCACTGTTCCTGGGTGACTGTGCCTCAGCTTGAGGTTTCCATTCAATGGGATGTCAAGGTCGTTAGGTTCATCCCAGCATCACAGCTCGCGATTCAGATGCTGGTGAGTTCTAGCCAGTTCGCATAACCTTGCAGAATGTGCAAGCTTGTTCATGTCCTTAGCCGCAACTTGACGGCCCATTCGACCTCGCCGAGCAGCCTCACCATGTGTCGACGTGCAGCAAATCATCAAACCAAAAAGTGCACTGATCCCACAGCAAAAACCGCCGCTTTCACGCCGGATCTCAGATCTCGAAACCGATGCCACGGCCGACCGTGATGCCCAGCGTCTGCAGGAATCCCTGCCCCGTGATCACCTCCACTAGAATCAGCGCGAAGAAGCCGATCTGCGTTTGGCGCAGAGGAAGCTCAGAGCAATGCTAGGAAGCGGGCCCAGATTCTCGGGCTTCAGCAGCAGCGACTGTCGAAGCCCAGCTGGGCGGATAGCAGTGGGGTATCAAGCCTGCACAGTGATGACGACCCTCACCATGCATGCTCGGCTGTTGATGCGCTCGGCGTTGTCATTGAAGCCAAATCGCGCCGGCGGCACCTGCGGCTGCCGAGGTGGCTGCGACACCTCCTGCGTGAGCAGGAACCAACCGTACCATTGAGCATCTGCCGTGAGAACCACTTATGCTGAGCGTTGGTCACAGCTCTCTGTGCTTTGCTGCCCTCACCTTGGGCGCCCGTGCGCCGTTGCTGAAGTCTGCCTGTGCCAGCACTGCTGATCGACGCCCGCGGGGCTGCTGGCACCGCTGCCTCACTGAAAGCTGCTGCTGCCTCAAACTGCACGCATACGAGCAGGAAAGTGAAGCTTGTAAAGAGCAACATGCACCTGCAACTACATGCACCTGCAGTAGACTTGGGCAGAGACTTGTCGACGCTAATCGGGACGTCACATTGACTTGTGGATGTTGCCGCCATAGGACTGCAGACATGCACAAGAGCCCTTGAGTCCTGCGATGGGGAGGGCAACAACGTTCACGTACCGAGATGGTCTGCTGAGGCCCAAAGATGTGCAGGTGCAAGCCTGTGCGGCAGCCATGACGCTTCGTATGTGTTTCTGACCAGATGAGCGAACTACAACGTCGTCAGTGGCGTGATGGTGGTGCAGATTGATAATGATATCTGAGAGGCCTTGTGTAGCGACACGTTAGCCCGCCGAGCACCGTCTGCTTTGCGCCTTTCAACTGCGATGGGATGCTGCCTTTGCCTTTCCCTTTGAGATCGATTTTGCCTATCGGGCCGCCGGTCACACAAACCACTGCACTGCCGACGCAGCAGCATGATAGCACAGCTGGACCTCGGGCACGACGGAGTGGCTGCAAGGAGACTCGTCGGCAAAATGAAGCTGCAGGTAGCCTGTGCCGGAAGCGCGGTTTTGCATGCAGCGGCCCCACAGCGCTGACGCCTGGTCCGCGTCTGCGCAGCCACAGATGGATTGCCAAGTCGTTGAATATTTTACAATACCCCGTTTGCACGGACAGATCTTCGTCTTTCAAAGCCAATGCGCCTGACTAGTATCGTAGGCTCTGAGTGGGCCAGTCAGTAGCGCCACAGGCAGCAGACTCCAGCCCTGGCGCAGGAAACGCCAGACCTGGGCCAGGCTAGAGGTCCGGCGTATCGGGGGCCGCGACCTTCACGTCTGGCGCCGCCCGCTTGATTGCCGGCGCCGCCTCCTCTTGCGCCGGCTTGCCTCCGTGTGCCGCATCTGCAATCAGAAGGCAGGAGTCAAACCTGCCTGTCGTCACTGCATCACCAGCGACTTGAGCGGTTGGCAGGCTGACAACGGGTTCATGTGATCGCTTCATGTGATGCTGGGTAGGATTCGACGAAGCACGTCAGGGAACGCACCTGTCAGCACGTACTGCTCGAAGAATTCCCGCAGCGCAGGCCAGTACTCCTGGCGGCAGACCTCGTAGGCCTCCATGTGGGTCCCCTCCGGGAACTCCGTCCACACGACGCGCTTGCTGCCCGCCGCCTGCAGGATGTCGAACAGGCGCCGCATCTGCTCCGGCGGCAGCATCTCGTCCTGCGTGATTCCCATGCACGCAATCAGATGGAAAGCTTGCTTCCGATTCCCACGGATCCATGCCCCTGACCTCGCTGCTCCTCGAACTAACTCATCTGGACAGTGGATGAGACAGAAGATAAGCAAGAAAAGGGGCCTGCTGCATCAGCGACTGCGCGAGCCCACATGGTTGCAGCCCCGTACCCGCAGCGATGACAGCAGCAGCACCGGCAGGCTCGCCAGGTGCCGGACGTCCCGCTTGCTCTCCCACTTGTTGCGCACCAAAAAGTTGAAAAACCTGCCAGCACGCATCTGGTGGTTTATAATGTTATGGAAACTTGGTGCTACTTGCCAGGATGGGCGCATCACAGCAGCAGCGACAGCAGGCTGACGGGTACTCGGGCACTCCAGCACACAGCTACAGACGCAGAGCCGCATCCGGGTCGAAGTTGATCCGTCAAGTCGCTGTACGGCAGCACGGATGCCGTCGCACCTGCTGGGTCCGATAAAGAGGCCCAGGAGTGGGAACAGCCGCGGCGCCACATCCTCAATCGACGTGAAGGTGTTCTCGACGATGACCGCCTTGAGCTGCAGCACGTTTGGGGTGGGGTTTTTCAGGGCTGTGCGTTGAAACCTCAACGGCTGCGCAGGTGACAGATGCGAAGGGCTCCAGGCTGGTGCCAGTTTGAAATCTGACGCTTTGACTGCTTGGGCAAGCGGAGCAGTGGGTGGTCATCAAACAGGCTCATTTGCGGAGCTTCGGTAGGCGCAATGACTGCACGGCCTCACCTTGTCCGAGTTGCGGGCTGCCAGGTGGATGGCCACAGCGCCGCCCAGGGACCGCCCAAACACCGCAATGTTGTCCCTGGCGAAACCACAAACATTCCTTGGGAAATCCAATGCATTCCGGTGACGCACAAGCATCAGGCAAGCACGAGGAACGACGTCTAGACAAGTTTCTGTTGTTGTTCCATGCGGCACCTGTCAATGTCGGTGCGTTCCAGCAGCAGGTGGTCCAGAGCCGCTTGGGCGTCCAGCTGCAGGCCGCGCTCGCTGGGCCGGCCCTCGCTCAGCCCGTATCCCCGGTAGCTGCGGCACACAAACCGAAGGAATATGGTAGGCTCTTGGCTCTTAGGAAGCTTGTGACATGGCAATGTCCCTTGCAGCCAGTTGCCGCAGCTCTCATGCAACGCGAGCTAATTGACGGCAAGGCTTGTCACGTGAACCGAGCGGTACAGCCATCTATGTCCAAGCTCTGGAAACGACAGGGCTCCAAGACGCTTTCAAGCTCATCTGCCGGCAGCGCTCACGCACCTGGGCGCCAGGATGCTGCAGTCCAGATAGCGCGACAGCATGCGCAGGAAGGGCAGCCGCCAGGACATGTTGCCTGCGTTCTCCTGGAAGAACACGATAGTCGGCTTGCTGGCAACCGCCTCGGGCGCCCAGTCCTTGGGCCACATGAACCACGCGTGCAGCTTGACGCCGTCCTTTGCCGTCAGCCACACGTCCTGCACTTGTGACAAAGACCATATAAATTGTGCATGATGCGGAGGACAGCGGGGCGGACAGCAGTGGTATGGCTTGTGCGTGACAGGATGTGCGGGCCTGTTGCAGGTGGCAGAGACTTGTGATTTGGGCCTTGTCAGCTGGAGGGTGAGGGGCAACATCTTACCTCGAAGGAGAAGCCAAACTGGTCTGGTGTGTAGACAAAGTCGGCCGACACGCCCGGAATGCGGGGCACGTATATCTGCGCGACAGGCCCAAGTAACGCTTTGGCTTCAGCCGTAGCAAGGGCCACTTAGGCAGTGTGAGGCCTCCTGGTGTGAGCACGGTCAGTGCAGCTTCAAACATCGGGCCATGATGCAGAAAGAATGTCGCGGGCGTACCAGCTTCTCCTGTAGCATGTACATCAGCGAGAGCCCCAGACCCGCCACCCCGACGCTCTGCAGATAGAAATCGGATTATTGATTCTGTCCTCGGCATTTTCTGGCTGCACGATGCTTGAATTTCAAACAGCATTTGGCGCTGGTGCAAACGCGGGATGCGGGGCGCGCCGCACCCCATACAAGATGCGGAACAGCCACGTCATGACGTCCATCCAGCTCTGTCAAATGCTAGCTGAACAGGTCTTGTTAAGCGATGACCAGGGCGGCTATATTGACAGGTTCTTGTTCACAGCAGCTTCATTGCGATGGACATTGTGTCGGGATTTTGCGATACCACCCAGCGTACGTTGGGCCGCAAGAAGACACTGTTAAGTACCAATGCAGTTTGATTTTGTTGCAAGTTTTGACGAGCGCGCAGTTGGCCTGGCAATACACGAACCGGTTTTGGGGGAAATTTCTGGCAGCCCTTTTAGCATGTTTGCCTCGTTCTCTGTGCTCCCCTGCGCCTGGGCAGCTCGCACAATATTGCCAAGCACCATTGACAGTTGATTCGTCTTAGCGTATCACACCTTATCTGTCTGAGTGCCGCGTCTGCACCGCGAAGACACACTCAATATTGAAGATTGCGCAGCCAGCTGTGTGGGTTCAGAGTGAGAGTGGTCCTACGATGGCGAAGAGCAAATTTGAGTACGTCAAGGAGTTTGAAACTGACGATAAGCTACTGCCAGAGTGCTGGATTGTGGTCCGACTTGATGGCAAAGGCTTCACAAAGTGCGCCCGGGGGCACGCCTGCTTGCGGCATGATCGATGTTGCGGCGGCTAGTAGTCTCGGTGCAAGTCCGTTGTCAGACTGTGTTTCCTATTTCTCACTTGTCTTCTACACCACACGTGCACAAACGCTTTCTGCAGGTTTTCAGCTGCGCACAGCTTTGTAAAGCCAAATGATGCGAGAGCGCTGGCACTCATGGACCACGCCGCCAAGGTCAGCGCACAGCTTCCTGAGTCACCGAAACGGACAGCGAGCCAAACACTCAGCTCTTTCTGTTCAGTCTCGTCCACCGACCATGCAAGCGGCTAAGGCAGCGCGAATCTCAGCTACCAGCGCGCCCGCAGGCGGTCATGCACGAGTTCCGGGACATCGTCATCGCCTACGGCGAGAGCGACGAGTACAGCTTTGTGCTGCGTAAATCAACCGAGCTGTACGGTACGGGAACACTGATGCCAATCTCTCTGCATGCATTTGGGCCTCATCACATGCTCATCTGTCCGTACTGCCGTTCTACAGTCGTGATCTTGCATGTAATCTGCGCAGGGCGGCGGGCGTCAAAGCTGGTGTCCCTCATATGCTCCTGCTTCACCGGCAACTACGTGCGCGGCTGGCCGGAGCACATGTCCGGCACGCCGCTGCAGACGACACCGGTGTTTGACGCACGAGCGGTGCTGTACCCCTCCGATCGCAGCCTGCGCGACTACCTGTCCTGGCGGCAGGCAGACACGCACATCAACAATCAGGTGGGCATCATCGGATCGGTAGGGGGTGGAGGGGCTAGGGCTGGAGCTGGGATCGCAGGCTCGATTGGCTGCCTTTCGTAGGATTCGCCTCGTTCACCTTCAGCTTGTGGACCTCCGCTCGCGCACAGCTGCTAGACACAGACTCAGCTGTGCTGATGATGTAGTGCCTGTGGCGCAGTACAACACGTGCTACTGGGCGCTGGTCCAGTCCGGCAAGACGGCTCAGGAGGCGCAGGCTGCCCTGAAGGTGAGGCGTGCTATACATGCTCGCACGGCGACATGCTTGCTTCCTGGCTTCACATGTTTGCAACCATTCCAAACAGGCTTGTTGCTCAGACGTGCACGTGGACAATTCAGCCACATTGTGCTCTGCAGGGGACGCTGACGCAGGACAAGAACGAGCTTCTGTATTCGCAGTTCGGCATCAACTACAGTGACCTGCCGCCGCAGTTCCGCAAGGTAGCTGCAGACTCTGTGCTGCCGTGCACACCGCGTCTTGACTCTCATGCCATGGCCGCCCATCAATGCTGGACTACATGCGTGGCAAGCACTGCTGCCGCGTGTGTGCAGGGCTCCGTCCTCATTCGGCGGCAGAAGCAGGTGGTTGTGAAGACGGCGCCCGACGGCACACAAGTGCTGCGAGCCAGGAGCGAGTGTGCCGTGCTGCACGAGGACGTTATTGGCGACGCCTTTTGGGCACAGCATCCTGATCTGCTGAAGGATTGATGCCAGCGTGGTCAACACAGCGACACAACCTGCAGCGGCAGCGCGCCGTGCCCAGTCATCTGTGCGGTCAGCACAAACAGGTGCGAGCTGCATGTATCATGCCCCTGAGTGCTGTTGCAATACCGGATACTCTGCCGATGCTGACCTGCCAATTTCTGAACTCTGATGGTGTGCTGCCCCAGGTGTGGTCATGATAAGAAAGGATGAAACAACATCATTGGCGCTCCCTTTCCAAGTGCGCAACCTGCAGGTGGGAGCTGCAACATGTGTTAACAGATTGCAACGGGTCTGCACATTTGTCCTTGCTCGATGCAATGGTGTACGAAGGTGAATCACGTCATTTCACTCGCAGGTACCACTACAGTAGTCTTGGCATGAGGACACCAAAGGCGTCTCACTTGGCGCATGCACTGCAGCAGCCTTGTCACCTACCTATCCTGTAACAGAGCCTGTTTCATGTCAAGAGTGCTGCCGGACTAACGATGTAGCGACACGAAGGCTGATGCAAAGTTGCTGACAGCTTCATGTGCAAACGTGAAACTGGATGTCAGAGACAAATTGCGACGTCCACACAATGCCGCCCAACCATACGTCATGAATGTCCGTCCGCGGCCACTGAAATATGACGGGATCTGGTCTGGAGTCAAAGTCATTCCGCAGCATCCGGTTCAGCAGCATCGTGCTCCATCGCCGCCGGGCTTTGCCGCTGCCACTGCTCGCCGCCAGCAGCCGGCTCCTGCTGCTGGTCACTGCCGATTGCTTCGCCGTTCGCGCTCGCCTCGCCAGCCTTCAGCCCATGATGCTGAGCGTCCATGTCGCCCGCCCGCCCATCATCCTGGCTGTCTGGCGTCCACGCGCCCACGTCCGATAGCTGGTCTCGTTCCCGCTCGCGGCTGCCGCCGGGCCTCGCGGAGCTCGGCTGCTCCCTGCTACTGCTGCGGCGCCGGCGATCTGCAGAGATGGCGCACAGCGCTTCAGACTTTCTGCAACCGCAATTGGACATATGTCGGAAGCGGGACGTGCTCACTTGACCATATGCAGCATTTTATTTCACTATCCGATTGCTGTGCGAACAAGAGCACGAGGCAGAAACAAGAGCGTGAGCGGAAGAAGACCCTCGCCTGCGTCAGCGTCACGAGGCGGCTGGCTCCTGGCGACGGGCGAGCGGCTGCGGCTGCGGCGGTCCAGCGAGCGCGAGCGCCGCAGCACGGGCGAGCGCGAGCGGAAGCGCTGCCGCGGCTCCGGCCGGTGGGTGGGGCTGTGGCCGGCCGGCCGGCCGGGCGACGCCGCCGATGGCCGCCGCTGCTGGCCGTCCCGAGGCGGTAGCCCGCTGTTGTGGATGGCAGACTTTGAGGGCCGCACCTTCACTGTCGTGGACCCCATCACCTGCAAGTGTGTAGAGGAAACTAGTGTTGTATCGGGCAAGTATTGGATGTCGTATAGTACACAGTAGCAGCAATGACGAGAACTGCAAAGAGGTGGGTGCAGTTGCTCAAACCACTGCTACAACATCAACGAATCTACAACTGGGTTTGGATTTTGCATCAAGGCTGTCAACAGCAGGACTGCTGGCTGTGACGATGCTGCACACCTAGCAGCCCGTGGGTATGCAGTTGCTCACCTGGCCGTCATACTGCAGCGCCGTCGTGGCCTGCTCCTCGGTCTCGAGCTCGGCCCAAGCGCGCCGCACGCCCCGCGAGTCCGGCCCCAGGCGCACTTTCGTGACGGTGCCGATGCGGGAGAAGAAGGTGGCGATCGACTGCAGGGTCAGGCAAGCTTCCGAGTCGGCCACATTGCAAAAGTAGGTGGTTTGCTGGTTTTGTGCATGGTGCGTCGAGCTGGGAGGAACTTAGGGTCAGGGAAATCGTTGTCTTGCAGCGCAGCAGGGAGTGCATGCCAGCTGCCAGAAGGCACAACTGCTCCGCAGAGACGACTTTGAATGGTCACCGAACTAGTAGTGATGCCAGGGCAGCTGTGGCATCGAATGCCCACCTCCTCATCAAAGCCAGTTTCCACGCCGTCCATGTACACGGTGCGCCGTATGCGCTCCGGGTCGTCCGGCCGCTTGCCGCCGCGCCCGCCGCCGCCGGTGTACGCCGCGATTGCCGCGCTGCGGGAGGGCATCGAATACTGGCTGCTGCCGCTGCCATAAGACCCGCTGGCCGCCACCACCGGCAACGTACTGGCCGCCGGCGGCGTGCGGGCGGCCGCCGAGCTCCCGCTCCATCCGCAGCTCCCGCTCCGACATCGGGCGGCCGCGCTCGTCGAGCCGCGGCGGCTGCGGCCCCGCGCGCGGCGCCGGCGGCCCCGCGCGCGGCGCCGGCGGCCCCGCCCGCGGCGGCAGGTAGCCATCGGGCGCCGCTTGCGGAGGGTATTTCATGCCATCCAACGCCGCCGCATATCTGCCTCCGTCTGGGGCAGCGTAGCGGCTGGCATCCGCCGCGTATCTGCCGTTGTCGTGCCGTGGTGGCGGCGGCGCCGCATAGCTGCGGTCGTCGTGCCGCGGCGGCGGCGCCCTGCCGCCGTCCCAACCCTGCTGCCGGTACGGCGGCTCCACATGCTGCGGCGGCGCCTGTGCATACCCTGCGAAGAGGCAGATGTGGGCAGTGTTGCTAGCCGGAGAACCTTTTCGGATGAGACTCAAGGAGCCATGCGTGAACAGTCAGCTGGGCCAGCGCCTGCCCTCACACTCAGAACTGCAGGCAAGCGAGGTGCCACTGTGCCTCAGCGGCGCAAGGCAAAAGTTTAGCAGATCAGCGGTCACTGGCAGGCAGCAGAAGGCCAGCGCCTCGTGGAGCCTTACCTACACTGTACGGCGGCTGGTACGCCGGCTGCTGCTGCGGCGCTGGCGCAGCATACGCCGGCTGCGCAGGCGGGTAGCTGGGCGCGTACTGCTGCTGCTCCTGCCGCGTCGGGTACACCTCCTGGCGCGGCGACGGCGCATAGTCACGGCCGCCGCCGCCGCCCGCTGGCGGGTAATCACGGCCGCCGCCACCGCCGCCCGCTGGTGGGTAGTCACGGCCGCCGCCGTAGTCCCTGCTGCTGTCGCGCGGCGCGGCGGCGTACGCGCCGGGAAGCGGCTCCCTGCCGGCCGCGCCCGCCGACCGGTGCGCCGGCGGCAGCCGCGCGGGGCTGTTGGCGGGCGCAGGGTTGGACTTTGCCATCTTCACGCGGATCGGGAATTCGCCGACCTGCAGCCCATCCATCGCCAGCGCCGTGCGAGCGCAGCTGCAATGGGAAGGTGCGGCCCTCATGAACGCCCGTTTCGTTCTCTGTGCATACGCTGGTGTGCACACGAATCATGCAGCGCGAATGGCCGCTGCCATGCAGGCACAGTCGCAGATGCGTGCACTTGCTCACCTGGCATCGGCAAATTCAACAAAGGAGAAGATTGTCGAATGGCCGGGCTTCCTGCATGCAAATGTGGAGTCACAAGTGAGCGTGCAGTTGTTGGATGGTCGAGATCTGCAGGCGGTGTTCCAATTGCCACTGGGTAAAACAGCATGCCATTTGCGTGAACTAAACACAGCATTGCTGTGCGGCGCACCCGGCCAGGCGGACTTGCGTCACCTCCCCGCAGGTCTCAAAAACGCTGCGCAGGGCCTTTTCGTCTGCCGCAACGGTGAGGTTGCCCACGTACACGGTTCTGAGATCGGTCGCCATCTGCGGCAGCAGCGCACAAGAGTCCATGTTTTGATGGCGCACAGTATAAGACACCTCACGGGTCCAGGAATACCAGGCCCAGCCATATCGGCACACTTGCAGCCAAATAGATGCCAGATGGCAAAACGGCCGTTCATCGCTCGCAGCGGAAGGTACCGTGTACGAGGGTGGATCGAGGTCGTTGTTGTTGTCCCTGCTTCGTGTTGCGACCGGCACGCTGGTCACATCACGTCCTATTCGGAGGAATCTAACATCATGGCTGGTCAGGAGTGCGCAGAATGTTGCCGGGTGGAGCTCGCCAGTTGCTTTCATGACAAGCAGGGGGCACAAGGGAGAACGCTCCCTCCCGCTAGAAACAAGCATGCATCGTTGAGCGCATACTTCGTCTCAGGAGACACGCCGCCTGATGGGATCGAGGGCCAGCATCGACCATCTCAGTAGCTGACAGGCGGGTGGCCTGATACAAAACGCTTTGTTGCTGGGTGCATCACCGGTTGCCTAGGCGCGTAATTTCTGCAGCAGCGGCCTCGTTAAAATCACAGGAGCGTTTTGGGTTCTCTTTGAAACCGACCGCAGAACCCGGCTTTGGGGCCTCTACTACGGTCACTTGCCAGGCCTTGGGGCAATCGGATCACTAGCATAGAGTAGGCGACCCGATGGGGGGCTTCAAGTCAAAGGTGGGATGCTGGATTGCACAGCATGCAGTTGACCCTATGATATTATGCATAGGCTGCCGCCTGACCGTCTGTCGACACTGCCCTGTGCATGGGAACATGCACCCCGAATACGTATGCCGCCGCTCTTGCTCATGTGCTTGTTTCTGATGTTGACAGGTCCGCAATGTTGACTTCTACAAGAAGCTACCTAGGTGAGCGGACCCTCGCGCTTACAGCAATGCTCATCGGTCAGCTCCTGGCAACAGCGGCGGCCTTTGCACAGCAACACATGCGGCCGCAACGATACATGCGGCGCCCGACCTTCATTAGTGTAACTCGATTGTGCCTTGCTGCCCTGCAGTGACCTCACGGAGGCGACGCTCGCCGGTGCATCCATCTCGCTGGTGGCCGCGGGCATGATCATTCTGCTGGTGATCCTGGTACGTGGAACCCCCGAACCAGTTCTTGCTTCACAGTGCATGCTGCCACCTCCCCGACCTTCCCCAAGTTCCCTTGCGTTTCCTGGCATCCTGTCTGTTTCTGACCTCTGGCATGTGCGTCCCTGCAGGAGTTTTCCGCTTTCGTCAAGTTGGAGACCAAGTCGGAGCTGGTTGTGGACCGGAGTCGCCACGGCGAGCTGTTGAGGATAAACTTCAACATGAGCTTCCCAGCGCTGTCCTGCGAGTTTGCGACACTCGACGTCAGCGACGCCCTCGGCACGGTGAGCTTCGCCTTGACAGCAGATGGATGCAGTTGGCCTTCAGCAATTGTCTCGGCCCAGCAGACGAGCCGCCAGTCACACCCCTGTTTTAGTGCTGGCCTCATGCTCGATGGCAATCAAGTGCCACTGCGTGTGCGAAGGGGGCTCTGCGTTCTGTGCAAGGAAGGCTGGTGCGGCCACAAACCTTGTCGATAGTACCTCGGCTGATGACGGCGCAGAAACGGTTGAACCTGACGAAGACGGTGCGGAAGCTGCCGATCAGCGAGAACCTGGAGCGGAAGGGCTACTACATGCACGACGATAAGCACCCGGACGTCAAGTACGACTCCGAGGAGCACCAGGTGGCTTTTCTCAGGGCAGAGAGTCGTTCTTGCACCGTCCCGGGGTTCAAGATGTCAGTTAAAAATGTGCTGTGATCTGTCTTGGAGGCGTCATGCACAACAAGCAATTGCTCACCTCGGCGGCGTCACATGTCAACTGTGCGTGCACAAGTGCTCCAGCTGAACCAAGTAGGTGCGCTTCATGTCAAAACTCGCGCTTCCTTTCCACTGCAGGAGGCAAACGACATGATGGACGACACCAACTGGTCGACGCCGCTCACGCACGATGAGTTCAAGACGGTTCTGGACAAGCATCCTATCGGTGAGGCAATAACACGAGAGGCAGTACACATCGTGCAGGCCTGAGTCAGTGTGATGCAAATGTGCACACTACCCCAGCGGCCGGTAATTTCCTCGCGGGGAATGTGCTCGATGCCGACTTTGCTTGCCCAGCCAATGGTGCCAAGGGGCTGGCCTCTTGAACCAGACTGAAAAAGCCATGTTCAGCTTGCTTTCGACTTCGCATGCGCAAATTCGAAACATTAGAGAAGGCTGCTGACAGCAGGTACGCTCATTTCGATGTTTCATTTCCTTGCGCAGCCGTGCTGAACTTCTACGCGCCCTGGTGCCCCTGGTGCCAGCGGCTGGAGCCGACGTGGGAGGCTGTCACCGCTGAGGTGCACAAGCGCTACCCGGAGCACGACGGCCGCATCCGCTTTGGCAAGGTGGGCGCCAGAAACAATGCAAAGCTGTTGTCCCCTGGTTTTCCTGGCAGAGGAGGGGCGCTGCAAGACATCAAGCAGGATGCACCAGTCAGCCGAGAGGCAGACGGGGCATCAACCCTTCTCTGTCTGTCAACAGCGGCGGGTTGCTCTCAGCAGCTTGCAACAGCGGCCCCACAGCGGCGATCGGCTGACACCAGGACCTGAGCGGCAATCACCGGCCAGGCAGTGCACCTGTGCAGCTCCTTAGGTGGCTCTCCTGCCTGACATGCAGCAGGGATCGACGCAAGCGCCAACTGGTTGACAAGCACACGTCAAGGTGCTCTGTCCTGAGCTGCCATCACCTTCGCCCGCAGGTGGACTGCACGAGGGAGCAGGCGCTGTGCCAGGAGCACCAGATTACGGGCTTCCCCTCCATCCGCGTCTTCCGCAAGGGCTCCGATGAGATCTCGCTGCACGGCATGCACGAGCACGAGGCCTACCGCGGTGCGTCTGAAACACCAAGGTGGCAGCTGTCGTTGCTGCATGTCGCCAACTCAGCATGCATGAACGCGAGTTCTGCAGTAGTGGTTGCGCCTTCTGTAGCGTTGTTCATGCAGGATGCTTGATGCAGAGTTTGGATGTTTAGATTGCGGAGGGCCAACGTGAGATGCTTGCGGGAGTTATGGATCAATTGGCCTGATAATCAACCGCAGGCGACCGCACGAAGGAAAGCCTGCTGGAGTTTGCCGAGGCGCTGGTCCCATCGGCGGGTCAGCCGCACCGCTACGTGCGCGGCGTCACGCGCATGGCCAAGACCCCCGGCTGCAACCTGTCAGGTCTGCGCACTGACATGGCGCTGCTTGCTGTACCTCGCACAATGTGAACCTGAGAGCTTGGGTGGAGTGCGCCACGTGCCTCTGGCATGGCCGCTCACCAGGCGATGCAACGGTGACTTGGTACCAAGCGCTGAGGTGCGAGGTGCACCTCAGGTGCACCTCAGGTGCACCTCAGGTGCACCTCAGGTGCACCTCGCCTCCCTGCCGGACAATTGGCAGCAGGGCAAGGCACCTGCAGGCGGCACTAGGGATCAGGGGTCACTGCACCTTGCAGGACCACTCTGTGCATTGCAGGTTGTCTGATTACCGTGGCACCACAGCCGTGCTGGCAGTAACTACACCCACATGGGAATTCTACATGTTGAATCTGAATTGGTTCTCTGCAGGCTTCGTGCTGGTGAAGAAGGTGCCGGGCACGCTGCACTTCCTGGCCAAGAGCCCGGGCCACTCCTTCGACTTCCCTGCGATGAACATGAGCCACG
>JAABUW010000282.1_pt1 | contig 106840 bp, 185 predicted proteins | sample 5560081 | NCBI WGS metagenome assembly JAABUW01 (sample SAMN10711882, study PRJNA513363) | rock metagenome | isolation source: Antarctica rocks | place: Antarctica: Victoria Land, Knobhead sud
AGGAAGGTTAATAACCGAACATATGTTATTAATAAGCAGGTTCTGAACATTGTCCATGTTATTAAGTGTTATTAACGTGTTATTAACATAGGGTGTTACTAACTACTTAGTTAATCTGCCCACGCTGATGATGACGATGAATATGACAATTCCAGTTCTGGCATTTTGGTCCTTGAGTCCCGCAGGTACGGCAGGATCTTTGATCTCGGTGTGGAAATAGGGCGAGTGCAATGCCGACTTGACGCACCCCTATCGCATATCTCAAGCTTGAACTCCATCAAACTCAGCTGATGAGGCCTCCGCATGATATCTGTTCCGGCAGCAGTTCTCCGCCGCCGGACCGGGTTTAGCGCGACTGTCTGCACGCGCAAAGCTCTGCTTTGCTCTGCACGTCACTCTTTGTACTCTGGCGATACCATTTTCCGGTTCAATACTTCAAGACCATACACTCCATCTGTCTTCCCGCAGCTGTGTCTGCGATGGCGATGGCGACGGCAGATGCCAACGAGGTGTTCCTGGTAGTACGCGAGCTGCCCAGCATCGGCAACAGTTCCTCGCCGGAGAGGCTGAGTCAGACAGAGAAATTAACCATGATGCCGCGGCACAGATCCCCGGCATGATTTGGTTGCGCAGCGCTGTCGCAAAGGTGATGCTGATACCGATGCCGGCGCATTTTCCAACTATCCATTTGTCAACATGTCCTGCCAATCCTTCCTCGTTACTCATCTGCGTGTGTATTCACACCAGGACAAGACATTTTGCATCCACAAGGCCGCCAGCGGGGTGGACTGTTAGGCTTTGCTCCAATGCATTTGCCGCGCGTCGGTCGTGGCGCCTGATGCAGCTCACTGTCATCATCCTGCACTCCAGGCGCCGATTCGCTTTTCTGGCGACTTAAGAAATTTTATGCATTTTCTGGAAAGTTCGAATTTGGCCATTTCGCGCAGATTCGCCCACCGCTGAAATATTAAAATCCGTTTGCGCAGTGCCAAAACAATCAAATTGTGCGCGAATCATGCCCGTGACGACGGGTATGTGGTTCTCGTGCCTGCTTTCTCGAAATTGAATGACCGCAGGACGACATCAGGAAGCACTCAAGAACTATACAGCCTGCCGGTGAACGATGTGCACCAGCTAGCCGCTCCTCAGCCTTTCATCTACCCACCCAAGCAGGATGCATGAGCCGCATGACAAGCCGCTGCCGATATGCACAATACGGGTGACCGCAGCTCGATGAACTCAAGAGTCGGGCGGTGAAGACAAGGAAGGCAGGCGAGATATGCGACGAAGTCAGGCGGTGAAGTCTGCATGGCGTGGTAGGTACATAGTGCGAGGTTACACACTATTACTGGTTCTGACAGTGCAAACAACGTTTTGAACACAGCAAGACCCCAACTGAAAACACGCACCCTCGATCAAATCTGCAAGCGCATCTGCCCTGTACACCCAAATACCACATCGTCAAGCCACCCCAGCCACCCGCTCACTGCCAGCATCTCTGCCCTCGCTCGCGCCCTCGCGTGCGCCGCTGCCGCCTGCTGATTCCGCCCCTTCCACTGCGTCCGCCCCTTCCGCTGCATCCCGCAGCATGGCGCGCGCTGCCGCCAGGTCCAGGCCCAGCATGGCGGCCACCTCGGCGGCGCGGTCGGCCTCGGAATCCAGCGGCACCACCGCCGTCAGCATGCGGCCGTCCGGCGCCACGTCCTTGCGCACGCACAGGTGGTGCTCCGCGTGCGCCGCCACCTGTTTTGAGAGGGCGTATATCAGGCTCAAGCCTCGTGCAAAACAGGCCCACGCACTCATGTGATGCGTCAGGAGAGACCACACGATTGCTGGTGATCACGCGCAGCAAGTGCCGCTGCCTTGCTACAGCAGAATATGGTGTACAAAAGCGGCAGCGGCGAATTGGCAGAGCCAAGACGGTGGCTGCTGCAGCGAGGCACAACAGTCTCAGACAAAATCAATGAGGCTCGTTCACCTGCGGCAGGTGCGACACGCACAGGATCTGGGAGGCGGCGCCGGCGGCGGGGCCGGCCATGCGGCGCAGCATCTGCGCCACCGGTTGCCCCAGGCGGCCGCCCACCCCCGAGTCCAGCTCGTCCAGCACCAGGATGGGCGTCCAGCTGATGCCCTCCGCCGCCTCGGCGTCTGCGGACAGCCGCGACCTTTGAGGCTTTGCTCTGAAGGTAGTGTCTGAGAAAGCGCGGTCTGGCTGCGCAAGCCCTTGAACAGATCAGATCAGAGACTGATCACTCCAGCCTCTTCTGGCGATAGTGGGTAGACACGGAGGCCGCACCAAAAGCATCACGGGCGGCGGTGGCAGCGGCGGCGGGCGCTGCCTTGAGCGCCATCATGATGCGCGCGCTCTCGCCACCTGCACAGCCAAATTGACTAGCAAATTTATTGTGAAACAGAATGCTCAAGACAGAGAAGCGCCACCTTGCTGACAGAGGCCGAGGTGTGTCTTCAGAAGCAATTTTCTGAGCAGAAACGCATACACTTACCGCTCACGACTGCTGCCAGCGGCCGCAGCGGCTCCGCAGGCCCGGCGGCCAGCAGGAACTCCACTGCGTCGAGCCCCGAGTCGCGGGCTCGGAAGGCGCGGTCCCCCGCCTCCCACACCGACTCCGCCGCCGCCGCATCCACATGCAGGCTGCTGCTGCCCTGTGTGACAGAACGGTGCCAAACGTGGGCGTTGTCGACTAGAAGCATGTCTTGGAATCGGGCAGCATCATGAGGGAGGATGGAGAAGGGAGAAATAGAGGAGTTCCATGGCGAAACATCGCCTTCGTTTGTGTTGCACTTATTGCACCAGGCTTGCACCTACTGCCGCCACACCTGGGTCCAGAGCTCCCAGCCGATGTGCAATTCAAGGCGGCTGCCGGCAAGAGGCACTAAACACACAGTGAAGGTGTTTTCCGTTGCTGTTGAGAGAAAGGTTGCCGTCGCACCTGGGGCCAGGGCTCCCAACCGATGCGCACGTCGAAGCGGCTGCCCGACATGGCCAGCTCCGCAAGGCAGGACTCCACCGCCACGCGCAGGTGCCCCGCAGCTGCGCGCCGCTGTCTGCTGAGAGCCACTGCCGCCGCCGCTGCCTCGCGCCGCAGCCGGCCCACCTCTGCCTCGATCTCGCCGCGCTGCCCTGCAGGCGCACGTTGCAGAGATAGGTTGAGCAGCAGGACAGAGTCGGCCATTCGAGTTCCGTGTTCATGATGGTGAGCACAGCACAAGGCCTGCTCTGGAAAGCCCATTCGTGACAGCAGAGGATCCCGTCTGCAGCAGGAACGACACCCAGCAGGCGGACCCTACCAGTGGCAGCAGCAGGGTCGAGAGGACAAGCGTGTTGGCCGGCTCGATTCTCTTTTGGGCTTTGTTCAACCTTCAGTAACTGACCTTCCATGCGGAACCAGATGTCGAGGGAGGCCTCCGCCTGCGTTGCGGCGGCGATGAGCGCGCCGCTGTCGGCGCAGTCGTGCTGCCGGCACAGGCGGATCACCACCTGCAGCCGCTCGCTCACATCCGCCTGGTCTGCTTCCGAGTAGCGGTACCGCCGCGCGTAGCTGGCCACCTGTGTGCAGAGTGTCGAATGCGCCGGGTCACATTCCAGGCGTTGTTGGTTTTAATATCGAAGACCGTTGAAAACAGTGCAGGTGACTATCCGCCTGATCCGCGGGCGAGTAGTGATACCGCCGCGCATAGCTAGCCACCTGCCTGTATGCACAACAAACAATAAACCCTGAATCCCAGCTACTCAGCTCTCTCTAGCGTGCACCTGTCTGCCGCACCGCAGTGCTGCGGGAGATTGGCGCTGGAATGTCTGCGACGCCTCTAACGCGGTATTTCAAGGTTGTGAGCAGCGCACCTTGGACTCGGCCTCGGACAGCATGGCGCGCGCCTGCTCCAAAATGTCCAACGCCTCCTCCATCAGCGCCACCCCCTCGCCCCCCTCCGGATCCTCCTGCTCTGCGCCGCTGTCAGCACCGCTGTCCTCCTGCTCGCCTGCAAACAGTGCATGCCAAAAATAGTGCAAGTTTTGTTGAGTGCGGGTTTGTCTCAAGCCGTCTCCGCTCCTCCAGCTAATCTTCCGATCCGCTGTCCTCCAGCTCGCCTATGGCACACCAGTATGACCAAATGCTCTCACCGAGACGATTGCAAGGCTGGGTGCCATGATATGCTTGGAAGCAGCTCAATGTGACACGATCGTGTTGTATGGGTTGTAGCACCTATGTGCGCGCGCACACACTCTCAATACCTTCTCAGGCATAAGCACTGTCGTGTTGACATCTTGATTGATACTTTTCGGCCTGTCGGCAGTCATTCTCAACTCTGCTAGCAGCGGTATGGCTACTTGCTGGCAGCGGCCAGCGTGCTCAGTGACACCTCAGCACTGCTAGCGGCGGCCGATCCCTTGCGAGCAGTGGCTACTTCCCACAGGAGCCCAGTCGATGTGATTGTCTCTCATTGAGCAAGGCGCGCAAGCATCCGGACATGCCAATGCCAGCGAGCTGAGCTGATATCTCATGGCGCCCAGCTAATCACTCTCAAGACCTATCTGACCGAGCTCGGTGCAGGGCATGTCAGTCCTGCATCTGCTTTGGAATCTATAAACAATTCATGAACTCGCCGCGGCCCTGCGTGGCGGCCGCCTCCTCCTGCATAAGCACGCCCTGCACGTACGCCTCGACGGAGGACAGGCCGTCGGCGACGCTGCCCCGGTAGTTTTCCTGATTATTTAACTAAATAAAGCATAGAATTGTGTAAACATCTCACCGCGGCCCTGCGCGGCGGCGGCCTCCTCCTGCATCAGCACGCCCTGCACGTGCGCCTCGACGCTCGATAAGCCGTCGGCGACGCCGCCATCGGCGCCGAGGGCGGTGCGGACCAGGCCGCAGCGCTCCACCGCGGAGCGGCGCGCCTCCATGCGCCGCAGCTCCCGCCGCAGCCGCCGCTCCTCCCCCTCCTCCACCCCTGTCGCCCGCACCTGTGGGCAGACAGCGTGATTTGGGCACTTCGCAGTTTTAGGGATTCTTCAGGGAAAAGTTCGCGATTTGCGTCTGGTGATTGATGCAGGGGCTTGCTCCTGCCTCAACCGCCGCTCCTCCCCCTCCTTCACCCCCGTCGCCCGCACCTGCGAGTAAAGTGAAAGTGTGTGGCACATGAGCAAGGTTTCACGTGTTTGCGTCTAGTGTGTGTTGCAGGGGCCTTGCTGACGCCGCAGCTGCCGCTGTTCCCCTCCTCCACCACTGTCGCCCATTCCTGCCGACATGCATCACAGTTGGTTTTTTCAGTATTCTGAACACTCATGTGCTTGCGGTGCTTGCGGCATTGCGGATGTGTGGTGCAGCGGCCTTGATCACATCTCAGCGTGCGCCCCTCCTCCAGCCCTGTCCTCCACCTGCGCCTACAGGACAGCAGTTTCAATTCTGTGTTTGGGCAGTGTCGGCTTTATGAACGCAGTATTGTACTGCAGAGCTGCTGTAGGAAGCCGCCGCTCCTACCCCTCCGCGTCCATTGCCAGCACCTGGCAGGGGGTATCAACTTTCGAGGTATTCCTCAAGGCGAGTTCCATTCCCTGTGCTTGTTTTCTATTTCCTGAAGACCAGTTGCCATCGTTGGCGCTATCCCCCGCCGAAATCAATTTGAAGACGCCGGCCGGCACCCGGAGGTGTCAAAACCTTTGGTTATCCGACGATGTCACACCTTCACCCTGTCTTTTCTAGACCATGATTGGAACAATGGTCAACTGCCTTGTTGTGCAAGGGCCCTGCTGCATACGAAATGCCGACTGAAGCTGTGTTATGCCGCGTGCACATGCACTGGGTCAGGCGGCTGCGGCGGCCGATAGTTGCCGCAACTGGTTCGTTGGCCAGCACAGCATCTCGTTGTTGCTGCCTTCCGCAGATCGGCCAAGCAACCAACCCACAGCCAAGCGAGCGTTCGATGTGATCAAGCGCTGCAAGCGCCAACTTCCAGGCCGCACACGTAAGCTGCTGATCGAAAACAACCGAATTCAGGTCTAGGATTATCAAGTTTCTCAAATGTGAACGCAGCCTCGTTCACGAGCGCTTGTGCAGCGCGTCCTCATCCTTGTCGATTGCCACCAGGTACGCTTCCAAAAGGTTTCAGGGGTTATGCTATCTACAGTAGATCAGCAGCTGCTTACGTTGTCCACGAGGGCCTCGATTATTGGAAGTTGATAATAGAGTGGTGGTACCAGTTAGGCGTCGCGCACGCCCTCGTTGCCGGGCGCGTTGATGGACGCCCATCAATGGCCGCCAACTGGTCCTCCAAGAGGCTTCAAGTTTTGAGATTGACAGATGAGCAGCCCACCTCGTCAACGAGGGCTTGCAGCGCATTGCGCTCCTCCTCGTCGCCCAGCGCATCAAGGGCCGCCAGCAGATTTCAGAGTTTTGAAATGGTTTCCAACTGAAACAGATAAGCAGTTGTCCACCTCGTCCACGAGCGCCTGCAGCGCGCCGCGTTCGTCCTCGTCGCCGAGCGCGTCGATGGCCGCCAGCTGGGCCTCCAGCTCCCGCAGCCGCGAAAGCCGCCGGCCGAAGGCAGCCGCGCCCGGCCCAGTGCCCGCGATGCGGTCCAGCAGCGCCAGCTGCGTCTCTGAGTCCCTGCAGGAGTGAGAAGTAACAGATAGGTGGAGAGGTCATGTGCCCATCAAGAGGCTGTGCCTGTGACTTGCCCCGCTCACAGATGCTGGGCAGGTCTTCCAACAGGCAATTCTGCGGTGCCGTTGGGGTCCCAGCTTCGATGCACACCGGGCTGGAATTCGCTGCCGTCGAGCAGCAACAAAGCTGCATCCAGGACCTGCCGTCACATTGACACAGTGCGTTGACGCGCTGTGCAGCGCGTTGTCTCAGAGTATGGATGGCAAACACCTGAGCGACAGCGCCGAGTTCTGGCCGTTGACGTCCACAAATGCCGCCGCCAGTTCCCGCAGCACGCGCAGCGACGTCGCGGCGCCATTGACGAAGCAGCGGGAGCGCAGCATGCCGCCGTCCTGCCGGATCTCCCGCCGGATGCGCAGCTCCGCCGCCGCGCCGTTCGCCGCCGCCGCCGGCACCGCCTTTTGCGGCACGCCCAGGCCCTGCAGAAGCTGCGCCGCCGCCGCCTGCACCAGCGCAGAGTGCGGCAGTCAGCAAGCGGGTGCGCATGCACACGTATTGCAGCCTGTGTTGCAGGCTTGCTGGACCAACCATCAGGGGCTTCACCCAGGCCAGGTGTGAAGATAGAGAACCACAGCTCTACTCAACGCACATCATTCGTCACTCAGCCGTAGGTGTGTGCCGCACCTGCGCCGAGGACGACAGCTGCAGGACACCCTCCACGGACGCAAAGTCGGCAGGCGGGCGCACAGAGCCGTCGACCGCGGGCGCGCCCAGCACCGCGCCCAGTGCCTGCACCAGCACCGACTTGCCGGCGCCCGACTCGCCCGTCACCTGCGCACGCGCCGGTGTCAAGGGTTTGCAACGGGGCTTTGCAACTGGCCTCGCTTGGTGTGCAGCCTGTGCCAGCGCGCACGCGGGCACCCAGCCTATCTCTCGGCTGGCTCTTCATGCACAGAGAGGGGACCAGAGGTGGTCGTTTGGTTTACTGCAGCAGGGGGAATGAATGCTGGCGACACTTACCACGTTAAGGCCTGGCATCAGCATCACGCGCTGCCGGCTGATGAGCGCAAAGTCCTGAATGTCCAGCTGCCGGATGAAAGTTGCGGCGCCATGCCGCTGCCGCCACTGCTGTTCCTGCTGCTGCCGCTGCTGGTGCAGCGGCGCGGCCACCGCCAGTCCGCCGCTGCTGCCAGGGTGGGGAGCAGCTGCAGATGTGTCGTCTGGCCGCGCAAAATCTGGCGCTTGCGCTACGGCGGCGGCCGCGGTGGGCCTGGCTGCGTCGGCAGAAGGAGCGGCTGCCCGTTGTGCGGCCCGCGGGACGAACATGTAGTGCGACAGGGCGCTGCGGAGAAGGGGAACGCTGGCCGTTACAGCTCATGTGTGTGGACGGAATTGTTCAGCCTGCGCTGCCCAGAATGCATGCCACACCGACACAGCCGCAGCACTGGGCGTTTTTGGTGGCAGTGACTGAGTTTGCTGTATCTGCACCAGTGCCGATAGCCCGTCAGCACTCTGCATGCAGAGTTGGGGCTCTGAACTCACCTGAAGTTGTGGCGCGCGCCACAAAAAGGACGCGGCGCCGGCTGCGCGACAAGCTTCATGCCCACAATTCCGAACATACCCGTGTCGGCGTTCACCTGCGTAAGAGGTTCGGCAAGTCACGAGTGGACTGCGTGACATCTACAAGAATAAGTTTCACGGGTTGGTTTCGAGCTCAGGTGGTCTCGGAGCATACCCGCATCAGAGTTATGCTGCGCGTGCGTTGCACGTCGTCGCGGCCATTAGAAGAAGCGCCATGCAAGACCAGGTCTGCAAAGCTGAACGGGCTACCGAAAGCACAGTACAGCCTTGTCTCGAGTTGACAATGAGGGTGTGGATTTGTTTCTTCAAGTCCTCGCAGCCCCACCGCACAGGTTTGCTGCGTTCGCCACTGCGCTAATGCCGCAACTCAACAGCCTGCAAAAAAGTTCTGAACACTTGTACTGGTTCGCTGTCTCGTGCTGCGTCCGGCGGCAGCTCCGGCGGTGCATGTCCAGATTCTGCGAGCGGGCACAGCGCTGCCCTTGAACCCTGTTACGGTCCGTGGTTCATCGGCAGCGTCGCTAGAGTGCCCGTGCACATTCAGATATCTACGGCCCCGTAAAGCAGCCGTTCTAAGCCATTTAGAGATGCAGACGCATTGGGGTGTCCGGATGCAAATTCAAGCTTCATTCATGCGGCAAATGTTGTGCGTCTAAAAAACGGCAAATGTGGCTAGCTTCGGCAACACATCTGCAATCGCTTCTGCATCCAGCATCCAGTCAGGCTAAAGCAATCAGAAACCTGGATAAATCGTCCAACTTCGGGTCGCAGACAACAAGTTCTCCTTCACGAATGTTTCGTATGGCATGGTTCACGATCAATGTTCTTCCTGTTTCTTGAACCCCTTGAGCTTGAGGCTCGGCGTCATCCCCTGCCGTTCCCTCCCCCCTCCCTTCGGCGCACACGCTCGCAGGCGCAGGCGCGGCTTCGCCTGTGGCACCTTCTGCCACACATGCTTTCCGAACTCCCTTGTCCATTTCGTAAGGCTCTCATCGGGCCACCGCCGTCGTGCCGCCGGCCGCGGTGCTGCGGCACTTGGCCGCGGGCAGCTGCCCCGAGCGGCAGGCGTGCCGCATGAAGGACTTCATGGCTGCCGTAAAGGCGTCGTCGCCCGGGTGCAGCAGATCCATCTCGTCGAAGCGCACCAGGCTGTGGTCCGGCTCCTGGCTGTACAGCAGCAGGTGCCGCAGCGCGATCATCATACTGAGGCAGGAAGAATTGGGCACACTGAGAACCTCAAGGTTGCCAGCAGATGCCGCAGCTCGTGCACCTGTGCAGACGGGACGCAAGGGATCGAAATCAGCTTTCATGTATAGAGACTGATGCGTGCACTTGCACACTGAGTACCAGCAACATCCGCGGCGGCAGCAGCGGGCCAAGCTCTGTTTCGCCACCTGCGGCATGGCCATGCTACACCTTCTGCACGCGAGGAGGGGGTCGGAAGCGTTGGTAGCAGTGACTTGCCTGCTGCGATATCTGGAGCGCGCGGTCCAGGTCGAACCGGGCATTGAGCAAATCGATGGCGTTCTCGCCGCGCGCCATCATGCCGACAGCGTCGATTGTTATGCTCAGGTCGTCCCAGTCGAGTATGTCAGCGAATGGCATGAGGTCCTTTGTGTGCCGGTCGAAAAACACCGGGAAACACTGCGAAGCCCATCGACGTGCGTTACTCTGCAACCACGCCTGTGCTGGGACACCTGAGTCTCGCCGCCGTTGTCACTGTGGCATCACCGAACTGCGGCAGAGAGTGCCCATTTCGAGAGCCTGTGGAAGATGCCAGTGCAGGTAGTCATATCATTTTCATTTCCGCTGTAGTCGGGGGTGTGCCCCTTGTCTGTTGACGGTGTTGTCGCTGGGCCGATCCACTTTGCCAGTCACAACGCATGCGTGAGCACCAGGTCCGATCTCACGGTGTTCTGCAAGCGGAGCTGTGAGTGACCGGGCCTCACGCTTGTCAGGACGACTTATGCCAGTGATGGTGAGCTTACCATCACGATGAAATACGGTACGTAGACATGGTATTTTCTGTTATGTGCAGCTGTGGATGGTCGGTCCCAGCGTTGTGGGCACCTACTACGGGCCGAAGGACGAGAAATCGGAGAAGAAGGGCGACTTTCGGCGCGCCACAGTGCGCAGCCGCCACCGCGCCTTCCCGCGCGGAAAGTACGGCGGCTGGAGCAACGTACAGGTGTTGTTTCCTTTAAATCTCAGTGTCCATGCACTGCTCTTTCAGATGAGTTTCTGGGATTGGAAACGGTGAATCTTGCAGACACCTGAACTCGTGTTGCAGAAGAGATTGGAGTCAACGTTCGAGTCGTGGCGGTTGCAACCCCATTGTCATGGCTGTGTTTGACCTCTGCCAGGGCGGCGTCAAAATGGTCATTTCCTCAATACTCAATTCGAAACGCAATCTGAAAGATATCACGTGACTGCCCGCAGGCATACAGCTACCATGCCTACAACAAAGCAGGGCCCCCGCATGCTGGAGGATCTCCAGCGACTCGGGAGCCACATGTCGGTGGGCATGCGCCCCATCTTCGCGTGCTGCGCAGCTGGCACGCGTTGTGTTTGCCTGCAGTTCTCTGTGAATTTCAGGAATGCAGGGTTGCCATTGCAGCTCCCGCCTTCCTCCGCTGAGGCCTGCAGTCGACTGTGTGCTCTGCTACATGACTTCATCCTTGGCATGCATCTAGCCACACAGGACTAGCTCTTGTGCTCCACTGCGCAGGAGGATCTGGGAAACGATACTATACCGATTCTGCTCACCGAAACCAATGTGTGGACCAACCATGAATGGGATAAACGGCGAAGCAACGCCGACTCGCCTCACGAGGTCCATTGCTCCTGCGCTGCCTTCTGTAGTGACATCATGTGTAGGCAGGATTGAAAGGGTTGCTCCTCAAAACCTGGTCGCACACCTGACGTTGAATTCACATGCAGAGCACGCTTGCTGTTGTGGCGCCTGCCATGTCGCCACAACGCTGAGGTTGTCAGCGCTAAGGTTGCAGTTTCAACGGGCTTTCTGACATTGACATTTTCCTGTCGTCGCAGGTCGCCAGGCTTGGCGGCCACCTGGCGTACCTGCTGCCCGAGTTGGATGGCATCTACCTGTTCAAATTCAGCCAGACATACCCAATGCCGCCCTTCAAGGTGCGGCCCCGCAGCCTCTCTGGCAAATGCGCTGCCCGTCTCCTATGCACACTGTGCAAGGGCTGGCATCGCCAGAAGACGTGGGCCTGACTGAGGTAGTCTGAGCCGTTTATATCCTGTCAACTTCTCAAAATGGTGAAACGATGGTCTTGTTCAACTTTGCTCCATAAGCACTGCATTCAGCCTACACTGTGCACTAAAGCGAGAACAATGTGGCGCCCGCATTGCCGCGCCCGTTAGTTATTCGTCTCTGGACACAACCCTAAATCCCAGCTTCCGGTTGACCTCCTCTTCGACCTGCTACGCAGTACAAGCATGGCATCCAGCCAAACGGCATGCACTACGGCGAGAACGATGTGGCGCCGTACCAAGTGTCCGACTCCAACCGCCTGGGCGAGGCCTACCGCATGATTGTGGCCGTGTCCGCCGGCGGAAAGCCGTTGCTGCGCGTGCGCCGGCGCACCCGCGGCTGTCGACGTTCGCAGTAGATGGCGGCCAGGTGTGGACTCTGGGGAGTAGATTTGAGAAGGACATGTCCATATCTTGCCAGCCTTCTGTCAGCGTCCGCATCCGCCTTCGGCAAGCTGCTACTGCGGGTGTGCCTGGAGCCGATGCACCCGCGCGTGTCAGCGTTCGCGGTCGACGGCGGCCAGGTGTTTGTTTTCAAGTGTCAAACCTGCCATTGTCAGTTTTCCAGAGCTTTCGAGCGTAGGCTCTGCACTCGATGCCGGCAGAGTGGCCGGCAAATGGCACGACCTGGGCAGACGTGCCCAGCCTGCTGCCGCACGCCCCGGGCGCGGCCGTCTCCCGCGTCGCCGAAAACTTCATTAGGTGCCCGCGCCTCCCTTGCTTCCCTTCACCGCCAAGTAGTAGCCACTCACTGAGGACGCGCAAAGAGTGCTGCAGTCTCGAGGCCATTCCCCTTTAAGATGATGCGTGGCAAGAGCTCGTCTCATGACTGCAGCAAGAGTTCGTCTCATGACTGCGGCAAGACCTCGTCTCATGGCCGCGGCAAGAGCTCGTCTGATGACTGCGGCAAGAGCTCGTCTCATGGCCGCGGCAAGAGCTCGTCTCATGACTGCGACAGGTGAACTGAGCCGCTGCGCCTGGCGCCAGAGCTGGACGGCTGGCCATGTTGACACGAATATAAAAGGCAAGCGTTGGCGCATGCACCTTGCAAAGTTCCTCCTAGGTGGACGGAGCCGGCGCACCTGGCGCCAAGCCTGCAGGGCTGGCCACATCAATACGAGCATCAAGCACAAACGTTGGCGTGCGCAACTTGCGATCTCGTTCCTGCGACAGGTGGACGGAGCTGGCTCATCTGGCGCCAGAGCTGCTGGGGCATATGGTGACGCCGCCCAAGGTGCACGACGGCTTGTGGGCCACGGTTGACGTCACAGCGCTGGTTCGGGCGCGGTTGGCGGCCCGCGGCGGGCAGCGGGATGCCGCGGCTGACGCCGCCACCAGCCTGACGCTGGCAATCGCGCGGGAGATGCGGCGGAAGGAGGCGCCGCTGCGGCCCGCCGACAGCACCGCGGACGGCGCCGTGCAGTTCGACTCGGCTGCGGCGAACCTCAAGGTGAGTCTGCTTTTGCGCGGTGCCTGTCCCTGAACCTCCCTGTGCCTGAGCGAGACTTGCCAGCACCTTGTATCAACGCATCTCATTCAAGGCCGCATGCAGCAGCTCTAATGGAGGGACGAAGTGTCGGCATCGCAGCGGCGGCGGCAGCGGCGGCGGCGGCAGCAGCAGCAGCAGGTTGCCAGACTAATTGACTTCATTCACTGTGTACGGCGCAGTCATTTGCGCCGGCGCTCAAGCTGCACTACGTCTGCCCGGCCGCCACGCCCGACCCCACAGAAGCGCGCGCCCTGGCTTCCTACTACTCAGCGGCGCTGGCCGCGGCGGAAACAGTGGGGCTCGCCACGACGGGCGCTTCAGTGGCCGGCGGCATCGGCGGCGGGGGCGCGCACACTTCTACACCGGCCGCCTCACGGTCGGCCTGCTGGCCGTGCTGCTGGTCCTGGTGATTCGAAGGGTGCTGGTGGCAAGGCTGCGGGCGGTGAAGGGTGGCAGGCCTCGGTGCGCCGCTGCTGCCAGGCCGCTGCTCATCCGGCACGCACCGTCGAATGGCGTGTAGTAATGGCAGCCCGAGTAGAGAAGGCGTGCCATTTGCGAATGAGAAACGAAGCTGCTCGAACAAGTCGTGAACCGGACAATGGGCCAGGCGAAGATTGCTCTGCGAAACTCTCGAAGCTGATGATCTGACTTGACTGTATACTCATTTTCCTGGTACGCATGCGGTAGCTGAATCTGCTTTGTACCCATGAGTGTAGAAGTAGGTAAGGTGCACACAATACACGCCTACCGCCTGCCATTCATACAATTGTGGCGGCGGAGCGACGCCGCCTGCCGATGCTGATCAACGACAATCAATGAGTAAGCCAGCCTGCGAATAAGCCCAGCTATGCATATGGGAAGCCGACGTGCCGTTGGCATGACATCGCAGACTGTGCTTTGAATCGTATGTCCCTGCAACGGGACTCGATTGAGGAGGACCAGAATTCGAGGCAAAGTGAATGTCAGCGACGGCACATCAAGATGTGCAACGATGCAACATGAGATAGTGTGACTTTGGCCTGCTGGTTCAACCACTGGATTCGCAGTAGTGACGTCAGCTCTGCAAGAACGCTGCCTCCCAAGAATGCAAGAAGTAAATCCCACTCGAATCAGGCAAAGCATCTAATGGAGGTCGTCCACACAGCGGCCGGCCCCGGACGAAGATAAGATGACTACCCATAATACAGCCCATCGGTCTTGCAACTGGGCAATGCAGCAACAATCCCGACTCGATTGCTGTGCAAGCTGTGCTGGAGAGTGTCGGATTCAGCAGGCTGCCTGAGGCCTGTTGCTACATCTACTGCACGCCCGTCACTTCACAGCCCTCAATTGACCAGCCGGTCAAAGACCTGATCAAACTTGCCGCCCGCCTCCCCATCGGCGGCGGGCTGCGCCATCTCCCCATTGGCGGCAGGCTGCGCCGCCGCCGGCCGCTGCACTGCGGCCTGCGGCACGAGCGTTGGCTGCGGCTGCGGCTGCGGCAGCTGCGCCGACGGCGCCGCCGCAGCGGCGGGGAATTTGCCTAGGCCGGCGTCGGCGAGTGCCGCGGCGGCCGTATCGGCGGAGTAGATGTCGCTGCTGGCCGACACGACGTGCGGGATGGCGCCGCCGCCGTTGCCGACCGACTGGCTGCTGCTCATGCGGTGGAAGGGCGCCGCCTCCAGGCCGGAAGAGGAAATGATGCGCGGCACATCCTCCGCGTCCGACTTGTCAGTTGTGCCGCCCTCGTCGTCAGTGTACCCGGCACCAGGCAGCTGCCCGTTGCCGGCCGCGTGGCCATTTGCGACGCGTTGCCCGTTGCCCGCCGGCCAGGTGTTGCCCGATAAGGAGCCTCCGCCAGCTGCGGAGGGCGCAAAGGGGTTGCTGCTGCTGCTGCTGCTGCCGCCGCCACCGCCCATTTGCTGGAACGCGTGCGACGGCGGAGCGGAGGCCGCCGCCGAGCTGCCGCTCCCATTGGGCTGCTGCGCGCCGCCGAAGCCGTTGCCGGCGTGCGACGCCGAGGGCGCGTACGGCGGCTGGTACATTCCGGCGCTGGCGGGGAACTGGCCGCCGGGAAACTGGCCGCCGGGCGGGAACGTGACTGGCGCAAAGCCCTGCTCGCCATTCGGCATGGTGACCGGCATGTACAACGTCGGCTGCTGGCCGCCCATGGGCGCGTACGGCATCGGTATGAAGCCGCCCGGCATCTGCTGCCCCACGCCAGACTGCTGCTGCTGCTGCTGCTGCGGGTGCTGGCCGGGCTGAGGGAACGCCTGGCCGGGCGCACCAAATTGCTGCTGCTGCTGCTGCGGCTGCGACATCTGCGGCGGGTAGTACGTGGGCGTCTGCAGAAGGGAACACATGACACATGAGGACACCGCATCAATCTGCCTGGCTGTGGGTGCCAGCCGCTTTGGCATTGACCCGGAGTACACACGACCGCAGAGGCAGTTGCCAAGAGGACAAAGCGGCCTGCTGAGTCGGCCTTGCAATCGAGTCACGAAAGAGGGTAGGGTAAACAGAGGCTAATGACTCAAAGACTTCAGCACGCCCACCTGCATGAAGTATGGCGGCTGACTGTGCTGCGGGGCCCCTGCCTGGCTGTGCATGGCGGCGACTGACGGGAAGGGGTCCGCCGTGTTGGCGGCATGCGCGCGCTGCATGCCCGACCTGCCGCCGCTTCCGCCTCTGCCGCTCCTGGAGCGATCCGTCTTCCGGCTGCCCTCACCCTAAGAAAGGCCCAACAGCTATGTTCAGTGCCAGGCTATGCAACAACCACCTCAGAATCCACATTACCTCAGGATCCACGATGACTCGATGCTTACCACATCCTGGCCATCAGTCTTCCTGCCGGCAGTGCCGCAGCACTGGGCCTCGGTAGGATTCTGGTCGAAAGACGTCACCACCACGGTCGTGAGCGGGCCGCCAAGCGCCGCAAGTCAACAAAGGAAAACAAAACAGCACGGCGGCACATCCCAATGCTCGACACTTCTTCCATTTCTGGAATGCAAGACGTACCAGGCCCAGGTCAGCGATGCTCTCCAACGCCTTCGGACCGGAGTTGGATCGCCCGGCGGTCACGCCGCCAGCGCCCTTTGCTATGGGTGCGTACTGCTGCAGCGGGCTGCGGCGACCCGAGGCGCTTCCGCCTCCCCCCCGGCTGCCACCGCGCGACGAGGCGCTGCCGCCGCCGCCGGCGCCGCCGCCGCCGGCGCTGCTGCGGCCGGCGGCCGAGCGGCCCCGGGACGAGGAGCCGCTCGCCGCGGCGGAGGTGCCAGCGGCGGAAGCGCCGCCGGCGTCCGCGACGGCGTCTGCCGACGCGCCCGCCTCTGCTGGCCCCGGCAGGTTGCCCACGACCTGGAAGCAAAGTGTGGTTCACAGTCGGAAACTTGAAGGACAACTGCAAGGAGGTTCTTGCTGTAACCTGCATCAGCTGAGCATGCACATGCCGGGGACTCCCATTGGCGACGAAGCACGACTGCTGCCTGGCAGGCTTTGTCAGATGATTTGCAGACTTTGAGGACCAGAGCACGCACGTCTTTGTACAGCGCCAGCGCATTGTTCATCTCATCGATGGCCTCCAGCGACTGCTTCACCAGCGGCTTGGCCTCGTCCTGCTCGGAAGCAAGCAGCAGACATCAGTGAATGCCATGACCTGATCCATCAACGGCACGGCGACATGGCCATGCGATTCTGTATTTCGAACGGTTACGGCAGGAGCAGTTTGTTGGTGCAGGACGGTTATGGCAGGCGCAGTCTGTTGGTGCAGGACAAGTCTTCATCAAGAGATTCGAGCGTGCCTGCTTGAAGCCGGAGAGGACGCCGAGGAGCTGCTCGAAGGCGCCACGGAAGGTGACCATCTCCTCCGCCAGCTCGCCCAGGAACTGGCGCTCAAACTCGGGCGCCGCGCTCTTCCCGCCCGCGATGTTCATCACCAGGTCCTGTGCAGTGCACACTTTTCATTTTCGATGAAATCGACGGCCAGGTGGCTCGGATCTGAGGTCAGGCGCGGGCGCTCAAACTCAGGCGCCGCGCTCTCTGGAGTGGTGTCTCAATCACACGATGTCTCCTTGCAAGGCGGCTCGCCCCCCAGTCTGCAGGAGGAGCAGCCCTTGCGGTCGGCACCTGGATCATGCTGGTGTGGCTGCCGGCGACGCCCAGGCTGTTGGTCACCGCCTCCTTCACCTCCGGCCACGTCATCTTGCTGTACTTGGTGGCGCGCTTGCCCTTGCCGCTGCCATCGCCTGCTGCCCTGCTGGCGCCCCCCTCGCCGCTGCCCGTGGCGCCACGGCTGCCGTGGCCCGAGCCGGCCGCTGCATCCTGCGCCCTGGCGCCGTCCGCCGCCGCCGGATCCGAATTCTTGTCGGTTGCGCTGTTGGAGCGGCTGTCCGGGACAGCGGCATCGCCGCCGTTCAGCGGCCGGATGCGCTGCTGGCTCCTGCCCTGTGGCGGCGACACCCCCGGCGTGAGGCTGACCATCCTGCATGGGCAGTCAAAACAGCAACTTGTAAAGTTGGTTCGCGGTGTTCTTCCCCCCAACCGAAGCCAGCACTGCCAGTCTGTGTCCTGCTGAACTCTGCCTAGCAGATGCTAGCCTGCTCAAATCAAACAGCACCGAGCTGAAGCACTCAGCAGTCGAGGCGCAGAGGAGCTTTCCAAATACTTGTCATGGAGACCAGCCTCTGCTTGCAGTTGTCGTCCTTAATTCACTGCGCACCTGCCCAGCTTGAGGGTGTGGCGCAGCACGCTCTGGCCCGACTTGCCGCTGTTCCGCAGCACGGCAAAGGCGTGCATCTTGGCGCGCTGCTCGTCCTTGAAGTTGGCCTGGTATCGGTCAAGCGGCTTGCCGGCGACCGCGGCCAGGTCCTGTCGCAGGAATGTCCAGCGACTGTCAGATGGGATCTGCCGCTCTCATGCAGTGCAAGCCAGGGTCGATGGAGCTTGCCACAAGAGATGGGTGTCAGATGGAACCCGAGCCTCAGTACTCGTTAACAGGGCATGCATGCTGCTCATGGCGAGCGGGTGCTGGGCTTCTGGGATTCAGCCTTCGCATGTACCTGGTAGATGTCGCTGCGGATGGGGCCGACGACGTCGGAGCACTTTTCCAGGATGGCCTCGCACAGGTGGGTGGCCAGCCACACCTTGTGCGGGTTTTTCATGTTAAGCCGCTTGTGCAGCACCTCCCGCAGTTGCTGCAGATGCAATGGAGAACAGTCACAAGTGAGTACAATGGATAGCGCCAGGCGGAAATGTGTACACAGGTGGCGGCGGCCCAGTGATAGTGGCAACCACACGAGGCATGCAGCGGCGCAGCCACATAGCTGCAGCTCACCGAGGAGGCAGACGACTCGCTGTTGGAGTTGATGGCGTCCACTACCTGTGCGATGCACAGTGTTCTGGTCACGACCTGCAGTCTCCAGCTGCGACGAGGACATCTGATGCAGAACCATCGCGCAGTCTCAGGGCGTTGCAATGTCTGCAAGGTCTGAGCATCAGATCTGAGCATCTGTGTGCCCGATCGCGCACCATCTGGTTCAGCTCCTCGTTTGGCGCCGGCACATCCTTTGCGGTGGCAGTCTTGGCAAGTTCCGTCAGCTCAGCGCCCAGCAGCCCCCCGGACGCTTTGCGCGACTGCAGCTTCGCCTTGATGGACTTCATGGTTGCGAATGAGCGGTATCGCCTGCGTTTTGGAGTCGTGCGTTCAACCTTTGCACATGTGATGCGAGCACGAGCTAGCGTATAACGACCGCGGCCGGTGTGGCGCACCGATGCTCAAGCCTGTCTGTGGCTGTTGTTGCAGTGGAATGTCTTACTGTGCCGTAATGCTGCTCACTCAACCCTCACCGCTCTAGTTCTGAGCCAGTAGTCCGCGTGCTGCGGGCATCATCGTGCAGATGCAAGGCGCAGTAAGGTGCGACGTTCTGTGCATTCTTCCCGATCTCGCTTGCGTGCCGGAGGGCCTGGACATCAGCCTCGAGCCACCATGATCATGGATCTGCAGCAATGCCTGCTGGATGGCCGCAGGCTCGTGAGCAGGCTGGAGGCGGAGGGCCAGAACCACCGAATCTGTGACTCGGCGTGAGTCAGAAGCGCAGGGCGCTGGCGCGTTTGCGGATACAAATTCGGGGCCACACGAGTCCCTCGAGGCTCGTCGTACCGCTGTCCGCCAGAAAGATGTTGTTGTTTTCAAATGGATCCTTGCCCCCTCGTGAAGCCTCCGCGCACCTGGTTGTCAGCCGCGACGTGCCGGATGCTGTGCCGCCCGCGTCAGCCGATCCTCCTGCAGACCGCAGCTGTTCCCCAGCCTGGAGGCTGCCGCGAGGGGCCTCGCTGCGCGCAAATGCGGGCTCTGCGGCTGAATTGCAGGCCACCGGAGAAACCGTAAACCCTAAATATCGTCCAGCTGTACCTTGCAGGAAGAGCCGCGGCCCGCGGCCCGCGGGCCCAATCGCAGTTTGCTTGCCTGCTTCTCCTCGCGAACCTGAAGCTCGTACCGCACCCTCTGCGTGGTGGCCCGTCAAGAGTGCTCATTGTAATACAGCACTGCTGGCGTGGCGCGGCGAGCAACCGCAGTCGCTAAATGCAGTGCACTGCCTGCACCGCTCTGCTGACGTGCAGCATTCTCTCGTTGCCGCATCATCAGAGGGTGCGGCAGCCGCTGGTGTCGCTGCGCCAGTTCGCGTCGCCTGCCGCCAAGCCGCGGCGGCGCGACCGCTGTCAGCGAGTCCATGCGTCCAGTGGTGAGCATCGCCACACAACGATGCTGCAGCGAACGGATGCCCGCCCGTACCGCCGGGGCAACGATCCTGTTCTCATGCGATGGCAGACGTGTGCACGAAGATGACGGACCGCATGGACGAATTTAATCGGCACGGCTCGGCGCAGGTGGCAATGACGTGGACTTTGCAGTCTTCCGTTTCACGCTGGGCATCCCCGGCTTTAATGACGACCTCATCCCCCGCGTAATCGGCTTCCTGGGCGCCGCGCTGCTGGTGGTCAACCATGTCGTCGCCGGAGCGTCGGTCACGCCCGCGCAGGTGCGCTACCCTGTGTGCGCTACCCTGATTGCCGATGCGGCCTTCTGAGCCTCACGCAGTGCAGAATGCAGGTGCAAACAAGCTTTCGAGAAGTGCCATAGATAAAGGTGTGCATGGTCAATCGAAACTATGCTGCTGACGTCGCGGTCACTTCGATGCTGCAGGGCAGGACAGAGGCGCTGGGAGTGGCAATCGCCGCGCTGTGCATCGCGACACCCAGCGTGCAGGCGCGGCTGGAGGAGATGCAGGGGCAAGCAAAGTCGAGTGGCGCCGGCGGTGGCGGCGGCGCCTTCATGCTCGCCGCCGACCTGCCAGAGCATCAGCGCAAGGTGCGTGCCGGGAGGGCTGATTAAAACAGTTCATCAGCCCTGCCGCCGGCCGGCCTGACAGAAGCCGCTGTTGCTGTCACAGGGGCTGTGCTGTCAGCATGCGGCCTACCTACTGTTGCGTGCTGAACAGGAAGCCGTTTCAAAGCCAGTACATGTGACACTGACCTTCACGATGCATTGGGACTGCTCGCATGCAGGAGCTGGCCTGGGCGTCGTACGCGCTGCTTCAAAACACCAACGTCAGCGGGCTGCTGGTGTGGCAAGACGGGCCGGTTCTCATGGCGCGCGGCTCGCTTGGCCCCGCCCACAAGGCAGCAGACTCGGCAAGCGCCCTGGCAGCCCTTGCAGAGGTGCGTCAAGATAGCATCTTTGACAATGCTGCAGCACAATCCCAATGTACCGGCAGGTGTGCGTGCGCATGGTAGTGCCCCGACAGCTGGCCGCTGCTGTGTTGCAGGCCACAAAGTCCGCGGTGGCATCCTCCCGAGAGCTCGCCGCTGCAGCAGCGGCCGGCGGTCAGCCGCTATACCTGCCGGATGCTACGGCGCTGCAGCGAGCGGGTATCACCAGCTGCGCTATGGCGCCCACTGCCGCCCAGTCAATGCTGGCTGTCAGTCTTGCAGCGGATCAGTCGGCCGCAGGTGATCATGTTCGGTCGGACATATTTGGAATGAAGTGATTGCCCCTTCACACGATAGGCAGCCCCGCCAGTGTGCAGCTGACGTCGGCGCCATTGCAGAAACTCGGCGACCTTATTTCGCTGAAAACGTACGATGCGCTGCAGGCAAGGGCAGCCGCGGTATGCTGCTGCTGTTCAGTGACCAGCCGCGCGGGCTGTCACAGCGCCAGCGGTCATGGGCGGCGGCCATTGCGTCCAAGCTGGGAAGCGTGTGTGTGTGAGATGTGTTAAATTTAACGAGAGGAGTGCTGCATCGTGTTGGAGTTGTTGTGAGCGTTCTAGTGGTGATTTGTAGACCTGAGGGCATGGTGCTGTTATTGCACTGGAGTATTGCACTGGGAAACCCTCTCAACGTGTTGTCAAAGGCCAAGAGGTCCACCAAGGAGGAGAATCTCTCTGGTTGGCCAAGGTCAGGCCACTGAGCGCCATCTCGCATGCTGGCACATTAACATATGCGAGCCCAGCAGCTGCATCGATGCAGCAATCAACGCATCGCAGGAAATTCGCCCAATGTGAGCAGCGCATCACTAAGTCTTGCCAGCGGCGGCGGACGCGGTCGCGAGACCCTGGTTCACGGCGGCCTGCACCCGCTGCATCAGCGGCTCGTGCTTGAAGAACTGCGTGACCTCAGCGCCGAAGGAGAACACCAGCATCTGCCGCGCGGCCTCGGTGTCGATGCCCCTGGACCTGCAGGCAGCGCGCAGTTCGCAGCGTCAGCCGTGCGAGTATTGTTCCAGGTGAGCAAACGGACTGCACAGCAGTTCATCCCGACAGTTGCGTGCAGATGCTCAAACGGTCTTTAAGGGACGTCGATGAGCATTTACGATCTGCGGCGCAGCATGGCCCTAGAATAAGCAGTGCAGCAGAGCACGGCCGCAAAGGAAGTGCCGACAGCTCACCGGAAGTAGAACAGCTGGGCCTCCTCCAGGTCGGACACGGTGCAGCCGTGCGTGCACTTGACGTCGTCGGCAATGATCTGCAGGTTGGGCTTCACGTTGATGGTCGCGCGCGGCACCAGCAGCAAATTGCGGCTCAGCTGCGCCGCGTCCGTCTGCTGCGCCAGGCGCTCCACCTTGACGTTGCCGTCAAACACGCCGCGGCCTGCACGCAGCCGGCAGCTGGTGTTAGTGTTGTGTGTAAGGGAAGCACGTCGAGATTCAGCTCTTCGGTAGAGCCGCGAGGCGCCACCGACCAGAGACACACAGATGGCGTTGACGGCAGGGCGCTAGGGTACTGCCCATGGCTGTTGATGAAGGCGGCATGATGCGTGATTGTCAGGATTGACATGCACGTATCAGAACGGGAAAGCGGCACGGGGCGGTGATCGTTTGCATGAAGGCGTTACAATGATCGCACCGCTGGCGGCGGACACGATGCACTTGTGCAGCTGCTTGGCCACACCGCGCGGGTGCTCCAGCCGCAGCTTGGTGTGCACATCGTGCACCTGCTGCGGGCCCGCCAGCACGAAGTGCCGCATCGCCGTCGCCGTCTCCTCCCCCGTCTGCAGATGCATTCCTTGCAGCTCTGGGCAGTATCATTGGGGTGTGACTGCTACGGGCCCACCAGCACAAAGTGCCGCATTGCAGTCGCCGTCTCCTCCCTGTCTGCGCACAGCACACCATCATGCGTTCTTTCGTCGCAGCTGCTGCAGGCCCATTGACAAGGAGTGCCAAGGAGTGCCGTCTCATGCCCCCATTTCCAGGAGCATCGATGGTTATCGCTCCGGCCAACTCATTGGCTCGGCAGACCATGCTGTAACGCCCCTTGTGGATAATCAATCGCATGGCATCATCTGAGCCGCCAAAGGGCTGTTGTAAAGACCGCCACCCATTGCATATGTGTCGTGGACAGCACCTGCTCGACGTTGACGTCGTGGCGGGCCAGCTGGGCGCCGAGGCAGGCCTCGGTGAGGGTGTAGCTGCTGCGCGCCGCCTGCCGCACGAAGGTGGACTTGGTGTGCGCCGCGCCGCCCGCCGCCTCCAGCTGCAGGTAGCTATGCCGCAGCGCCGCACCCTCCCCTAGGTCCGCCTGTTCACGACACAGCCGACCATATTATATTTTTCATGCCGTTGTAAGTGTCCATTCTCTTTCGGATGCATGGACCTCCAGCTGCAGGTAGCCGTGCTGCAGCGCCGCACCCTCCCCAGGTCCGCCTGGGCACACAAACACATCGACTTTGTTGGTTTCAACTACCAAGGATTATGACATTTTTTCGGGAAGCCGCGACCTTGCGCCCTCTCCCAGGTCCGCCTGTCCAGGACGAAGCCGCTTCCGTGACTTCAAAAGTCCATTTGAGGCAGGACCTCTCGGCTGCAGGCTGAGCCTTTGCCAAGGTCACCTAGGCGACTGCGTCTAGCACTGTGCCCCGAAAGAGTAGCACTGAAGGGCTTGACACTCGTCCCAACAGCCGGTGCGCAGTTCCACAACTCACCTCGAGCACGGCATTGGTGAAGGTGGGGGCGCCGCCCAGCGCGGGGCCAAAGTCCTCTATGACCTCCGCCGCGGCGTCAGCGCCCAGAGAAACGAATGTGCGCGGTGTGCTGACGCTCATCTGCCCCTCCGCGTCACCTGTGCAAGTGTGCAACGGGGCGGAGCTCAGGACACGCAACTGCTCCTCTGGCAGCGGCGACACCCGCATTATGTGCTTCAGCACTGTGCTTCAGCGGACACGTCTGTCGGCCAGCGGTCGCCGCCAGCTTACCTTGTGTCGCGCCCAGGCTTGGCCAGACAGGCAGCAGCGGCTGGTATGTTGCTCACCTGAGGCAATGTGAATGACGTGCACGGGCGCCTCGAACTGGATGCCGGCGGGCACGGCGATCAGCAGCACGTCCCGCGCCGTCGCGCCATTCATGAGCGCCAGCGGCCCGGCGGCGCCTTGCAGCAGCTGCCCCTGCAGGAGGATTCGCTTGATAACCTTTCGGAGTGTTTTCCCTTCACACACACGCATGCTTTCAACCACGCGGCAGCACATCGGTGGCAAGCTCGGCACCTTGTTGCCCGTCTACAGGCGACCTTGGCTGCGATATCCAAGGGATCATGCGAGCTGGCCAACAAAAGACGATGTGAGGGGGCGAGCTGCACCAATCGTGACGCCGCCTCTGCCGGCGCGCTGGTGACGGGGCCAATGTACACGCCGGCTGGCAGGCCCGCGATGCTGGAGGCGGCCTCGTCCACAACGCCATCCCGCAGCACCACCTGGATGCTACCTGCTTCATCTGACAGCGCGCGCTCCTGCACCACCGCGCGCACCTTGTCCGCTGACACGTCGCCGGTGGCCACCTGCAGGTTTGGAGGAGTGACAGCATCAACTATGTGCAGACGACACGGATGTGTACATGGTGGACCAAGTGCGTCTGTGTGGGATCAACTCATGCTGTGTGTCAGGTCGATCAGGCTGGTGCAGAACGGATGCAGCACGGACAGCCGATTGCAGGAGATAGAGGCAGCAGCAGTCTGTCACTGCCGACGCGCTGCTGCGCACAAGCGCAGGGTGGGAGGCCGGGAGGGACCTGGAGCTGGCTCTGGGTGATGAGGGCTAGATCCGTGAACCGGAACTCCTCTGTGTGCCGTGTGGGCATGCGCACTGAGTGCAGCGCCTCGCTGCTGGCCTGGTGCAGCGCCTCCAGTCTGCAGCCAAGATGCCAGCAGTGGTCAGCTCCGTACGGCAGCGTGCGTGCTGCCAAACCGCCTGTGATCTCCAAATGCCGACAGCAGCTCCGGCGACAAGTTCTGATGTCTATCAAATAGGCCTGAGTGTGGCTGATATAACACACAGGGTTGCAGCGGAGGCTCACGCTGCGGAATGCGTGGCCGGGCCCGCGGCGCGCGCCAGCGACAGCGCATTGGCGATGAATCTGTCCTCAATGACGGACACTGCGTCCCCGGGCGGCGCTGCGGCCTCTGCCTCCGCCACTGCTCTCCGCACCAGCCGCTGTGCACGCTGCTGCGGCTGCTGTTGCCGGCTCCCCAGCTGAAACGCTTGCGAGTGCGCCCTGAAGGCGTACCTTCCGGCAGCACCTGCGCACAGCGGGCAGGGCATCACGCCTCGTCCCATGTGCGGAGATGCTGCAGCCCGACAATGCTTGTCACCAGCAAGGCAGCAAGCATGGTCATGTAGCTCCGAGGTGCGCACATTGCACCACTCGGACGTGAGATGCGGAGCGCTGCGCGGATGCTGTGCAAGGATTCTGCATTTGTATCTCCTCACAGTTCTGCTGCGTGAGTTAATGCCGGGCAATCACATTTGCTGCGGAGGAGGTTGGCGGCCTGCTGAATCGGACTGCTGGTTTTGTGCCCTCGTGCAAGACGACGCTGGCGACTGAGCCGCAAGCAATTCAGAGGGTCTGAGTGATGCTCGATGGTGCTATCTGCAATCGCAGTGTGTAACAGTATGTGCTTTTGACTCGCAGCTTCACCATTTCACGTGCCTGATCTTGATTTGATGCATTTGTCACAGCTCACCGTGCTTTTGCAACCGCACAGAACGCCATTGCGAGCGCAATCATATCATGCAATTGCACGCACAGACGCTGCAGCCACCTCTGCATACCAGCCCCTGCAGCTTGCGTCTAACACTCCCACCCCTGCGCCGCAGCCGCGGACGCGCACTCTGCTGTCAGGTTGCCGCAGCAGGACGCAGCGCCCAGGGTTTCGGCAAGGCAAAGCCGAAGGGCAAATCTGCAGACCGAAAGTGCGGCGATGGCAGTATGGATCATGCAGGCGCCATGACATCTGCTGGCGGCCATAGTCCATGCGGGCCTCATTGCAGTGTCCACACTGTGCTGCAGCATCGATGCAGACTGGTCCTGATGAAGTTCTATCACATCCCGCAAGCTTCTGCGTGCAGGGAGGCATGGAGTTTCGAGCAGCTGATGCTGGCATGGGATGACACATTCCAGGCAACGTCAGAGGTGTGCGCTTCTGTGCTGCTGCCCCTGGCACTGCGCTGCTGCCGCATCGCTTGCAGCCCTTGCCAACATCAAATGCAAGGGCTTCGACATGTTGCTCCTCTCCGTGACGTTATCTTGTCGTGCTGGACGCCAGGAGCCTGAGCGAGCCGCCGAGGTGTTCGAGATCGCACGGCACGGGCACTCAGCGCACGGACGCGGCTGCGTCTATGTGAGGGCAACGCTCAAGAGCCGCTTCAACAGCGGCGGGCGCGGTGCAAAGGCTGCGCGGCAACGCTCCACAGCGCAGTCGAGCTCAGGTGCCAAGCCGCACTGTGTTGCGCCAGCATGCGTGTGGCATCCTCGCACCTGTGTCTGGTGTGCTAAATGGAAGCATGGTGCCGGTGCTGCGCAGGCGAAGTGCTGTCGACCAATCCGGACCTGCTGCTGGAGGAGTGGTCGGCGGTCTTCGTGCCCGGGCAGCTGCTGCAGACGCTCGGCGGGCTGTTCACCGACGAGGATGGCGTGGAGCTGCCAGAGGGCAGCGGCTTGTCCGCCTCGCGGACTGCCTCAACACTCAAGCAGGCGAGCACACGCTCTCGTGGGCAATATTGTAGGGGAGCGCTGTGCTGAGTCAATCTCATGTGGCCCTGCTTGATCCCAGGCAATGCGGTCATGCGATGCAGTCTGCCAGCCACGCCTGCGGGTGCTGGCTTGCATGGCGCTTACCGATGTGTTCAGCTGGTCTGCGTCGAACCGACAGCTAGAGGTTCGTCTGCAGTATATCAGACCTCATGCGTGTTGCTGCTCCCAGCAGGACCACGGCCTGGACTCGACGACCGTCGGCGAGTTGCAGCGCACGATGCGGGGCATGGACAACGCACGGCTGCTGACGCTGACGGGGCTGCTGCCAGATGGCGCCGACGGAACCGGCGAAGAAGCCTATGATCCGGGCGGCGACCAGGCGGTGCTGCTGCTGGCGGTGAAGGTGGACGGCAAGCCCTCCATCGGCGCGGACCTGGTGGACTGCCAGCTGCGGGAGGACGGCACGGTCAGGCTGAGCACGCCGGGATTGGAGGGGCTGTATGATTAGCGGCGGGCCTTGCCGGCCAGAGGTCAAGGGACCTGGCAAAACCTCAGTCAGCCGTCGGCGGGGGTAGGAGGTGCACACGAGAGGCAGTGGACGGCATGTGTTGTGCGGCTGTGAAATGCTGCGGCAAGGGCCCTTGGCAACCCTCGCAGTCTGGCATAGCGTGTTGTGAACGCTGGGATAGCGTGTTGTAAACCGGAGAACCCTGAACGAACCTCGCTCGATTGCACGGTGTCCCAAGAATGTCGCAGTGTTGCAGCCCGTACAGTACGGCAAAATCAGCCTGTACGGAACAGGGTTTACAGGGCCACACTTACTGACGAGCCAGACGACATGCAGAGCGTTGCACACCTTCCGATTGCTACATACATCCAGAAGGACCTTGACAGCTCGATCGAGTGAGTGTGCAGGCGATGCCTTGACGTCCTTATCAGTTCGCACCTGTTGTCACATTCAGAGCTTCAGCGCAGCCTGGTATCGAGGCACTATGCCCGACAGGGCGGTGCTGGCCCACCGGGTGCATAACAGCGCTGCAGCATCGCCTGATGGCAACGACGCACCTCTGTTAGGGCCGCACAGTGAGGATTACCACAACGGAGCTGTCCTGGAGAAGCCCGAGAACCGTCACAAGCGGCAACTGTTGCCCACCAGTCTGACACGAATCGGATCTGCTGGTAGCATGAAACAGGTGCGCAGTGGCTTACGGACATGACAAGTTCTCAGCATGGGGCTACCTCAGCACGCGCCGTTGCAAAGTTGATCTCGCAACCCTTCCTACTGTATGCAGGCCACAGAGCAGGACAGCGTCGAGCGCTGGCTATTAGCCACAGTGTCTTTTTTGATACTGCTCTGTGCATACTCTTGGTGGTGCGGGTACAGTACCGCCAACCCGCTCATCCAGGACGATGTCGTTGTTTTGGGAGTGCTAGTCCTGACCCTTCGCCTGGTGAGTGGGTGGAGCGTGCAAGCGCTCATGCATGTACGCAATTCTGCTAGACAGTGCAGGCCTGCTGCCACTGGTCACACAATCGCCCCATGTGACGCATCTCATGCCGTCCGCCGCCACAGATCTTCGGCGTCTGCGCCAGCAAGCATTCGCTACTGAAGAGCATCATGCGCTTCACGCCGTCGCTGCTGCTGGCCTACTTCCTGCCGGCGCTTCTGAGTGCTGCCGGCGTGTTCAGCGCAAAGCACAGCAAGCTCCCGGACGCGGCGGCGCGCTTTCTTCTTCCAGCGAGCCTGACGCTTCTGACACTCAGCACGGATCTGGCCTCCATCACGACACTGGGGCCGCGCGTGCTGTGGTGCTTCTTCGCCGCGACGGCGAGCATCGTCATCAGCGGGCCCTTTGCAATGCTGCTCGTCGGCACCTGGGACAGGTGCAGGTTCAGGGTTTTGTCGCGGGGCCTTTCTGTTGTGCAGTTCGTGCTGTTCTTCCTGGAAGACCATGCTGCGCTGCCTGCAGATCATGCCTGACAGTGGCATGCTCACCTCGCCGCTGCAGGGCGCTGGTGAGCGGTGAGACGTGGCAGGGCCTTGCGTCAATGGCGGGCTCGTGGATTGGCGGCAGCGCCAATCAGCTGGCAATGAAGGAGGTGTTCGAGGTGAGCTCTGTGCTGTTCACCATGGTATTGTAAGTGTCTGTGGACAATGTTGGCATCTGCAAGCATTGGCAGGCCTCGAACCGCATAACAATCAATGCGATTGACGTGAGTTTCATAACAAGATGTGTTGCGCTGCAGGTGTCGGATGACGAATTCTCGAAAGTCATTTGCGTGGACGTGGCCATATCCAACATCTGGATGGCCTTCCTGCTGTTTCTGGTCCCATACGCCCCTGAAATCGACAAATTTTGCCGAGCAGACGGCCGCAGCATCCAGCAGCTGGCAAACAAGCTGGAGAACTACAACCTGGAGACCTCAAGGTGACTGCTTGTGCAGGCATAACTACGGCGATGTTGGTATGTCCAAGGTATTACTCCTGCCATGAAGACATGCCATGAAGCGCATGTGCATTGATGCGTGACTTTGTGTCTGCAGGATCACCACTTTCACAGATCTGTCCACCTTGGGGCTCGTGTGAGTCTCTGCCGCCGATCAAATTTGTACATCCAGAGCCTTAGTACACTGCACAAAGCCGGGCAGTCAGCTGCGCTTTGCATTCTGGGTACTGATTCGTTGCACGTTCCTGGCATGCGGCAGATCTTTCGGCACCGCCGGCGCGGCCACCTGGGTGGGGAGGGTCGCTGGGAACTGGCTGTCGCTTAATGTCCCGGCATTGCACAAGGCGCGCGCCCTGCTCTTTGCTTCACAACTACCTGCCGTGCATCACCTAGGCTTGTTCTGCTTGACAACCGTTCTGACACCTGGCAGTCTTGCAGCTTGTGTTGCAGCGTGCGGGTGCTGCCGCTTGTCCCCACAAACCGCAATTGACCCGCAGGTCAGCCTGGACTCGCCGGCCTTCTGGACAATCACACTGGTCACGGCCATCGCGGTGACGCTGTCCTGCACGCGATTCCGTGACCTGGAGGGCGCCGGCGCATCCAAGCTAGGTGAGTGGGGTAGTCTCTGCTGCGCCTCCGCTAGCACTGCAGTCTCATCCATGTACAGATCTCGTCGTCACTGGTTGACGACGACAATGTGAACCAACGGCCATTCCTGGTCCTCGACTGCAGGCTCCTATATGGTCTTCGTGCTGATCGCGACCCTGAGCATGCGCCTCGACCTTCTGGCGCTTCGACATGTCCCAGGGCTGCTGGCCGTGGCCACTGTCTGGATTTTATGGTGACATATCACTCTTGCTCGCATGTAAAAGCTGAGGTTCACTGGTGGATTGCCGCGCAAATTTGCATTGCGATATGACTGATGATGCTCGTTGCGCCACAGTCATGGGACCATTCTGTTCTGGGTGGCGTTTGCCACCAAGTCGCCTTTCTTTTACGTCGCGCTGGCGAGCCAGGCCAACATCGGCGGCGCGGCCTCAGCGCCAATTGTCGCCGCAGCGTTCAATCAGGCGCTGGCGCCTGTAGGTGAGCAACTGACTTGAAGGTCTTGCACGCTGATGACAATGACTCATACTGTTTACTGTGCCGCTCAGGCGATGTCAGCGCCCCAAGACCTGCAATGGAAAATTCAATTTGCTGCTGCAGGCGTACTGCTTGCGGTCATCGGATACAGCGTGGGCACCATCGGCGCATATTGTACGGGGTTGGGTCTCAGGGCAGTGGCACGGTCGCTGGGCGTCGACGAGACCATGCTGCAGATCGTGCAGCCGGAACAGCGATGAGCAGCACGGCGTTATCTAGACGCCGCATCATCGTGGATGTACCATGATCGAGCACTGTACACTGTCAGCCTGAAGATCACTTCTGTATCGAAGTCGTTGTTGTTGGTATTGGTGATGTCTCGAGTGCGTAAGTTGAAAGCTGAGCCACCTACTGCCCCAGCTGCACTGCTGGCATCTGAGTGTCGTGTCGTTCATCTGGCGCGCGTTTTGGACACGTGCATTCTCAGCCTAGTGTGCAGGCCGTGTCCGTCGCGTTGAAAGAACTCCAGGCACTCGATTCAGTCGTAAGATGGGTTCTTGCGACAGTGTCGAGTGCGGCGATGAGGACGCGGCGTCTGACAACGGGCGGCACCTGTCCTGCGTGGCGATGGGCCTTGCGTCGATCGCTTTGGTCCCAGGCCTTGCAGAGATACTCGATCTGCGCACTTTAAACCTTCATGGGAACCGTCTGTCGTCACTGGAGGGCCTTGGCCTTCTCACGGCGCTGCAGGAACTCGTGCTCTCTTCCAATGCTCTGCCGGCCATCGGGTGCAGCCTGTCGGGTCTCACCAACCTGCGGTGCCTGGACCTGACCAGCAACAATCTCACCGCTGTGGACGGCTTGAGCGGCCTCGCTGCCCTGCAGCACCTGGTGCGCTTGGAGTGTGGCAAGCCATGCGCATGAATCATCCGCAGAGACGTATAAGGCACGTACAGGTCAAGGCACGTACACAGGGATATTCTACATAACGGTCTATAATAACGTTTTCCAGCGTTTTCCAGCGGCTGGCGCACAACCACATCTCGAGCCTTGATGGCCTGGCGGCACTGCATGCCGCGGACTGCCGCCTCTCGACATTGGACCTGCGCGGCAACGCGCTGACGGCGCTGTCGCAGCTTGCCGCGCTAGCCGGCTGCCGACGCCTCACGCAGCTGCAGCTGGCAGGTGAGTGTGGAAGGGACACTTGGAACTGCGCGGTTCTGATGACTCTGATCTCTGCGCTGCTGCTAGCTGAGGAGGAGCGTAGGGCACACACGATGGCAGTGACACGCACAATCACCGACTCTGCCTGGTCGCAGGAAACGAGCTTTGCTCGCTGCCGGACTATCACCTGGCGATTTCGGTGGCGCTGCCGGACCTGCAGCAGCTGGACGGCGCGTCACTGGCGCTTGACCGGCGGCGGGCAGGGCCCCAGCTCGCGGCCATGCAGCTCAGTGCATTTCAGCCGCCGGTGCGAGATCTTTTGTTCGCCTGTCTGCATGGATGCTTCCCATCGAGCCCTGTATGTTCCAGCTGTTCACGACCATGCATGCATTTCTAATGCCGTGACGCGGGATATGTTCCATGCGCAGGAACTACCGCCTGCCGCCCAGCCAGAGTTGGTGGTGCGCCATCCTTGCTATGGCGCAGTGATGCCCGCAGCGGCAGAGCTGCGACTGCCGGCCTACGACCAGCGCCCTTTTGGCGGATGCGACTGGTCAGCGGCGCCGTTGCGGGAGCTATCATTGAACTACGGGCCCCCTCCCACCCGGGGCCTGGGGCCGGGATGCAACGCTTCCTGGCAGCAGCCGCGGCAGCAGAGCGCGCACGCTGAAGTCCAGACGGAGCCATGGGCGCCGCATGACGCCCGCGCCGCCGCAAAGATATCGGAACTGCGGGAGGCGCTGGACCAAAGAAGTCGCGACGGCGAGGCGATGCGGCGAGGCGTAGCGACCGCCCTGCATCGAACCCAGGACGGCGCGCAGTCACAGGTTTGCTGCCTGCTGAATTCCGTTACGGAGTCATGGACACCCGAAAATCGACTGTGATTCAGGCGGCAGGCTTGCTGGATGCAGTTGCGGCAAGCCGCAGGACGCAGACGAAGCCTTTGGCAGTGACAAGGGCGCCAGTCGTCAGTCAATCAAACATGAATCAGGTGTGGATGTTCATGTGCAGATGGCAGAGCTGAGGGCGCAGGCATATGCGGCGCTGCGGCAGGCCAGGGTGGAGGTGCATCAAGCACGCGAAGCCGCTGCGCAATCGGCCGCTGCAGCCGCCGCGGCTGAGAAGCGTGCAGATCGCGCACGCGGTGAATGGCAGGTTTGACAACCTTCTGTGAATTCCCATTCAGCAGGAAACCATGGTCCTGACACCTGCATCCATTTGAATGTGACAGCGAAGCAGATGAAATTATGACAGGCAGTGATTGACCTGTCCCACGCAGTGCTATATAGACCATGCAGGTGATGCAACATCATGTGATGCCACCATATGCTGCAGGAGATGGCATCAGAGCTCGCCGCAGAGCAGCAGCTCAGGCAGCAGGCGGAGGCAGCGGCGGCGGAACAGTGCGAGGCAGCAGACGCGGCCGTGCACGAAGCCCGCGCGGCAGCAGACGCTGCCGTGCAGGATGCCCGCGAGGCAGCCGCCTGCGACAGGACGCACGCAAAGGTGGCGGTGAAGGACGCAGAGCGACGCGCCGCCGCCGCCGCAAAGCGGGCGCATCAGGCGGACACAGCTGCGGCGGTAGCAGCGGCTCAACAGCAGCAGGTATATCCTCGACGCAATCTTGGTTATAGAACATCTGCACTGTTGTGTGTGCATGTTGCTGGGTGGTGTGTTCGAATTAAAGTACTGAAACTGCGTCATGGCCCCTGAATCCAGGCAGAGCAGGCGGTAGGCAGCCTGCAGCATCGGCTGCATGAGGCCCAGCGGCAGACGCAGGCAGCAGAGCAGCAGCTGCAGTCGGCGAAGCAGGACATGCTTCAGGTGCGTCTTGCCCATTGGACTGTGCTGCATTTGACTTTCCTGTCCGAACTTGTCTTCTGCAACATCGCGCCATGTGGGCTCCTTTTGATGGTACATGTCCTTCCACACGCTGTAAGGACATACATTGCTCCCGCTAACAGGCGGCGGCGTGTGCAGCAGACGCTCTGGCGGAAGCAGGGTCCAAGCTCGAGCGATCCGAGGCCCAGGCTGCGAAAGCCCTGCAGGCCAGCCAGGCAGCCGCAGCTGAACAAGCAAACGCGGCCGAGGCATTCGAGGCGACACTGGCCGAGAAAGCCGAGGCCATGACAGAGGCGGGTGCGCTACGCGGCGAGCTGCAGCTTGCCGGCGAGCACCAGGTGAGACTGCAGGAAGAGGCCGTGTCCTCTGACCCATTCCAGTGTCTGCCGTTCCCCATCCTGCACTCCTACTGATGATCATGCAAACGGATGTGGGCCAAAGACATGAGGGTGTCCCGATCGTCCTGCCATTTTTTTCTGCAGCGCCTGGCGGAGGAGCACGCCGCAAGCAGCAAGTTCGCCATGCAGGAGGCGGCAGATGCGGCCTCGGCGGCGGCGGCCTCGGCGGCGGCGCAGCAGGAGGCCCTGCAGGAGCAGCTGTCCGCCACGGAAGCCGTCCTTGAGAGCACTCGCGCGGTGAGCTACCTGTGTGCATGCTGTGCTGACTGACCGGCCTATGGTGTCTGCGTCTGAAGCTGCTGTTTTGACTGAATGCGCCTGGCCGAGAGCAAATCTTCGGGAATTTCATGCCAACTCCACCAGCATGACAACGGCAGTCACTTGAACCTCTTGTGAGGCGCGGCTAGTACAGCTGCAGAGTCTGTGAAGCTTCGACAGATTGACTCGACAGGAGCAGCAGCAGCAGCTGGCAACAGCTGGTGGCCATGGCAGAGCTTCTCTTTGCAGCAGCGAGTGCGCGCCTTCAGCGTTGAAACAACGCAAAGAGTGGGAAAGCTATGCTGCGTGTTTGGTGAGCAGGAGCACCAGCAGCAGCTGGCGGCTCTGCGGGACGACGCCCTCACGGCAGAGCGGCGGGGTGCCGAGGGGCGCCGCGCCGCCGGCGCCGCCGCGGCGCAGGCGCAGCAGCATGCGACACGCGCCGCGGAGCTGCAGGCCTGCTGCGAGCAGCAGCAGGCGCGGCTCAGGGTGTGGTTCGCAGATTTATTCAACCCAGGAGTGCTCCGTTCCTGTGATGTGGGAGAAGGGAGAAGCCTGGAGGTGGGGCGAGGGGCGATCGCCGCCAGGCCGAAATTATAAAGACGATGCATATGCACTTTCGCATTTCCGGAATTTTGGCGCACGCCTTTCCCAAGTCTTCTTGGTCGAATCAAAGCTCTCTCTGAAAAGTGCAATCGAATGTGCAGGCGCTGGCGGCGGAACGAGCTGAGCTGACGGCGCGACTGCGGTCAGGGGGCCCTGCTGAACTGGAGCGGCTGCGCGCTGAGGCCGCCGTGCTGCGGGACCGCCTGTCTGCGCTGCCGGCTGCGCAGGTGACAATACAGTGCGACTGCCAGCCGTCATTACACTCAACAGACGTTGCAGTGCGCTGCATGCCTTTGCAGACGCATCCCTATTAGTCATCGTCTTTGGCTGGTGCTCTGCTCACTGCTGCATGCTTAGGTTCAGATTGCCGCAGTGCGCCGTGCTGCAATGCCGTTGATGTGCCAACCGCTCCCACTCGTGTGCACGCAGGAAGCCCTGGAGCGGGAGACGCAGCAGCGGGCGGCGCTGCAGCGGCAGCTGTCCGAGGCGGTGGCCGCCGGCGCCGCCGCGGCGCAGGCGGCGGGCACAGCGCTGGCCGCCGCAAGGGCAGATGCTGCTCGAGAGCAGGCCCAGCTGCGGCGGGAGGTCGACGCTGCTGCGCTGCGTGCGGACGGAATGGTCGCCCGGCTGTCAGACTCACAGGACGCCATAAAGGTGATGAGAGTTGAGACAGTTGGGTCCCGGCGAATTTCCCGGACAGCACACAAAACGCTCACTGTGATGGCGCGGTGCACAACTTGTACTGCTGCAGCCACTACTTGAGAACGGCATGCCAATCAACCCTTAGTGACAATCGCAACCGACTCGTTGTCCGCTTCAGAGGCCACCGCGCAGGATGCATGCCCGACCACAATGCGCCTCCTGGCTTGAACTGGCATGGCTGAACGTCCTGCCGCAGGTGAAGACGGCAATGGTGGACAGCGCAAACGATAACATTGCCAGCCTGAAGGCCGCGCTGGCGGCTGCACGGCAGGACGCGACGAGGGCTGCGGCAAATGCGCAGCAGGCATGCGCTGCCGCAGCGGAGCGGGAGGCGGCTGCGACCAAGCGCGTGTCATCGTTGCAGTGCGTCCACATCGGTCCCTCTTACCAGCTTTCCTGCGTGTCACAAGGAGCATGGCATCTGCCGGACTTCTGACCAGCATGGTTATGAGAACATGTTGGACATGCTCTCCTGAGACCGGCCTGCACACTCGAACGACCGACACGCAGATGCTGGGCCATATGTATCCGAACCGTCACTGATACTGGGATCGTCTCCTGCCACAACCTGCCTGTTGTCCTGCACCACAGGGCGGATCTGAGGTCGCTGGAGGCCGCCCTGGAGGAGCTGGACGCTGAGGCGCGGGACGCAGAGCGCCGCTGTGCAGCCGCCGAGCAGCGGGCGGCCGCAGTGGCGAAAGGCATGCAGGCGGGTGACAGGATTACAGCAAGCAGTGCTGCGCTGGGCAGCCGCTGAGATCGCTGGAGCAGCTGCACGTGCAGAGCGCCATGAATGCTGCGCTGGCTTGGACGTCAGACTCATGTCAGAAGCAGCGACATATGTATGAAGTCAGTCGTATTCATTTCATTTCTTCACCTGCTTGCCATGTTCGTCGATTTGGTCGCCGCAGGAGCGGGAGGACATGATGAAGTATGTGGTGGGGGAGGTGGAGCGCGTGAAGCAGTTGTTCGAGGGCAGGGAGGCGCGCCTGGCAGCGGACCGGGATGCGGCGCGGCGCGAGGCGGCGTCCGCGGCGGAGCAGGCAGCGGCCACTGCCGCAAAACTGGGCGAGACGGAGGTGCTGCTGGTGGCGGCATCGGCAGAGGCCGAGGTGCACGGGCCAGCTTGAAAGTGGTACCCGACATAAAATGCACAGAGGCTTGCATGACTGAAAGTGGAGGCAGCCCCAGCATGCCGATCTCTGCGTCTCAGTCTCGCAGCGCAGCGCACTTGATAATCTGGCAATCGAAGCTGCTTAGAGTGACAGCATCCGCAACGCAGCATGACATGACATCTGTGGCACACAGAGAGAGCGGAAGGCGGTAAAGGAGGCCGCAGAGGCGGCGCAGCAGCAGGATGCGGAAGTGAAGGCGGTATGGCAGCGCGTGCGACAGCTGGAAAACGAGAAGCGTGCGATCGTTGCGGGACTGGCTCGCCACCGCGCACAGCAAGCCGGGCAGCTGGCAAACTTGTTGCAGGACATGCAGGGACCGGCGCCATTCTGATGTGGTACACGACTGTGTCGTAGAGGTGCAGTTCAATTGAGTTGAGCCCGCCTTCACGGCCATCGGCTTGTGTGTATACTTTACTTGTGTGTATACTTTACAAATTGCAGTACAAGTCTGCAGCTTTCATACCGTCATCGGCGGAACACCTTTAGTAAAACCTGATAGACATGTCACGCAGGGGAAATGCATGCAAGCAATCGATTTGCCTAATGCTCAGAGCAGCAACATAAAAACCGAACATCTTCTGATGGTTCCTGTACCCTTCTGACTCCTACACACATGTTCAAATGCTACACACGTTCAATGAGTTGCGCAAACTCTGTCGGCAATGTTTGTACAAAAGCACGAGAAGAATCTAATCGAGGAAGGTCAAGACCGCGGCGGCGGCATCGCCGCCCACTGAGGCCAGAGTTGGCCACCCGTCATTGCCCAATACGCATTGCCTGCTTGCGGGGCGCTGGCAGGCATTGGCGCACCTGCAACTCCGCGCACCGGCGCCTGACCCGGCGCTCCCCCGGCGGTCTGCGCCACATTTCTCGAAGTCATCGCGGCACTGTGAGGCGCCTGCCACCCATTCCTGATGCTCGCCGGCGGCTGCGGCTGCGCCGCTGACTGCAGCACCATCTGCATCGTTGGCTGCGCCACACAAATCGCGGTGCTGTGGCCCGCCGCTGCAAGCTGGGCCCAGGCACCCGCCGACTGCTGCACAGCCTGGCCGCTCGCTTGCTGGCCGCCGCGGGTAAACATGCTGCCGGGCTCCTCCCGCGATCCAAAATTGTCTGGCGCCGCCAGCGCCTGGTGCTGCGGGCGGCCGTACCACAGGACGGCCTGCTCCCGCCAGCACTGCTCACTACTGCTACAGTTTTGCGCCGTCTGCGCTTGGTGCTGCATTTCTTGCGAGCCCTGCGGCGCGGGCTGGCGCTGTGACGCCGCCAGGGCGTGGCCGCCCCTCGTCGCCGCCTCGAGCCAGGCCTGGATCTCATGCTGCGCCTGGCCTTGCTGCTGCTGCTGTTGGGGAGCGGCTTGCTGCGGCGCCGCCGCCGTCGCGGCCGTTGGCAGGTGCAGCCCGCCAAAGTGTAGGCCCGTGACCATCTGCCACAGCGATGGCATGCCTGTGTCTGCCACTACCTGCCTCTGCTGGCCGGCCGCGTGCTGCTGCCAGGCGGCGGGGCAGGCGTCTGCCGCTGGCTGGGCGGCCTCGTGGCGCCATGCACCGTCCGCCGCCGCCGCCCCTGCGGCGGCGGCGGCGGTGTGCCGGGGCAGCAGTTCGGCCGGCGGCAGCAGGCTGGGCGGCAGCGGCGGCAGCTGCCGCTTGTGCGAGCGCTTTGCGGCGGCATTCTTGTTCGACCCGGCGCGCTTCAGCGACCGCTGCCGGGGCATCGCCAGCGTCCGCGGCAGCGGCGCCGAGCGCCGCCGCTGCGGCTGGGGCCTCGCGGCCCGAAAATCCGGCGGCGCCGCTGCCGCGGCCGCCAGGTGCGCGACCAATACCTCCGCCGCCGCCGGCGTCCTGAAGCAAGGCGACGCCGGCGGCAGGGCCGTCTTGGCGGGGCTGCCCGGGGCTCTTGGGGTATCTGCTTCGTCGTCTACTTCCATTGCTGCCTGCTGCGCCACCAGCGCAAAGGGCGACACAAATGGCACGGCAGCCGCTGCCGTCTGGCTGGCGGGCAGCTGCTCCGGCAGCTGCAGAGCCCCCACCTTGGAGGGGCTCGAAAACTCGGCGGCCGCAACGGGTTCAATGTCCTGGGGCCCGTCCGGCGCGCCGCTTGCCCAGCTGGGCTCAGCGGCGCGGGTGCAGCGCGCCAGCAGCGAAGCCCGCTGGCGGCTTGTCAGGCGCGCGTTTGCGGGCGGTGCCTCGGCGGACGATGCGCGGCGCAGGCCGCAGGCCGCCGCGGCCCCCAGCGGCAGCATGGCTGCGACGTCGCTCACGGCCCGCTGCAGGCCGCCCTGTACACAGAAGCAATTGCACATCTCAGGACACGAATCACACTTCCACGAAGCTGTGCTCATCCTGATGCAGGCAGCATCAGTCGTGCACTGGTGTGTGGGCCTGAGTATGTTCTCATCAGTTCTTGCAGGCTGCTCGCAGCTGCCAGGCACTGATGTGTACGAGTGCTGCAGTCGGCGGCTGTGCTGAGAGGGCGTCTGAGGTCGACTTGGCGAACCTGCTGCTGCTGGCTGTCAGAGGAACAGCGGCGTCTGCAGCAGCTGCGGCGGCGGCATGAACTTGGGCAGCGGCTGCGGCAGCCGGTAGGCAGACGTCGCAGCGCAGGCGGCCGGCGGCGACGGCGCCGTGAAGCGGTCTGGCCACCCTGTGGTGATGCAGTGCGCGGGAGGCGCCCAGCTGCTGACCTGCAGCCGCGGCGTCGGCACCTGCGACCATATGGCCGCCGCTGCGCTGAGTTGACTGCCTCTGGACCATCCACTGGATGATGATGCTCCACTGCACCACGCTGCTGCCCTTGCTGATGCTGGTGCTGATGCTGATGCTGCCAGATGTCTGAATCGGGTCTTGACACGGCACTCCTGGCATGTGAACACTGCGGGTGACAAGCGAGTGCCAGCTTGCCAGGCACGAATACCGTGCTTGCGCTGACCTGGCAACTATGCGGCCTGTCAGATTGCCCTTGAAGCAAAGGGAAGAAACAAACCTGCCAGGCCGGCGTGATGATCAGCTTGTGCTCCACAGGCGGCGTGGAGGGCGCCGCGGGCGCTGGCCGCGCCTCCTCGGGCTGCGGCCGCTGCTCGCGATGCGGCCGCGCCTGCAGCTGCGGCGGAGCGGGCGGCGAGCTGACGGCGGCCTGGCTGTCGTCGGAGCCGTTGCCGCCGCTGTCGGAGCAGCCCAGCGACATCAGCACCTCCGCCGCGAGCGAGTCCGCCTGCGCCTCCTGCTGCGCCAGTATCTCTGCAGGGCAGACATCGGAACAGTTCAAACCACCATTGTTACGCATTGGTGGCGCATGTGCCACTGGACTCCTGCACGACCTGGTAGCAAGAACAAACCATGGAATGTTGGCGCAAGGGGCACCACTGCATACCGCCTCATCCGTGTAGTGTGAAGGCTGCCAATGAGCTTCTCAGGAGGAAGACGCACTGAGGGTGGGCTTGGTGGGGCGCTCGCTGCGGGGGCGGCGGGGCGCGTCCATCGGTGGGCACGCTGCAGCTGCAGCGGAGTGCCATGTTGGCGCCGCCTCGCCGACACTCCCCGCCGATGCGGCTGCAGGTGCAGGTGACATGCATGTCAATGGTCCTGTCGGAAGTCAACTATTGCGTGATCTCTGAAGAAGCAAGGCCAGGACCTCCAGGGGGTTGCATTTGATCTGGCACACAAATCACGAAACAACCTTGCATGGCGATACTGCAGCAGGTATCAATTTGTGTGTGTCCATATCTATGTTAGCCAAAAACCATCAAATGCAGCACCTGGCACCAGGTCCAGGCCCAGGTCACGTGCATGCCGTGCGTCCGCAGCCGCCGCCTTGGACCGCGAGCAGAAGCCTGCGGGAATGTGGTCCAACCATCAATCAATGTACACAATGTCTCAATTGGCGCACTTGAAAGTTTCTTCTCATCTGCCTGCCAGAAGCTGCTCACCAGAGCCTGTTCATGCACCAGAACATCTGCCGGAAGCTGCTCATCAAGGCCTGTTGGCACAGGACCTGACAACAGTAACACGTCCACACAATGGTTTTACCCAAGGCGCACCCGGGTGGTTGTCCTGCTTGGTGCAGTGGGCGGTGCGGGAGCAGCTGGCCGCGGGCGCGCCGCTCACCAGTGGCTGCATCTTGCCCGCCGCCGGCACCGCCAGCGCCCGCAGCGCCGCCACGCCGCCCAGCGTCGGCCGGATCGTTGCCGCGCGCACCTGGCCACAGGAGGCACAGCTTCCAAGCCCGGATTTTCGACAGGTGTTTCGTGCAGATGTTGCACCCCCTCATGCTGTCGGAACTTCTGCAATCTGCTGTGGCAGGCTGTACCTTGAGTGATCCCAAACTTCAGCATGTGTCTCGTCAATTACACACCAACGTGACAGCCCTGCTCTGGTGCGCTGCCAGCGGGGGCGCACCTCGGGCGTGTTGGCAAGGATGCTGAGGTCGCCGCCGGCGTCGGAGCAGAGGCCGACGGCGTCGCCGGGCGCGAGGCGGTGCGCGCGGATGAAGGGCGCTGCCTGCTCCAGCACGTACACCCGCCGGTGCTCCGTGCCGTTGGCCCACGACTTGATGACGAACTCGAAGGCACGGCCATTAGCGTCCGTCGCCGCTAGCGCGTATGCCCTGCAGGAGAGCAAGGCAGCAAATTTCCTTCGTCACTCCAGGTCGAACCTTGTTGGTATCGCTGGCAGGCGACTGTTGTGGGACATACGCCTAGCATGGGGAGCGACATACAATGTGACTGCGGCGAGGCAGCTCGTGCAAAACTTTGATGATGCCCTTAGCAAAGTCCCTGCATCCCAGGCCGGATGCATCATGGGGCGCACCGGTAGCCGATGACGAAGGACAGGTTGGCCTCGATGGCAACGCGAGGCAGGATGATGCGGCCGGAGTTGGCGTCGCTGTTGGTCAGCACCTTGGCGCACAGCACTGTGAGGTGGCTCGACTCGCCCGCCTCCGCCGGCTCGATGTCCGCTGGCGCCACGACCATCCGCGCTGCGGAGCAAGCATGAGGGCCAGTCAGGGCTTGCGGCGGACATGAGTCGAGGCTGGCAGGTGTGATTGCGGGGCGTAGCTGATTGCAATGCGCTGGCACTCACGTTCAGAAGTCTAACAAAAAGTACTGCAAGTAAATTTGCAAGACGGCGCCGCACCTCGGCGATTTCGGCTCATTGGTGTTTTGGTCTTGGTCGGGCACGGCGTGGACTCGGCACGGGGCAGGTCCGCGACGGTAAATGCCAGCGGCAGCATCTGCGGGCTGCTGATGCTGGCGCGCCGCTCCAGCGGTGCAGAATCAGCTGCCGATGCTGCACATCGGAACATGACTGTTGAGTTCAATAACTTGCTGCTGACACACCTACATGTCTTTGCAATTGACACGAGAGGATGTTGCAGATCCTGACAAAAGGCATGCGAACTTCCTCAGCAGCATTTTGAATGCATGAGACGGTACAGATGCAGACCTAGGGAGTCGTGGGTGTCGCAGCTGTGCTCGACGTCCAGGGCGCGGCTGCCGCCACGGCCCAGCATCTGCGCAAAGTCCACATCGCCGCCCTTCTTGAAGCGTTTCGTCCTGCGCAATGCGCGGAAAGCCGTTCATGCTGCAGGGTCTTTAGGTTGTGCTGAACGGAGTCTGCAGGAGCCTCGGCTGCCGCGTCCATGCAACCCAGCATGGTGGGTCATGGGGCGGGTAAGGTTTCCACCACAGCGCAAAATGTTGATCGTTAGCCCAACACCTCAGTGGGTGCAGGCCTGCATGTCGGCAACGGCCTGCCATGTAATGCACCTTGAGGAGCGGCGTGAGCCGTCACCCGCATCGTCCTCCTCCAGCGCGGCCTCGCCGGTCAGGCAAGCGCTGCCAGACACATCCTCCCGGGATGCCGTCTGCACAGTGGACCCTCAGTATCGAGGAGCGAACATTGCATACATCAAGCACAGACATCGGAACGGAAAGGCGGGGTTCCAATGTGATTTGAGATGCTGCAGATCCTGGCCACACATGCAGCCTGCATGCGTGCCATTACAGTGTGTGCACCTGAGGCGTGTCCGGGCTGACGGATCTGCGCTTGGAGCACGCGACCCCTGCCGCCGCAGACGGCTCTGTGTTACCTGGCAGCAGCATTCGGAGGCTCAAGGCATAGCAACTTTGTGAGGACAGTTGGCAGAGTCCTCTGGTACAGCGGCGGCGCAAAGTGGAGGTTCTGACCCGAACAGCATGATGAACATCAGGCAGCCTCGCGATATGAAAGTATTGCGGTATGAAATCATCATGATCGCTTGTCTGATGCTCACTGCAGCAGCTCACCGCTGAAGGGCGTACCACTGGGTGCAGCAGCGTCCACAGTGTGCGCCCGCACCGCCTCTGGCTCCATCTGTGAGGTGCAGCAGAGGCGAGATCTGCTTCAGATGAACAGCGCTAGCACAACATGAACTCAGATGGGCGTCATGACGCATGTTGCATACGCATGATCATCAGCATGCGCCGATTTGGACGCGTGCATGCACATCGCTGGCACTGAATCCATGCATGTCACATAAAGCTGCGACATCATGGCAGGCTTGTATTACCTATTTCAACGTTGAACTTGGATCGGTATGCCGATTTCAGTAGATCAGCTCGAGCTTCTGCACATGCTGACATGCCACAAGCACACCTTTGGCCGGTGCGCCTTGATGTTGACCTGCGTTACACCCGAGGCCGTGCAGGCGCCGCGCCCTGCAATTTTGCGGCTTTGCGTGCGTTCAGGCTCCGCCTCTGGCAGCGGCTGTGACTTGCGGGGCTTCCTGCACGCGGCGATCGTAAAGCAGTCCGTTGACATTCCCTGTGGGTCGGGGCGTCTGCCGGCCGTGCTGGCCTCTGTGACGCTCCCAACTTGCATTTGATGCTTAAACCAATGATTCCTGTGTATGTTGTCGCATGCAGTCGCCCGCAGCGATCCCAAAACCTCTTTGTCGGACAACATGCACTGCTGACACTCCAACACGCGCCCGGCAATGCGCCGCTGTGCATGCATGCGGAGTGCATGGGCCATGTACGTGGCATGTAACATCAAGACTCTCACCTGCTGCGGGCTGATGGCCGCGCGGAGGCAGCGAGCGGCCCGGTGCTGAACGTGTCACGGTCAACTCTCGTCTCACCGGCCATCACGAGAGCCGCCACGCCTGCGTACATCAGATGTGTATTCTATACGCATACTCAGTGACGTTGACTGCCAAATGGGTCATGCATGCGGTATAAAGCGGAATCGTTTTCCAGCGATGCAACCGGGTAATCGAACTGGCCCTTCGCTTTCTGGCAGCAGTGGTTCAGGGCCATCCACTGGCCACGATGCACTGCATTTTATGGATGCTGATTGATTTTGCTGCGGTGAGGCATGGTCAGCCGGGGGCGCGGAAAGGCCCCGCTGGAGAAGCGCGTTCTAACCTTCGAAGATGCTGTGGGCTTCTGCGGCTGCAGCAGCACCCTGTTGACCCTGCATGCTTGATATGGTCGCCACAGCCTGGATCCGTCGGTGTCCGGGCCGCCTCGCGGGCTGCAAGCTGCTGGGCGCGGACCAGGGCCTCGCGAGTCAACGCAGCGGTCTAGCAGCAACGGCGCCGACGCTGGCTCTACAGATGGCAGCGGGCATCACCATCAAGAACCATTAGTCGATCAGCTGCAGATACGTGCAGCGAGAGCACAGGAGCTGCGATTGCTACAGCTGCTGCACTGGCATGCATGCATGCAGGTGGATTCGTGCTGACGCGCCCGCTCTGAGAATCCCGTGTCTTGCACCAAGGGAAATATTAAATAAGCAACTGATCTGGCAGCGGCATATTTGGCGGCATCGAGTCTGCGCGCGGCGGTTCGAGTGCATCCCCCCACCATCGATTGTCGATGTTGCATGCACCAAGTGTGAGTAGCGCAGTACGAAAGAAACTCAACATAGAATGCAAGTCTGTCAGATTCCATGCAAGTCTGCAAGATCGTCAGAATCCCGAGCAGCCTTGAAAGTGGCCGCCAGACCCGGGGCTGCAGCATGCCTCGCGTGTGGGCCATGCCGCAATGCCCCCTGCAGCTGTCTCGCGCTGAGGTGCTGGGCGGCCGTAACCCCAGGCGTCGCGGCAGACAGTTGGGCGCTTCACACACCTACGCATTTTCCAACATGCTGACGTAAGTGACAGATGGTTTGAATGTGCTGGCAGCCTGATTTCATTGCACCCTCTGCTACAACACGGATGCAGATGTGGCTTGTGCACAATAAAGATGTGTCGCGACTTGCCGGCGGACGGGGCCGATGGACTGCGGCACGTAGCACCCCAGCCGATTGTCCTCCATGCACTGCGCGTCAGGCGGCTGCGTGATGCTGATGTTGCGCAGGCGGGACGCGTGCGCCGAGATGATGCCCCAGGTGGAATGCTCCGGCCTGCAAAATGTGCGAGATTAATACGCTGACTCAATGTGATCGCATTGAACGACACCTCTCCAATGCTTCAACTATGCCAATGCGCCTGCAGTAGCTCTGCAGCAGCTCCATTACGGTGGGTGCGCACCGCACAGGGTAGGGTCCCGGCCAGACTTCTTTACGATAGACCGGCACATCCAGCCTCCAGAATAGTGAGCCCTGCAGTGCTTGGCCCCTGCAGCACAGAATTTCGATGTGCCATTGAGACTGATGAGCAGATCATACTTCACTCTCGTGAACAATTGACACATGCATGGCGGATCGAAATCACAAAGACGAGCTGAGCCAAGTAAGGGACTCAAAACATCGTCAGATAGGTCGAATAATGGACAAGGGCTCGCCTTTCGATGGACTGCTCCACGGTGCTGAACAGCGCGTCGTAGATGCCGTCGCGGCCGGCGGTGAGGCCCGCCTCCACAGCCGCGTGCGAGGTAGCGGGCGCCAGCTTCTTGCCGAACTCCTCCAGCAGCAGCGGCTTGTGCAGCTGCTGCGCCTCCGCCTCGTGCGTTGCCACCCAGCGGTCCATGAACTCGGGCGAGTACCTGGCGACAGCGGCACTGCGGGTCATCATGGCGGCGTCACATCCGGAAAGGCATGTGGCAGCAGATCTTGAGGCAGCGGGTGTCCATGCCTGCTGGCATGCTGGTGTGATGCACATACAGTCCTACTACTACAGCCGTGCAATGTGCACATCGTTTTGGGAACAGAGGCAGGAGTCCTCACTTTTCCCAGTTATCAGGCCACACGTGAATCTGCACGCATAATTAAGCCAATTGTAGGTGATTGTATCTCGTATGATGTGTATCCAGGAGACACGTTGTCAGGAGCGACATTCACCACGAGTCGTCATCATATTCGCAGCAGATACGCCCAGTTGCTGGCACGAACACCAGCACAGCGCGCACCGTGGCAAAGTCGATGCCGGGGACCTCATGGTTGTGCAGGAAGGACTGGCCGCTCTGACCGGCCCAGTCTCCAGGGTTGGCGTCCGCATGCGGCGAGTCAGCGGCAAAGAACCCCTGCCACGAACGACATGTCAATGTCACATCTGCCACAAGTTCGCCAGCCATGTGGACTGCACTGAGCCCCTTCAAGGGTGCATAGGAGCAGGGCGGCCTATTCCGCACCTCTGTGCCAATTGTCAGCAGCTGTTTGGGAGCGAGCTCCTTGACGAAGACCGCCATTTCTGCCACCCACCGCTGAAAGTGCCCAGCGCAGCCAGGGACCTGCGGATGGACACACATAACTGTTCAGCCGTACTGTCGATATCGAATTGATATGAAAGTATGGTTGAAGCTGCTGAACGACGGGTTCCCAGAAAGCCGCGCCTCACCGCCCATGCAACGGGCTGACTTGCATCGCGCCATTACAGCACGGAAAGGCAGAAGCCATGCCGCACCTTCCACGTCTCGCAGCGCGGCTCGTTTAGCAGGCCCCACGCCATGATGGTCGGGTCATCGCGGTACAGCCGCCCAGTGATTCTGTTGCGGCGCTGCACCAGGGACTTGGCATAGTCCTGCCGCAGGCAATGCAGAGCTTCGGCTGGTCAGCAGCTCGATGTATCGAATCCCCAAAGTGATTCACATCCATGACGGCACTGTGCTCCTTCAGAAGATGCGTTTCCGAACTCAGGCTCATCATGCAGTGACGACGGACCTCGTGAACAGCAACATGTCCGCAAGTGCAAATGCATCATCCCGCAGCAGTGTGTCCGACGTGATGTCGAACAGGTCCGTTGAGATCAAGTTGCTTGCCTTGTAGTAGGCGCGCGCATTGGCATCAGTGTAAAAGAGAGCATGGCGCTCTGCCTCGTAGTCCCTTTGGGCTGGGTCGTCTTTCTGCATGGTGCCAGCACAGGGCAATGCCAAGTTTGTTTGCTAGACGTGCATGACGTCAAGATCGTGCCAGCATGCACATGTCCGGTCCTTGCACCACAGGGCTCAATGTCCAGCAGTGAATTGCGTCAAGGTCATGTGACCATGCAGGTTCTCCTCCGAGGGCACTCCCGCCACTGCACCGTGTTGTCGGTGTCTCCCTCCTCATCAGCCGGACGCGGGTGCGCCTCTCCGCGTTCCGGAGTCGAGCCCCAGTCCACATATTGGTCCGCGCCGCCTGCATGCGAGCAGACACACGACATGCGCGCAAACACACGACACCACGATAACGTAGGGACTCGATGTGTGATCGGGACCATCTGGCATGCGACCATCCGAGTGTGTGTGTCTGGCAGCCGTGTCTGAGGCGGCAGCGACGCACAGGCTCCGCCAAAAGTCGAGGAAGGGTGCAGTCAGATGACACCAGGAGGCTGCTTCTTGCTTGTGAGCGCGCACCGAGGTACTTCCAGTTGTCAGCGAGGCTCAGCATCACAAATAGACCTGCGTGCACACATTTGTATGTGGTGCACTGGCGTATGTGTCTCCCAGCGCTCTGCTCGGTCCCCATGCGCATTCACTGCGCATTTCTTGCAATGACACTGCTGGTGCACAAATGTGAAATCATCATGAGCAGGCAATGATGTGGGTGCATTGCCTCACCACTCCTCTGTCTCCTGGGCGCTTTTGCCTCAAGACAACAGGGCCGGCCGCAGTCGATCGAGCGCACCTGCCGACTGTGCCTCCGCCAGCACGAAATCCAGACCCAGCAGCGCCTGATATCGAACCTGACCCGGCTCCGTCTGCAGGCACGACACATGTTACCTGCCCCGTGCTGCTGTCGCCCCCAAAACATGGCTGCATGACCCGTGGAGCTCGAGATGCACATTGGCGCCGGGCACGCTGCGAAGTCTCTCTGGGGCGTGGATGCTCATGCAGGAGTGACCTGCCTGAATGGGGAACTTTGCCGAGGTGGCATGCGCGAAGATGCGCACTGCAGGAATTGCACCGCCAAACTGAGCTCCATCCAGGACGGAGGACGCTGCCCAGGCATGAGGTGCATACATGCTTTTGCATGTCCAATGCAGCGCGTCGCAGCCAGCACGACAGATTCTTTACATGCCTGCATCTCCGCATCTCACCTGTGTTCAGGCCGGCCCGCGAGGCATTTCGGAACACGTCTTTCACAATGTCCTGGCCCTGCCGTCCCTCTGCGTTCACCGACTCGATGGCTCAGAGGGAAGTCGGAGTCATAAGGCAGGGTTGAGCAGTGATTCAATCAGGTGCCATTCAGTGAGATGGCCCACCCACGGTCACATATTTCGTTGTGTCAACCGACGCCATCTCGATCAGGTCATGGGCGTTGAAGCCCACCACCTGCAAAGCAGACAGCAAAGCTCAATGGCAGCTCCTTTCACACATGCCACAGGACAAGAAGGACCTCAGCACCAGCAGAGCAAGATTACAAATGCAAACACTTCAGCCCAAATGCAGCGCACCCGGTGCGGCCGGCAGTTGAGCATGAACTGCGCTCATCACACAAGATATCAATTACCACAGTCATGCTGATACTTCTATCCTTAAGCCACTTCACAAAACCCAGATTATCCGGTGGGCGAGCATGTTCGAGGACAGGCAACACAGGGTTGAGTAAGAAAGGCCGCCTGTGTGCCGTTGACGCTGACGAAGTTGTGCTGCGCCGGGCGCAGTGAGGTGGAGCTGGGCGTAAGCCACAGGTACAGCACACCCAACGTGAGCGCCGCCGCCAGCAGCCTGGCCCGTCTGCTGCGCCAGATGTGGCGGGCGCCGGCCGGCGGCGCCGTGTGAGGAGGCTCGTCCCAGCCGTTTGGCATCGCCGTCCCAGCAAAGGGAGACTCCAGGCCGCCATCAGCCCTGCTCACCACGGCCCATCAGTGGGTCGATCGTGTGGCTACAACCGTTGTCGCTCGCAGATTTTGGCACCCGGTTGGAAGTTGACACGTGCGTCCGATGTTTTTGCTTACAGCAACGGGTGCAAGGACACAGCTGTTCGCACTTCACAGGTTGTGTGGCGGCATTTTCGGCGGCAGCTGCCGCCGAACGGCGGCCCTTCACCGATTGACCCGTCGAGTGGGTCCAGCTATCCGACATGTTTCAGCTCTCGGCAGTCACATCAGCTCGAGCGTTGCCTGCGACTGCTTGGCTCTTGCTTTGGCAGAGCGTGAATCGATCTGATATCTGAGGCGCAGAGCTGCACAATCTTTGACCACACTGGCTGGTGAAGGCTGATCGTCGCAAGCAGTCTGTCATGCTGAATCGTGGTCCTTGGAAGCAAGCTGTCCAACGTGAAAGGGGACGTTGTGGGCAAACTTGAATTGGAAAGCTGACAGGTTATCCGCGCAGCAACATTCGATATACAATGGTGAATGAATGGCCAGGCTGCGCTGCGCAGCGGCGCACAATAAAAATGAACGAGTGAATTGTCCCTACTGATTTTCGCTGGCGGCTGGCGGCCAGGTCAAATCTGCAGCTGGGCCTGTGCAGACCAGGGCCTCCCCGGATGGCTAAGCAGCTCCAAGGCAGTGTTCATTGCCAATCAAGAACCTGGTACAGATAAGTGCCTGGGGTGTAGGCAGCGTCACGGCGGCACTTGTCACCTCTGAAAGGGCTGTCATTGCCTACCTAGCTCTGCCTGTACAAAGGGCCCCATCAACTGCTGCTAGACAAGATGTGCACCCTCACCGGAAGTGTGTGGAGCCCACATCGTAATGTGCTAGGCCCTTCACGGATGATGCCCCTGGAAGGCGCAACGTGTGCGGCCACCCCGGCATGCCATCCACCTGGGCTGCAATGAGATGGCTGACACATTCTCTCACGCTCTCTCCGAACGGTCATGAAGGGGCGCACTGCACTGCCGGCTGCGGGAGTGAAAGCGTCTCGAAGTCCGCAGCGATGTGCTGGTATGTCAGCCCGCCTGAATTGTCTCCGCTACAATTTCGCCTGCTGCCGCCTCATGGCCGTCGAGGTCAGACTTGTCTTTGCAGGCCCGGCCTCGTCAGAAGGCCATCACTGCGGCAGGCGGCGCCGCAGCTGCAGCCGCCGCAGCTGGAGGCGTCGCCCCCTGCGAGCGCGAGAACTTGGCAGAGGCCTGACTGCCGGCGGCGGAGGTGCGCGCATCCGTCAGCCGCCGGTGGGCCGCCGCCGCGGTCTCATTGCCCTCCATCGCTTCCACATAACCCACAGCCTGCAGGACACGCAACTGCAATGTATAAAACAGTTGTGCGGTTCGGGAGGCCGCTGGCTGTGGAGCCTCTGGGCAGGTTTGAGCCCCTGCCGCTTGCCATTACTGCAGGCCAGATATTGGTGGGACAGCCCCTGACTCCATGCCCCGGCCGGCATTTTGGGTGACACAAACATTCACAGAGCAGCACGCCGCAGGCGTGCGCTGGTGCATCCTGCCGATGGAGCGTCACCAATGGCACACATCAGGATCCACATGGAGAAGCGGTCCCGCTATGCAGTCTGCAACCTGCTCACGGGCAGGGGACGCAGCAGCGGAGGCGGCCATGTGTGCCGGCGGGCAGGAAAGGGACCATATACTTTTGACATGGGGCACCTTTTCGAGGCAGCCCTTGTAGGCGTCGCCGACGGCCGGGTCGGCGTGGACCAGGGAGGTGGACCCTGTGTCGCGGCTGTCCTCGCGGCTGTCCTCGCCTCCCTCCGTCAGCAGCAGCCCCCTGTACCGGACAAGTGAACACACCGTGTTCAGCACGACGGCGCACGTCACGGGCACTGAGACTGCACGGCTGCTCCAGTACGGTTTTGGGATCGGGGCCGCGGGCTGGCGCGGCTGAAGTGCATGCAGCGTTCAGTCGCGAAGACTGTCTAATGGCTGGAGCAACTGGTGAGGCACCCGGGTGCTCACCAGAGCCAAGCAGACAGCCATGCAGGCAGCCCACTTGCATTGTGCTCCTGATTCTGCAATGGCGCCTCATTATGCACCGCATACCTGAGATCCAGTTCCACATCAAGCGGTATTGCAGCTGCATTGAAAGCGCACTGCGCACCTGAGGGTAGACCCTAGGCGGGACGCCCTGCCGACGAGGCTGCCAAACTGCTCAACAGAGGCCGACGTCGCGCCGACGGTGCGACCCTCTGCCATGCGCCACACATCCTGCCATTGCCCTATACGCTGCGCCGCCGCCAAGTCCCTGCACGCAGATTTGGTGCACCAGTCATCGCCTGGGCGAGAGCGCATTTGCGTGGCATTGACGAACAGGGTGCTGCCCCATCTTGAGCGCCAGCAGGCCCCTGCATGCGCCAGGTGCAGAGTGTCTTGACAGGAGGCGGCTGTGTGAGGTCGAGGTAAGCATCTCAAGGTATTTGGGTGTTTGATTCCAGCACAAGGCGCACCGATGCCGCAGCTGGCTGCGACGCTCGCGGCGCGCAGCCCGCCGCTGCGCCACCTTGCTGTAGGCCTCCTGCAGCGCCGAGGCCGCATGGTGGACATCGAACAGCCCGTCCGCGTCCGCCCCCGCCGCAGCGGCGTCGCCAGGGTACAAACTGCGGCCGACAGAGGAGAAGAAAGGTTGCAGTGTTCGTACTGTGTCCTGGACGCCTCTCGCAGCCCTGCGTCTTTGGCAGAATCAAACAGGATCAAGGATAACAAATGGGTGAAGCGACTGTATGCATGCTGGAGGATTCCACCGCATGTGCATGTTGCCGGCGCTGCAAGCCATGCCAACCATGTGAAACGCAAAAGTTTGCATGCCAGGGCAGAGTCTCTTGTGCTGCAGCAGCAGGCCATCGGGAAAGAGCAGCCACCTGCGCTGCGCGCGCGTGCGCTTGCGGTGGCCAGGACCCTCGGAGTCGCCCTCGTTCGCCGCCGCCGCGGCCGCCGCCAGGGCTGCAGCAGTGGAGCAGGGGCGAAGCTGAGAACCGAAGCTCATTCGGAGGTGCAATGCATTTGCTGCCAAGAGCTGCGGGAATGCACCAGCAGGCACCCTGCACAGCAATCAAAGACGTGTCAGAATGCAGAAGATCATTTTCAGGACCGCAACCTCATCAGAGCTCCGGGTCTCCCATGACGCAGTCAAGGCACCCACCGTCGCGTCGGCTCTCGGGCTTGAGCCGCAGCAGCAGCTCGCTGAGCAGCGCCTCGCCGAGGAACGCCGCCAGGCCGGCGTGGCCGTTGGCGGCGGCCAGGTCGGCCGGCGTCGCCGGGGCGCGGCCTGCCGCCGCCCATGTCAGTGGCGACGGCTTTGCCTTCCTCGCCAGCAGCGCCGTGACAGCCGCCTGCAGCGGAGGAACAGAAAATAAGATTCAGCGGCTGCACTGGGACGCATGCATGGTAGAAAGAAGGGAAGCCTGCTCCGGTATCGGTTTGTGGTGTCAGAATCAAGCAGAGGCAGTGAGGAGGACATCAGATGCACTTCGAATGGCTGCACTGCGGTTGTTTGTGGTGCAGTGCATCGCCCTATACCACATCAAAAAAAGTCTAGCCCACCTCATGACCGCGGGAGGCCGCCCAGTGTAGCGGCGTGCGCCCCCAGGCGTCCCTGACATCGCAGTCCGCGCCAGCCAGCAGCAGCGCTGTTATGCCCCACTCCCAGCCTAGCGCCGCAAACAGGTGCAGCAGCGCCAGGCCGCTGTCCGATGCCCTGTCCAGGCCGCCCTTGCCGGCGCCCCTTGCGGCGGCCTCCTGCGCCTGCAATTGCAGGACATAATGGGATTGAGAACAGCGGCGAATTCCCTGCATGGGGAGCGAGGCAGAACGAGACTGACATGTGGGAGTGTCCAGCGATATAGCACCCACTATGCCTCCCAGGCAGCTCCATCTTGCAGCAGACGCTACGACCAGGACACGAGGCTGAAAAGCGCCAGGGTGTCACCTGTGCCGCGTGACGCTGCACCTCCCGCTGCAGCAGCAGCGTCAGGTACCGCGCCCGCTGCTCGTCAGGCAGGGACGCTGGCCACGCCGCCGCATACGCCGCCACGCCGCCGGTCGGCTGCGGCGACTGCGGCTGCTGCCCCTCCTGCTGCCTCTCCTGCTGCGTGTCGTGCTGTTGCCCGTCCTGTAACGCCGCCTGCTGCCGCTGCTGGCCCTGCTGCTGGCCGCCGTCGGTGGACATCATGGACGTGCACTCGGGCGAATTGCTGGTGCTGCTGCCCGGCGCCCCCCCATCCAGCAGCATGCGGACCAGCCGCAGCTGCAGCTCCCTGTCCGACAGCTTCAGCTCCAGCCTGCAGGTAGATGTGTGAGTTTGAAAGCTGCTGGTTGCGCAGCTCGGCACGGCACCTAAATCATGGCCAGCCATATCGCGACAATGCAGCGTCCGTGTAGATGCAGAAGAGGTAGAAACTCCAAACTGTCGTTTTCGAGCAATGCAAAGACACAAACGTTTGTGCAGCACCTGTTGTCGTCAAAGGGCTGCGGCGGCGGTGGCACGCGGTACTTGAACTGCAGGGGGCGGGAGCGCGGCACGCCATCACCCAGCGACACCGCCAGCCGCACTGTGCCGGGCGCGTGCGGCGGCACCATTGCTCGTAGCACGCCCGCCTGCAGGACTGTCGCCGGCACCTGCGCATATAGGTGGCGAGCAGCTGAGTCTGCGAAACATGAACCTTGCATCCTAGCATCAGGTTTGTTTCTCCGGAACCCCCAGTTCAGGCATCGTCACTCTTGAGCCCGCTCATGGTATGTATAACTGCCGTGCTCATGATCCACGCTGCTTTGCTCACTGCTGCACCTATGCTGGCTTTGCACTGCTGCAAGGTGGCGCAACAGCACCCACACCAACCACCTCCCCTCCGGCGGCACTTAGAAGCGTCCGTGTTGCAGACATTTCACGCTTGACTGGCTGACACATTTGAAGATGTTTTGTGTGTAATATTTCCAATTTGAGCATTTTCTAACAAGCTTTCGTTTCAACAAGCTCGAGCGTCAGACGGCACCTCTGTCTGGTCGAACAGCAGGAACAGGGGGCCGCGCTGCGCCTCCAGCGGCGCGCCCGGCAGCAGGCTGCCCGTGAGAATCATCTTCGCGCCGCCTGCCGTGGAGTCCCACTCCGGCGAGAAGTCAGTCACGCGGAACGCCGACAGTCGCGCCCGCTCGCCAGCAGGCCCCTGCGCAACCTCATCCTCTGCGCCCGAAAACCCGTCGTCGCCGCCGTCGCCTGTGGAGGCGACGCCCGCGGACCGCTGCCGTTGCACGCCGGGCGCCTGCGGCGCGATCGAGAGGACACCATGTGTCATCAGCTGAGTGTTTCTCCAAGGCACCAGACCGACGAGTGACAGTGTCCGAGACGCAGGCAGGGAGACCTAGACGCGTGCCCAAGCATTTGAGGTTGATTCATCATACATGCCCAGAGATGACAGCTCGGGGCGCAATGAAGTCCGCCAGATGCACGGCAGCGCAGAGCAGATACTGACGCACCGCTGCGCGCGTCTCCAGGCTCTCCAGCTGCGCCTGCCAGGCGGGCACCTGCTGCCCCAGCGGCGGCGGCGGCGGCGCCTGCTGCGCGCCCAGCGGCGGCTGCCACGACGTCAGCATGCTGCGCTGCAGCGAGTTGAGCTCCGCCTCGAGGGCCAGCGCGCTGCTGCCGGCGCGTCGCGCCGCCTTGCTGCCCCCGACGTCCTCTGCGCCGCTGTCCGGCACCCACGTTGCTGGCGCCGCGCCCTGCACAGATAAATGCGGGTTGCACATTGGGTGTTGCCAACGAGCTGGAGATGTTCAGGGCGATCCGTGACCGCAACTTGATGCCTCGTGGTGGCACTCTGCGCTCGCTGGTGTTGTGCGCGCTTGCTTACACACAGTCTGGGTGGCCAGTCCTCCAATTTCCAGCCCAGTTGGAGCTGGACAGTGCACGCCACTGCTGCGCACCTTCGCCATGCTCATGCCAGCGGCATCGGAGGCCTGTCCTCGCAGTGCGCCACTCGCATGCCTTACCATGCCAGTGGCCCCCGACAGGTCCGATGCCTGCAAACAGGAGCAGCTCTCATTTTCATTGACGGGCGCAAGTACGAGCAGATCGGGCAACCACCATATGCAGAGCATGATAGTTCAGCATTCGCAGCAACGAAGAGTAGCATCTAGGGCATTGGAGTGAGGGGCCAATGCATCATTGCCGGGCGCACACACCTGGCCATGGCTCGTTTGCGGACCCCTGCTGTGTGCGCGCGCGAGGCCCAACTGGAAGTGGGTCGCCGCATCGTGCGCTTCCTGCGGGGGCAGCGTGCCCCTTGCCGCCTGCATCGCCTGGGTGCAGCATGCATTTCAGGTCGAATCGTGGTGTATTGCTGTAAAGTGCTGGAGCCTGCATGATTTGAACAGGATGGAGAAGATTCGAGGCTCTTGGTGCATGATGCAGTTCCACTCCCACCACTGTGAAGACACAACAGCCTGTCCCCAAGGTGTGATGCACACAGCGGCAGAAACCGCACCTGCAGCTGCGCCGACTGCTGCCGCACCATCGCGTCAGAGTGCTGTCTCGCCAGCACGTCAGAATGCTGCCGCGCCATAGCGCCCGACTGCTGCCGCGCCAGGGCCTCCTGCTGCTGCGCCTGCTGCATGGCTGCCGGGTGCGGCGACGGCGTCGACTGCTGCTGCTGCTGTTGGAGGCCGCCCTGGGCGAAGGGAGAGTAGAAAGGCGGTGGCGCCAGGTGCTGCTCCACTTGCGGCGGCCGCTGCCCGCCCTGGTGCAGCAGCAGCGCGGGCGCGCGCTGCGGCGGCGGCGGCTGCATGTGACGCAGCAGCAACACATCAGACGTTGCATGTTGCGTGCCGTGGTCTCGGCTGACGTCTGCAAAATACAAACAGACAGCTGCCATGTGTGCGCAGCCTGTGCAGCCTTTGCTCTCCAGAGCACCACGCGCTGCGCCTGCATGGAGATTATCCCCCGCTTCCTAGCCGCAGCGCCGATCGCCTGGGAAGCCGATGGTGCGACGGCATGAAAACAGCGCAAAAACCCGTGCCCTCACCGGAACAGGCACACGCGCGGGCGCATTCGCCATGCAGTCCCAGGACGGCAGGCCGTGCTGCGAGGAGGTGGGGTCCCAGCCGCCTTGCAGGTGCTCCGCGCCCGTCAACCTTGACAGCGACGCTGGACTGTCCTCCCCGCCATACACCGGCGTTGGCGGCCTGCGGCGCGCATCAAAGTGCAGGGTTTTTAAGTTTTCGGACACGACTGGCAGTGTCGATTCCCTGTCCGGAAATCGCGCCCGGATCCTGCGGCACTCCCTGCCTCCACCCGTGTCAGCGGCCTGCGGCGCGTTTCGGCACACTGGCATGACTGGCAGTTGTCACATCAGGGGTCCAGGAAACATGCCTCATGTCCGGGCATTCGTTTTTGGACTCAGAACAGAGCCGTGGCCTTTGCCTTGCATCGTTGCTGTCACAGGAGCACTGTTCTGCCAGCGCTATTGGCGCAAGCAGTCTCGAAGCTTTCGTTCAGGATCACACCTGACGGTGAAGCTGCGGTTGTGCTGAAAGTCCATGCTGCCGCGGTCGGAGCTCGCGACCACGTGCATGCGCGGCAGCAGGCCCGACAGCGTCTTCAGCCCGGGCGCCCGCATCTGCGTCGCGGTTGTGGTGCCGCGCAGGAAGCTTGCGTAGCCCTCCGGCACGCCGCTCGGCAGCCGCAGGCTGGACCCCGCCAGCCCGGCCGGTGCGTCCAGGTCCTGCATCGCAATGGAGTTGGCCTGCGCATTTCACGCCACAGTTGTGCCCTGCCGTGCATCCGCTGTTCCGAGTCCCTCTACACGAACAGATGCCCTGGCTGGAGCCCGCCAGCCCCGCCGGCGCGTCCAGATCCTGCATTGCGATGGAGTTGGCCTGCGTGCATTTGGCATCTCAATCTATCATGCACATGCATCGCAATGGAGTGGGCCTGCGCAGTTTTGGCGCCACGATGATGTCACGTAAAGCAGCAGCATGCTGGAAGCCCGCCCCAATCTCGCATTGCAGAAGCCTCCACAAGGCCTCGTCAACACTGTTCAGCTGTTGCGTGCATGCCCCTGCAACATGTTCATTGCTCCGGCACATCAGGGCCGCCAGGTGCAGCGGAGAAACATGCGCCAGCCCCACCTGCAGGGATGGGTTCATGTGCAGGCTGGGCAGGTGGCCGTGCAGCATGGGGATGGCGCCGTCCTCGTCCCACTGGTTGACCAGGCTCTCCAGTCGCAGCGGGTCGCTCCCCTGCCGCTGCATCTTCGGCGCCTGCGCCGCAGCGAAGGTTCGGGTTTCAACATAGCCTGCCAACTTTGATGTGGCAGTTTGCGGCAGGAAGTCCATGCTGTACAGATTCAAGTATGGTTGAACAAGAGGCACTGCGTCAACCGTACAAGTTGACGCAGTGCCTCTGGGATGAGACACAGTGATGCGTGGGTCGGACAGCCGTCTTCAGCGCACCTGCGGCGCGGCCGCTGGGACCCCAGTGGTGGACGGTTCATGGTCCACAAGGTTGAAGAAGCTGTCCATGCTCATGGACGGCAGCAGCGGCATGTGGCCCTCTATGAGCGTCGAATCGTTCTGCGCGCACACGCCAGGAGTTTGACATGGCTAAGTTGCATGCTGTTTCATACATGGCAACCACAGGGTTGAGATACGGCGCTAAGTTGCTGGGCCTTTGCACTGCGTCCGTCAGAACCGCCCACACCGGTCCATACTGAGGCGTGCCCACCTTGCTGATGCTGCTGCTGTATGCGGGGTGGCCCGCGGCGGCCGCTGCGATGGCGGCCGGCCGTCCGCTGAGCGGCATTCGCTGCGGCGGCGGCATCTGCGACTGCTCCGCCTGCAGCTGCGGTGCCAGCTGGCTGGCGGTGCGCGGCCGCAGGTTTGGCCCGATCTGCGGCCGCGGCGGCGCGACGGCGCCGCCGTACACGTCCGCCACGGCGTTGCGGCTGGCGATGGCCGACGCGATCGCCGCCTGGCTCTGCGCATTAGCGATGCGCGCCTTGGCTAGGAAGGGCGACTCCAGGGAGTGGCGCTGCCTCAGGCCGCTGCCGTCGGAGGACGTTGTGGGCGTCCCGTCCGACACATCCGGCTCACCGGACGTCGAGCGCGAGGCGGCAGCGCGGGAGGTGGGCCCCTTGGACCGGGGGCCGCCCGTCATCTGGTGCGCCGACAGGTAGTGCACCAGCACGATGTCCTCGTCCGCCTCCAGCAGCCAGTAGCACCGCCGCTGCGATGTGTGCCAGCATGCGGAGGTTCAAGCGGTGGGTCGCCCTGAATGCCGGCTGGCATGCCGGGCATGGACTGTGACATAACGCTCATGCAGCGGCGGCTGTGCGGTGGGCTGTGGGAGGATAAACAAAGGTAGAATCACCTGGAGCCTGACGTCCTCGGAGTCGTCTCCGTGCGCATAATAGCAGTTCAGCATGTCCACGTTGCCGACCTGCGTCCAAGGTGGCACAAGCTCTGTAATACGCATAGCAGAGGCGATGGCACATGCCTTCCCATTTGCAGGCATTGACCAGCTGTGACCATCGACGAGCACCTTGAGCTTTTCGTGTGTCTCGCGCACTGTCTTGCCATCCGCCTTCTTCCGCCAGCTGTGGCCATCCTTGCGAAAGAAGCGCACTGCGCGACGGTCGAACAGGAAGACCGAGCCGCCTGCAGCACAGCAATGTCGATGTGGTGTTCCTTCGGCAATGGTTCCATTTGCAGACATGGCCGTAGCCTCGACGCACGCGCTTATTATCATATCTGCCGCCCCCGCTGCAATCTTTATCGCTGCGGACATGCAAAGTGGTTCGGAACAAGCGCGCCGACACACCCTGTGCAGAGCTGCAGCGAAGTCTTGTACGAATGCGGCCTCGCATGACTGATCGCTGACTTCAGGCAGGAGCTGTCGTCATCGTCGTCTGGGCCACTTCAGAAACGATGACGAGACTGCAGTCTCGCGCGACGCAGCCAAGCAATGAAGCAAGCAGGAGCTCGGGGAAGGGCCTCTGCGCTGGAGATGCATCGATGCCAAAGATCGCAGGAGAAGGTGCATCCGCTCACGTGCCAGGTCGTATCAAGAGGCAGGAAGCCCTGCCTCTGCATCTCCCGCAGCGGAAGGCAGCATTCGCTGCGTCTCGGAATACTGTGCAGTCTGAGCCGCGCGATCAGGCTGAGGCACCCGTCAGTCACTCGTGAAGCACGGGGCGAAGCTGCTTGCCAGGAAGGACGAGCTGCAATACCTGCGGGCTGCGACGGCGGGTGGCGGCAGACGGGCAGGCCGTAGGTGCGAAAGTGCACCAGCAGGTCGCAGACCTCGGTGTTCTTGAGCCAGCCCTCGCTCGCCCGCGACAGAACATCCCGAACCCTGCACACAACGGCAATCCACAACCTCAGCGCGCGCCGCGACACGGGCTCGCATGTGGTGTACGAGATCAGAGGCACCACACTGTCAGGCCGATCAGGATGCCAGGACCGCTTCTGCGAGTGACGATAAGTTGGCCAACGATCCAGGCGGTGACATCCAGCCAGGTGCAGTGCCTTGCGGAGCAGCACTGGCATGCGGGCGACGGCTCACCCAAGCGGCAGGCGCTCATCTCGGCTGTCCAGCGGCTGCGCCACGGTCGACATGGGGGGCTGCACGTCGGGGTGACGAGGCTGGCGCTGCGCCCCCAGCTCCCACAGGTGGCAAGGACTCCTGGCCTCTATCGACCAGAGCCAGGCCTGGCACGTATTTCTCAGACTACAGCCTCTGACATGGCGCGGCCCGCAGGTCCGCCCTTCCCGGTTTGAGATTAGCACTTCAAACCCTTCTCATGCATCAGAACCAGGTTCCACAGGCAAGCCTGCGACTGCATGTCGCACCCACGCAATGGCGCGACGTAGACATGCACACTGGATGATGCAAGACTTCTTGCAAGAAATTTTGTACTCTGGAGGCGATCAGTCTGCCAGCTCACAATCATGCAAGGGTCGTGATGTTGCTGACGATACCATGGGTGATTATGTGTTAATCACCCATGGTTGCTCGAGGTCAGATCTGCGTATTGCCGTGCAAGCACAATGCCGCCTAGGGCGTTCATTACGCACGTATATCAGATGGAGCGGCTTCCGAAGTGAAAAGCGTGCTCAATTTGCGGCATTCCAGCGGGACACTTGCGCAGGTGACCGCGTAGGTCGTTCATACTGCTCAGCGGACCACGCCGGAGGATAATCTGTAAAAATTCGTGTGATTGCTCACCCAATCTCCTTCGCCACCCACCCTGCAGACTTAGCCATCACTCAGCCGCCGGTGAGCTGTTCAGCTGCCTGCCCAGTTGCCTACTGGCTGCCATCGGTACGAGTCAGGCGTGCAGCAGCGATACGTGCCGGCGCCACTCTTTCGGGTAGCGACGCTGGAGACAGCATGTGATTTCATTCAATTAACTCGCGCAGGCTTCAGTGACATGGCCGACCAGAGGGAGGCGCCGCTTCTGCGGCACGAGGAACACAAGTGAGCTGCATGCTGGCATGTTGTGGCTCCGCAAGGCACCAGCCATGCAAACCTGATGTTTGGCTGAACGAATTTGCTGATCTTCCAACACACGCTTGTGCGCCGCTGCAACAGGTACCTGCACGTGCCGCACCACTGGCGCCGCGGCAGAGTCACACGGCCATTCGGACTGAACCCGACCTACATGGAGATGCACGACCCGCACGCCAACGCCGGCATCGTGTGGTCCAGCCGCCCGCACCGCAAGCACCGCTACGCGTATGTGTACAAGCACGAGGGCGAGCAGCTGAAGCGGCCGTCGTACCGCCTGTGGGGCATGAACTGTGACGACCTCAAGAACATCAGCTGGTGCGATGCATCTGATGCAGTGAGGCGCTGTTGCTGCTCAGAGGCGTTGCTGCCGGAATGAAATGCAGCATGACCGTGCCTGATCGCCTCCAACCCAGGCGCCCTCAACTGAGGGTGCCGTCTTCCGCTGCGCAGGTGGATCGCGCAGCTCTTCCTGTGGGGGTACGCCCTGCCCTGACTGCAGTCGTGGTTGTGTCTGGATGGCGATGCATGACACGCCGCTTGAATGATGGTGTGACACTCCGCCTTGTGACACTCGACAACAATCACCACATTTTTGCGAGCGGGTCTCGAAAGTGCTGACATCTCAAACGCAGCTCTGTCGCCTGGGTCATCAACGGCTGGTGCGCTGCAGACTGACTTGATCGTATCGCCTGTAGGTTCCTGTTGCTGGTGCGCTACCAACTGACTTGATCGTGTCGCCTGCAGGTTCCTGTTCCTGGTGCGCTGCAGACTGGCTTAATCGAACACCTGTGGACACCTTGCCCGTCCCAGCCTCTGCAAGGCCTGGCATGGCTGCTGTGCCTGTGCAGTCCACAGTTTTGTATGCCTGCAGAGTTCGTTCCTGCTCTTCTCGTGAGGACGTCTGTGCCAGCAGGGAGCTTAATCTGTCAGCACGTATGCGCATCAGCTGCCGTTGCGACTGACGTTGCTCACAAACTCATCGGTGCTTCACGCCCTGCTGCAGCCGACCAGCCACGAGAAGCTCAACTTCTACATGTCGGGCATCACGGCCGTCATCGGCGGCTCGCTGTTCTGGATCGGTGCCTACCTCAGCGTCGTCGAGGCGGTCAACGCAGACACAAAGGCAAGGTCTGCACCACATCGTTGGCTGCTGCTCAAATCTTCAATGTTCATCCCTTGTTCCTGCTTGCATCACTTGCTGCCGACTCCGTTTCCAAGTCTCAAACAAGGTGGCCAACGCTGCCGACGCTTGCATCTGCCGCAGGTCCGCACGCCATACCAGCTGCTGCAGATGGGCGATCCGGACCTCGAGGCGGCGCGCAACGGCGAGGCTGGCGGCGGCGGCGCCAAGCAGCCGACGCAGCCCCAGCAGAACGGCAATGGCAATGGCAACGGCAGTGGCGCCGCCAAGGGCTACAGCGCCGCCAACGGCTACAGCGACGGCTACGGCAGTGGTGACCAGCTGCAACTGAAGGGCGGCGGTGCCCTGGAGGTGGAGCCCACGGGTGCTGAGAAGCCGCGGTACAAGTGGTGGGGCTGGAGGTGAGTGCTGGAACGCTTTGCAATGATCGGATACCTGCTTTCATTTGTACACCCTAGTTGAGGGGCTGACCCTGGCAGGCCTTGGCGGGCTGGCGGTCTTGAAACTGACAGCGAACGCCGGACATGGCGACGGCATAAGCAGTGTTGCTGCTGGAAACTGCAGCAGAAGCGCGGCGAAGTCATGGAGTTGCAGACTGATGTGGTCGCGTTGCTGCTGCAGGTGGCACGACATTGGATACATTGCTGTCTTCATACAGGTGTGCTAAATTCTGTTGATAGCTGTAACATGCATGTGTCTGCACTGACTTGCCTGGCTTCGACCATCTCCCTGAACACACAGCCAATGTTTTCTTGTGCTACTGCAGTTCATTGGCGCCACGCTGTTCGAGGTTTCCGTCATCATGGGCTGCCCGAACGTGCTGCCAGGTTAGGCGATATGCTGTGCTGCTGCTACCCAGCTGCCAGTCCAATCGCTGCCGCATGCTCCTTCTGATGTTACCCTGACATTGAAGAATGTTTTAATATCCTGTACAGCGGAGTCCTCGACGAACTGGTGGACGTGGGACGCCTGCTTCTGGGCAATGCAGGCATGCCACCTTTGCGCTGAGGCTGTGATGTCTCCTCAGCTGCCTTGTAATAAGCAGACATGCCTCTACTGCATGTGCATTCGCCCCGGCTCTGCCCACAGTCGATCGGAACTGCAGCTGTGGTGAGAACCTGTGCTGAGAAGCTGTGCTAATGCAGATCGCGGGCGCCTGGGGATTCATCATCAGCGCGATTGTGTTCATGCTGGAGTGCCAGGATAAGTGGTGGAAGCCGGCGCCTCTGCGCATCGGCTGGCAGGTTTGTGGTTTCGCATTTTCGGCTGGCAGGTTTATTGTTTCGCATTGTCGTGGCCTTGGGTTGACTTGCGCGGGTGCCGTCAGCGTGGGGAGGCTTGCTTTCCGGCGTGATGTGACTCTCGGCTCTTAGTGGACTGCCGCTGGATGATCGTTGCAGAGCGGAGAATGAAACGAGTTTCTTCACTGTGCAGGTCGGGTTTTGGAACCTGATCGGTGGCATAGGCTTCGAGGTGCGCTGCTGTGCAGACAGGGTAGCTTCAATCGCTATGGTCAGAGACTTTTGAGGAAAGCGTTGTGACAAATTTGAAACGCGGCGCAGGTCTCCCCAATCGGCGGCGTGCTGGCCTTCCCGGGAATGGTGCCTCAGCGCTGGATCACCGACTTCTCGACATTTTGGGTGTGCACGCTCGACTGCTGGGCATGTCCTGTGAAACCACCAATTCGCCGGCCCGGCCCAATGCCTTGGTGCAGCGTCCATGTGCCGCCGCTGCTATCTGCTGCTGACAGGTTGGTGTGCACGCTCACAGCGGCGAGTCCTGTGTTCGCAGGGCGGCTGGGCATTCCTCATCGGCAGCTACCTGCAACTTTTAGAGTGCATCAACAAGCACCCGACGAGCGTGGGACAGAACAAGCCCAGGGCCATTTCCGGCTGACAAGAGAAAGCTCCTTCAGAGGCCTTGCTTTCCAAACCCATTTGCAGAGGCCTTGCTTTCTTTTCACTGGCCGAGGGTATGCTGTGATTCGATTTACCTACTCTGCATGTGCTGTGGCCATGCCGTTAGATCTAGCTGGACATTCAGCTCCCACTGTATCAGCGACGCCCATTTGAGTGCTTCGTGAACATGTAATGAACTGTTTCCAAAACATTGGATCCTCTACACTCAAGACAACAACATGGACAAGGCACAGCTTTCTGCATGCGACACTGCCGCAGCCACTGCTTCGCCCAGAGCGGCCGCTTGCAAACACAAATAACACACCTTTGTACCAGACACAATATGTTCCAAAGTCGGACGACATCCAGCGCAGCACTCGACTGGCGGACTGGTGGGATCCCACTACCGCCCCACTGCTCCATTACGCTGGCACGGGCATCCTTCACGCAATGCTTCCCAAGCACCGCTCAATGCATGTCAGGTATACTCTTCCAACCCGTGTGCAACAGGGATCATGCCCCAGCGCCGCTGTCGGACGCCGTCCAGCGCAGCACCCGGCTGGCGGACTGGTGAGATCCCACCACAGCCTCCCACTGCTCCAGTTGTGCCGCGACCGCCGCCGCCAACCGCCGCCCCACAGCCAGGCCGCCCCAGGCGCACTCCTCTGCCGCCGGCGCGCCGCCGCCTGGCACGGCATCTGCCACTGCGGCTGCTCCTGGAGCCCCGACGTCTGCGCCCTCTGCTGCTGCCGCCGCTGCCGTCGGCGCTGCATCCTGCGACCCAGGCGCCGCTGCTGCCGCCGCCACAGCTGTGACGTGATATGAGGTATCGAGAGCGCCGGGCCGCAGCGCCCGCGAGACGGCCGTGAGCGCTGCGGCGGGGTCCAGGGACGCGTCGCCGGCGGCGGCGGCCGCGGCGGCGGCGGCCGCCTGCGTGGCGGTCAGCTCGGCGTGTAGCGCGCGCAGGCAGGCGACCGCCTCGTCAAACTGCCGCTGCACGCTGCGGCCCGCCTTAGTACCCAGTCCTGCGCGGCGAGATACCAAGTGCTATCGCCTGAGATGCACAGCAGCTGCTGGACCACTCCAGAGTGCTACCGAGGTTTATAGTAAACGTTACTGTTTACTTCTTGGTGGCAGTGCGCTTGTGCATTGCTGACAAAAACCGCATCGCGCAGGTTTCTGCGATTCCAGTGACAGCCGTCTTATTCTAGCTGGCAAACTGCACAAAGTGTATCCTCCGTTGACCTGAGTGGTCAGCGCGCCACTTTGAGAACTCAACACCAGTGCACCTTTGGTGGCTGCGGGCTGCAGCAGGCCCCGCAGCAGGGACGCCGACAGCGGCCGCCTGCCCGACATTGCCGCGGGCAGTCCCGCTAGATCACTCATCTTTGCCGCTGGCAGCCCTGCGATCAAACGTCCAGTGCATGTGGACACACTGATTGATACGAACGTGTGGACCATACACAAGGACAGCAGTCACACTGCACAGTTCTTACACCATCGCATTTGCAAGTCGCATTTGCAAGTCGTCGCTGGTATCTGTCCGACAAGAGCATGACAGACCGACCATGGCTTCGGGCCAGGCTGAGCTGCGCGTTGTCGCCCGAGAGCAGCACCACAGACATTGCAGGTTGATCAACGCCGCCGCCGCTAGCGCCGCCTGCGGGGCCGCCCGCGGCGGCTGCCGCCAGCTCGTTCTGGAAGAACAGCGCGACTTCCACGATCTTGGCGTCGACCTGCGACAAAGCGCGAACATCATATCGATTGCACAGAGCTGCTGAACGGCGACCGCTGACCACATGCGGCATGCAGCCGCCTGCCTTTGGCAATGCATCATCAGCGACATGACCAGCATTGCATGAGCATGCACTTCAAGCTGCAATGATCAGCTTTCTGAGCTGCACGGCACGCAGCAGCAGCAGCAGCAACGCACCCGCTGGCCATTGTCCGCGAGCCAGGGGCTGCGTGAGCCGGCGACCTCCGCGTCTGCCGCCACGACGAGCCCTTCCCCCTCGTGAGCGCCCAGTACAGTAAGGAAGTCGAGACCTGCAAGGTCAGCGATTTGAATGAAAAGGTGTCCGCCCGGGCCAGCTCACATGTCGGCGCACCCCAGGCGACACCTCAGGAATTGAAATACATATTTGCACTTGTATTTCCACCGGCGCACCGGCGGGGCCGCAGGTGTCGAGGCCCTTCCCCAGGAAGCGGCGGATGGCGGCCGACACCGCGCCGTCGTTCTTGAGGCCGTCCAGCTGCTTGGCAACGCTGTCCGTCAGCACCAGGAAGGCCTGCTCCGTCGCCGGCAGGCCCCGCCCAAAGCGCCCCGCGGCCGCCAGCTCCTGCAGGGGGGATGCGGATTAACGTTTGATGAGTGACACACTCGGACACATTGAGAACACGCGCATGCGGTGTCAAACGCAGGGCGGAGTACTGCTGCGATATGTGATGCCCAAAGGCCATTGCTCTTGGAGCGCTGTCAAGCACCCAGAACTGATGTGTCGCATGTGAAACTCTGCCAATGCGCGCACCTCCAGGTCCCGCATGGTGAGGGGACAGTGCGAGGAGGCCGGCCCGGCCCGGCAGCCCAGCATCGCCAGCAGCGCGCTGGTGTCGGGAAACAGGAGCAGCGGCCCCGCGCCCTGCGCCGCCTGCTGACCTCCCACTGCACCGCCGGTCTGCTGCTGCTGCTGCGACTTTGGCGGAGCCGCCGCCGGGCCGCCCTCCCGGCCTGCTGACGCCACCACAGCGGCGGCGCCGGACACACGAGGAGGAGGGGGCGGCGCGGGCTGCGAGCCGACGGCTGCGGCGTCGGGTTTCGCGGCCCAGGCGGCGCGAGCCTCGCGCAGCAGCGGCGCGGCGGCGGGCGCCAGGCGCTGGCACCAGGCCCACGGCAGGCACAGATGCGCCGGACCGCCTGCCACACAGACGTGCGCACAAGTTGGCGGCTCGACTGGCAAGATTCAGGATGGCAGGGAGCCGGGGGGCACAGCTACTGCTGAGGTGTGCCGCAGCTTGCGGAGCGTTTCGGCTCGCCTCTGGATGGGAACGCTGTGGATGCCGGCCTGAGCAGTGGATGGATAAGACATGGGATAGGACTATGCAGTGGATGCAGGACGAAGCAGCGTGTCTGTGTGGAGGGGGCTGGGCGGTGCACCAGCGAATCGTAGCGTCTGCTCGTGGCCGCGCGACGCCATCGCCCGCTTGACGGGGATGTCCGACAGCAGCCCCCGCCGGTGCTTCTCCTCGCCCAGCATCGCGGTCAGACCGTCCACGGGGATCTGGTTCCACTCGAGGCGCAGCCACAGCCCGCGACCGGGGCCCCCGGGTCCGAAGGAGGCCTTCTTTCCGGGCTGCGCTGCGCGGGACGGCGCCGGTACCTGCGCCAGCAGCGCCGCGGCGCCAGCGCCGCCGATGAGGTTGTGGGACAGGTGCACCTGAGGGAGCAGGCCGGTGCTCAGGGTTTGTGAGTGATTTGCACCAGTGTATTGCATACACTCCACACGCTCTTGGCTATGTCTGAGCACAAGTCCGATGCCTTGTTCCGGTTCCATCTGACGCCCAAGAATGTGCAATGTGGCGCTAATGCAGTGGCGTCAAGGCGAGAAAAGGCCATCAGGTGCCTGTGGCGCTCATTCGGAGGGGAGCGAGCGTGCACCTCAAGCAGTCGGCTGGAGGCCAGGAGCGGCGCCAGCGCTGCAGCGCCCTCATCTCCCAGCCGATTCTCGTACAGCCTGCAGGGAAATAGCAGCAACACTCAAACGCAATTACTTGTTGAAACTCAATCTGAAAAGCAGAGCTGTCAGCAAACACAACGGTTGTCAAGTTTGATGAAATATTCTGATCTATTCTATATAATAAATACCAACTAGATACTGAATAACAACTACCAACTAAATACTAATAAATATACCGTTATACTTATAAATCTAACATTTCATTATGTTGTTGAATTTGTGGATGCGGATGAACAACCATGCGATATTTGAACAAGTTCGCCAAGGCGTCGCACCACAGCTTCCGAACGGATATGAGGTCGCTGTTGCGCGCCGCCCAGGCAGCCAGCAGGCCGGCCTCCGCGTCCGTGAGCTGCATGCACTCAAGCCGCAGCGACACCTGCACCGGCTCCCTCACTGCCGCCGGCGCGCCTGCGGCGGATGCATGGCAATGATCATAATTTGGGGAACAGTTTTGTGTACTCAAAACATGTGCACTGAGCATTTCAAAATCAGAAGGCTGGCAGTATGTGGCCTCAGCAGATAGAATGTGCAATACGCCTGAACAGATCGAGTTTCAACATGCAGGGTGCGGCCGGCAGAGCAACGCAATCATTGTCCGTGAAGACCACAAAGCACTCCATGAAACTCGGATACTTGGCAGTGGAGACGAAGCCGCGTCATCCTGCAGCTCCTCTGGCAGGTCGCCTGTGATTGCTCCCTCGCTGCAGCCGTCACCACTGTCCAGCACCGCGACGTCGGACGGCACAGCACCGTCTGACAGCCGGTCTACTGTGCTGCCTGCTGCCGCACTGCTGTCTGATGCCTCCCCAGATGACGGCTGCCGCTGCTGCGGCAGCTGCTGCGGCGGCTGCGGCTGGGCTGAGACTGGCTGCTGCACTGTCACGGCGGCAAAGGCATCTGTCAGGCTGCCCACGCTGGGAGTGCCTGCGCCTGCAGCGGCCTCAGCAGCAGCTGCCGGTGATGTGGCCGCTGGCTGCTGCTGCTGCTCGGCCTGCTTGGCCGCGGCCCACGCTGTGACCCCTTCCAGGAAGCCGGTGGAAAAGCGAGCGCCCGGCGGCGGCCCCACCTGCAGCGACATGTAGTTCTTGAAACTCATTGCAAGCCTGCACTAGAAAGAGGGTCTTATACCACGTATGTCCATCTCAAGCCGACATAGTACCCTGTCCTGCCGGAACCTACGCGTGAGGCGGACGCCCTTCTCAAGCTCGTGCACTGAACGCCGTAATGAGTGAACCCACCTTCCAGATGCCGGGCTCCCGGTCCTGCGAGATGCACACGCGGCGGGGCCCCTCTCCGGCGGTGCCCTGCGCGCCGGCTGCCCAGGCGCCAGGGCTGCGCGTCATGTGCTTCCCGCTGCCGGGCCGGCCGCTGGCGCCTGGCCGCTCGGCCGGCCGGGGCGGCACTGCGGCGGAATGAGATGCCTGGCGTCAGACCAGCGGCATGATTTTGGATGTTGTCCACACACGAATCAAGAGCAGCACACACACCCGGACCCTCACGCTGCTAGTAGGTGTCTTGCATAGATTATATCCATACCTGATGACGAGCCGGACGGTGTGCCGGGCCGCGCTTGCTGCCAGGAGGGCGGGCAGCGCTCTGCTGAGCCGAGGCCGGACCAGTTGGGCCTCCTGCCAAAGCCGTTGGAGCCTCTGCCTCCAGTGGAGCCGGAACTGCTGGGTGGTGTTGCGGGGCGTGCCGGTGGGCAATGCAGCCTGTCGGGCTGCTGGCTGCTGCTTGCGCTCTGCGGCGGCGTGTTGAGATTCGGCGGCGGCGGCACCGCATTGTAGGACGTCGCGCCCCCCCTGCCGGCGTGAGCGGATGGCGATCTGCCCCTGCCGCGCCCTCTCGCAGGAGTTGTAGAAACTCTGCCGCGGCCTGTCGTCATTTTTTGCTCACACCTACGGATGTTGGGGTGTTTGAAGTGCGCGGCCGACCAACAAATTTCTATTGTTCAGTATGCCAACTGCGTATTTATTCGTATCAGACCACAATTCTATCGACGAAGCAATGTGTGGGCATGCAAATGGATAACGGATGTGCAAGTTCAATCTAGGCCAGAAGGTGCACGACACTGAACGCACAAATGTATGCATGCAGTCCCACTTCAGCATTTGCGAGACAACACCGAAGGGATCATCCATATCAACGTCACTGGCAAACGGTGCATACAGAGCCGTTAGAGCAGACAGTCTCACGCACACTGCGCAAGCTTGCATCAATTTGCCAGGACAACTCGCAGGACGTTGAGCTTCTCCGGCCTTCGCAAATCTAGAATCACGCATCTCAGCTCGCGTGTTTTGCATTCTTCAGCTCGATATTTGGGCCCAGAGGCGGGCCGAGACAGCCCAGTAGGCTAGCGAGATCAGCCACAAGATCTGGAGCACACGTCCGCAGTGCCTGGGGCCTCTGCCTCGTGAGCACCTCCAGCGGTGTCCACTGGAGCAACCAGCGTCAGAGGTTGTGCTGCGACCCTTCAGCGGTGTCCCTGCACACCACATGCCAGCGGCTGGCAGCCGCTGACGAGGCCGCAACCGCGACTGCGCCCACCGGCCCCGCTCTACCCGCTGCGGTGCCGGCAGTTGCGCAAACTAAGCCTCAAGCAAGGCAGCACGGCGGGCGGAGGTGCAGCACCGCTAGGCGGCGCCATGGACCGCTTCCGCACCATTTTTGGCGGTGGCCAGGCCAACCTGGCAGACGCCCCCGAGTCGGTGCTCGGCGAGTGGCAAAAGTACAGCTCCGACGCGGCGCCGCCGACGCAGAGCGACCGGCTGCTGGGCCAGATGGAGGCGGGCGGCGCGACGCTGACAAATGCATTCTCCAGTTCCCTCAGCGCAGCGCGCACCGGCATCAGCAGCGCCGGCGCCACGATCAGCGGCGGCGCAACATCCGCCACCTCCTTGTGCGCTCATTTGAAATTAGATTCGCAATCGCATCGCCAATGTTGCAGCAGAATTCCATGTGTGCCTCTCAGTCGTGCAGCGTCAAGTGGAGCGGCAGGGTCATTGCCACGGTGCTTGCGTCCAGCCAATCAGCTCCGTGTGAACCCTGAGCCTCCAGTGACATCCGCTCATTGCTAGCTGTTGACATCTAGTAGTTCTGTGCCTCTCACCGCGTCTTCAAATAGAAGCTTCTGGTCTAGGAGGTACCCAAGATACGATTGCAGCTGCAATTACATGTGTGCTGGCTGCGCAGCATGCCGTCGGCGACGCAGTTCACATACTTTGCGGCATTCATGGGCGCCGGCATCTTCTTCGTGTTCATCGCTGTCACGATGTTCCTGCCGGTCATCATCCTGGTAAGGCCCTGTGTGACCTGTGTGCCTGTATCTGGCCACTCATGTGCCTCATGTGGCCGCTAGATGCACCTTGTCATATTACATTCTGCATGCCCTCTCCAGAGTTTCCCCTGTCGGATTGCTTTTTGCGCCGAACCTTCTTTGACATTCTTTGTTGCGGCCGCAGGCGCCGGCGAAGTTTGCGTCGGCCTTCACGCTGGGCTCGGCGCTGATGATGGCCAGCTTCTTCGCGCTCAAGGGCTTCCAGGCGCAGCTGGGGTACATGATGGAGAAGGAGCGCCTGTTCTTCAGCATCGGTGCGCTTTCTTGCGATTATCTAGGATCATGGATTCCTGAGTAGGACACCTGCAGCCATGCGTGGACCTGCTGCAGCTTGCCTTGCGAACCTATGTCGCTGCCTTGCCTCTCACCTGTCATCTGCAGGCAGGCGAGCTTTCCCGCATTGGTGTCCGCAGTGCTGTCCTGCCTGACCATTTTGGGACGTGCACTGATGGTGATTGTGGTGCTCATACAACAGGCTACCTGGGCAGCATGGGCGCGACGCTGTATGCAGCGCTCGTGATGCACAGCTACATCATGTCCCTTATGTGCTGCGGCATCCAGGTGCATTAGGGTTCTGCGTTTCTTGTGGGTGCCGTTTCCATTGTATGATGCCAACAGGACGACTGCAGTCAAAGAACTATCACAGTCCTTATCTGCACTGCGCTGGCGCTGCTCTGCAGTGCAGTATTGGTTGGCAGTGTTGAACAGCCCATTGAGCCTGCTCTGTGGTCATGCGCGCAGATCTTGGCCCTGCTGTACTACGCGTTGAGTTATTTCCCCGGTGGCACAGCCGGCGTGCGGTACATCTCATACATGCTGTGGTCGGCGGTTTCATCATGCTTTTCGGGCGCGACACGATCCGCATTCGGCTGACACTTTACCGGCCGTGGCATGAAGAGGGGCGGGTTTCTGAGCAGCGCTGCTGCGTGATGGAGCGTCGCGCTGAGAGCGGCACGAACAGTCATCAATGTCTGAGTCAAAACACGAGCAAACAGATGGGAAAGAATTGCTACAAAAGCTGCCGGCAAGGCTTTCGCCTGTTGCATGGTTTGCTGAAATGGCGAGCGAACACATGAATGTGCCTTGCTACCTCTGCAGTTTCCGACACACAGAATCTAGCTGCGAGAACACAGCATGCGGCAGCTGATGATGCCGCCTGAAGGTAACGCACAGCAGCCCGAATCCCAGGTTGTAGACGCACGAGCCCAGCTTCTGCTGCTTGCTCGTCGCCCAGACGGCGCCTTCGTCGCGTTTGAAGACCTGCAACCAAGGCACACCCGACATGACATGCCGGCATCTATGGAGTGAGTTTCAGGACTGTCTTGCGACGGTGCATTTTCACCTCACGGGGCCAGCATCTGCACAGTACAGTTCAGCCTGATTGCCGGCCTCGCACCTGCAGTCGCTGCCCGCACAGCGTCAGCGTGGGGCTCTGAGCTTCGCCATCCTCCCGCAGATCAAACAGCGCCATCACTTGCAGCGCAGCTGGCGCCGCTGCGGCACCTGACGCTTCCGACAGCTCGAACTCTGCCTGGAGCGCTCCCGCTGCAGCGATGGGCTCGCCAAGATGTGACAGCAACGCGTAGCCTGAGAGTGTCCCATTTTGGAGCAGATCACGGAGCTGACCATCCCATGCCATCTGTACGAAGCTTGGTGGAATTCCTGAACCTAAAGCCGCCTGCCGCGTGCGCCGCTGAGCAGCGGTCGGGATGCTGGACTGAGCGTTATCAGTGTGCCGCAGCAGTCTATGCTGTGCTGCTTGGCACTGGTGGAGCTGCTCTTGCGTGACAATGCGCACGAAAAGATGTTCTGTGATGATTCTGTCCTGTTCAAATTCAGGTCTGCAGTAATATGGGCAAGCCGTGTAATTTTAAGTGACGCCGGCATCTCGCTGCAGTCAACCACTGCGCGCCTGCAAATTTCACATACTCACACTATCCACCACTAGCTAGCAATACTAGAAGACAGCTGCCCGCTCCACCTTTGACACACGAGCGCGCGCTTCCTTTTCGATTCAAAACATCCGGTCACCCTCGAACTTACTATTCGGACACCATGTCAGCGGCAGAGGCAGACAACCTCCTCATACACACCTTCAACAGTTTCGGCCGCCAGCACCACCTTAATCGGCAGCGCAGCAAGCCCATACCCTTCAGCACTGCAGACGCCAATGGCGCGGCCACCAAGCGGGCGTTCTCGGCGCCACTGTCGGAGATGCAGAACCAGAACGGCGGCGACCGGGCGGCCATCATAACGCAGTCCGGCGGCGCCAGCCGCGCCTTCTGGTTTGACGCGGAGGCGTGCCAGGATTGTGACCACAGCGGCGCGTCGCCTCCGACACCTGGCATGACGCGCTCCTCCGATGCCTGGCATGACGCGCTCAGCGAAGGTGCTGGCGCCAGCCCTGTTCCTCCTTTGATGCTGTCGTCAGTGTTAGCAATAATGATCAGATGGTTGAACGCCAGATGATGAGGTCTCGACCGTGGCAGCATGCGAAGCCATTCATGCACACATACACTAACCGCCGTCTGAATTTCTGGAATGTCCCTCCTGCAGCGGGATCGTCCGTGTCCAGCACCGGCATATCTGAGTGCTGCTGCGGCGCTCACCTTGAAGGTGCGCTAGAGTTTGCTGTCTGTGTTCATGTGTCACATCAGATGGTTTGACACAGGATGTTCCGCGCAATAGGGCATCGGGCATGTGTAATGAACATGTGACTGCTCATTCTGTGTAGGTCGGAAGCGTAGCTGGTACAGCAGCAGCAATGGCGCTGGGCCCTGCAGCCTGGACGATGCGATCTCCAATGCGGACTGGTGCGCACTGAAGCACGTCCACTGCAGGCGCTGCCAATATTCACGACATGCTGACGCAATGCATGGCATGTCGCTCTGGCACTAGAGGCGCTGATCGCAGCCAGAAGGTCGTGAAACGCTACTTTCTCCTTCCTGGCGCTGATCCTCGGCGGGCATGCCCCACAACCGCAGGCAGCTGCGCCTGGTGGACGAGGGCCGGCGGCGGCGGGTGGCGGAGGAGGCGGCGGCAGAGCTGCGGCAGCAGCGGCAGCAGCTGACCGCACAGCTGGCCGACCATGAGGCGGCGCACCGGGACGAGGCCGCGGCGGCGCGGCGGCGGACGGCCGACACGGAGGAGGCGGCATCTGTGGCGGTGGCCGCGGCGCTGGCAGACAACGAGGCGCAGGTCAGTATGGGCTTGGCCGCCTGCAGAGTTGGGCCAGCTGCATTGGTTTGTCGTTCTGGAGGGGCCCATGCGCTGCAGCAGCGTATTCGGCCGAGGAATTGTGGTGCCAAGTCCTGCTGCTTCAGGCTCTGCTTCTCTGCTTGAGCAGAGTGATCACTCTGCGATGTCTGCAGATCGTCGTCGCGCGCCTGGTGGCACGCATCATGGGCCGCGCCGCCGCCCGCGCTGACGCAGATGCGGCAGCAACGGAAATGCAGCAGCATGTGGCGCTGCTGCAGCAGCGGGTGGAGCGGCTCGGGCGCATGACAGGGGCGATGCGCGCAAGGGCAGTGGCCGGCAGCGGCATCGTCGGCGGCGGTGAGGATACCCTGCTGCTGCAGCTCGTCAGCGCCGGCGTCGCTGTGGGGTGCATGGCGGCTGGTGCGGCGGGCGCCTACCTCATCACCAGAAGGACCAAGTAGCGCTGTGCACCGCGAGGGCCGCACGAGGGCCGCATCAGATATTGCGGCGGCAGCAGTGCAGCAGCATGTGGTGCTGCACTGCAGGTCGGTCTAAGCCTTGATGACAGCAGATGCGGCAGCTTGCAGCTTGTAGAATGGAGATCAATGCAGCTTGTAGAAGTAGCTTGTAGAACAATCAGAGCAGGTGGTCGTGCGCAGAAGGTTGCAGCAGCTGGGCCTTGGCAGGGCATGTTGCTTCGCATGTCCTGCCGCTTGTGAACCCGTTTCAGGGCAGTTCGTGGTTTCCGGTGATTTTAACCAGCTTCTGGCAATTTTGGTTGCAACAGTTGGCAGTTTCGAGGCAGGACTTCGTTCAATCTGGAGCGTGCAGCCTCAGTTCATACTCTGGCATGAGCACAAGCCGCTAGAGCCGAATGGCGTTGACATTTCCGGCTCAATACTTCACATTCAAATTCCGCAAGCAAAGGAAGGTACACTGAAAGCCAATCGAATGCAGCCCCGGGCGGCATGTCCTTTGCAAGGCACATCTGCAGTGCCAGATGTCACTTCGGCCAGCCCCGCTCATCAATGTCCTCCCCTGCCCCGCTGCCGAGCTGCTGCGCTGCGGCCTCTGACTGCCGCTCGGCCACCATGGCCTCCGCCAGCGCCGCCCGCCAGTCACCGCCGCCGCTATCTTCTGCATGCGGAGCCTGGGCGCCCGAGCGCGACTGCACGAGCCGCAGCCGCTGCTGCACCGCCTCGTGCACGTTGGCCCCCGTCAGCTCAATGGAGTCCAGGTCTCTGCACACAGGGCGACAAGCGCTACTGTAAACCCTCTGTAGGTGTAGAAGCGGGATTGGCGACGTTGGCGGTGAACAGAGTGGTGCAGGGCAGGTACAGCGCATTGAACTCGTACCAGTGCAGCACTGAAAGCATTGGCAGGAGAGAGTACGTCAACGCCGCACCGTGAACTGTCTGTAAGCCTCAGCTCGCCGCCGCTGCCGCCGCCAAAGCCACTGTCGGCGGGCTGCCCAGAAAGCTGCTGGCCTGCCGCTGCAGAGGCACCGCCATTACATGCGGCGCCACCGGGTGGTGGCGATTGCGCAGCGCCGCCGCCGTCGCCGGACCCGTATGCCAGCCGATGCCGCTGAGCATCCGCCGCCGCTGCAGCTGTGGCTGGCTGCCGTGGCGCTACAGTGCTGCATGTCGTTGCCGAGTGCCACGCTGCCGCATCTGCCACCGCCACGGGGCCAGGGGCCGCCGCAGTGTCTGATGCAGCTGCAGCAGGCGACGCCGCCTCTGGCACTGCAGCCTGGGCCGCCACCGGGACTGCCGCGCCGGCCAACGCGCCAGACAGACTGCTGCCGCTGCTACTGCCAGACGCGGCTGCGCCCGAGCAGGGCGGGTTGCTGCTGCCGCTGCCCTCGCCGTCTGCCGCGGCCAGGCCGTTCAGGCTGCCGCCGCTGCCGCCGCCGCCCGGGCGGAAGGGCGAGCCCTGGAGGGCGAGCAGCCCGATGTTGTCCCGGTGCGCGATTTCCGGGCTGCCGAACCAGCCTAAATGGTGCTCGAAATCCCGCGACGGCACCCCCTGCAGCGAAACTCGTGCCGTGTCAAGGTGTCGACATAAGACTTTTGATTCTGCCAGCCGGCTGCGGCGATGGCTGTTGACGCACCAGGCATGTTAACACCTGGTTTGAGCACTCTGGCAATCGTTTTGCAACCGTTCGCAGCTGTCATGTCGTGTCGAGCTTCCTTCCACCACACGGACATGTGCATGTGACACAAAGCTTGCGCCCCGGCGGCACCCTGCAACCTGATCCGGCACGCACCTTGACCTTCTGGACGTCTGCGTGGCTATAGTTGACTAGAGCGCGCCCAACCTCCCTGCCATCGGCGTCACAGATGCGGACAGCGTCCTGAGCGTCAAAGTCTCCCTCCACCTGGGCAACACGCACAGTATCGTTTTGCAGTCATGGCGAGCAGACGTTTCCCTTGTTTGGGCGTGAGCTCCTTATATTCTGTACTGATGACACATGATGATGGTAGGTGCGCAGTTATACTGCACCAAAACAGCTCTCCCAGGTGGGCCTCTTGTCCTTCTGACACATGTGTAAGAAGGACGATAGAAGCCAACTTGCGGTTGCATGAAGGAATGGGCACCTTGATGATGCCCACGGCAAAGAGTGACTTCCGTTTGTCCAGCACCGCCGCGAGCGCGCCGTTGTCGATCCACAGCGTGCCCCTGACAGCGACCGACAGAATCCACCGCAGCTTCCCCCTGCAGGATGCCGAAGAAGGATGAAACGTACTTCGACAATGCTGGGCTAGTTGGGCAGCAGTATTGGACATGCAGCCTGCTCGAGCTGGGGCATGGTGCGAAAGACTTTAAGTAACGTTGGGTGCCAGCGGAAGTCAGTGCCACAGGTTCGATTGCCGGTCAGCGAGTTGGGTCCCAGCTATATCCCTGACAGCTGTTGCACCTGAGAATGTTGGGGTGCGGGTGAAAGATGGTGCTGCAGGAGTGGAGCGGTCACGGACACTGGGAGTCGAGGTCTCTCTATTCAAGTTACGTGTGGGTGATATCAACTTTTCACCTGAGCATGTTTGGGTGCGGATGGAAGACGGTGCCGCAGGAGCGGTCGCCGGCCAGCATGGCCACCATGCGCTCCGGCTCGCTGGCCAGGCAGATGGCCATGCGGCAGCCGGCCGCCGTCGCCAGCCGCGCCGCCGTCAGCTTGGTCGCCATGCCGCCCGTGCCCCACTGGCTGCCCCTCATGCTGGTGTCCACCTGTGTGCGCACATTGCTATTATTGTTTGTTAGCATTTCGCCGGCATGAAAGTCGCGACTCGTAGAGCGCGACTGCACATGCCATCGCATGTTCTCGTTTCAACTGACTGATGTGGTGTTGCGGGAGCACAGGGAGGCGCGTTGACACTTGTCGAGCGAGCTCTTGCTCAGAAACGACACGAATGCCCTTCCATAAAGGTCAGTTCCCCAGGGGTTCGCAAATCGGCGTGAGACGCAACAGGAAGAGCGCACGTCCAGGCCGCCCATGTCGTGGACCTCGCGGATGGGGCGCGCAGAGGGGTCGGTGCTGGGGTTGGAGGTGTACAGCGCCGGCACATCCGTCAGCAGGTACAGCCAATCTGCCTGCACCAGCGTCGCCACCTGCCGCACAAATGCATGGGTGTTTTAAGTGCAGCTTGCAAGCAGCTGTGTGCAGAGCCTGCACCTCCATCAGCCGGCACAGCCAGTCCGCCTGCACCAGTGTCGCCGCCTGCCGCGCACAGGATGCTTCAATGAAGGTGTACCTAAAGTTTGAGGTATACCTAAAGTGGTGTTTATCTGCTGTTCTTGTTAATCTTCTTTCCAGCAGGTGCAGCCATTCTGCCGGCACCACCTGCCGTGCAGGAAGACAGGCGGCGGTGGGATAGCGAGAGGGAGGGGGATGGGGAGGGGCAAGTGTGCAGAGCCAGGATATTGTTTCGTAAATCAACATGCCTTTCGCATGCTTCACAGCAGTCTGCCACCTCATATATGGGCCGTCAATGGCAGCGGTGCCCCCGGGCTACAGCACCCTGCCAGCACCCAGCGTCTGCGCCCGCTCACATGCAGTCGAGGTGCTTTGCGAGAAGAGTCTGCCTACCTGGGCAGCGAGGGTGTCGTTGTCGCCAAAGCGCACTTGCTCCACCGCCACGGTGTCGTTCTCGTTGACGATTGGCACAGTGCCATACGCAAACAGCTCCGTGAAGGTGTTGCGTGCGTTCAGGTACTGCGACCGGATGCCCAGATTGTCCTGCGTCAGCAGCACCTGCGCGCATGGCTGCGGCCGGCGAACATGCGAGTGAGACAAGTGGTGGAAAGCGAGCTCGTAGCAGCAGCAATGTCCAGGTTGTCCTGCATCAGCAGCACCTGCGCGCACGGCTGCGACCCTTGGGACACAAGTGTCGGCGGGCGGTGGCAGGACCAGCGATGTACATCGCCAGTGCACCACGAGTGCATCACGGGCACGTCACACTTTGCCGCCAGCTGCTGCTGAATGTTCTGTTTGCACAGCATCTCCACTACATTTAGGGCTTCACGCAAGCTTTCCCAACTGCGGGCTCACCACGCCCAGGGCGGAGAAGAAGTCGTCGTAGAAGCGCATGAGGTGAGGCTGGCCAACGGCCGCGAGCGCCTGCCGCTGCGCCACATTGGTCGGCCGCATCGCCAGCCCCAGCCGCTTGCAGCCCACCGCGATCGCTCCACTGCTGACAACCACCACCTGGTGGCCTGCATTGTTCCAAAAAAGTGTTGCTTTTGGTCTCAATAGTGTTTCGTTTGGTCAGGTTCTGTGCCGCCGGCAGCTGGCGTGCCGCGCCAGATCCACGGGGTGGATCCTGAAGCAGAAGCACGGCTTGTGGCTAAGCGGCGAAACCTGATATGTGGTCCTCACCTGCTTGGTGGAAGTCGCGGACCGTCTCGCAGATCCGTGCGAGGTTGCTGAGGTTGAGGCTGTTCTGTTCGGTGCGCAGGAGGCTGGATGTGCCCACCTTGACCACCTGGAAGGGACAATGTGACATGTGTGTGTCGGCTTACATATTTCAGAGGCGTAGAGCACCTCGCGTACAGGTCGGTGCGATCGCACAGCGCGCCAGGCAGCATGCAGGTACAGGGGATTGGAAAGTCATCGCTCACGATGGTGTGGCCACTGGGAGCTGGAAGCCTCGTGGCGCGACGGAGCTCCATGGTGTTGTTTCTAATGTGGTTTTACAGCGCGCGAATGCGCGCGGCCGGCGAAGGCGGTGCGGGATCGAATAAGCAGGGACAAAACGGCCAGTCTGAAAGGCTGGCCCAATCAAGTTTTGCCCCATTGATCCAGTTTCAGCGAGGTTCGCAGACTGCTGTTCACGCTTTCAGAACCGATACAAGAGCATTTGTTGATTGTCATTCGGCTGCAGAACTACGAGCACGTTGCAGCGGTGCAATCCATCCCGGGGATTCAGATCGTGACCCAGATCACTTTTGCAAGCAGTGCCCTGCAAGGTGATATCTAAGCCGAGACTACGATCTCAAACATACTTGTCAACTTCTGCAAGCTGCAGGGCCAGTTACGCCATAAGCTCATACTCGCTTCCGGAAGTTGGCTCGTCACTGGCCTAGGACCCTTGGGTGTTCGGTGGTTTTGGCTCAGCACTCGAGCAACAGCAGCACTGATGCGAATCCGCTGGACCCGGTGAGCAGCACGCTGCTGAGTCTCGTCCGCAACTCAGCATGCATGGCTCGGAGGACGCTGCGGCTTCCAGCGGCTCGCCGCTGCCGCAACCGCAGGCTCCGCCGGCCAATGGGGCGCTGGATCTGACTGGGGCCAGGATCATCAAGCCCGCGCCCAACGAAGGTCCGTGCAGTGTTTTGCGCTCAAATGGGTGTCACTACTGCTGCACACGCCGGCGCAGCGTCAGCCGACCTTCGTGCGCTGAGGGCCCTGCCGTCATGCACGCAGATCGACTTATTTCAGCATACATGCAATGACGATAAGGCGGCTAAAACTTGACCACTTCGCCCTCCTATCTGCAGCCCAGAAGCGGCGGGACGCGCCGAGCATCTCGCTGCCGCAGCAGGACGCAGACTGCATTTCGCACATCGCGCTGGACATCGGGGGGTCGCTAATTAAGCTGGTCTATTTCTCGCCGGACGCCCAGGCCGACCCTCTGTTGCCGTCCGCCAGCAGCCGCTCGGGCGGTGCGTTCCACAAGCGCAGCCAGCTGCTTTCCTGATTTCCAACAGTGGATGCGGCTGCTTGCAGTGACAACATTCCCCATACTACCCGCCACCCGCCCTGTGCCTCGACAGTCATGGGGGCTGTCGAGCATGTCTCGAATGGTGCCGCGCAGGGAAGCTGCACTTTGTCAAGTTTGAGACGGCCAAGATGGACCAGATGCTCGAATTCATGGAGGCCAAGGTTTGACCTGGTGTTTGTTTCAGCTTTGTTTGTGTGCCGCACTGTGTTTGTGTGTCGCATGTGGCTCCCGCCGCAGTCCTTACACAGGCCAGTGGGCCTACTTGGGCATGATGCAATTCCTTTCCTTTCCTTTCTTGTTTCAAGGGGCTGCACAAGGCCGGCGGGCGCGGCGCCGCGCGCATCAAGGCCACCGGCGGCGGCGCCTACAAGTACCAGCAGCTCTTCGAGGTGAGCCACTTGACCCTCTGGACGCAAGCTGCCAGGTTCTCAGTGGCGCTCCAGGCGGGAATGAGATCCAGGAGTGACCTACTGCACCGACGCCGAGGGCTGTCTGTCGACTGGCACTGCCTGCCATGCTTGTACAGTGCGCGGACGTTTGCATCGCTGTTCTTGCTACCCGCAGGAGCGCATGGGGGTCATCCTGGAGCGGGAGGATGAGATGGATTGCCTTGTGGCGGGATGCAACTTCCTGCTCAGGGCCATCTACCACGAGGCCTTCTCCTTCGCGGAGGACACGCCCACCTACTGCACCATCCACTGTGCGGCGCTATCCCCGTTTTTGCATCGCAAGCGAATCCCTTGTTCATTGAACACTGTTCAAACGCCAGGATGCGTGCCAGTACGCAATGGTTGCACCACATTCTGCTTGAGTGACTGCTTTTCGTGCGCACGCGCAGCCGAGGCCGACGTTTTCCCGTACCTGCTGGTCAACATCGGCTCCGGCGTCAGCATGCTCAAGGCACACTATTATGCCCTCGCAGTGCTGCCGCTGAAGCTCTTTCTCTATAGCTCGGTTCTTGTCGCTATTGCCTGCCGAGCCTGCCAGGCGCACATCCTGTGTCCCATTTCCAGCCTGAGTGAGGCTGGCGCATGTGCAATATATCATCTCCCTTTCCTGTGTAACCAGCCATGCTACGCTCAGACACCGGCAGCTCTTCTGCCTGCAGGTGGACTCGGACACGAAGCATGAGCGGGTGTCGGGCTCCAGCCTCGGAGGCGGCACCTTCTGGGGCCTCTGCCGCCTGCTCACGAAAGTCAAGGCGTTCGACGAGATGCTGGAGCTGTCTGCGCGCGGCGACAATGCCAAGGTATTTTGTGAAATCTTGATCATAGAGCACAGAGACCTGTACAACTGACTGCGCTGGGTGCACTGGACTTCAGAACAAAATACGTGGCTGGAGTGAACTCCACGAGTCAGCTCTGTTGACCCGCCGTCTGCTGCCTGCTGTCAGGTGGACATGCTGGTGGGGGACATCTACGGGAACAGAGACTACACCAGGTGACTGCTGTGACCAGCGCATAAATTGCTGGTGTACAAAGCGCTGGCGTTTCCAGCTTCCACCCTTCATCGAGAATTCCTGCACGCCAAGCAGGAATGTCTTAATCGCCAACATAGAATGCCTTTCTGTTGTGCAGCATCGGGCTGTCTGCCACCACCATCGCCAGCAGCTTTGGCAAGGTCATCTCAGGTGCTGCTTCTTCATTGCGCTACTGTGGCATAGGGCAGCCTCGATGCTGTCGATGCTGGTTGTGTCCAAAACCCTAAAGTCGCCGCATGCTGCGAATGGAATTCACTCATTGTTGGTCATCTCGCAGAGGACAAGGATCTTGAGTCCTACGAGCGTGCGGACATCGCCATGGCGCTGTGCCGCATGGTCAGCTACAACATCGCGCAGCTCGCGTACCTCAACGCAAAGCGCTTTGGCCTGAAGCGAATATTCTTTGGTGCGTGATCTCCTTCTGCCGGTTGCCTCGATCGTTGCTTCGTCTTGAGATGCATCGGTGTGTCTCTGGCCTCAGCATGTGATCCGAGCCCAGTCAATCAAACCTACCTGAGTGCCAAGTCATCCACCGCTCCGCTACAGGCGGCTTCTTCATTCGAGGCCACCCCTACACCATGGAAACCATCTCGTTCGCCATCAACTTCTGGTCAAAGGTGCGCCATTACGCCTTGCATGCCTTGCCTTGAGCGGTCACCCTCCTGCTGCCTGGGACTGCAAGGACCAAGGCAATGCGCAAACTTGATATATGTGGCACGATTGCACTTGCGCATGCAGGGGGAGATGCAGGCGCTGTTTCTGCGGCACGAGGGCTTTCTCGGTGCCGTCGGCGCCTTTTTGAGCGTGCACCCGATGGCCGGCGCCTCCGTGTCCGCCGCCGTGTCCTCTTCCCGGGAACCCGGCAAGGTGCGTAAAGATCGGAACCGGAATAGTAAACAACTCGTCGTTGAACAAAGTCTGGTCGCCCATGAAACGCCCCTTATCACACACGGACACCTCACATCGCACTGATTCTAGTTTCATGGAACTGCCAGGTGCGGGCGCGCTTCGTGGAGCGGTTTCCCATGGGCGCCCCGTTCTCTGGCGGCGAGGTACAGGGCCCCGCGATACAGGACATGCAGGCAGGCGCTCCCAGCATCGTGTTTGAAACAACTTCGTGATACGTCGAGGTGCACTTGGCGACGCACTGCACTCGGTGAGGCTCAGCCAGGGTGCTGCAGATGCAAGCCGCTGTCCCGGACAAATTGGACAGGGAGACTGGGTCGAACTCCTGCCAGGCCTTCCAGGAAACAGCTGTACTGGGACCGGGCTGCTGATGTTGGTTAATTGACCTGATGCAGGAGAAGGTGTCGTGGGTGGAGAAGTTCGTGCGTGTGGGTGCCGGCCCCATCGACGCAGCCCGCTCCGAGCACGACCGGTACGCTTATGGCCTTGCCGAATGTGCCTTCCGCTGCGTGCTTTGACGTTGCTGGTGCAAAGATGATAGGTCATGGTACCCTGTGCTTCGTACTGCACTGATGGGATGCCCAATCGCACACCTTGAATTCCAAGCGGCAGCTGAAACTCATGTTGGCGTTCCACAAGTCATCAGGACGGCTGCAACGGAAAGATATTTGCACGGCTTTATAGGGATTCAGCTTGTGGCCATCTGTTGCTTCTGACGTGCTCACCCATGTCTTGCAGGGCGATCGAGGCGATGGCGGCGAGCAGCGGCGGCCGTGGCCCGCCGTCGCGGCAGCCGTCCAACTCGGACCTGGCCGTGAGCCCATCGTTGGGTTCCGCCTCCCGCATGCACCTGCACGTCGGCGTGCTTCAGGTGCGGGCCACCACAGCACACGTCGTACCTTCCTCTCATCCTGTCTGCCCTGAGAACAGTTGAGCGTGCAATGCACCAATCCAACACATCCAAGAATCTTACGTGCGCAGTACACCCTGGCGTCGGAGCCGTTCCACCTACTGGCGGACCCACTGGGCTACGAGTCCAACATGTGACACACAGCAGATCAGCACCATTTGGTCATGCACTGACATTATATGCATTACGCTACAGTACACGCCAGCGGCGGAGCCATTCCCGCTGCTGGCGGACCCGCTGGGCTACGATCCCAACACGCTGGACATGCACGCGAGCGTCGCCTGCCCTGTCAACCAGTACGCCGAGGAGAAGGAGCTGGACTACTGGCTTGCGGTGAGGCCTCAGATCATGTGTTAGTAGAGTCATTTTGGTGCCTTGTCTCAGGCGCCTTGTGTTGACCAGTGCGCCGAGGAGAAGAGCTCGGAAATTCCGCTGACGAGCCATGATTATTGTAGTTCTGAGTTTCTCAGAAACTACCATCGAAAGTGGGTCACCCAACTCCAGTGCTGGCGCAGCATTGCGGAGCCGATGCACCAGCCATACAAGCCGTGCACGATTCTGGGGTGCTACTGCCGCGCAGAGTATGCAGCTGCGCTGCGTAAGTTGACCGGCAACTGATTGGTGCTGTGCCGCGTGTGCAGGTGCTTGCCGACCAGATTCCGACGGTCGTGGAGAAAGCTGTCGCCAGCGAGCAGCACAGCGAGGGTGCGCCGGTTTTGCTGAAACCCGCATGCTGCAACCAGTTCACGTGCTGCGGGCTGCGAGTTGTCGTCCGCACACTACTAATATCGCCACACCAGCACCGGCCATGCACCTTGTGGGAGTGCAAGGCTGCCTGTTTCTGCTGTGGAGCGATCTCCAGCACCCGCAGCAGACTTGATTCCCGAGGTTCCAGCCATGCAAATTGAAATCTTTCCCTTGTCGCGGCAGACTCTAAGCGGCGGGCCGCGGCGTTCGGGCGGGCCTTTGGCGCACATGTGACGCGACTGCAGGTGCGGCTCGTCCGCTGCTTGCTGCCGGGCCCTGCTGTGAATGCTTGTTCCTTCCAGTTGCCCCTGCTAGTTTATTGCTGCTCAAGTGGTGACATGACGTGTGATGACACGACCTCGAATCAAGTCGAAGCAAAGCACATCAGTCTTATTGTAGTACATCGACTGAATGTCAAGCTTACAGCATGCATGTCATGCGGCTGCAGGCGGAGCCGCAGGCGTATGGGGAGCTGGGACTGGCGGACCTGCTGGAGATGCGGGAGGAGTGCCTCCGCGAGTTCGGCTTCCAGGATGTGTACAGGTCAAGCTCTGCAGATAAACCGACACAAGTGTTTGTAGCGTCATGCCTTGCTGGAGTTGCGGGAGGAGTGCCTCCGCGAGTTCGGCTTCATGTACCGGTCCGTTTTCAAATGACAAAGGGCATCGGTCAGACGAAAATTTGCAAGCTGTACTGAAGCTTCGTCATGCTGACATGCTGGAGGGTTACCTCTGCGGGTTCGGCTTCCGGGATGTGTACAGGTTTGCAGCGGCAGAGCGTAGTGTCAGCCGCTGGCCTTCTGAAAGTCTGAATGTTACTTCAAATCTGTTTTGAAAGATGGCGCAGTTCACTGCATGTGGCGCCTTGGACAGCTGATGCTGGGGAGGTTGCTGAGTTGAAATTGCTGCGGAAATGCTGATCACAATTACGTCTACTGCTGATGCAAATCCTTTGACAGTCAGCTCTGCAGCCGTAGGTCTGGTCCAGGACTTATGTTGTCGACGAGCACAGCCGCAAAGCATAGAGACATAATCGTGCACCATCACCAGACGCCTGCAGCAGCATTGGTTTTTTTGTTGCAAACTGGACAAGGAGCGTCCTCAAATGCGGCGGCGCTGGAGGTGTGGCTGGACTGACTGGCACCCGACATCCTGGCTATGTCGGGTGCCAGTCAGTCCAGCCACACCTGGCTGTCTTTTCCCTCTCAACACCGCAGGCTGGACAAGGCGCGAGAGAATGCGCCGGGGCTGGAAGTGTGGCCGGACTCACGGGTCATGAAACACTTTGTCTCATGAAATTCACTCTTTGACACCACCGCAGGCTGGACAAGGAGCGGGAGAACACGGCGGTGCTGCAGGTGTGACCCAAGCAGCAGCTTGCTTGCAATGCTTCATTTGACAGTCCCTTGAAATTGGCCAACCGTTGCGGCGCCGCAGGCTGGACAAGGAGCGGGAGAATGCGGCGGCGCTGGAGGTGTGGCCGGACCTGCTGCGGGAGATGGATGCGCTGCCGCCCGAGGAGCGCCTCGCCGCCCTCGTGCAAGGGGTGCGGCCCGCCCAGTAAACACGGCTCACATCCTACTCAACAACCAGTCTCAGTTCTGCGTGTGAATCGCACCTGCTTGCCGCCCGAGGAGCGCCTGTTGCCGCCCTCGTGCAGGGGGTTTGCGGCCCAACATCATAACCAAGTGCACGCGACATTCCCGCATGTCAATTGCAACCTGCTCGCCAACACAGCCCGCCCAATATCGATCCCTGCAGCTATTGCCCAGTCCACCTGGCACGGCAGTTCATGAGGACTGAGCTCTCGCTCGAGAGGTGGGCTTGCCGCTGCCGGGCCGGCCCTGAGATGCTGATTCTCCACATGACAAGAGAGATATCTGCGGAGAAGATCTATCCACAATGCACTGCAATCAACGATGGATATTCTGCGGCACAGGCGCTGGCGGCAAACATCTTCGATTGGGGGGCGAAGGCCACGGTGCAGCTGTACCACAACGGCACCATCCTGGAGATCTACCGGTGCGGCATCTTTTCGGCTATAGGCTTCGACAGTCTCAAAGCTGAAGTGGCAGTGGCGGCACTATGCCGGAGATCTTCCGGTGCGGCGTCATTTGCTTATGCGGTGCATGGCCTGCGCAGCGATCGAGCACAGAAGACGCAGATATGCTTGGCCTGATGTGGCCTGGTTAGATTTGTGCATTGGGCAGCAGATGCTGCACGCCCAAAACAGAGCATTGCGCCTGCAGCAGCACCCTGCCTTCTGATACTTCCACACCTGGATCTTCTACGGTTTTCTGTGATGTTTGCTGACTTTGGCGGCAGCGCTCTGTCGCGCAGGAATGCGCGCCCGACTGTCGAAGTAGCCCTGGCGGACGACTGACGCTCAACGAATGCAATAAATCTAGAAAAAAACCCATGCATTCAAACCTGCAGGGAGGCGCGGGCGCGGCTGTCAAAGCGGCCGTGGCGGGTGGACCATTTGGACGCGCTGAGCGCGCGGTGGCTGTCGTCGGCCGACCTGCAGGTCTGTTCGTCTTCTCTTCAGCAGTGGTTGTCTGCTGCATCCCGCTGCTCCCGCTGGAAACCCCCACAGGCCGGCAGGCATGTTGTGTTGCTCACTAAGTATTGCTGCACTTCCAGCTGTTAGTTGTTGCACTTCCAGCTGAAATTGTGACCGTTTCGTGACGTTTCATATCATGGAGTCCAGTTCGCACAATGCTAGCACATAGTGTGATTCCTGCTTTCCTTCCAGGAGCTGGGACCGGGCGGCGTCCCGGCCGCACCCTTCCGCCGCGTCATCATGTTTGTGGACAACGCGGGCGCGGACGTGGTGCTGGGCATGCTGCCGCTGGCGCGCGAGCTGCTGCGCGGTGGCTCCGAGGTGCGTCAATATCTCTTGTTGGAACTTCAGACTAGGAGGATCCCTTGGGAACGGGAACTGGACAACGGCGTGCGCCTCTGGCCTGCAAGCTGCTCTGCTGCGCGGCACGCAATGCTGTTTGCCACCATGCTCGAAGTCGTCAAGTTGGCGTGATCGGCGGCACATCACCCCGGCGTCTGTCGCCTGGACAGTCGCTGCCTGCCCGTGTTCGCATCCAAGCAGGATGGACCACTACAGCCGCCTTGGCCCCTATTCCAGCTGCAACTCGCGAGGAGAACCGAACAAAGATATAGTATGTAGCAGTCTCAGTTTTGGGGTGCAGGTCGTGCTGGCGGCAAACTCGCTGCCGGCGATCAACGACATCACATGCGACGAGCTGCGCACGCTCATCTCCTCCGCCGCCGCCCTGGACCCTGTCATCCATGTGCGCAATTTCTATGGTTTCTATCATCTATGCTCCATCTACACCGTTCTGCTGTCGCCTGGGCTTCGTCGCCCATCCGAGCTCCACGACTGGCTGCCAAGAATTTCCCAACTCCTCACCCACGTATTCCCAACTCCTCACCCACGTACATGCCAGAATACAAACTTCTCGCCCCTGATGCAGCCACATACAATTCTTGCCACAATTACCTCAGTACCGGTCCTTTGAATGTCATAGGCGGCGTGGGAGGCCGGCGGCGGCGCCTGCCACAGTATCATCCTGTCTCCATCAGCTCAACATCTCTGCCAGCTGAACCTCGATCTCTCTGCATACACAGGCGGCGTGGGAGGCCGGCGGCGGCGCTGTGGGCGCCGCTGACGCGTCACCGCCGCCGGTGCCGGGGCTGCCACGCCGCGTGCCCTCCTCCGGGCGCCTGGCGGAGCTGGGTGCCGCCGCTGCCGCTTCCTCCTTCCAGGGTCTAGGCTCCCAGGGCGGCCTCAGCTGCAGCCCGCCCCGCGGCTGGCCCTCGCGCCTGGCCGCAGCGGCGTCCGCCTGCGGCAGCCCCCCGGCAGCTATTGCAGCATCGCCAAGCAGCCCACCAGAAGCGGCTTTCCAGGCGGCGCCCGGCGCCACGGTGGCCGGCGGGCGGCCACCGCTGTCCGCGGATGGCGCCACAGTGGAGGTCGAAGACTTTTCGGCCGGCTGCACGAAGCTGGAGCCGGCCGCGGAGGCGGCGCCGCGGCGGGCGGCGCCTGCAAATGTGGCGGCCGCCGCCACACCGGCCGCCGGCAGCCCGCCGGACACCGTCTTTCGGGATCAGCCGGCAGAGGGCGCCAGCGCGGCGCAGTCGTCGGACCGGCACGAAGACGGCTTGGCGGCTCGCACGCCGAGCCGGGCAGGCCAGCGGCTGGATGTGGGCTCAGTGCTCGCCGACATGAGCCCCGCGCGGCCGACGAATGGCGGCGGCGGCGGCAGCGGCAGCGGATCTGCTCCGCAGCCGCCGCAGCAGCCACCGCAGAGGCTCAGGTGCTGGCCCCGATTGCACCGGCAAGGCGCCGCATGTGTGCTGGTAGCGGTTACATGCCGAACTGGCCGCTGCAGTCATGCTGAGTTGCCGAAAGCGTGGCACCTGCACTACGAGCATACGACCTCATTTGTTTTGCTACATCTTTCAAGTCTGCACCAGGAGGGCGAACGAGGACAAACTCCTCAATTTTGCGCAGGAACGCGCGGCTGTATGTGGTGCCGACTGGGCAGGGCAGCCCGTGCCTGGACCTGCGGCGCGTGTCGGGTGCCCTTGCAGATGCCACCGTCGGCACAGGTGCTCCATTCGGCTTCGCCTGAAACTGCTGGTGCCGTCTACATGCATTTGTTGTCTGGGAAGCAGTTTAGCCGAACATTGGGTATGCGTCTGATGCAGTAGGCACAGCAGTCAGGGTCGCGTGGTCTCCACACAGCTGTTCTCGCATGCTCAGCGCATTGGAAGCTCAGTGCGTACATCCTTCACTCGCAGACCTGGTTGTCATCGAGGGCATGGGCCGGGCGGTGAGTTGCTGCGGTTTTAGTCGCGATGTTGCAGCCCGCGTGGCCGACCTGAATTGTCTTGTGTTGCAGTACAGTTCAGCATGGTCCATGCGCCTCTTCGCAAACCTTGCGTCCATGCTCTGAAGATGTGCCTCTTCCCCTTCTGTGTTCTTCATGCTGCACCGTGGGAAGCAAGCCTGTTGCCGCGTCGCAGGTGCACACGAACCTGCGCACAGCGTTCAAGTGCGACACGCTCAAGCTGGCCATGATAAAGAATGCGCACCTGGCGCAGCGACTTTTCGAGGTGCACCGGTTTGTCTGGAATACTCTCTACTATTGTTTCTGAAACAACTTTTGAGCTTGCAAATTTCGATATGTCTTGAGATCGACCCGCGCTTGTGACGCAGTTGGCGACATAACTGACGACATTGTCCATCGTGCCAGCAGGGGCAAGTCTATGACTGCATCTGCGTCTTCGAGCCAGGGCCCGCATGCCGCAAAAGCCTCGAAAAGTGAGAGGGGACCATCGTGTACATGCAGGCACGTGTACATGCAGGCACGACCGAAACAGATGCTGGTGGTGTCGGAACACGAATGCTGACATGTTGACAGGCGTGGGTAGCACACTGGTCTCACAGATTATCAAAAACTGCCGCGCAATTCCGCCGCATGTTGCGCACTGGTGTGTCTCAGATCTTGCATCTGATAGCTAGGTGTTATAGCTAGGTGTTCAGCAAAACCACAACAGGCGCCTGCTCAGATTTTGCAAATTGTCCACCTCTTGTGAGAAGTTCGGCAATTATATGAGCACATCCAAAAGAACACTGGTACACGGCTTCGACTGACTTCATGACGGCTGGAACTCGTGCTTCATGACGATCCCAAAGATGATCTGCCACAAGTTGCGGTTCCTGCATCAACGACACAATAGGGTGTCAGCATGAGGACCATGTCACGCACGTCCGCTGCCTGTTCATTGCATGCACTTTTGCTCACGGGGCTTGTGACTGTCGCATGATGACTGTCGGGCAGAGACATGCAGGCTGCATGCCAGGCATGCATGAGGTGGGCTGCGCATCCGCGCACTGTTGCAGCATCAAGTGTTGCCGCAGTGAGGTTGACGTCAATCACGGGAAGCAGCTGCGCGAAGCGACCATCTCGTGAATAGTGCTAGTTGACTGCTTGTGAGAGGCGCGCACATCTCGTCGTGACACTGGCCGTCCTCGGTGGTGTATATGCTGCTGACGGGAACGCCGAACTGGTCCTCGCGCAGCACGTTCTCGTCTGGCCCCGGCACAGGCTGCTTCGCATTCTGCGAAACGAAGACGTTGCATTGCGTCTGTTGTTCACCCGCTGCCATGCCCGTATCAGAGCAAATGGTCACCCACGATGGCACCGAGACGACCCACACCCCCATGGCTGCTGCTGATCCAACGCGCCAAAAGCGCTAGCGGGATGGGTTTCTTACACCGCAGTGCTGGCCGCCCACAGGCCCCTGCGCTGTGTATTGGGCGCATTGACGTTGCCTGAGGCATTAGTCCTATGTTCGAGGATACAACGGCTGATAAATGGATGTTTGCAACTACAAGGATCAGCCAGGCAGCTCACCCCGGCAGACCTGCCGGCCCAGTCTGCCCAGCACATGAAGTGGATGTTGTGGAAGCAGGGCGGCGGGCGGTGCATGTCATGCGACATCGCGTCGAAGTCCACAAAGCCGACGCCTCCATCCGACCGCTGCGCCCATCGCCGCAGCGCTTGGTTGCGCCCCTGCAGCCTCTGCGCGTTACGTGCCGCGCAGCGCGCAAGGTCAAGGGCACATTCGCTGAGGAAGACGTTTTTGTTAGCTATTACTCGTGTGGCAGAGCCCTGATTCGACGATTGGATCAAGCCATGTCAATCATGCACAGGCCTATGTTTCATGCATAGGCAATCAATCCAGTGCATGCCGCAAAGCAGGCAGCAAATCACAGACGGTGCGCCCAACGCCGAGTGCACGGGCAAACAAGCCGCGGCCAGCAGCTTTAATAAGGTTTTGGCCGCAGCGTCTGGTGCCGCAGAGACCCAGCTGTGCCGGCTGGGCTGCACATTCGCCATGAAAAACTCCCCGACCCGACGGGGAGTGGGTCGGGAAAAGCCCCGAGAAATCTCTCGTCAACGCCTGAGCGCGCCGCACCTTGACTTGCTCCGGCGACTTGACCAGCCCCACTGGCGTCGACATGACGACTATTTTCACCCGCTGCCGGATGCTGTCCAGAAATTCAAGCCACTTTGGCGACACCTGCGCAGGCAGGCGGTGTACTGATAGGGTTTTGGGGCTCAGGGAATGGAGCGCCAGACTTCCTGGAGAGCGTGTGGGCCGCGCATTGCGGGTTCGCAAGCCGGCAAGGGGCTGTCCTGGCATCCTGCGGTGAGTCAACATCACACGGCACAGATTTGCACGCACAGTGCAGCTTAGACTGTGCAAACTCAGCCGATGCTGCGTGATCGCCGCAGCCCGCAGGGCGCGGCAGCAGAATGAGGCGCCGCGCAGCGACGTCAGCCTTGGCCGGCTGCTTGCAACAAGAAGTCGAGACTTCATTGTATCTTCAGCTCACTCAATCACGTCACCTGCTATCGTCAGCCTTCTTCCCAGCTTTGTTTCGTTTGCCGTATGTCGCTCCCGCCGGAGTTCCTCCACAGCTGTGAAGGAACTCCCTGCAGGCCAGTAGCTTACTTAGGCATGACGTAATTCCTTCCTTCCTTCGCACCTGGTTCGCCCTGTCCATGTAGTTCACGCCGATGACCAGGACCAGCCGCTCATCAGGCTCCAGGGTCTCCAGATACGCAGCCAGATGCTGCAGCTGCCATGCGTATCTGCGCGGAAAGCGTCTGCCTTGAGAAGGAGGCTGCCACACGTCTGCCTCCTGCCAATGAGCGCCCGCTGGGCGCCTCGACTTTATATTATCTGAAACGTCTGCATCATCAGGAAGAGGCGGCATGACATTGCGCTGAGCGGGAAGCCGGCATGTTTATTTTTTTCAAGTTTTTAATTACGGGCGGCTGCGTCGTCACTGCGATGCTGTGCAGCCCCTCCCAAGGCTTCAGCTTTATGGAGTTTGATAGGGTCTCTATACAGGCCGGGAACACTCACGGCCGCATGAGTCTTGCGGCCATGCTGGCACCAGCACCTAGCAAGCAGCCCAACATCCAGCTGTCATACAAATTCGAGTGACAAACTCAGGCTGCTGCAAGATGTTGAGATAGCCGGGTTGGGCGAGGCAGAGAGGAAGGTTCGCACGAGGCTGAGAACATCGAGTCGATGATGACGGGAGGGTCCTTCCGGGCGTCGCAGCCCGGCACCCGCGGCGGCGCGCCAAAGAAATCCGGCAAAATCTTCAGGGTGGGGCCCGGCATGCGGCCTTTGACGACCTTGTCGTACGACCTTGTTTCAAGCAGCGTGAGAGGTGAACAATGAATGCACCGCCAAGGGACGCAACATGTGCATGGTCACTCAGACCGGCGCAAGCTGTGCTCACAAGTGCCACTGCCAAATCGTGGGTCATGCGTGCTTTGAGCGTGGGTGTGGACACAAGTGCGAACAGGACGGCATGCGAATCACCCAGGTGCTATGGCGTAGCTGTCAGCGGAGCGGCACAGGGCATAGCGCGCCATCTGCAGTGCAGGCGCATGGCAATCACACAGTGCTCAGTCTGTTGCTTAATCCAAGCATCGCGCTCCACAAGTCGACGCAAACTTGGTCTCACTGCTGCAGCTCGAGTACTTTGCAGCGGCACAGGAACCATAGCAGACCAGCACGGTTTTCGAATTCCTCCACATATGACAAGGTCCTCAAGCATGCCTTGGACGAGCACGCCGACAAACCTCACCGTAAAGATCCGGTGGTCAACGGGGCGCAGGGCGCCTCGGAACATGTGCACCAGGCGGGCGTGCAGCTGCTTCTGCATCGAGTCGCCGACCACGAAGACGCGCACCCTGTTGCTCTGGAGGTGGTGCAGCACCTGCACTGAACAACAGGTTTCACAGATTGTACGTGAAACATAGCGCTACAACATGCGCTGTCATCTTCATTGAACAGTAGAGGACAAAGAGAAAAAGGAGAGGCAAGTAGGAGAAAAGAGTGGGTGCGGGCGTCAGCCGCCAGCTGGCCTTCACCGTGTGTCGCATGGCACATTCCGCCATAAGAAGACTTGCTGCGGACGCATTGTGATTGTGCAGTCGCAAGACTGCGCCCAGCCTGGTGAGTGCGTCAGCCGTTTCGCTTGGCGCACTTCAGGGCATTGAAGCAGCCTTCTCCCTCGGCCGCCATCAGCCCACGACTGAACGAATGAAGATGCAAGCGGAGCGTGGCAAACGAAACCGGCACAGCATGGCCGGCCTGCGACGTGAGCTCTTGAAAAGCGCAACAATTCCCCACCTCAGCGCCGCTGTAGTGGAAGTAGCTGCAGGCGGTGCCGTTGGCCGCCGCCGGCCGCCCGCCGGCCTTGCCGCCGGCCAGCCGCGGCTGCCACTGCTGCGCGCCCGGCAGCCGGGACGCCCTGTCCGGTGTGAAGCTGCCTGGCAGGTCCCCCTCACAGCAGGCCGACGAGCACCTGTCACCAAGCAGTCATGCAAGAGTCACACCGCGGCTTCACCAGGAACCTACACCAACAGCCTGCTTGCAATGTGTCGTCCTGTGGCCAATGCCGGAGGTCTGAGCCGAACTGAAACACGCACCAGCACAGATGCAGCAGCACGCAGCTCTCATCTTCCCTCACATCGGTTGCGTGTGGCACGAGCAGCGAAAGCTGAGCGAGAATAGCACTCACGGCGGCAGCAGCGGCCGGCGGACGCCCTCCATGAAGGGGTCTGCGCACTCCTCAGCTGCATCCTGCTTCCGCTCGTGCACAAAGCTGCCATTGCCCGCGAAGGGGCACTCCAGTTCCTCCTCGCCGAAGGAGCAGGGGATCGGCGCGCACGGCGGCTTTTTGAGCGGCCGGCTGGGGTCGGATTGGAACAGGCACTGCGCCCCGGGCACGCCATGTCATGCCAGGAGTTGGCGCGGGATGATTGGTGTTGCACAGAGGCTCAAGAAGCTTATACCAGTCACGTGTGCAACCGCTGCTTGTGCACCAGCTGCTCAGACGAGTGTGAAGACAGCATGGAGGTGAAGACAGTATCGTGCTTTCCCATCCCGAGGCATGCATGGCAGCGCCAGTGGCCGCGTGCAGGTGAACGGCAGAGCGTCTCACTGCTTGAAGCGCGCAGCATGTGGTGCAACATTCAGGCGCGCGCCTCACCGAGTTTGGCACATAGCGGACGCAGGACGCCGGCGGCGGCGCCGCCATGAACGCGCCTGTGGCAAACCATGCCGCAGCCGCCAGGAGCCCTGCCAGCGCCAGCGCCGCGGTGCCGCACAGAGTCGGATCCCATCTGCGTTTTGCAGGATTGCTGCCTCTGCTGGGCGTGCTATTTTCTAGCCTGTTCGTCTGAGGGTGCTTCGTATCTGCTGTTCGTGAACAGCATGTGTGCATGGCTTCCTGCTCACCCCTGGGCTGCCGGCCCGGCGGCGGCGGCAGCAGCCTTTCGTCCACTGCCGCCACGCCTACTGTCTAGGAGGCTGTCTGACATCGCGGCCCTATGCCACTCGGCAAGGCGAGTGCCACGCTACTAGCTTCTTCACCTGCAAAGTGTAGCTGCATAGTCAAGCTTGTGGGTGATCTCAGATCAGTTGCCGCTAGCAAGTGCTTTGCACGTGGCTTCAGCGTTTCTCGGCAGTGAAGCTCTCGGAGCGCACTGCGTTTGCGATATTTTCCCATCCATCACAGCCACGAGCTGTCCAGGTACTGGCGCAGTATTGGATTTCAAACCACGAAGGCGCTCGATATGCATACCGTGAAGAAGGATCAGCTTGGGTGGGTTCCCGTAGCAAACGCGTCGAGTTGCGGCATGTTGTCCAGATTAGCAACGCTGGTGGACCCTGAGGCAGCTCTTCCCAGAGTGAATTGGAACTCGCTGCCACTGATGTGCGTCAGATCAATATTAGCGGATTTGCTTTCCAATCGCATTGCCGCCTGTTTGCAAATGCTGCCTAAGTCTGCTGACTGAAATAGAAAGAACTGCAGTTGTGATCTGTGCACATCAGTCGAGATGCCCACGTCAAAAGTTTCTGCCCACCCCGCAGCGGCGGTTTAAGCAGCGTCTACACATTGCTTAGATGCACTTCCCGTTTGCACGCGCGCTGGCCAGGCCGGCGAGCCCGGCCGGCCAGGGTGGGGGCCGCTAGCCTCTGGGGCGGGGCGGCGGCCTTCGAAAAGTCCCCTCTCCGGTTGTTCGTGCAGTCTCCGGAGTTGTAGCAGCTGCTGCGCTGCCATCCACACACCAAAATCGCACCCATGCCACGACACCACTGCCGCCTCCGCTTGGCTCCTGTAGCCGCGCAGAGGGCCGTGGTATCCCTCTCCGGGTGTCCGTGCAGTCCCCGGAGTGTAGCAGCCGTCTCGGTGCGGTGCTGTGCACACAATGCAACCCGGCCGTGGCAACACTGCCGCTTCCGCTCGGCCTCAGCTGCCGCTTGGAGGGCCCGTGGCTCAATTGAAAGCACCACGCACGCCAGCCGGCTTGGACCGGCGCCCGCAGGGCCCCGGGCCTGGCAGGCAGGACAGCCATCACCAAGATTCGTGCGCCCGACGACTCGGCAGGCGGAGGCGGCAGCGACCAACCGATGTGGGTCCTTCGGGGCGTCGACCTCTAGAGCCGCCACGCGCCTCGGATGACGCACCAGCGACTCGGCACCTACCAGAGTGGGCGGCGCCTCACTTGGCAGGGGCGGCGCTGCTGTGCTGAGTGAGCAGCTGGCAAACGGCAGTGGACGTAGCTGTGACAGCATTGCACATGGCGTTGGTGCTCTCTATGGGCATCCAGTGCTTATTTGGTGTGTTTGACCTGGCCATGACGCCTTTTCAGGCTCTCGCTCTAGTCAGCCGCAGCCACACCGCACACACCGCTCGAGACTGCCGCCGCCGCCCTGGGTGTTTGTTGTGCCCCAGTGGTCTGCTGATCCCCTGCCAGCCTTCGCTGCGCACCCAAAGCGTTCCCCTACTTGTGGTGTTCACTGCACATGCTGAGCATGGGATGCAATGCCGCTCAATCAATCTATATGCTCAGTGATCGGCGATAGATAGATAGATTACACCCGCCGGCCTCACTCAGGCTGATAAGGCATCAAAGCACCAATAAACCATCATGTGCCATCATGTCGCAAACTGTTGATGACACTCACTGAGCAGATGAGCCGATGAGACCCACCTCCCCCAAGCATGCCAACATGAATCCGGCAACCATCATTCTGTCCCTTCCCATACCAGCTGACGCATGCAGGCGGCACCGCCAGATCAAACAGGCAAGCAAAGCGCTGCCGGATAACGTCGCGGGACATTCCATCTGCAAATGCTTCTCGTCCCCGACCGCGCCACTGTCACAAAATGTGCAGCAGCGGTCCTGCCTGTCTATCGTTGCAAACCTGCCGGTCTCGACCGGCAGCGAGTGCGATCCCAAGCGGAGCCTCTGAACAGCGCGCACCTGCGACGCCGACAAGTCCAGCTGCCAGAACTCGCCTCCCTGAGCCCAGCTAGGGCGCGAAAACCATGCTGCGTATGTCGTCCGCTTTACGCCGCTTGACAGCGCTGTCCTCGGGTTCATGTCCACAAACTCCTGCTGCTCCAGCGAGGCCGCGCCAGCCGCTGCGGCTGCGATGGCGCCCTCATCTGCCGCTGCCACCATGCTGCATAGTCCAGCTGCCCATTTTTGTATGTTGAATTGCTGCGCCGCCGCAAGATCGTCCATGGCCGCCTGCTTGAAGATGGAGGTTTCTGGCAGAGCGGTCAGCGCACTCCAAAACCGCAGCGCCTGCCGCTTTCATTCCACCGTCAGCGACAGCTCGCCAAGCTCTTGCAGGAGCACTGCAGCCGGGATAGAGCGCCGCACGCCGCACAGCTCCCTCATCGTCTGTACGTAGCTGGTCTCCAGTTTGTTTCGCCCGGTTTGACACTCCGCCACCATTTGCCGCAGACCCCAAACTTCACAGCCGTAGGATGCTGTGGGCGCTACTGTCGTCAGGTACAGTTCCATCGTGACGTCAACGCTGTAGTGAAAGTCCAGCCGCATGCAGCGCCGGCGCAGCAGCTTGGCTGCCGCGTTCTGCCGCCGCTGCATCTCCAACATGCCGTCGACGACGCCGCGGGTTGCTGTGAAGACGAGGCCGAGATACTTCCAGGCGTCGCACTGCTGCAGTGGAGCACAAGCATCATGGTCACATGATGTAGACTGCTGGAGAGCGATGCATGCTCGCCGCGCATGCTCGTCTAGGACATATGTGTGAGCGCCTCTGCAACCATTGGTAGGTATGCATGCGCATCTGGACAAATTTGAAGGCCTGAACTTTCAGGAAAGGACTAGGAAACGCGGCCAGAGTATGGTCCAGCATGAATGCGGCTTCATGTCGTTACACTTGTAGCCGAGAGACTGAACCATGGCAGCGTTACAAATCAGGTGCATAAAACCACGAGTCGCCGACTCCATCCTGTTCCTAAACGATGGCTTGATGCTCAACGCAGAGTCGAGCAGACCACGGTGTGCCTAGGTATATCAGTCTCAGTGTCAACGGGTACAAAAACATATACGGTTTGAACAGAACCATCCGGCAGAGATTGTTCCTCCAGCATGCTTCATCAGCGTGGTTGCGTGCACACTGCCGTGATCATCAAACGGTCGAACAAAGGCCATTCATACGGTCTACTGCCACCCTCGTCAGTACGGCTGCCGCGCGTGGTGTGCCGACATCTCGTGCAGCAGCTTGCCGGCGGCGAGGGTCGCCTTGTGGCGCTGCATGGCGGCCGCTGCGGGGCGTGGCGTCATGCCGACCGCCGGCGCCGCCAGCCGCAAGCGTCGCGGCTTCTTGGCCGGGCTGCTCACCTCCTCGTCGCTGTCCAGCACGATGGTCTCCTGCTGTGCCGCCGCGGCCGGCCTCCTGCAAAGGATAAACAGGAGTACAATGATGCGAAGCACGCGTCCCCAACAACGAGCTCCTGCTGCGCCATAGCTACCGGCTCCCTGCACCATGACGACTCCAGGATGTGGCTTCGATGTGTGCAAGGAACAGGATTAAACACAGTAGCAGCGAATCGGAGTGGGCGGCAACTCACAGTTCAGACTGCAAGTAGCGCCTTGCAGCTGGTGCATGCGGCCTGAGATCAGCAGCTCGACAGGCAGCAGGACGAGGTGTGCTCAGTGCAGCTGCCGCTGGTGCTGGCACACTGCACTGCCACTGGGCATGATCGTCTGCGGCAGTGGGCCTGAGCATCAAGAAAGTCGCAAAGACGCAACGCACCCCTGGAGGTTGACGAGCGCCTTTTGCTTTGCGGCGCGGGGCCGCAGCTCCCGTTTGCGGGGCGACTTGCGCGCCGCCAGTCTGCCGGGGCTGCCGCCGCCGGGGCTGTTGACCAGCCGCTGCACCGGCTGCAGTGGGCGCCGCGGCTTCAGCTTGCTGGCGGTCCGCTGCTGCCGCTCCGCCACCTGCACGATAGAGATGGACACATGCTGCGAAACATGATTCTCAAGTCCTGTTCTGTCTGATCTCAGGTGCGTGGGGCAGGTCGCTTTGTGAGCAGATGCGACACGCTGCTGGTGACACCTCCATGAACGTCGCAGGTGACAGCTCGATGGCGATGTCGGGCGTGCCCTGCGTCGGCGTGGCCGCCGCCGCAGCCGGTATCGTCAGCGGCATCGGGCTGGGCAGCTCGCCCTGCGCCGCATACCTGGCTTTGAGCACCGACTTTGCGAGCGCCTGCAGGCAGACAGGTGTCTCAACGCCATGGACGCTGCTTGCGGCACAGCCGTGGGCATGACGCCAAAGTTTCATGCCAGACAGTAAGGCGCCTGCCTCCATGAGCTCTGTCGTGCTGTCTGCAGACAACAGCATGAAGGGGCTGCCGTCTCCAGGCAGGCAAGCTTCGAAAGCCAGCAGAGGCTAGTGCGACCAGAGAGTAAACAAGCAAGCGCCATGCCTGCTGCGACTGCTCGACGGCGGCGCGCAGGTGCCCGGCCTCCGCCGCCTCCCGCGCCCGCCGCCGCTCCAGGGCCGCCACCACCTCCGCGGCCTCAGCACGCGCCTCCCTCGCATCTGCTGCCGCGGCGTCGGCAGCCGCCGCCTGTTCGGCCGTCGCCGTCTGCGCCGCTGCGGTAGCGTCCCTGGCGGCGGCCAGCTGCGCCTGCAGGTCCGACACCCGCTGCGCGTGTGCAGCAGCGGTCAGCTGCTGCAGCTGCTCCGCGGCCGCTTGCTTTGCAGCGGCGTCACCCGCCGAGGCCTCCGCCGCCGCTGTCGCGGTCGCCAGCTGCTTCTCGTGCTTTGCCGCCGCAGCCTCCGCCGCCGCCAACTGCTTCTCGTGCTTTGCCGCCGCAGCCTCCGCCGCCGCCAGCTGCTTCTCGTGCTTTGCCGCCGCCGCCCTCACGGACTCCTCGTGCCGCGCTCCCGCCGCCTTCCTTGCCTCCTCGGCCTTGTCGGCGCGCCGCCTGGCGGCCTCCAGCTGCGGCCACATTTTTTGCAGCTCTCTCGTCGCGGCGTCGGCTTGCGCATTTGCCGCCTCGGACGAGCCCAGGGCTGCAATCCGCTCGATGCGTGCGGTCTCCAGCTCCGTCTGCAGGGCCGCCAGCTGCGTCTGGGTGTCAGCGGCTGCCGTTGCCGATGCCTGCGCCTCCGCCTGGGCAGCGGTGCAACCACCTCGGGCCTCTGCCAGCCCCTACATACGCCACAATGCCCCATCAGAATGCAACGTCGTGTGAGAAATCTTCCTGGAGCGCAGACGACCACTGCAACATGGCAGAGCATGCTAGCAGTTGGTCAGCTCCCGCTTTGGCAGCCGGCTTTGTGCTGGAGGCAGTGCAGCTCCAATGCATAGGCCGTCCAGACGTCACGACACAAGCTCATCTGGCAGTTTGCACCTGCTGCAGCTTCGACTCCCGCTCGGTGGCCGCCGCCTGCCCCGCCTCCAGCGTCGCCGCCCACGCCTGCGCGTCCGCCAGCTGCCGCTCCGCAGCCGCCGCCCGGCCGCCTGCCTCCGCGGCCTCCTTGCTTGCGCTCTCCATCTCCGCCGCGTGCGCCGCCGCAGCCGCCTCCGCCTGGCGGCCCGCCTTGGCCGCCGCCGCCGCCGCGGCTGTCAGCTCAGCGTCCAGGCCCCGCTGCAGTCGCACTGCGTCCTGCTCCGCCCGCTTCTGCGCCAGGGCTGCCACCTCCAATGCCGCGGCGTGTGCGTCCCTCGCCACCTGGAGCTGCAGGGCGTGCTGCAGCTGTGCCGTCTTCTGCGCCCCCTCCGCCAGTGCCAGCGCTGCGCTCTTGAGGTCGCACTCGTGGTTCGCTTCCTCCAGCCGCCGCGCCGCCTTCTTCCTGGCCTTGGCGGCGGCGGCCCTGACATCCGCCAGCTCCGCCGCCAGCTGCTCGGCGCGCTCGGCAGAGTCCGCCACAGCGGCCTCGGCGGCGTCTGCACGCGCCGCCTGCTGCTGCGCCTCAGCAGTTGCTGACTCGCGCGCGGCCTCGGCATTGCTTGCATTGCCCTGGCAGGAGGAGGTCAGCGCAGTCAGAATGGTGGCAATCCCTCAGAGCGTCAGTGGCGCAGAAGGATGTGTGTGTGCACATGCTCAGCGTGTCGCATCTACTTCCCCCTCTGGCAGCGCTCCTTTCGTCGGGCACAACACCACCACCATCAAGAACATAGCAGTGCTGAAGCACACTTGCCTGACGAACATGCGTTTAATCACTCGCACCGCAGCAGCCGTGAGCGCCTGCGTCGACTGCTGCATCGCCTCCTGTAGCATCTCCACCTGCAGCGCCGCGCCGGCCAGCTCGGCGGCCTGCTGTGCGGCCGCGGCTTCCCCGGCAGCCAGCCGCGCATCCAGTTCCGCTGCAGCGGTGGCGTGTGCTTCCGCCGCCTGCTGCCCGGCGGACCGTTCAGCCTCCAGCTCCTCCTGCAATGGTAAACATGTTTTCATGTTGTGATTATGCAGCGGGTTGCATGGTAAGCCCGTAAGCCTGCTGAGTGACGATAAGGCTGAAGACTGTCGATGCATTTCAGACGGCAGCAATGACGCCAAATAGGTGGAATGGGGCATGTTCATGTGGTGGAAATGTCATCATAAGGCTGTGGATACCCGCTATCACGTGCATGCTCGGCCGGTGGCTTGATCTACGCTGCCACGCATGGAGATGCCAGCCAGAGGCATTGGTTGCATCGATGGCTGCAAACGATGCAGCAAGTCATACCCCACCTGCAGCTGGGCAGCCCGGCCACTGTGCTCGTCCGCCGCAGAGCGCGCAGCTGTCAGCTGGTCCCGCCGCTGCGATGTCTCCGCCCTAGCAGCCGCCAGCTCCCCGGCATGCGCCGCCGCGGCCTCCTCGGCCGCCGCCGATTCTGCAGTCCGCTGATGCTCGTGTAGAGCAGCCGCCGCAGCGAGCTGCTGCTGGTGTGCAGCCGCCGCAGTGCCCGCCGCCGCAGCAGCGGCCTGCAGCTGCCGCTCGTGCTCTGCCGCTGCCTGCGCCGCGGCGTCCGCAGCCGCCGTCAGACGGTGCTCGGCATCGCGCAGCTGCTCTGCGTGCGCCGCCGCCGCCTCCTCTGCCGCATTCTCTGCAGCCTTACGCCTGACCTCAGCATCCTGCAGCTCTGCAGCATGACTCTCTGCCACCTCTCCTGCCGCCATCTCGGCAGCTGCGAGCCGGGACTCAGCGTCCCACAGCTCTGCACCATGACTCTCTGCCGCAGCCTCTGACGCCTGCTGTACTGCAGCGAGGCTGGCTCCAGCTGCCTGCAGCTGCGCAGCGTGGCTCTCCGCTGCAGCCTCTGCCGCCTTCCCAGCAGCGGCAAGCCGGGCTTCAGCGCCCCGCAGCTGCGCAGCATGTTCCGCCGCTGCGCCCTCTGCCGCCTTGACCGCGGCGTCCTGCGCACCCGCAAGCTTCGCTTCTGCTTCCTGCAGCTGCTGCTGGTGGCTGATCGCAGCCTGCTCGGTTGCAGACCTGGCTGAGGCGAGGCGAGCTTCCTCTGCCTGCAGGGCCGCCGCCGCCTGTGCGGCGGCATGGGTAGCGTCAGCGATGGCCACGTCGAGCCGCGCCTGCAGCTCGGCCGCCTCCTGCGACGCCTGCATCTCCGCCTCCACGACCTGCGGTCCAAAGAGAAGGCGTGTCAGTCACCTGCAGTGCAGCGCGGTTTGAGACTTGCAAACGCCATGCTTGCATGCGTCAGGATCCTCTCTTTGGCCTTGCTACAGTTGACGAAATTTGCCGCAAGCCACGCGGCTTGTTGAACAGAGGTGGTCATGGAACAGCAGTGAGTGTGAATATGAATGGTGGCTGCAACAAAACGGAATGCAGCAAGTCTGCGGGCGCACCGCTTCGCGCTGCTTCTCGGCCTCGCGGCGGGCGGCGTCCAGCTTGGCCTGGAGCTCCCAGGCGTGCGCCTCCGCGCGCTGCAGCTCCTCCGCCAGCCGCGCCCCCGCCTGCGGGTGCGCCACAGGCGACATGGCATGCAGTCCTGGGCAGGCTGTGGTACGGCCAGAGAGAAGAGGAGGGCCACTGGTCGTGTGCTTCGTCATGCATGCTTATGAGATGGGACCGCCGACAGAGACGCCCTGTGCGCATTGTGATGGTGCCTGGATTGACTCTTGATCTGCTTGGCTTCGAGGTGTCTGCCGTGCAGTCTCGATTGAATCTGCTGATATAATTGCTGTCAGACTTCGATTGAACCACATCAAGTGAGCTTAGATGTGCACCTCATTTGCGGCGTCGCGCTCCTTGGACACGAGCGCCAGCGCGGCGGCGTTCTTGCTGCCGCGCAGCACCTCCACCTCTGCGGTGAGGCGCGCCACCTCCCGCCGCAGGATGACCGGGTCGCCGTCCAGCGTCAGGTTGCGCAGCGCCTGCAGTGCGGGTTGGCAGGATTGTTGATGTGCTCTGCGGGTTTTCAATGGTTATAGGATGTCCAGGATGGATGCTTGTGAACACGCAATATGTGGCGAGTGGCGTGAGGGGCCTTTGCTGAGCTGCAATTGGCTTACGCATGCCTGGCGGCCAATTCAGAAATGCCATCAAGTTTGATTCTGCAGGACGTGGGATTTGACAGGCTCCACATTATGTGGTCTCTGTACCTTGTTCTTCATGCGCTTGGCGCTGCGCGCAAACTCCAGGGTCATCTGCGTCTCCTCGGCAAACGCCACCGCTGGGCTGACGTTGCAGATGAGCATGGTCTTGGCGTTGCCGCCCAGCGACTCCTGCCACGGCCAGGAAAACCTGATCTCTGGGGATGCCGAATAGGATTTTGGGGAAGCAGCAGCATCTGCGTGACGCGATGCGGTCCTCATCATGGCACAGCTCTCTGGCAGCCGACGTGCTAATTGCCAGACCAACAGCATGGCAGCACCCTATCTGCATGAGGGAGAACACTGTGTCGCCTTTTGGGTTTTCCGGCACTCGCCTGTAGCAGCCAGGTGAGGCGGCACTCGCGGTAGGGCACCGACGCGTCGCCGGAGGTGATGCCGCGGATGACCTTGCCCAGTGTCATGAGCGACGTATTGATGTTGCTCGCCTCCTTCAGCCGCTCGCCCGTCGCGCCGCTCATCTTTACGCGCTCGCTGCCTGCAGACCACAAACAGGTTGCATCTGACACTGCTGTCGACGGTCAAAGCGCAGCAGCGACGCCTCTGTCCCAGTCGAAAGCACCACCCTCCCAAGTGCTTCGCGCTACAGACCCCTGCCAGACTCCGCAGTGTACAGAGGACAATAGGTGACTTGTGCAGCCTAACCACAGAGCACTCAAGGGTGGATGCGCATTCCCACCCCGAACAAGGGCATCACTCATGCACGGATGTGGCAATCTGCCCACCGGCCAGATCGACGAGGGTGAGGCGGGAGTGGCGCGTCTCCGTGACGCCGCGCCCATTGTCCGTCGCCACCGTCACCACGCAGGTGAAGACCGAGTGCGAGCGGCTGGACTCCTTGTTGCACTGCGTCGCCGCCACGGTGCGGTTCTCCGCGCCCCGCTGCATCAGGTCCAGCACCTCCGCCGCTGCGGTGCAGAAGCCTTGTCAACAGGGGAACGCCGTAGGTAAGAAGGTGAGATGGTGAGAGGGGACCTCGCATCAGTGCCAGCATCGGCAGCAGGTAGTTCTGTGCAGCATGGCACTGCAGAATGCGTTCAGAAAGAGCAGATTGGTGCTAAAGCAGGTCAATGGTCGAATGTTGCCAAAGGTCTTTCACGGCATGGCATCGCGGTTGGGAAGCTGACTCACCTGAGCTGACCGGTTGCGCGGACAGGCCCTCCACAAAGGGTCCCTGCTTCGGGTGCACCCTGACGCTCAGGCTCTTGCCCGCGCCCGGCTCCAGGAGGTCCGTGATGTGCTGCATTGGCAGGTAAGGTTTGCAAGAAGCACAGTTTGGCAGGGCACCAGCGGAACAAATAAGAACAATAAACATGTGTTTGGAACTCTTTCGGTTGAAACGGTTCTCCAAACATCACACACGCAAGCTGCTCGTTCTGAGACGGGTTGCTCACCTCGTTGTAAATCTCCAGATACGAACACGCGACTGTGCAGCTGGTCCCCTCATCCTGCGCATCGGACAGAGCTTCAGCCAGAGAGGCGACACCGAGTAAGCTTTACAAAATGACACAAAGGCAGTACATGTTGCGATGCGCAAATTGCCTTGCTGTGCAGACTGCGTGCACCTGCTCAGCGAGCTGCACCAGGTTGGACAGCAGGTACTCCGCCATGCGTGGCACCAGTCCCCTCTGCATATTGAAGAACAAAAACGCCATTCACTCGCTGCGCCCGGCCAGAGCTTCAAGCACGGTTCTACCACTGCTGTTCATGCACCCCAAGCCTGAGGAAAACAGCTAAGACAGGCACAGCGCGATCGAGCGGGCGCCGTGGCAAGAGAAGTGCAGAAGCAGCAGACCTGCGGGTCGCCGGGCAGCAGGCAGCCCTGCATCGTGTGCGTCTTGCCACTGCCGGTGTGCCCGTAGGCCATCACCGTGGAGTGATATCCGTCCAGGATGTGCTGCACCATGGGCACGCCAACGACTGCGGGCGTTGCAAGCGTCAGGATATGAGCAAGATGCCTAGTGAGTAGCAAACAGCCGGCAGCCAACACTCAAATGGCAAATTCGCGCCTTGCCGGCACGCAGCTCACCTTCGAAGAGGTCGGCCTGGCTGCCGTCCTGTCCGATGACCGAGTCGAAGCTGTAGCTCTGCACCCACGCAGCACCCGGTCAGTGGCGCGGTAGGAGTGCTGGCCCTACTCAACATGCACACCGGCCTGGCTGCAATGCAAGCTGGGGAACGGGCAGTCTCAACCTGCGTCCCCCACCTGGTTCTCCTTGCGCAGCTTGATTGTCTGCTCGTCGAGCTTCGCGACATTGCCCACGTCCCGCTCGTGGGGGTGCGCTGGCCGGAGCCGCACCAGCACCTGCGGCACGCAGGCGCGCTAGCTGAGATTCTCGTCCAACTCACGACCTCTTGCAGGCAGCCAGGACTGTGCAGTTCTCTCGTAATTTAGATCTCCGTCAGCTCAATGCCACGCCCCGCAGCCCACCTGCACGTTCTGGTCGGGCTGCGCATCCTCGTCTGCAGGCTCCGAGGTCTGCGTGCCGGCAGGAGCCGGCACGAAACGGGGTATCATGGACACGAATGCTGATCTGCTATCAAATCACATGCTATGCGCCTTGATCGAGGTACAACGGACGCGCGACTCGTCACGGAACTGCATGTTTGCGCTGTTTCGGAAGGCTACCGACTGCGGGCAGCAGGCTTTTCTGAGGCACGACAAACTTTCAATCTAGACTTGCGTTGCTACTGCAACTGAACGCGGCAATACCAACGCGCTAACAACGATGAAGCCATGGAAGAAGTCCTAGCTGTCGCTGCGTTTCCAAACTCTTTTCAGGGTTTAATGACAAACGGCCCTCGTCATAGGGACTATTCCCTGTGGCTGTAACATAGGTTTTGCCCGGCCTGTAACACGGATTTCGCCTACCCTGTTGTACCTTTATCCTCTGCCAGCCAGCCAGCCGTTATGGATCAGGTGAACTGGCGGCGACTGCACCCCATCATTGTCTTCACTATTTGGGAGGCCCACCAGACCTCCGAAAGCGGAACAGCAGGGGGCTGCTTCAACAACACGGAACATCTACAATTGTAAGGGCTGTAAGAGGGTGGTGAAGGCGGACGATCAAAGGTGTGTGCCCAATCACAGTCGCGTAGATTCCACAGCGCCCCCTCAACCACACACTCCGACACGCAATCGCCAAGCTGGCCTGATCGCCGGATCCGCATGCGTTGTGGACGAGTAGTGCAGGCTTCTACTTGATGCCCTACAACGAGCCCTCAAGCCTTCCGTCGCGGTACCAAATATGCGTTAGCATATCGTGGCGGCACAATAATTTCGAAACACCCCAAGATGAGACGGATCCCTGCGTCGATCCACTCGGCCCGGAGTCTTGTTATGCGACAGCTGTTTTGCCACCGCAGCGCTATTGTCGTGGATTCTCTGGCCATTGCACCTCGGTGTCGGAACTCCGCACGTGCCTGTCAATCTCCGGCAGCACATTTGCAGAACATTTGGCAGCACACCGTGTGCAGCCAGTGTCTCGCGTTGGAAAACGTGTGCACCACAAAATGAATGCACTGATGTGGGATCTTAAACAACCTCTACCCGATCAGACACATATGTGATCTGTCTCAGGAGTAACTAAGGGTGTGCGCACCCGACACCTTGTGTCACGAAGTTGGTATCACATCTCACGTAGGGAGTCACCAGGGGTGCCGCAAGCCGATCATGCGGGCCCGGCATGTTTCGCTGCCGCGCACACAATGCGCTGCCGGCGCGTCGCACCATGTCCAACACTCGGTGCCCAGGAATACTCCGGCGATCGCTCATGTGCATGGTGTGTACGATGATGCAGGTGCCACTATGCGTCCGGCACGCATCGCCTGCCTCACGGTGTTCTGCGCCATTCTGATGATGGGCGCAGCCAGTGGCGACACCGCCGCCGCGCGGCCCGACCCTGACACATCGGAGAAGAAGGGCAAGCCAGTCAAGAATCCCACGAGGAGGCCGACGAAAAGACCCACCCGGCGCCCCACAAAGACACCCACAAAGAGGCCCACCAAGGCGCCCACTCCGGCGCCGACCGCGGCGCCGGTCACCGATCTCCTGGTGCAGGGCCAGAGCGCCTTCGAAACGTCGCGGCCCAGGGCCCCCACGCAGCTCGCGCCCACCTCGGCCGGGCCATACGCCATCGCCCACCGCGGCTCCTGCGGTGTGGTGCAGCAATTTGCAGTGGAGCACTTGAAGCAGTCAATCTGCCGCAGTGTGTACGAAGCAGCACAGGCAGGTGTTTCCACAATCGCGCGCATCCCAGTGTCTTATCCTTGTTCACTCATCAGCAGCATGCGAAACCCTTGAACGCGGTCTGCTTTTGGTGATGCAAATGGAAAGCATCAACAACGGGCGGGAGTGAAACTGATAGAACGCGTGCCAGCAATC